>Ga0207695_10000606_pt1 | contig 71959 bp, 53 predicted proteins | sample KBSC54metaG_FD_184354 | JGI IMG/M metagenome (GOLD analysis project Ga0207695, IMG submission 184354) | Corn rhizosphere microbial communities from Kellogg Biological Station, Michigan, USA - KBS C5-4 metaG (SPAdes) (version 2) | ecosystem: Host-associated > Plants > Roots > Rhizosphere > Soil...
CGTTCATCTGGTTGGCGCCCGCCGTCACCAGCGCATCGAGCGTGATGCCCAACTTGCTGACATCTTCCAGCCGCACTTCCACCTGGTTGTTGGCCTGATAACCGGTGACATGGGGCGCCTGGCCGTTGCCATTGGCGTATTGGGGCGAGATGGAGAAATTCGAGGTCTGAATGTCTTTATCGGGCACGCCCTGCTTCTTCAGGGCAGCCAGCACCGCTTGCATGCGGGCGGTGTTGGCGGAGAGCGCCGCCGCGGCGGTTGGGGCCTGCGCGCTTACCCCCGCCGACAGCATGGCGGTGTCGGGAACAGCGTGGGCTTCGCCATGACCGCTCATGGTAATGATGCGGGGCGGGGGCGTGGTTTGCGCCGCCGCCAGCTGGGGCGCGCAAAGGGCCAGGGCCAAAGCCGGAATTGTCCACAACCGGAATCGCATGAAAATCTCCTTCCAAATCAGCCGGATGATCGCAACCCAGCGAGGCGGAACTAGGGCAATTGATGATTTCGTCCCGCCTGTTATACCCGATGACGGAGGGCCTGTAGCTCAGTTGGTTAGAGCTGACCGCTCATAACGGTTAGGTCGCAGGTTCGAGTCCTGCCGGGCCCACCAGCCATTTTGTTCGAACCGCCTTTTTAGCGGCGAAACGGATAAAGCGCCTCTTATTGGGCCAATTCCAGCGGATAACGGAGGTCCAGCAGTCTCTGATCCTGGCTGTCGCTGATGATTTCGTGCCGTGTTGACCAATTGTCTCAGGCCGAGCGAAAACTTTTCTTCGCGGCGGCTGTGGAATTAGGCAGAGACCGGTTCGACCGCGCGCTGAGACCGGTTCGAGATACCTAACATCCTGCGTTGCTTGGCCCAGCTAGGCGGAAGGTCGGCCAAGCGTGTAATGCCGATGCCCCGAGGCAGCCGTCCGGCGATCAGGGCCTCAATGATATCGGGCGCGACGAACGCCAGCGAGATCAGCATATGAACGGAGCGCTTGCTCCGCTGCTCCCGGGCGGCCAGAGCTTCCGTACCCTGGGTCTGGCCGGACACCAATTCGCCGAGCCACTGACGGCCCAAGGCGACGGCCTTCACGATGCTGACGCGGACTTCCGAGCGGACGGGGCGTCCATCCTTGGTTGAGTCTGTGTGTGGCAGCAGAATTTCTCGCTTCGGCCGCTTGGACTTGATGTTCCAGGGGATCTCAAGCTGGATCTTCCCGAGCCGAGCTGCGATCTCGCCGTTCAACTTCACGACAATCTGGGGCTGCTCCACAATCACGCGCGCGACGCAGAGATCGACAAGGCGGCGCATTTGGTCTTGTTCTGACAAAGGCTCGGCGGATGGCTGGATCAAATCTAGCGCCTTAAGCGCCTTTATCACTCGTTCTTCGATCTCCGCCGCGGGAATGCGGTGAAGGGTACCTGCCTCGGACCTCCGACCTTCGATAAGAAGCCGGCAGATGTAATAGCGGTATCGAATACCCTTCTTGGTGGAATAGGTCGGTGACATCCGGTTGCCGCGGTCGTCAAAGAGCTTGCCGACCAACAGGGTTCGGTTCGCGGACCGCTGGACATGGCAGACTTGGGCATTGGCGCCCAGCTGGATTTGAACGGCGTCGAAGAGGTCTTGTGACAGCAAGGGCTCGTGCTCACCGGGATAGCTTTTGTCGTGGTGATTGATCTCGCCGACATATGTGCGGTTTTTGAGCAGATGGCTGAGAGGTCCCTTTGTGAAGGGGACACCGCCCACCGACTTGCCCGACGACAGGATCCGAGGCCGGGTGGCAATCCCTTTGTCATGGAGTTCCGTCAGGAGCGGCAGCATTGACCCCAGCTCCAGATAGCGGCGGAAAATCATACGGACCGTTTCCGCTTCTGCTGGATCAATGCGGAGTTTGCGGTTCTCGACCCGGTAACCGAGCGGCACCGTGCCACCCATCCATATCCCCTTCTTCTTGGAAGCTGCAATTTTGTCCCGAATGCGCTCCGCCGTGACCTCGCGCTCGAACTGGGCAAAGGAGAGGAGGACGTTCAGGGTCAGCCGGCCCATGCTGGTGGTCGTATTGAACGCCTGGGTTACGGACACGAAAGAGGTGCCGTATTGGTCGAACAGCTCCACCAGCTTGGCGAAGTCCGCCAGGGATCGGGTCAGTCTGTCGACCTTATAGACAAGGATGATGTCGATCTGGCCGGCCCGTACATCTGTCAGCAATTGCTGGAGGGCCGGTCGCTCCAGCGTGCCGCCGGAGAACCCGCCATCATCATAGGCGGTCCGGATCAACTGCCAGCCTTCATGAGCCTGGCTTTTGATGTAAGCCTCGGACGCCTCCCGTTGGGCATCCAGGGAGTTGAAATCTTGCTCCAGTCCGGAATCAGTGGAGACCCGGGTGTAAATGGCACATCTGAGCTTCTTGGCGGGGCCGGACTTCATGGCCGTTCCCCATCAAGGGGTAGGCCAAAAAACCTTCGCCCGTTCCAATTGGTGCCGGTTATGGCTTTGGCTACGGCACTGAGGCTGGCATAGGAGCGGTCTCCCCACAGGAAGCCTTCCGGAATAACCGTCACCTTGTGCAGCACCCCGTCGTGCTCGCGCACCAACAGCGTGCCGATCTTGAAACCCTTCCTGTCGGTGCCGGGGCTTGATATCTCCGCCGCGGGATCCTGAACGACCGCCTTCCCTACGGTATCGAGGTATCGCTTTTCGTCCTTGCCCAGGTCGCCGTGGAGATCGGCCTGCAAGCGATATCCGATCATATAGACGAGCAGGTGGCGGGGCAGGTTCATAGGTGTCGTCTTCGCGAACGTCGTGCGCCACCGCAGGCGGAGATTTTCCAGGCTTAGCCGTTTGAGCTCGGCTATCGCTTCATCGATATCGGATTGAAGCTTGACCATCGGTCAATTACCGCCGATGGAATAGAGCCGTTCGCCGGACTGGGAGACCTTGCTCAGAACGGTCAGGCCAAGGCGGCGTTTGACCGTTCCTGCCAGAAACCCGCGCACGCTATGTGCTTGCCAACCTGACGCTTGTTGCAGCTGCGCTATCGAAGCGCCCTTGTTGCTGCGCAACAGCTTCAGTAGCGTGATTGTTTTGGAAGTCTTCGGTTTTGGCTTGATGGACTTGGCCGGCATTGGCTCTCTCTTGTGACGGGAGCCAGCCTTTCTGGCCCCTCACTGGAGAAAGCCCGGTACCGGAACCAGGCCGCCGGCCGTCCCATACGGGCAGGCGAGCACACCCATGCATGCTTCCTTTGCAGCGGAAGTCCAGCGCAAGTCGGCCTTGAATAGCTGCTAATTCGTAGAAATAGCGAATTTGGGTTTGAATCGGAGAGGGGGTTCCCTATTTTAGGACGATCAAGGACTTGTCTTGGCTAACTGGCCAACCTCGGTCCAATATATCTTAAGCTTATAGGGAGGCGGGCTAACCGAATCATCGGGTGTCGGGCGATATCTGCGTTATTCCTTCTTAGGCAAGTCTATGTAGCCCGGTTCCTGCTTTATCTTTTCGAAGCGCCGAATGAGCGTGGCAACAAAGGTCCGATATTCCACGACTTCGGCGGGCGTGATTGGTTGCGTCTCTCGCGAATGAACGACTTGGTTTCTTATCTCGCGAAGCGTCATAAATAAGCGGTATTCGCTATCAGTTACCTTCTTCCGATCCCACAAGAGCTTCATGAAACTGGCAGGGCTTGTGAAGCGCACAAGGCCATTATGCTGCTGGAGCTGAATGATCTCGGCTTCTAGCTGCTTCCAAATTTCTAACACCATAAACGCGGGAGCCGCTTGAGTAAGAAGCGCTTCGTCTCCTGTTTCGGGAACTTGCTCTGTCAAAGATGTCCCCTGTTCTGCGGCTACTTCTTCAGCTTCTTTTCGGGCGTCTTGGAGTGTGAGTTCCACGGAACCGACTTTCACAGATTTGACGTACTTGCGGATAGCTTGAACGAGGCCATCGAGCGTGTGCCCGTTACGCATCAGAAGCCAGACCAACCATGCGATGAGTGCCGGCCATGCGAGGCTGCTCACCAGCGACGCGATAAACGCGTACAGGTTCATTTTCTCCTCCAGCTTAAAGGCGCTTTAGCAATTCGAGGATCGCCGTTCCGACAAGACCAGAAGCCGTACCGAATGCTATCTCGACTTGCTTCTCGGCGGCTTTCGCTGCGGCGCGCTTCGCCAAGTTTCCCGCTTTCTTCAAAAGACCCTTCTCGACCATGGGAGCCTTGAGCACTGCGAGAGCAGTTTCGAGAACTGCGATGAGCTGTGCACGCTCTATTTCGCTGAGCGCTCGCTCCCCAGGCGGGAGGTTCGCAGTCTTGGCGTGTCGTGTAATTTCTCCAACGAGGCGCGTGACCTCATTGATCTGATCTTGAAGGTCTGGTGTGCGGACTAGCAGTTTCCATTCGACTGGCTGGATAACCAGGGCCGGGACTATTTCCCTCTTCGGCTCCTCCCGCGAAGGCTTTTCTATTCTGATGGTCTTGAGCCTTGGCGCTTGCGCTCGCAGATGCGTAACGATGTTGTCGGCAATCTTCTGTGCTGTTCTGACGCGCACGGGCTTTTTCTGGTTAAAGAACTTATTGAGAAGTGCCGCATTCGTGTGAAGCGCTGCGGCAAGCGTCGGGGTGGCCGTGCGCGCCCAGTCGTTCAGCTCGTAGAGTAGCTCGAGAAGGTCCGGATAGTCGCCGAAGTGCAGTGTGTCGCGCGCGTCCGCATTCAGCCGCTCCCGGACCGCGAGCGCCTGGTCGAGAGTAGTCGTGTAGTGATCATCGGCCATTGTCCCCCATCCCGCCAAGCCCAGGCATGAAGCGGTTACGCTAGTCAGAGTTTATCGAAAACTGAGCCCATCCTCGGGCTAAACAATCGATCGAAAGTCTTTAGTAGAAATGTATCGGTCATTCCCGCAATATGGTCGCATATTATCCGCGACTTATCGGGGCTTGCGAGAAGTCTTTCGTATACATCGGGAGGCAAAAATGCTTTGGGATCGGAACGTAGAGTTTCGAACACGGCGACAACCATTGTTTGCCCTTTGAATTCCAGATGTTGAACGCTTGGGCTAAGAATAACAGTTTCTTTGACGAGCTTTATTAGCGCACTCAAAAACGTTCTTGCTCTAGCAGTCATCCTGGCCCGGTACCTTATAAGCGGCTCCTGTAGATCGGAAATTGTTTCAATTTCGCAGTGGGTCACAAAATGGTGGATCATTCTGCTGATGAACCGCTTTCTGACGTTCCCATTTCCGAACAGAGAACCGACGAGCGTCTCGTAAACGTTATTCCGGCTTTCGCCCGGATATTTATATTTAAGCTGATCCAGAAAGCTCACGCAGTCGCCTTCGGGAGCATGTTTCCGGAATTCAACTTCGGTAAGTAGCCGAAGCGCTAATGCGTCCTCGAGGTCGTGAACCCCAAAACTGATATCGTCAGCCAGGTCCATAATGCTGCAATCAAATGACTTGTGAACAGGTACATTGTGTTTTCCCGGTGTTGGTAGCGCGGTAGAGAAAATATCCCGGTCCTTCGAATTCAGCGGCTGCAAAATCCAGTCAACAACATCCTGCTCACTATCGAGGTAACACTTGGGCGGTTTAGATGTCTGTCGGTTGATTATCTTTACCGTTGAAGTGGTATCGTCGAGCGATGGCTTTATCGTTGCGTTGGCCGCCAAGCTGAATGGAACTGGATATTTTAATAAACCCAGCATAGTTCGGCGGGAGAGATTAGAGCCGCTGTTAGCTGAGAACTTCTCGAGTTTCGATACGATCCGCAACGTTTGCCCATTTCCCTCGAAGCCGCCTACATCACGCATGCAGTAATTTAGCGCTACTTCGCCGCCATGGCCGAAGGGTGGGTGTCCCAGATCGTGAGTGCATCCGATGGCTTGGATCATGCTCAAGCCTGGAAGATGCATCGCTCCGGGATGGTCATTAAAACTTTTCGCCAGCTGCCTTGCGATGCTGCCTGCAATCTGAGCTACTTCAAGCGAATGAGTAAGCCTCGTGCGATAAAAGTCACTGTCGCCGAGATTTAAAATTTGAGTTTTCCCTTGGAGCCGCCGAAATGATCCCGAGTGGATAACTCGAGCGTAATCGATGTCGCCACACTGCCGCGCATCTTCCGGTTGAGCCGTCCAATCTTCTCTTCGCGCGGTCCAGCTCACGTTCCCTCCGGTATCTTCAGTTACGATGCCAGCATGTGCGGTCATCGCGTTATCTGGATGGCGCCACCCGCCAAAAATCTCGGCGAGGGCAATCCCAAGATGGGAAGAAAGTTGTTCCCTATAAAGCCGAGGGGACACGCAGCTAGCCCCAGCCATTCGGCACACAGGCCCACCGTTGCTAAAGCGTACCCGGCTTCCCGGAGGAATAACGTTTCGCTGTTTAGATAGGCTGCCGATAGTTTCTCCATGTCACAGATTACACGCAGAGTGGTGCCATGTGACACGCCCAGAACGTTCTCTACATCGAGACTATTTTGAGCCAGTACTTGCTGTCGGTCTGCATTTATGTGCAGCCACCGATGGGCCTTTGGGTCGTACAGCCGTGGCAGGGTGTCGTCATCGGAAATCGCGATTATTTGGACGGCCCCCAAACCGCCCGCGCTCGGCGTTGCAGTCCAGAAAATGGGAAGGTTAGCGCGACCACGCTCGGCGAAGCCCCGCACACCCAAGGCGTACCATAACAAGTCTCCAATTTCCTTTGCCGAGGCACCTTCTGGACCCACTCTGGATCTCCGACCTTCCAAAACGTCTTCAAAGGATCGGTCTGGGGCTCGAGAAGGACGCATCAGCGGCTCAACGAACAGCACCTCCGGCTGGTATTCCGACCAAGGTAGTGGCGGCTCGCGGGGTGCGGGTTCATTAATGAGGAGGCCAGCCAAGGGATTTCCAAGTTTGATAGTGTTTGATGCAGCCACGACACCTGCCACACGCGAAGTTTCCGATATGACAGGAATGAGACCATGCCAATACGGATTGAGGTATGCCCGAGGCTTTGACGAGCTCAGTGGCATTCATGGTGATTGCGGGTGCAGTAATGGTGAGCCCACCTTCTTGCATTGCCATTAGATCGCTAATCGCTGAAATGAACCTGGGCTGCCCATCAACATGTTCTTCGTCGGTTGAAAGGGCGCCGATCATGAGGCCAGTAGCTCCCAGACGTAAAGCTGCGGCACCGGCTAATGTCAAAATTAGTTGGTTCCGATAGGGCCACCACTCCGGCACGGGGGATATTTCCAGGCTCCTTTGATGTGACATATTTCCGGAGCCCAATGCCGAGCAATCGGCGCTCACCATCTCATGGCGAATATTTGCAGCCGCACAAATGGACTTACTTGCTTCCTCCTCTGCGCGCGCCGCTAGTTGTCCATAATCTACAAATATTGCGATATCGGGGCGCTTCCACCACGCTATGGACGAACTGTCCATTCCCCCGGAAAGCAGCAGGGCTTTCATTTGGTGGGAAGCGCCCAGATTGTACGATAAATGGCTGATACAAAGTCGTCGGTTACTTCACAGCGACTTCCGATGACCATCTTGAGATCTTCGTCCTTCACATTTTGCGCGAACGCAATGACGGGTTTGCCGATTTTGGTCGCGTAGCCGACTTCGAATAACGTCCCAGGATCGAGGCCGTTGAGCACGGCGAAAACAACATCTGATCCCTCTAATCCCAGTGTGTCTTCGGGCGCTACGATCTCGGCCGGGCCAGGGCCAACCTCGTGAACGGGAGAAAATACCTCCGCACCCATATTGCGTAATAGATCTCTTGCTTCCTCGATCAGCCATCGTTGCGCTAGATCGAAAAAGGGGCCTGCTAGATAAATACGCCCTCTACCCGCTGTCAGGGGAGTGCGCGCCATTGCCGAGAGAACATCTACGGTGGGAGTGGGTAAACTACGAGTATCGCAGTACAAAGAAGTTGCTTTCGACGCTAAATTCGCAGCCGTCACAGGATCAAGCCCTTGGCAACCCCACAGAGCTGCGAATGTCGCGGAGAAAACATCTCCTGATCCGATTTTCCACACTTGTTGGGTGCGGTAGAGTGGCACTTGCCAACTGCCCTCATGGGTCTTTATCAACGCGCCTCTCGCGCCTTGCTTGATTACTACGACTTCCGCACCAGTTCCTATCAATCGTTCTGCAGCATCTTCGGCGTTCGATAAACCACTCATAATGCTGGCCTCCCGCCCATTCATAACGAGAGCAAGCCGCTTTGCTTGGCTACCATTATCCTGAAAGTTCGGAATTTCGAAGGCGGACTGAGGGTCAAACACTGCGGTGTCGCAATCTAAGATAGCCTCTCCTTCCAACATCCCATACCGAAGCACGACGTCGCCGTTTACTTTGATTGGCTGATTTTGAGCTATGCGGCCAACAGGCGGCCGGATCGCTGGTCTGGACAATGGGTGCAGATAGTCAAATGCGACGAACTGGGATGCAGATGTCGGTACTAGGACTGCGTTGCAGTCAATGGCCAATCGCTGAGCTTCAGGCAACAGCTCGTCAGCAACATACGAGTACAATTTGGTGGGATGGTCCAGAAGCGCGGAAACTGCCTGGGCAGCTCTACCGGCTGAACCATACACCGCGTTCCACAACGGCTGGATACATCTTTCGAGGTAAATGCCGCCAACGATTGAGAGTTCGCGCATTAGCGTGGCTCTACACGAACCTCATATACGCCACCCGAGATGCTGATTATGGTTGCTTTGTACTTGACCCCGCGGTTCTGGATGCAATCTATAATTTCGAGATAGCCAACGAACGTCAGTGAGCCCGCATTTTGCCCGCCACTGGCTACGATTAGTATTGGGATAGTACCCGACAGTTGAACGTTGACGTCTAGTACTGCGCCAACGGCGAGTTTTGATAAGACAGGCGCTTTAGGGCTGTTGATCGGCCCTCGGCGTTTTTTTTGACAAGGATCGGGGTCGCCTACACCCGTACTAGGCGTTTCATCCCTTGTGCCGTTCGTACCCGACATCTTTGCCCTCCCGTCAGCCAGCTTTTCCCAGGCTGCTCCAAAGTTGCCTGAGGGTCAACGAGAAGTTGCATTAGCGGTCGACTAATGGTCCGCATCGTCGCCCACATCAAGGCATCTAAAACGGAAGGATAGGCGCCTGTGGACGAACAGAAATCCAAAAACCGGCGCTCCAAGTCAAAGTAATCCCTGGCTAAGTTGGAAAACTGTGGAAACAGGCCCATTGTTGTGCAGGCTCGCACGATATGGACGTCGAGTATTGCTACCTCGTTGCTCCCTCGATAATTGCGCACGATCCAAGAAGCTGTCTTCGGCCCTATACCTGGTAGCTTTTGAAGCGCATTTCGAAGGTGGGCATCGCTCGGTTCGTCTTTGTCCAGTGTAGTTAGGCCCGATAGTGCGCCTCCTAAGTATCTCGCACGTTGCGCTGCAAACCGATACCGGACCTGCCGGCTGCCCACGATGAGAGGCTCGGTAAGCAGAGCTTCTATATGGTCTTGTGTCAGTTCGCCGTTGTTCGAAAAGGCTGCGCAAACTCTACGGGCGGCAGCGAGACCTACTTCAGCGGGCGCTCCGTGTCCGCCCAGAAGGCAATAAATCACCTCTTCATTTAGATCCTTTCCCAATTTGAAGGAAGTCTTGTCCGGCGTTCCCATCATCCACGCTTGGCTCACCCAGAAAGCGGGCGTCAACGCATGATCGAAAGCGCCCCATCTCACTCCCGGCAAAACCAGCATTTCGGCGTCAGGCAGGTCTAGCAACTGAATACGCCCGTCGATTTCGCCAATGACCTGTTGTGCCATATCACGGCCCATGCAATGCATATGTAATATGCATTCAGTATTCAGCCTGGTCAATGACAGCGAACGAAATCATCAAGGAAGTTCGACAACGGATGGTGGTTTTGCGTGTAACGCAACCCGCACTGGCGTTGGCTTGCGGATTATCTCAACCGCACTTGAGCAAGGTGCTTTCAAAAAAAGTAAGGCTGGCGGGCAAGACCGAGGCGAGGCTGCTCGCGTGGCTCAGGGCCACAGAAAGTGGAAGCCGCAAAGTGGCCCGAAGCACAACAGAGGCGTTGGCTGGGCGAATTGAACGCCTTCGTCCCGACCGGCATTTGCAGGTAATAGAGTTGCTCACGTCTATCGAGAAGCTGCTGAAGGATTGAGTTGGGTACGAGCGTTACGAACACGTAAGCGCTTGCATTCCGAGTAAGTCCCTTGGGCACGGCAAAATTGGTTATATCCCTTGCATGGAAGGCCGAGCTGACCAGATTTGTAAAGCCGCAGTTTTGGACGGGAGTTTATGAACGGAACGTCCCGCATCAGGCGATCAAGCTGTTTTACATAATGCGACTTAGATCAGAGCCCGTGATCCGTGCACCTAAAGGTTGGACGCTACATCACGGAGAATAGGGCGGATATCTGCTTTCAAAATCTCCATAATGGAAAGCAGCTCAACGACGTCAAGGCGCCGCTCACCGCCTTCATATTTCGCAACGAAAGATTGCCGACGCCCCAGCTTTTTTGACAGTTGGTCTTGCGTTAAACCGGCCTCTTGTCGCGCTGCAACAAGGTGCTGCTGAAGCACCTTATAGGCCCGGGTATGGACGGACTTCCGCATTGAGCGCCTGAGCACTTGAATAGAGGCGCAAGCAGAGCTAATCCCATATTCGGATTATCCCAAAACGGGATAATGTTTTGGGGGTGGACCATGGTCAGATTGAGCGTGATTACCGCTTTGCTGGTGACGGCATCGGCAACTTCGGCCTATGCGGACTGGCAGTATACGAAATGGGGCATGACACCAGCACAGGTACAGGCTGCTGCTGGCGGAAAACTCGGAACACGGAATGGTTCTGACGCGTGTCCAAGCTGCAAGCCCGTTCCAATGTTGGCTGGAGAATATGCAACCGAAGAGTTTCGGTTCCGCACGCTTTTTCAGTTTGCAGCCGGGCAAACTCTTTCAATGATAGATCTAAGAATGCATGACGAGGGCGGTCAGTGTCGCAGCTTGTACAACAGCCTCGCAACTCGCTATGGATCTCCGGTTTTCCAAGGTGGTGGTGGCGCTCTTCAAACTGCTCGCTGGCTAGACGCTACGGGCGGCAATACCGTATTTTTCATTAATTCCGCGGGCGTTGATGGCCAATGCACCATCCAGTATTCTCCATTGGTAAGTAATAAAGGGCTCTAAGAAGCGGTAGCTTCCATTGCGCGCCTATTCCGTAGGCCCTCTTCGCGCCCAATCAAGAAGTTCGCCTCGTTTGCCCAAGCAGGAGCTAGTAACCCCGATTGGTAAATCTTCCTTCCCAAAAGTCATTATCGCGAGGAGCGCTCCAGAGGGTGACATCGGGATAGCCAGGCTCATTCTCCTCACGCTCGACTAAGTCCTCCAAGGCCATGATCAATGCATCGATTTGGTCGTCATATCGAGTATTGGGAAACCCGAATAACTCTCGTTCGAAATCACCGAGCCACGGTGCATCCTTTGGCAGCAAAATATGCCTGCCTTCAAATTTGCCAATGACACGAGAGAGTCGAACTTCTTTGTCACCTTTCGGTACAACTCCTTTGACATCTATGTGATGCACGGTTTCCAAATATTGACGTACCGACTCTCCCATGCCGGTTGTTTCAATCAAATTGATTGTAGTTCCATACTGACTTTTCAAGTCGCGAATCCTGCCTACAATTTGTAGAGACTCGTAATGTCCCCTTACAACATCAAGGACGTACACGTCACGGTCTTTCACGGCTAGCACTGCAATAGCTGTGTAGTCGTTTTGAGAACCAGCCTTTGCTGATGGATCGCAAGCCAAGATAACGTGCTTGCAAGCGCCGAGGTCCGGCGGGGACTCGTAGTATCGCATCCAATCTCGCTTTACCGTATTCCCTTCTGCGGGAAGCGGTGCTTGGAGATACTGTGCGCTAAACACTGCGGAACCGATTTGACGTTGTGTCTGCTCGTACGACCGCCGGTCACCTCGATTGGGCTGTAGAAGCTCTCCTGCAGGTCTATAGTAGGTTAGACCCCCGCCCAAATCATATTCGCGGTCAACGGAATCCCAGAGAGGAAAGACCAACGAATCCCACTTCCGTGCAATTAGGTAACCCGCCAGATCATTTTCATGGAGGCGCTGCATGGAGACAATACACAGTGTTTCACCCGGCTTGTTACGCCGAGAGAGAGCCGTACCATCAAACCAGCGCTGTGCGTTGTCGCGCGCATTTTCCGAATAGGCATCTTCCGCTTTGATCGGGTCGTCTACAATCAAGAGGTCGGCCCCGCGCCCAGTAAGTGTGCCCCCAACCGAAGTCGCAAAGCGACCGCCCGATTGTTGTGTCTCGAATTCGTTCTCAGTAAATTTCGTGGGGTCCGAGAATGTGCCGAGAGACAATCGCTGAACGAAGTCAGATTCGACTAGCCTTCGGAAATTTCGTGATGCATCGCGGGCAATGTCGTCGCCATAACAGGCTACGATGGTTTTAAAAGATGGTCTGCGTATCAATATCCATGTGGGAAGCGCTACAGCTATAATAAAGGTTTTCAAGCTTCGCGGAGGTTGGTTGACTACCAGATGACTTGGTTTGCGACCTTCGACCATCGCCTGAAGATATTCACACAGCACGTCAACATGCCAATTGGGCTGGAACGGTGTCCCTGGATAGACGATCGAAAAGGCTCTGTAGACGAAGGCCGCGAAGAGCGTCCTGTAAACGATGTCCATCAACTCCCGATTGGTGAGGTTATTCATCGCCGCTCACCAATTTTTGAATTCTGGCAAAATGATGCTTTAGAATCTTAAGTTCATCTTCATCGATCTCCTTGGGCAGCTCGGGCCGCCTCCGCTTACGGTTCCGCTCCTCCATAGCCAGGAGCGCCTTGAATGCACGAGTGTCGCCCTGGATACCCTGTGACGCCATTCTTTGGTACATAGCTTCCTTGGTTGAAAGCTTTCTTGGCCGCCCATTTATGCTCGCACCGACCTTTTGCTTTAAAACCCGGTCGAGCTCTGGATCTTCGCCATGATCGCGCTTCGGAGGTCTTCCCTTGGGATTCCCCGAGCGGCCCTTCTTGAATCGCGTTGATTTGGGAGGTTTCCCACGACCAACTTTGTAGGAGCGCATCAATTACCCTCCTCTTCATCAGACGGATTTGAGGTCGCAGATCGGTCCCGGGAGACCTGATCAAATGTCGTGTTGGTGCCCGCCAAGATGGCAGGTTTGCCAGTCATCTCCTGCCAACGGGTGAGGGCGACATCGACATAAGCAGGGTCGATTTCGATAGCGCGTGCTTTCCGGCCCGTCCGCTCAGCGGCGAGAATTGTGCTACCGCTTCCGGAGAATGGATCGAGAATGATGCCGCCGCGCGAGCTACAATCCTGGATCAGCCCGGCCAGGAGACCTATAGGCTTGACGGTGGGGTGGAGATCGCGCTCCTTGCGGTTTCGCGCGGTAGCCAGCGTCATTCCGGGGTAATCAATGACATTTGTACGATAGCGCCCGCCATCGCCCAGGCCGAAATTGTTGATGTGCGTATGGTTGCCGTGTTTGAAGATCGCGATGAGCTCATGCTGGGACCGGTAAAAGGTTCCCATGCCGGCGTTGACTTTGTTCCAGACTAAAAGCTGCTTCCATTCGTCATAGCAGGCATTTCCTGCGGCCAGCAGAATCGGAAAGTGGCGCCAATCCATAAACCAGTAATGCAATGATCCGTCGAGACAGACCGGCACCACGCTATTCATCACATCGCGCAGGAAGTCCCGAAAGCCCATATCCGACATCTCGCCGGACGCCATCCTGAACTCTCGGTGACGCACACGACCTTTTCCACGCGCGTGGCCATGTATCTTGACGTTGTAGGGCGCGTCCGTCAGGACCATCTGGGCTTTCTCATGCGCTAAAAGGCTCAGATAAACTGTTTGCTCGCGGGAATCTCCGCAGATGAGCTTATGGTCGCCCAGAAGCCAAATGTCCTCGCGCCGCGACACGCTCTGACTTGGAATAGGCGGCAATATGTCCTGAGGATCGTTTGATGTGCTCGCCGGAGGCCCATCGATGATCAAGTTTACTTGGGCGGTTGAGAACCCTGTGATCTCCACATCGAAATCGACCTCGATCAACGCCTCCAGCTGGAGCTTGAGACACTTGGGATCCCAAGCGGACAATTCCGCAAGCCGATTTTCACCGAGGACAATCGCCCGCTTCTGTTCCGGGCTACATCCTGAGTAAATAAGTACTGGCACGGTGGCCATGCCTAATCGTTTCGCCGCTTCCAACCGACCATGGCCTGACAAGATGGTGCCGCTCTCATCCATCAAGACGGGATTGGTGAAGCCATTCACCTTGATGGCACGCATCAATTGGAGAACTTGCTTTTCTGAGTGTTGCCTTGGGTTGTCAGGAAACGGCTTCAGCGTCTCCACAGAATGAGAGATGATGGTGCTCGATAAAGAAGGGGAAGTATGTCTCTTAAGGGGGTGCGCGGACTTCGCCACGCGCATGGTGTTTTTTTCCATGACGTTCCATCCAAGGGATTAGGCGTCATCACGACGCGATGATTCGATAGCTATCCCTGATTTGAACGGAGGACAAGTACGACTGGGTGGCGTACTCTCGAGGCACAAAAAAGCGATGAAGATTGAATCGCTTACGGGATTTCAGGAGGTAAGCCGTGCCGCTCGCCTGCACGCGGCCGAGTTTGCGAATCAATGTGCCTGCTGGCGAAGTCCCCGCTTAGACATTCCCGAGCATGTAATTCGGGAGTTGCGATACTTAGAGCAATTTCATTGCTGCCTATCCGCAAATTATTCGATTTGTCACTGCGTTATTTCTATGATTTGGCTTGAAAAATGGCCGGTAAGCCCCATGTCTTTGGTGGGCCACGAGTGGCTCTCCCCTAAATTGAGAACAGGAGAATGTGGATGCTGCGGCACCCGCCGTATCGAGCGCGCATATTTGATAATGATCTTCTAAATCGTCGAACAGCCCTTCGTGGGATGAGTATGGTCGCTGCCTGTACGGCAGCTGGTCCTGCCACAGCGCTGCAAGAAGACGATTTAAATAGCCTAGAGCGCCTGCTCCAGGATTTATATCAGGAGAGGGCATCTAGCAGCTTACCAGGAAACTCGTTCTGCATTATGGAATCCGGCAACTTCTATGTGCAGGCACTCATTCCGCATCAACCAAAGCTTATCTTTCTAGAGGCTGTTTCACCCAAGTTCATCAAAGATTGGGATAAAGTAGTCACCAAGCAAAAGAAGGCGCTTCTGATCGATCTCGGCTTTAATGAACCGGCTGGCAACTCGCCCAACTATTGGATGGAGATTGGTGAGAGCTGGACCCGACCGCCCAATCATGCGGCCCGGGTTGCCGTTAGCACCATGAAAAACATCTTTGGAATTCAAGACTCTTCGCAACTCGCCATGACAATTCATGTGCCGAAGCGTGCTCACGCCTTATCGTGAGGAAGGATGAAATCATTACCCTCAATAATATTGGATTAGCTGGTATTTCCAACTCGCGGGCAGGCACCGCTTGGGTGGCTTAGATCTTGATGCCTAGCCAAGAGCAATTCTGTGCGGGGATTGCCCTTTAATACCCTGCGGGCATTTGCTAACTATTGAGTCGGCGGGTCCGCAGGGCCTGCTGGGGCGTGGAAACCCCACCTAAAGGCGGTCTAGTGCGACCGCGACAGCACTCCTCACCGTATGGTCGAGGAGGCCAGGGTGCATGTTCAGGGCGAAAGCCTAAAGACCCTGGCGAGCTCTCCTTTGGGTGGCTTTTCCAACTCCCCGATCACCAGGTGCGCGGGAGTTCAGAGATCTCTGCAAAAGAAGCACCAACGGCCCCTTCGAAAGCGTACAGGCCGCTGGCACCCCATCTTTTGCCGAGTCCGGCCAGGTAAACACCGGCCGGGGGAAAGCCTCTCGGGGAAGCCCGAGGGGCTTTTCCTTTGGTTCGACTTCTCTCTTCTACACCAGATCTTTGAGAAGAAATGGAGATCGTTTCGCTCACAATGCCAGGTCTACCTGACCCCCAGCCATATTTGTCGAACCAGTCTCATGGGTGCGGGTTCGAGACCTGACTGAACTACCAAAAATTATTTGACTCATTCTCAAGGCCATTCCGTCTAGAACGCAAGCCGTGTGCTCAAAAGCCAATTGCGCTCGTACACGGGGGTGACCGCTTTCGCCGAAGCGATGTTGTCCGTCAGTGCAACTTGATAGCCGCCGCCAACGATAATCTTGCTGTAGTCAGAAATAGGAAAACGGCCAAGGATGACTCCTGTGGTCATAAACAGCTGACTCAAGCCACCGCGGACGCCTCCCGACCAGGTCGTGCCATTAAACTCGATTTCCGGCCAGAAATACTCGCCCAAATGGTATTGCAGCGCGAGGTTGCCGACGATAGCGGTACCAATGACATCGCTGTGTGCCGTCGGAAGGGATGCGCTTATTGTTCCTTGTATGTCGAAGTCGCCCCAGCCTTTACCCGCCGCGAGCGTGGGGGTGAACACCCAGGCGTGATTGGTAAAAGCGGATGCTCCTAGCGGCGCCTGAACACCTACGAAGGCTGTCACAATATAATTGCCATTGTCTTCATTGGCGCTCAGAAGGCGCTGCTTGATTGTTAAGACTGGCCAATCTCCCAGGCCGAACGAGGGAGTTTTGCCCGTTCTGTCTTCATAAGGGGGCAGGTTGGTCAAGACTTCATTTGTCGTCGTCGGTATCAGCTCCAATCCTTTACCCGCGTCTGCTATCGCGATGTCGGCGCCGGCATGGGTGTGTTCCCAATATTGGTCGTAGCGGAATTCCTGTTCCAGGCGTGGCGTCACGGTCATTAGAGGCGTCATCCAGTGCGGCTGGCTCGACTGAGCTGCGGAGACGCGGCCATACCAGTCGTCGAAATAGCCGCCCGCCTGCTCAGCGGCGCCGGCAGAGACTGCGGGCGTTGCGGCCAGCATCATCAAAGAATGTATAACGCGCTTCATCAGCTTTCCCTCGCAGTCGTGGTATCGGAATGGGAATAACGAGAAAGCGCGCATCGTATAAGGGGGGCGCCCCACGATTTTTCAGAATGAATGGATTTTCATTTTCCCTCCGGGATTTTTTTATCGCGCAAACTTTATTGCTGTATCTGCCACGCACGGATGCAGCCTATGTTTCGAAAGCTATTGTTCATCGTAGTACTTGCCCCGGCATTGGCCGCTTGCGCTATCTTCCCTTCTACGGCCCAGAGTGTGTCGCCCAAGCAAACTGCTGCCATAGAAGCAACTTGCGACAAAGTAATGCGGCTGCCGCCTGGAGCGGAGTTTGGCGCATGTGTTTCCAGTCTTTCGGACTCCGCGGCTGCGCTCGAAAGCGCGGAATTCGCAAACAAGGCCTATGATGCATGCGAGCAAGTCGGGCTGAAGCGCGAGACGCCTGAATTTTCTCGCTGTGTTTTGGACCGCGAAAATGCGCAGAAGGGTTCCGGCAATCCTTCGGACGTTGCCAGCAAGCTCGATGCTGCCTTTATCACGCCAGTAGACTCCAATCAGGACAGCTACTTTGCAAGTACCCCCAATGTGCGCCACCGCCGCGAGCAATATGCTTGTGCCCAGCTCGGACTGGAGCCCGACACGGGCGCATTCACATCCTGTGTAGGCAACCTCGATATGGAAATATTCGTGGTTGAGCACCCGAACGGCTGATGAGCATCCCATTGCCTGATCAGCTGCGTCGCCGGGCGCCGCGCGCAAACCCCGTCACCCCCGCGCGCGGCGCTCGGTTCCGGGCGGAATAAAACGGACATGATGTAACCATGGTCGCGATCGTTCGGTTGGCGCTGCGCCGTCCCTATACTTTCATCGTGCTGGCCATATTGATTGTGCTGTTTGGCGGACTGGCTGCTGTCGAGACATCGACCGATATATTTCCCGACATAAAAATTCCCGTCATCGCCGTAGTCTGGACTTATCGCGGACTATCCCCCGACGATATGGCGGGTCGGGTAATCTATTATTATGAGCGTCAACTTTCGACCGCAGTGACCGATATTGATCATCTCGAAAGTCAGTCGCTGCCCGGGGTTGGCATCGTCAAAATATTTTTCCACCCGACTGTCGATATTCGCACCGCCACCGCCCAGGTGACATCACTGTCGCAAACGGTGCTGAAGCAAATGCCTCCCGGCATCACACCGCCGCTGATTTTGAACTACAACGCCTCTACCGTTCCCATTCTTCAATTGGGCCTTTCCAGTCCATCGCTCGCGGAAAAGGACATATTCGACCTGGGGCAGAATTTCATTCGCCCGTCCCTGGCGTCCGTACCGGGCGCCGCGATCCCTTCTCCCTATGGCGGGCGTGAGCGACAGATCCAGATCGATGTCGATCCAGATGCGCTGCAGGCGCACAATCTCTCTGCTCAGGATCTTGAAAATGCGCTGGCTGCGCAAAATCAAATCGTTCCCGCCGGCACCATCAAGGTTGGGAAGTTTGAATACAATGTGAAGCTCAACAACAGCCCCAGCATTGTCGAAGAATTGAACAAGCTGCCCGTCAAGCAGGTTGACGGAGCAACTATCTCTATGGGCGACGTGGCGCATGTGCATGATGGCGCGCCTCCGCAGCGCAACGAGGTCCGCATGGATGGCCGGCGCGCTGTGCTGATGACGGTCTTAAAGAGCGGCAGTGCATCAACCCTCAACATCGTCGACGATGTCAAAGCATTGCTGCCGCGGCTCAAGGAAACCCTGCCAAAGTCGCTCAAGGTGGTGCCGCTTGCCGATCAATCCATCTTTGTGCGAGCCGCCGTGTCCGGCGTGATCAAGGAAGGCGCGATTGCGGCTGCCCTGACCAGCATCATGATCCTTTTATTCCTGGGTTCCTGGCGTTCCACCCTGGTGATCGTGATTTCGATCCCATTGGCCATTTTGTTCTCGATCGCCCTCTTATCGGCTTTTGGTCAGACGCTCAACATCATGACACTCGGCGGCTTGGCGCTTGCGGTTGGCATTCTGGTCGATGATGCCACCGTGACCATCGAGAATATCAATTGGCATCTGGAAAAGGGAAAGACGGTCCCGGAAGCAATACTGGACGGCGCGCAGCAGATCGTCGTCCCGGCATTTGTTTCACTACTGTGTATCTGCATCGCCTTCGTGCCGATGTTCTTCCTGCCGGGCATTTCGGGGTTTCTCTTCGCGCCCATGGCGCTGGCTGTTGTTTTCGCGCTGATCGGGTCCTTTACGCTTTCGCGTACTCTGGTGCCGACAATGGCCAGCTATCTGCTCGTGGCCCACGGCGATGCGAAAGACGCGTCCGTGGCGAAGAGCCATGATTCGAGCCAAGGGCATCATCCCCGCAGTCCTCTGGTGAAGTTCCAGCATCGGTTCGAAATGCTATTTGAACAGATCCGGGCGGGATATCATCGCTACCTTACTTTCGCGATGGACCGCCGCCTAATTTTTGTTGCCGGCCTCCTTGTCTTCGTATTGCTGTCCCTGTCTCTGGTGCCTTTCCTGGGGCAGAACTTTTTTCCCGCCGTAGACGCGGGCGAAATTAGCCTGCACGTCCGCGCACCTATGGGTACGCGCATTGAGGAGACTGCCGCTCTGTTCGATCACATCGAAAAGCGCATCCGGCAGGTCATTCCGAGGGATCAGCTTGGTTCCATCGTAGACAATATCGGCCTTCCCGTGTCGGGAACCAATCGTGCTTATCTCAATACCGGCGGCGTGGGACCGGAGGATGGCGATATTCTTATCAGTCTGAACGAAAATCACGCACCGACCGCTGACTATGTCAAAAAATTGCGCACGGCCCTTCCTCAGAGCTTTCCCGGATCGATTTTCTCGTTTCTGCCCGCCGACATAGTAAGCCAGATACTGAATTTCGGCTCTCCGGCGCCTATCGATGTGCAAGTCGCGGGACCGGACAAGCTGAAGGCCGAAGCTTACGCGACCGAGCTCACAAAGCAGATTTCCCACCTTCCTGGCGCCGCCGATGTGCGCTTACAGCAGTCGTCCCGCTATCCTGAATTCGCGATCGATGTGGATCGGACCCGGGCGGGAGAGACCGGCATTACCGAGCGCGATGTCACCAACAGTCTTGCGGTGAATCTGACCGGCAGCATTCAGGTCGCGCCCGCTTTTTGGCTCAACCCTAAGAACGGCGTTTCCTATCCCATCGTGATTCAGACGCCGCAATATCGGCTCGATTCCCTCGGCCAGCTAAAAAACCTGCCCATTACCGGCGCCAAACCGAACGATCCTGCGCTGCTGGGTGGTCTGGGCGATATTCGCCGCCAAACCAGCGATGCGGTGGTTTCACATTATGCCATTCAGCCAACTTTCGATGTCTATGCAACGACCCAGGATGCAGATCTCGGCAGCGTGGCCAATGCAATTCAGAAAGTGCTGGATGACACGCGCCGTGATCTGCCGCCGGGCGCCACCGTGGTGATTCGCGGGCAGGTGGAAACCATGCATATGGCCTTTTCCGGTCTATTCTTCGGTTTGGCCGAGGCGATCGTGCTGATCTATCTGCTGATCGTGGTCAATTTCCACTCTTGGACCGATCCGTTCGTGATCGTCATGGCGTTGCCAGCCGCTTTGGCCGGCATTGCCTGGACCTTGTTCGCCACCCATACCACCCTCAGCGTTCCAGCCCTGACCGGCGCTATCATGTGCATGGGTGTGGCGACGGCGAATTCCATTCTGGTCATAAGTTTTGCGCGCGAACGGCTTGAGGCGACCGGCGATGCCGTAACAGCGGCGGTAGAGGCCGGCGTCACGCGGTTTCGGCCCGTGCTGATGACGGCATTGGCCATGATCATCGGTATGGCTCCCATGGCTTTGGGAATGGGCGAGGGGGGTGAGCAGAATGCGCCCCTGGGCCGCGCGGTGATCGGCGGCCTCGCCTTTGCGACATTTGCCACGCTTTTCCTCGTCCCGGCTCTTTTTGCGCTGGTGCGGGGTCGCAAATCGCAGGTCGGACAGCCCATCCATGGAGGCGCTTATGTCGCCGGAGAGTGACTCGAATTCCATGAAGCAGAACTTGCGGCGGATTGCTTTGATCGGTGGGGCCCTGCTCGCCGTCATTCTGCTCGTCGGCTTCTACACGCGTTTCGTCGAGGCGCGCGCCGTCAAGAGCTGGACGAGCGAGGAGGACATTCCCACCGTCGCTCTGGTGACGCCGGCAGCCGGCGGCAAGGGCCAGGAGCTGGTTCTGCCTGGAACGTTGCAGGCCTTCTATGACGCCCAGCTCTATTCCCGCGTTCCTGGCTATGTGCATGCCTGGTACAAGGATATCGGTGCGCATGTCCGGAAGGGCGACATTCTCGCCATCATCGACACTCCAGAGCTTGATCAACAGATCAGCCAGGCACGGGCGGATGTCGGTGCCGCCGTCGCGGCGGAAAGGCTGTCGGGCACGACGGCAGAGCGGTGGCGGAGCCTTTTGCCATTAGACGCGGTCTCCAAACAGGATGCTGAAGAGAAGGAAGAGGAATTTGCCAGCAAAACCGGCGCGGCGAAGGCGGCGCAGGCCAATCTGGACCGCCTGCTGGCGATGAAGCAATTCGCACGAATCGTGGCGCCGTTTGACGGGGTTGTGACCCGGCGTACTGCGGATATCGGTGCGCTGGTAAATGGCGGACCGTCCTCCAACGGCAATCCGTTGTTCGCGGTATCCGATGTCAGCCGACTGCGGCTCTATGTGAACGTGCCGCAATCCTATTCGGCCCAGATTGCGCCCGGTATGAATGTGTCGCTGACCGTTCCCGAATATCCCGGCAAGACATTTTCGGCCAAACTCCTTTCGACCTCCAACGCCATCAGCGCGCAATCCTCGACCCTGCTGGTCGAACTGGAGGTGGACAACAGCAGCGGCGTTTTGAAGCCGGGAGACTATGCTCAAGTCCGCATGGGACTTCCACAGTCCCGGACGGCGATGCTGCAGCTGCCCGCCAGTGCCCTGATCTTCCGAGGGGACGGACTTCAGGTGGCGACGGTTGCACCGGGCGAGCATATCATCATGAAAAATATCAGCATCGGAACCGATCTCGGAACACAAGTCACCATCGCGTCCGGCCTCACATCTTCGGATCGCGTGGTCAATAACCCGCCGGACTCGCTGGCGGCCGGCGACAAGGTGCGGATCGGAAATGATGGCGACTAAGCACGCTATCGCTGTAATAGCGTGCGGGCTCTTGTCGGCCTGTTCGCTTGCGCCGGACTATAAAGTGCCGGAAACCGCGACTCCATCTGCTTTCAAAGAGGCAGGACTATGGAGCCAGGCCAAACCCGCAGACTCTCTGCCGCGCGAGGCTTGGTGGCGCCTGTATGGCGACGCAACTTTAAACGATTTGGAAGATCGGATTGAGGTCAGCAATCCGACCTTGGCGGAAGCTATGGCCCGATACGAGGCTGCGCAGGGGTTACTCGAAGAAGCGCAATATGCCCAGTTTCCAATTCTAACGGCGGGTGGCCATGCCACGCGCAATCGCCAGTCCGACAACAGGCCTTTACGCAGCGCCAGCCAGCCGAGCACCTATAACGACAATCTGGCCGGCGGAGTCCTGTCTTGGGATTTGGACTTATGGGGTCGTGTTCGCAACGAAGTGGCTGCCGGAAAGGCGGAGGCGCAAGCCTCGTTTGCCGATCTGCAGTCCATTCGGCTCAGCCTCCAGGCGCAGTTGGCGGATCGTTATATCGAACTGCGCGGATTGGATGCGCAGACCGAGCTGCTGCACAATGCCATCAGAATTTATCAAAAGGCCTTCGACATCACCGATGACCGGCACGCCAAGGGCATTGCATCGGGGTTGGATGTCAGCCGCGCCCAGGCGCAATTTGAAAATGCCGAAGCGGAATTCTCTGACGTTCAGGCACGCCGCGCTCTCCTGGAGCACGCCATCGCCAGCCTGGTAGGGGAGCCCGCCTCAAGCTTTTCCATTTCCGCCCAGCGGGTACATTTGAATCTGCCCAAAACGCCGACGGGGGTGCCCTCCCTGCTGTTGCAGCGACGTCCCGATATTGCAGCGGCCGAGCGCCGCGTGGCCGCCACCAATGCCGAGATTGGCGTTGCCCGTGCCGCCTTCTACCCGAACATCTCGCTGAGCGCGCTCGCAGGCTTTCAGAACACGGGCAATGACGGTCTTTTCGCGGCACCGGACGCATATTGGGCCCTTGGCCCCAGCATGGCCTTCACGGTATTCGATGCTGGCCGGCATGAAGGCCAGCTGGCAATTGCCAAAGCCGGAAACAGCGCTGCCGCGGCGGCATACCGCGTCGCCGTATTGCATGCCTTCCAGGACGTCGAAGACAATTTGGCGCTTCTGGCACGGCTCTCTGACGAGGCCTCCGCGGAGGCCCGGTCCGTGGCGGCGGCCACGCGCACCCAGGACTTGGCCTTGGCGCTATATCAGAATGGCGCCCTGGGTTTTCTGGATGTGGTCGTGGCCCAAACTACCGCCCTACAAGCCCAGCAGGCTGCTCTTTCCATCGAAACCCGCAGGATTCAGGCCAGTGTGGACCTTATCCATGGCCTCGGCGGAGGATGGGACGATAGCGCCCTGCCGTTCCGGCAGACTGAGAACGTGGAAAGCTCGACGTGATCTACCGACTTATATGACAATTTCATGCTGAAAATTCTCCGGAAAGTGCTTCAATTGAACACCCTGCAGAGGGGGAAGGCTCACGGATGCGCATCCTGATTGTCGAAGATGAGAAGAGACTGATCGATATCCTTCAGCGGACGCTCAGAGCCGAAGGCTATATCGTGGACGGTGTCAATTCCGCCTCAGACGGTCTCGATTATGTCAAGACGTATCACTATGACCTGGTGATCATAGACCTCCAATTACCCGACGGCACCGGCACGAGTTTGCTCAGGCGGATGCGCGAAATGGGACATACCATGCCGGCGCTTATCTTGACCGCGCGCAGCGATCTGGAAAGCAAGGTTGAAAATTTTCAGGCTGGTGCCGACGACTATGTCATCAAGCCGGTGGCGATGGCAGAACTTGCCATCCGGGTACAGGCTCTGTTGCGCCGCGGTCCGGCGCTTCAGGAGAATATCCTCAGGGCCGCGGATATCGAGATAAACCGGTTGACTCGCCAGGTGCGGCGTGACGGCAAGCGCGTCGAGCTCAGCCCCAAGGAATATTCTTTGCTGGAATATCTTTTTCTTCATTCCGGCAGAACCCTCTCCCGCAGCATGATCGTGGAGAAAATATGGGATCAGTCTTTCGAGGGGCTTACGAATATCGTTGATGTCTATATCGGTCATCTTCGCCGCAAGATTGACGAGGGCCGCGAGCACAAGCTGATCCGTACGGTGCGCGGCTTGGGTTATACGCTCGATCTTGATCAACATCACTAATGTTCCGCTCGATTACCTCGCGGCTCGTATTTTTCTACTGTCTGCTTCTGGTGCTGTTGGGCGCCGCCTTTCTACTCTTTACCGCGCTCAGTTTCCAACATTACACGCGTGAGACCATAACCGCAGCATTGGCGGCGCGAACACAAGAGATATGGGATACCAGTCAAGGGCTATTGGAACAGCCGGATCGCCTTGCGGGCATTATCGAGCGGCGGTTCGCTCCGGAATCGCAGGATCGCTTCATTCGCATCCGGTCCGGCGACCGGCTCATATACATGTCAGGCAACCTGGTGGGGCGAGACTTTTCTGCTTCTGGTGTGCCCCTCCAATTTCATGCCAAAGGCGGTAGCACCAATCTTCTGGGCAACCTGCTGATCTATTCGCGAAATTTCCGGCAATCGGATGGCAGCTTGATCACGATCGATTCCGGCCAGTCCTATCGATTTGCGGACACGGTGCAACGGCAGCTGATCACGTCGCTTTCGATCGGCCTACCGATTCTTCTGCTGCTGGCCGCCTTTGCGGGTTATATTCTGATGCGCAAGGCACTCGTGCCTGTCGAGGTGATGATCAACGCGGCAGAAACCTACAGCTTCAACAATCCTCACAGCCGGCTTCCGTTGGTAGGGACCGAACCCCGGATCGAAGCCCTGGGACTTGCACTCAACCGGATGCTGGATCGGTTGGACGGGGCCTATTCCCATGTCAGCCGCTTTTCCGCAGACGCCGCGCATGAATTACGCACGCCGCTAACCATCATCCGCGGCGAGCTGGAACTTGTCATGGCGCAGGCGCGGACATCTGCCGATGTCGATAGGGCCGTCAGTAATGCTCTGGAGGAGATGACAAGGCTGAGTGGAATTGTCGATAGCCTGATTACCTTGTCGCGCATGGACAGCCTGTGGGGCAAACGAGCGCATTCCTGCGTGGACCTATCGGCGCTCGCAGCGGAAGCCATCGATCAGATGAATCTTCTGGCGGTGGAGAAGCAGATTTCCTTGGAGGGGCCAACCGGGCCGGCTGTTCTGGTGGCCGGCGATCGCGACCGGCTAAAGCAGGTGCTGGTCAACTTGGTCGATAACGCTATCAAATATACTCCGACAGGCGGTCAAATTTGGGTAAGGGTGGGCAGCGAAGCCGACAATGCCATTCTTGCCGTGGAGGACACCGGCATCGGCATTACACCCGACCACCAGGACAAAGTCTTCGAGCGCTTCTATCGTGTTTCCCCGGATCGCGGCGAAAGCGGTGCCGGCCTGGGGCTTGCGATCGTCAAGTCCATCGTGCACGCCCATGGCGGCAATGTCGTATTACGTAGCAAGCCCGGCCTGGGAAGCGCATTCCGGATCGAGTTGCCCTTGCTCTCTGCAAGTTTGGCAGGACCGTCTGAGGCACCCGAAAATATTGTGGCCGCCGCGAGAGTCGCGGCGGCCATCGGAAAGCATGGAAGTCCGTCCTAGAACGGATAGTAACGGATGCTGGTAAACACCATGCTGTCGTCGGTCGGCGCATGGCCGCCGACACCGGCAAAGGACGTCAGGCGAGTGTAGGAATATTGCATTCCATACCGGAAGCTGCCGTATTTGCCTTGATAGATCTTCCACCAGAAGCCCGCATTGATCTGATTTTCGGCCTGAATATTGACCGAGCAGCCGGCTCCCTCAATTGCGCAACCGCTCGTCCCCACGGCGGGATTGCCCAAGCCGAGGTGAGCAGTGGTGGTGGCGCTGGTGGTGACATCAAAATATTTCGGGTGCTCTGATTCCTGGCCTGCATAGGTGTAGAGATCGAGCATGGGGGTCGCGTGCCAAGTTGCGCCCAGAAGAATGATGTTCTCGTTGATCGGCGCCTCCGTCCCGTCGGGTTTGAAGGTGACGTCCGGTAGCTGACCCGATCCGTAGCGGCCGATACCACTGCCTGTGAGGCCGCTCACTTGAAGATCCAGAATTTTGGGAATAATGGACCAAGTGATGCCACCGCCGACACCGCCGCCATCGATATTGTGATTGTTGTTTCCCACGGGCAGGCCCAGCACATTGGCGGCCGAAGTGACATCCACGCGGTCATAGAATGACCGGTAAAGTCCATAGACCTCCATATGCAGAGGCTGGGATTCCCCGATCACCGGCTCCCACGCCACTTTGCCGATGATGTCGGGCACATGGTTGATCGAGAAGTTGTTGTTGGCGTCGAGCAAGGAACCACCGGCATGATTGTTGATGACGGAGATGCCCGCGAGCGAGCCAGGGCCACCCGGACCACCTGCAAACGTGGTTTGGGGATTTTCCGCCGACAGTGCCAGCCAGAACTGGTGATCGAAATTCTTGACGACGCGAATTTGCGGCTGGCGCGCCCAGGTGAAGCCAACGGAATATTGTGCATCGATCGTGGCCGGGATCACTTCATTGCGTGGCGTGATGCCGTGATTGTTCAGTGTGGCCAGCGACCAACTCTGGCCGGCCAGCAGTTCAATGCCTTCGGCATCCCAGTCTACTGTGCCGTAAACATTTCGAATGCGCAGATTGTAGGAATTACTTTCATTGGAGTTAGCGGTCTGAGCGGCGCCAAGGAAGTCGAATTCGCCATAGAAGGCAAGGTGCGTATCCGGGTTCGCATTGCCCTGCGCCAGAACGGAAAGTCTGCTCTGCCGGGCTGTAAAACGGGATTCCGAATAGTGCGCGTTGGTCGAGCTGGGAAACGGAATTCCGCTGAAGCTGCTGCCGATGTCCGCCGTCTCGCTGCGTTCACGATAAACGCCTTCCGCTGCCAAGAAGCCGCCTAATGTGACGGTAGCCGGGCCGACATCCGTGGTTGCGTCGGCCATGGCGGCAGGCATCGTAGCGGCGATCGACGCTAGCGCGACCACGCTGGCGCCGAGGCGCCGGACAATTTTACGTTTCATGATTGCATCCTGTTACCCCTCCCGACCACAAGCGGCCGGGTCACGCGCGTCGTATTCATCGCGTAAGACAGTTTTGCAACGGGAGTGAATTATAAGTGGATTTTAATGCAGCATTTAATGGGCTTTTATGAGTTAGTCGGCGCTTAAGACGTACACTGATGATACCGGTTTCCGGTGTCACGCGATCGCAACATTTCGGTTCTATCGCGCCATGGCGTGCAGGCTCTTGCACGAACTATGAAGGGAAAGAAAATGAAAACCAGAATTGGATACAAGGCAGCAGCAGGCGGCATCATGCTGACTGTTCTGGCCGCGAGCCAAGCCGGAGCTGTATCGCTTACGGGCGCGGGCGGTACGGCGATATATCCTGTGCTGCAAGTCTGGGCGCAGAAATATCAGCAGAAGAATGGCGATGAAGTGAATTATCAGGCGATCGGTTCGGGTGGTGGTATCAAGCAGATCGAATCCAAGACCGTGGACTTCGCCAATTCCGACAAGCCTCTGATGCATGAAGAAATTGCCACGAACCATTTGGTTCAGTTTCCCCAAGTGGTGATTTCGATTGTGCCAGTCGTGCATCTGCCCGGCATCCAGGCAGGTCAGATGGTTTTGAACGGTACAGTGCTGTCTAAGATCTACCTTGGCCAGATCGCCAAATGGAACGATCCCGCTATCAAAGCGCTTAATCCTGGCCTCAGCCTGCCCGGTACGGCAATCCTGACGGTTCATCGCTCGGACGGATCAGGCACGACTTTCAATTTCACCAACTATCTGGGCAAAGTGAATCCGGAATGGCAGAGCAAAGTCGGTGCCGATACGGCTGTTTCGTGGCCTGGTGGCATCGGCGGCAAGGGCAACGCCGGCGTGGCGGCCAGTGTCCAGCAGACCATGGGCTCGATCGGATACGTCGAGTATGCGTACGCCAAGCAATCCAATTTGGTCTATACCGATATGGTCAATGCCGCCGGCAAGCGGGTAAAGCCGACGATGGATGCGTTCCAGGCCGCGGCGGCCAATGCCGATTTTTCCAAGGTTCAGGATTTCTATGAAATCCTTACAAACCAGCCCGGTGCGCAAAGCTGGCCGATCACTGCGGCGACATATATGCTGTTGCGCGCCGACTATCCTGCCGACAAGAACAAATCGATATTGAAGTTCCTGGATTGGGCGCTCAAGGAAGGCCAGGGCGATGCCCGCCAACTCGATTATGTGCCGATGCCGGAGGGCGTGGTGAAGCAGATCGAAGCCTCCTGGGCCTCCAACCTGCACGTTACTCCCTAAAGGCTCAAGTGAGCGGGTTGCACCAGCGGCTGAGAACGCCGCTGGTTCCCCGTCCCAAGCCGGGACGCAATTTCCTCCAGCAGCGGCTTTTGGCCGGAGCGTAGCAAGACCAGGATGAGAATGAAGACCGGCGCCGCCATGCGCTCCGCCAGCCAGTCTGGCCAGATGATCTCATTTTCCTCCAGCGAGCGGTCGTCGCACTTCTGCAGCAAGCGCCCTGCAGCAAGCAGATATTTTTGTGCTTCGCGAAGGTCTTTATCATTAGCGATGGACACCAGGTCGCTGTTTTCCAGCGCTGAGCACATGATCCGAACGGTCAACCAAAGGCGTTCCGCCGCCTGATCGCCCTCCGGCGCAAAGCTGTTTGACCGCGAAACCCAAGCCAGGGCGCGCTCGATGACATGTGTGATGGCGGCCGCATCGCCGTCATCGGGCACCAATGTTCCGCTGAGCGCCAGCGTGGCCTGAAGAAGAAAATCGGCGACGCAGCTCTGTGCCTGCAATCGGGGCCTTATGGGCTTGCGGGGCGCATCGAGACTGGGTCGGTGCTGTGGCGTTGGGCATACAATCCAATTTGCGCGGACCCGACTTCGCGCTGCCCATACGCGGCGAAATTGCCGCAAAGGAACGGAAAAACCCTGCAGCCACAACATCCAAAGCACCGTTTCCGGGCGACCATATTTCCGCAGCAGATCGAAGGTGGCGCGGGCATGCTCGTGAATGTCGGGCTCTTTCCAATAATAGGAACGCCCCTTGCTTTTGCCGAGGCCTTGAGTGGCAAGCGGCGGCAGAAGCCCTTCTTTGCGCCATCCGATGAGGTTGTTCAGGGTTACCGCTCTACCTTCCTCGGCCAGGGATAGGATGAGTTCACGCTCTGAGGTGGTCGATAGAGGTCTGCCGCGCATGAATATATCGCTGTCGTCGCAGTGCGATAGTATTTTCCCCAGATAAAGCCAGTCTCCGACTCGAATGAAAATTCACTTAGAAAAATGTCACGTAAAATTCAGAGATCGCTTCTGTGTACAATCCGGGTGATGCGCTATTGCAAATGCATCCAGGGAAGTTGGTGATCGCCTCTGGCGCGGGGCGGGTAAACATATGAGGTTGTCATGCGCAGGCCTTCGTACTTGCAATTTCCTGTTGGGTCGCTGGTCTAACACCTGGTGTGGCGGGACCCCGCGACGACAGTCTGGCAGGAATTACACGCTGCAAATCGATCGCTGACGACCGCAAATTTCTCGATTGTCTCTACGGAGCAGCGCAGCCTCTGCGCGCGGAACAGGGGCTGGCGCCCGCGCCCGCATTCCAAACCGCGCTAGTACCCCCAGATCCCATTGCCCCGCCTTTGCCGGCCAGGGAAGCCAGGAAGGCCGGAGGCGACGTCGCAATCGGGAAGGTGCCAGCCGCGAGCGGAAATTTGCGTCTGGCTTCCTATGCGTTCGATCCACGTGGTCATTTCACCGTCACGCTGACCGACGGGAGTGTGTGGCGGCAGCTCGACCGCGATCAAGCTTTCGCGGATTGGCGAGGCCCAGCCACCAGTTATTACGTCAGCTTGAAAAGCTCCGGGAATGACCACTACCTGGACGTAAAGGGCGGTACCGGCCCGTATCAGGTCGAGCAGCTTCACTGAGTAACATGCCACCTCCCAGCCGAAGACGCTTCGTTTCCGGTTTGGGCCGCCACCGGCGATCTTTGAGCACTTATTAAGTGGATTTTCATGAAGCCTTTAGATCGCGCTTAAAGGCGGCGTCTATGACTTGTCCCGCATGACGGGATTCGGTTGACGAAGCACTTTCGGTTTGCGCAAGCCGGCCCGGCCGATCGGCGGCATGAAACCGAAACGCGGCTCTTGTTGTCAGTCTTCTCCTGACCCACCAGCGCGCCAGGGGAGCATTTCATGAGCCAATTGCAAAGCCCGGAGGAAGGGCGCGCCCGGATTGGCCAACTTGCTATTGGCATTCTTTGCATGGTGATGATTGCCAATCTGCAATATGGCTGGAATCTTTTCGTCAACCCGATCAACGCGCAGCATCATTGGGGCCGCGCCGCCATCCAGGTCGCGTTCAGCATTTTCGTCCTCACGGAAACCTGGCTGGTCCCAGTCGAAGGTTGGTTCGTCGATAAATTCGGACCGCGGATTGTTGTTTTCCTCGGGGGGCTTCTCGTCGGTCTGGCCTGGGTTCTGGACTCTGTAGCCAACTCCCTATTCACGCTTTATGTGGCTGCTGTCTTGTCGGGCATCGGGGCTGGCGCAGTTTATGGGACTTGTGTGGGCAATGCTTTGAAATGGTTCGTTGGCCGGCGCGGCCTGGCTGCAGGGCTGACGGCGGCGGGATTTGGCGCAGGCGCGGCGGCTACCGTGGTTCCGATCCATAATGTGATCGAAACGCATGGCTATCAAACGGCATTTCTCTGGTTTGGGCTGGTGCAGGGCGGTGTCATTCTGGTGGCGTCTCAATTTCTCAGAGCGCCCGCCGCCAAGCCTCATGCCACTTCGAAAACCCCAAACCCGCAGGCGCAACACAGCGCAACGCCGGTTCAGGTTCTCAAATCGCCCATGTTCTGGTTGCTGTATCTGATGTTCGTGCTGGTGGCGGCTGGTGGGTTGATTGTCACCGCCCAGCTTGCGTCCATGGCCATTGATTTCGGCGTCGCCAAATCACCGCTTTCGCTCTTAGGAATCACCGGCACGGTGCTGACACTGGCCTTGGTGGTGGACAACGTTCTGAACGGGTTGGCGCGGCCTTTCTTCGGCTGGATTTCCGATAGGATTGGCCGCGAACCCACCATGTTTATCGCTTTCACGCTGGCTGCGGTCGCAATCGGATCTCTGGCACTCTATGGACGCGATCCCTGGCTGTTCGTGATCACCAGCGGGTTGATCTATTTTACTTGGGGCGAGATTTACAGCCTGTTTCCCGCAACCTGCACGGATGCCTATGGCCGCCAATACGCCACTACCAATGCCGGGATGCTCTATACCGCCAAGGGGACGGCTGCGCTTCTTGTCCCACTCAGCAATCTGGTGAGCAGTGCCGGAGACTGGCACAGCGTGCTCTGGATGGGCGCCCTGGGCAACATCATTGCGGCCCTTCTTGCTATTCTTGTTCTGAGGCCCATGCGCGCGGCGCATGGCCAGCGGGAGGCGGATGCAATGGCGCTCGGAGCGGGCGCTTGATCGAAATGATTCTTCGAAGGCCCAGTTCCGGATCGTCCATAGCACCGCCAATGTAATTTCTTATTCCTCCGCTTTTCCAGCGGCGTCAGGAGATTTTCATGTCCGGGATTTACCGTGCCAACACCATCCGCGATCTCATCGAGACCGGGTTTGATGATGTGCCCGCGATCGGCGCGCCCGGACGCGCCACGCTGACCTACAAGGATTTCAGGGAATTGGCCGCAGCGACGATGGCCGGCCTCAACCGGATGAATATCGGGCGCAACGACCGCGTCGCGATCGTTTTGCCTAACGGTCCTGAAATGGCGGCCGCATTCGTCGTTATCGGATGCTGTGCGACTACCGCTCCGCTGAACCCTGCCTACCGTGCCGAGGAGTTTGATTTCTATCTGTCCGATCTGCGAGCCAAAGCGCTTGTCATATTGGAGGGGATGGAGAGTCCCGCCCTTGCGATCGCCAAAGCGCGCAATATCCCTGTCGTGATCTTGAAACCAAGCGGCAAGGCCGGCGCTTTCACGCTTCATGGCGATGCGGCGGCCGGCAGTTGTGAAAGCGGTTTCGCTGGACAGGACGATATCGCGCTGGTGCTGCACACTTCAGGCACCACTTCGCGGCCCAAGATCGTGCCACTGTCGCAAACCAATGTAACAGCGTCCGCCTATCACATCGGCCATACGCTGGCACTCCGCGAGGAAGATGTCTGCCTCAACATCATGCCGCTGTTTCATATTCACGGTTTGATCGCGGCGACCCTGTCGAGCATCGGAGCGGGAGCATCTGTGGTCTGTACGCCCGGCTTCAATGCGCTCAAATTCTTCAGCTGGATGGAAGAAGCGCGGCCAACTTGGTACACGGCAGTTCCCACAATGCACCAGGCCATTCTCGCGCGCGCCGAGCGCAATGCCGAGGTCATACGGAACAGCCGGTTGCGCTTGATCCGCTCATCTTCCTCCTCTTTGCCGCCTCAGGTGATGGAGGCGCTGGAAGCAACCTTCAAGGTGCCGGTGATCGAGGCCTATGGCATGACGGAAGCGTCTCATCAGATGGCGTCCAACCCGCTGCCGCCCAAGGCTCGCTACGCGGGCAGTGTCGGCCTCGCGGCCGGCCCAGATGTCGCAATCATGGATGAAGCAGGAGTCCTGCTGCCTCCCGGTGTTCTTGGGGAAGTGGTGATCCGCGGGCGCAACGTGACCAAAGGTTACGAATCCAACCCTGAGGCCAACGACAAAGCTTTCACCGATGGCTGGTTTCGGACGGGCGACCAGGGTGTGATGGATACAGATGGCTATTTGCGTCTTACGGGCCGACTTAAGGAGCTGATAAATCGTGGCGGCGAGAAGATCAGCCCTCTGGAGGTGGACACGGTGATCATGGATCATCCCGCCGTGGCGCAAGTCGTCACCTTCGCGATGCCGCACGACATGCTGGGTGAAGAGATTGCCGCTGCCGTGGTTCTGCGTGAAGGCGCGGCCTGCGACGAACGCGAGTTGCGGACTTTCGTCGGCTCGCGTGTGGCGGACTTCAAAGTACCGCGAAAGATTCTGTTTTTGACCGAGATTCCCAAGGGCGCAACAGGTAAGCTTCAACGCATCGGCCTGGCGGAGAAACTCGGATTGACCAAATGAAGATTGCCATTTTCGGCGCAGGCGCGATCGGCGGGCTGCTCGCCGTCAAGTTACATCAGGCAGGCGCGGATGTGACCGTGATTGCCCGCGGGCCACATCTGGCGGCGATCCGCGCCAATGGCATGACGTTGAAGAGCGAAGGTCGGACCGTAACGGTACCACTGAAGGCGACTGACAAGGCCGAGGAAGCCGGCAGCCAGGACTACGTCATCGTCACGCTCAAGGCCAACGGGCTTATTCCGGCGGCGACCGAGATTGCCAAGCTTATGGGACCCGATACGGCGCTGGTGACTGGCATCAACGGCATTCCCTATTGGTACTTTTACGGCCTTGAAGGCCCCTGGCGGGACCGGGTGGTGGAAAGTGTCGATCCAGACGGGAAGCTCTGGACCATCCTGCCGCCCCGCCACGCCATCGGCTGTGTGATTTATCCGGCGGCGGACGTGTCGGCGCCTGGCGTTATCGAACATACCTACGGCACCCGCTTTTCGTTGGGCGAACCCGACGGTAGCAAAAGCGCGCGTATTGAAGCCCTGTCCCAAATGCTCACCAAAGCCGGGCTCAAAGCACCAATCCGCGCAAATATCCGGGATGAAATCTGGGTGAAGCTTTGGGGCAACCTTGCCTTCAATCCGCTTTCCGCTCTGACGGGCGCCACGCTCGACCGTCTCGCCTTCCGCCCTGATTTGCGGGCTGTTGTGCGCGCCATGATGGAAGAAGGCGAGGCTGTCGGCCGCGCCCTGGGCGTGCAATTTTCCGTGACTCTGGACCGGCGGGCGGATGGGGCCGGTGATGTGGGAGCGCATAAGACGTCCATGCTGCAGGACTTGGAGCGTGGCCGGCCGATGGAGATCGATGCGCTTCTGGGTGCCGTGGTTGAGTTGGGTGAGTTGACCGGCACCAAGACGCCGCTTTGCAATTCGATTCTCGCGCTGGTGCGCGAGAAAGCCCGCCAGTCGGGCTGCTATCCCGAATGACATTTTGAGAGTGAAACATGAATCGAGTCTCGTTAGATCAGGCCAATCGCATCATCTCCGGCATTTTTCAGACCGGCTCTGAGATGAAGCTCAAGCCCTTGAGTGCCGTGGTGCTCGATCCGGGCGGGCATGTGATTGCATTTCAGCGGCAGGATGGCGCGTCAATCATGCGCTTCCAGATCGCGACGGGGAAAGCGTGTGGCGCGCTGGGCCTTGGGGTATCGTCGCGCAAGATCGGCGAAATGGCGGCGGAACGCCCCAGTTTCGTGGCGTCGCTTGGTCCGATTATGCCGCAGGGGCTAGTTCCCGCCGCCGGCGGAGTGCTGGTGGTAGGTGACGGCTCAGTGATCGGTGCTGTGGGCGTGACGGGCGACACATCTGATAACGACGAGGCTTGCGCCCTGGCCGGGATCGCGGCGGCTGGTCTCAAAACGCAAGGATGACTATGGATCGCTTTGTCGACCGCGCCGGACTTAAGGTTTCCAAACCGCTCGCCCGTCTCGTGGAAGAGCGGGCATTGCCTGGCACGGGGATATCTACGGATAATTTCTGGCAGGGTGCGGCGCAAATCTTCTCGACTCTGACACCTGAAAACCGGGCGCTGCTGGAAAAGCGTGATCGATTGCAGGCACAGATCGATGCCTGGCATGGGTCGCGGACCGGCCAACAGCACGATCCGCGCGCTTATCAGGAGTTTCTCCGCGGCATCGGCTATCTTGTGCCAGAGCCAGAGCCTTTCCAGATTGGGATCACGAAGGTGGACGAGGAACTGGCGACCATTGCCGGTCCGCAGTTGGTTGTGCCAATCCTCAATGCGCGATTTCTGCTGAATGCCGCCAATGCGCGGTGGGGAAGCCTGTATGATGCGCTCTACGGCACCGACGCTATTGCGGGAAAGCCGGCCGGCGGCGGATATGACCCGAACCGGGGCGCGGACGTCATAGCCTGGTCCAAAAGCTTTCTGGATCGCGTAATACCTTTGGCTTCGGGAAGCCATGCGGATGTGACGGCATATAAAGTCGATGGCGAGGCCCTCTCACCCGCCCTGGCAGATCCCACCCATCTGGTCGGCTATCGCGGCGATCCCGATGCTCCAGATGCGATCCTGTTTCGTCACAACGGTTTGCATATCGAGCTTGCGATCGACCGTGGCCATCCCATCGGCGCCGTGGATGCGGCGGGTGTCGCGGATGTGGTCTTGGAATCGGCTCTCACGACCATAGCCGATTTGGAGGACAGCATCGCTGCGGTGGATGGCTACGACAAGGCGGCCGCCTATGCCAATTGGCTGGGACTGATGCTGGGTGAGCTGGAAGCCAGCTTTGAGAAGGGCGGCAGGGAGTTGACGCGCAGGCTGTCGCCCGACCGCACCTACACTTCCACTTCCGTCAAGAACGCCACGATTGTCCTGCCCGGCCGCAGCCTGATGCTGATCCGCAATGTGGGACATCTGATGACAACGCCCGCGGTTAGTCTTCCGGATGGCGGTGAAGCACCGGAAGGTATTCTGGATGCCATCGTCACCGGCTTGATCGGTCTTAAGGATTTGAAGCGGCAGGGGCGCTTCGTCAACAGCCGTGCCGGCTCGATCTACATCGTCAAGCCCAAGATGCACGGCCCCGAGGAAGCGGCTTTTGCCAATCGCCTGTTCGATGCTGTTGAAGACCTGCTGGGCCTGACCCGGCACACCATCAAGGTGGGTGTGATGGATGAGGAGCGCCGCACATCTGCCAATCTGGCGGCCACCATCGCGGCTGTGCGCAACCGCATCATGTTTATCAATACTGGCTTTCTGGACCGCACCGGCGACGAGATTCATACATCAATGCGTGCCGGGCCGATGGTCCGCAAGGGCGAGATGAAGAACAGTGTTTGGCTGAAAGCCTATGAGGACCGCAACGTGCGGATCGGGCTTGCGCACGGCTTTTCGGGCAAGGCGCAGATCGGCAAGGGCATGTGGGCGATGCCGGATCGCATGTCGGATATGCTGACGCAGAAGATCAATCATCCCAGGTCTGGCGCGAATACTGCCTGGGTGCCATCACCAACCGCGGCCACGTTGCATGCGACGCACTATCACGAGTTCGATGTGCGTCAGCGCCAAAGGGAATTGGGGGGCGAAGCGCCGCCGCCACTGGATGATCTTCTCACATTGCCGCTGGCGAACCGCAACTGGAGCGACGCCGAGATCCGAGAAGAGCTGGATAACAATGTGCAAGGCATTCTGGGGTATGTCGTGCGGTGGGTCGATCAGGGAGTGGGTTGCTCGAAAGTGCCCGACATACACGATGTCGGCCTGATGGAGGACCGCGCGACCTTGCGGATTTCCTCCCAGCTGCTGGCCAACTGGCTTGCCCACGGCGTCTGTACGCCTGCGGAGGTGGATGCTGCCCTGTCGCGGATGGCGGCAAAGGTTGATGAACAGAATGCAGGCGATCCTGCCTATCAGCCGATGTCGGGGAGGGAGAAGGAAAGCCTGGCGTTTCTTGCCGCCCGCGACTTGATCTTCCAGGGCGCCGAGCAGCCAAACGGCTATACCGAACCCCTGCTGCACGGATTTCGTGCGCGTGCCAAGCTCGGATAGCGCCGCAGCACGCGCGGGCCACCCGCGCATAATTGAACGGATTTTAATTTCGCATCGGGGATTTCTTCATCGCGGAATTCCTAGCGTTGCGGAGCAACCAAGAAAGGCTCCGCATAATGCGCAATGTTTTTGTGATCGCGCTCTCGCTTCCGGCTCTGATGGCCTGCATGCCGGCTTTTGGCGCCGATCCGGTGCTGGCGCCTCAGCAGGTCGCGTTGGTGCAGCAGACTTGCGACAAGGTCATGGGGCTGAAAAATGGTGGAGAATACCGATCGCTTTGCCAGGACAGCCTGTCGCAGTCGTTCGTGCGTAAATTGGCCGCCGAAGAATCGGCACGGGGATATGACGCCTGCCGCAGCGAAGGGTTGCACGATGCCGCGCTTGCGACCTGCATGCTTGACAGGCCCAATAGGCCGGCTGCCGCTTCCACGCAGCCGGTATCGCTCGCTTATGACGTGAATTCGCCGGAAAATGCCAAGAACTATTTCGATATCACCCCATCGGAAGCTTGGCGCCGGGAACGATATTCCTGCGCCCAGTTGGGCCTGATACCGGGAAGCAGCGCATTCCAGCATTGTGCCGTGGGACTGGAAGCTGCGCTGTTCGATCCCAACTGATGGATATTCAGATCAGAGCTGACTCGAGTCGGCCAATAGCCTGGCTCGAATAAAGAGCGGTCACTACGGTTCCGTCGGGAGCGAGCACGACTAGAAACGTGAGGCCTCAGAAATCTCTGTCAGGATTGTCGCTTGATGGGCATCACTTAGATAAGCGCCAGATTTTGGGGTTGGGTATCCGGGAAGATGTTGGAAAGCTGTGATTGGCGCAGCCCATACATCCGTTGCAGCACACCTCCTATGAGGCCGTGATAATCATTCAAGACCGGCAAGTCGCGATTTTGATATAGCGCGGACTGCGTCACCGCGACCTGGTGTCCCGCAATTTGACCGCCGCGCACGCCTCCGCCCAGCACCCAGTAAACACTACCATGACCATGATCGGTGCCACGATCACCATTTTCGTGGAAGGTGCGGCCAAATTCGCTGACTACGATCACCACGGTATCTTTCCAATGGTCGTTAAGCGTGGAAGACAGCAAGGCCAGACCACGGCCCAATTCGCCGATACGGTTTGCTAGATAGCCTTCCGCGCCGCCTTGATTGACATGCGTGTCCCAGCCGCCGACATCCACAAAACCGAGATTGAACTTGTCACGCATGAGGACGCCGATGCGCTGGGCCGAAAGCTCAAAACCTTTTGGGCTAACGGCGTTGCGATTGGCAGACTGCATCTCCTGGCTGATCGTCTGATAAACTTCGGACTGGGTCGCAAACCCCTGCACCACAGCAGGGGCAAGCAGTTGTCCTTGATACATGGATTGAATGAGAGCGATGTTCTTATCAGTGATGTTCGGCTTGCCCGTAAAACTGAGGGCGATGTTGGGAATGGGTTTCTGGCCCCGGAAGCTGAGAGGCGGGACACTGGTGAAGGCCATGGGTTTGGCGCCTGCCAGTGTTTCCGCCGTACGGGCGAGAAAGCCAGAACGATAATCGCGGGTCCCGCCGATCGGTTGGCCCAGTTCGATTGTATCCTGGGTCTCGAAATGGGAGCGGGAAAGATCGTCGGTGCCCGCAAAAGGGACAAAGGCGATCTGTTTCTGCAGCCATGATGGATAGAGGGAATCCTTCAGCGCGGGATGGAGCCCCCAGCCATCGGCAAGAGACAGAGTCTGCCCTCTGGGCACGGCGAGGGTAGGGCGAGCCGCATAATAGAAGTCGCTGGAAGCCGGAACTATGATATTGGCGGCATCATAGGCGCCGCGGAGAAAGACAATCAGGAGCCTCGGTATGCCGGCGGGCAGAGCATAAAGGCGTCCGGCTGTTCCCAAGAAGGGAAGGGTCAAGGCGGCGGTCACAAATTGGCGGCGCAGCATGGCGGACCCTTATCGGTTCATGAATTCCGGCGACGACAGGAACAAAAGATTCTTGTCAGCAGGCGTCGTGCCTCGGCCAAGTGCGTCGGTGGTGGCAGCCGACAAATTGGGTGCGATGGCCTGATAATATCGGGTCTGAAGGATCGAAGGCGGCGGTGCGGGCTCCGGCGCCGTTTCGCCCGGCAATTTGTAAAGGCCCGAATGGCCCAGGCCGATCATGCGCGCGATCTCGAAGCGTGTCTCCATCTGGCCAGGTCCTGTCCAAGCCGCCGCGATCATTGGATAACCGTCGGGCGTTTCATGGCCGTAAAGTGGCTCACCCATCCGGTTCAGCCAATTGAGCAGCGGCTGCGGATTGAAGATCTCCTGTTGGCCATAGGCCGCGCGCAACGCGGAAACGGCATAATGGATCGGATCCTTGAATTTCGTGCCCAGCGAAGCCTTGAATTCCGGCGATGAGAACAAGGTGTTCAGCATCGCCGCGATATTGCCATCGTTGCTGAGATAGGTCGCGGCGACTGCCTTGACAAGCGAGTCCGGCGGCGCGTCGCAGCAGAAATACTCCGACAGTTCGCGCAAGACGAAATAAGCGGTGGAAGGTTGCGCCGCCAAAATGGACACGGCCCGATCGATTTCATTCAGTCCGGAGCCCTGGACCGGGGCCCCCAGAAAAACTTTGTCGGAGAAGCCGTGACGGTTGGGATTGAACAAGGTCAAGCCTGTGCCGCGAAAGGCGCCTCGTTGTTCTTTTTGCACTGTGGGTAGCGCGCCCGTGAGATTGACGCCCATGCCCGTCAAGATCAGGGCGAGTTGCTGAATATCACTCTGAGTATAGCCTGAGCCCACGCCCATGGTGTGAAGCTCCATGATTTCGCGGGCATAATTTTCGTTGATATGGCCTTTGGCGTTCTGAAAATTGTCGAGATATTCGAGCATGGCCGGGTGCGTGACGGTCGCCGCCAGAAGCGTACGGAATTTCCCCAGAACATGGGGACGGATGGCGTCTTCTTCATAATCGCCCACGAAAGCACGGATGTCGTTCTTGCTTTGGGCGACATTGAAATGGTTCATCCAGAACCAGGTGAGCTGCTCCTTGAGCTGGTTTTGGGAATAAAGATCGCGCAACAATGAGCGGGTGGCGGCCTCGCGGGCCAGGTCTCGCATTTTCTCCTGATAGGCCTTCTGGGCCGCAGTATAATCAGGCTCGCCCTTTTTGGCTTGTGCGGTCTGGCGTAGTTCGCGGGTCTCGTTATTGACCTCGACCAAGGTTTTTTGGCTGATCTCCATCGCTGCGATTTGCGCCTTTGCCCCGTCCGGTAGGCCGTCATCGGCCGGCGGATGGAGCTGTCGGTTCAGCCAGGTCTTGAGGCCTTCGCGCTTTAATATTTGCGCATCGGCGGTCTCGGCGCCCCAACTGACGCGGTTCAGCACTGCGATATCGGCAGGATTGGTGTCTAAGGGAACGGTGCTTTCTTTGACGGGATGAAACTGGAGCGGCGCGGGGGACGTATTTGGCGCGCAGGCTGCCAGGATCACCGGAATGGCGATGACGGCCAGAGATCGATCGGACGCGCGAACCATTCTTTTTGAACGCTGAATCCAGCTTTCGCCGCCGACACTTTAGCAACCCCGACGAACATTCGATGTGAGAATTATCGAGAAAAAGCGGAGTTCGTGTCCGGTAGGACGCGACGCGCTCTGGAATGGGGCAAGCCGGGTTCATCATGACGTATTTGTAAGGTGTTGGACTTATTCGACGCCGGCCGGTCGCTAGTCCACACCATCTCCGCAGGTAACTGGCCTCCTCGGATTTGGCGAGCCGAAGAGCCCAATGCACTGCACGGTCGAAATCAATTTTGAGATCGTTGGCGCTCATTCTACGAACGCGGGAGGCAGCCCAGAGAAACTCACTGAGGGAGTCGTATCCTGGCGAAACTGCCAGCCCATGGCTCATGAAGCCCAGTAAGGGGCGAAGACTCTCGGCGTTCGAGCAAGGCAGGAAGGAACTCGAAACAATCCTGAATCGATGCCGCACCCGCGGGGGTGACTTACTAACTGGTTGAAGAGGTCTGAGCTTTAGTGAACCAACGCCAGTCCGCTTGCCTGAATTCCAGGTTGCGCTTTAGGGGAACTGAGAAAATTTATGAGTGAGCTTCCTCCGACGGGATTGAGAGCATCCGTTACCAACCCTGCTGAGAAGGTGGTGCGTTGCTGAACTTCCTCGGGGATAACCCCAACAATATCGATTCCTGGGATTCCCTTCAGTTCACTGAGCTGCTGGAATCCCAATTCATAATCTCCGCGAGCAATGATGAGGCCGACGGGCGTAGCTTGAATCATTTTGCTTTTCGCCGTCATCGTGTGGGAAATGCCGAGACGTTTGAAAAGCGTAGTTGAGAGATAGATACCGCTAGCGCTGTCAGAATAGGCGACGGAATTCGCATTGAGTAAGGCACGCTTCAGAGCGGCGACTGTGCCGATATCTGGCCTGGGCGCACCAGACCTCACCGCCATAGCCACGAGCCCGACTCCAAGATCTTTAACACTGTTGATGTCGACAACGTGTTGTTCAGCTAGTTGAATTAGTGCGCCGCGCACCAAAATCACAACATCGGCACGCTGGCCGTGCGAGAGCCGAGCGGGAATCGAAGTTGGATCCGCACCCATCGAAGGGCCGCGCACTATAATTACAGAATTGCCAGTCTCCTTCTCGTACTGGGTCGCCAAGGCATTCAGAGCGCCGCTAAAACCGCCCGAGACCATGACGGTGACCTCGCTTGCAAGCGCCGCCCTCTGCGGGAGGAATAGCAGCGACACAATAATTGCGAAAATTCTGATATGATGCAAACCCTTACCCTCCCAATCTTGTGGCAGTTCAGCGGCCCTTCAGCTGCACCACAAATATTTGCTGAAGGGGAAATAGATACACTTCTGGACTGCAGCTCGCTATCCTCCGGGCGCTCTTTCGGACTGTTCAATCAGGTGGACGGCAGGCGCAACAGACGGCAATCGTCCCTTCACATCATTTGGTCCGTCCGTATTATTACCGCACGCTCTGTGAAACAAAAGAAAACTAGGGCTGTGGGAGCAGGGATGGAAACCTCGCGGAGCATCACGGCGGGATGGCTGGATAGTCTGCCCATCTTTTCGTTTCATCGGAGGATTTTGTGGGTAATCGGCGTTGTCTATTTCTTCGAGTTTAGTGATTTAAACAGCCTCGCTTTCGTCGCGCCCGCGATCTTGCAGCAATGGCATATGAGTGTTTCGACATTAAGTTTGGTGATTTCTGCGTCGTTCTTCGGGATGTTTGCCGGGGCAATGGGGGGTGGGCGGCTTTCTGATCTTGTTGGACGAAAGCGGGCATTAATTGCCACCACTGTTTGGTTCAGTGTCTTTTCAATGCTGAACGCAATTGTGTGGGAGCCCATTGGCCTATTTATCGCCCGGCTTATGACCGGCGTAGGTCTGTCCGCAATGGCAGCGGTTGGTATGACGTACGTAGTGGAAATGTATCCTGCGGCTCATCGCGGACGATTTCACGCTCTTATATTAGTCGTCGGATTGGCAGGCATTCCTGTAACTGCCTATGTGGCGCGATATTGTGTACCCTTGGCTCCCTGGGGATGGCGGCTTGTATTTTTATGGGGCTCGCTGGGCATCTTCTTTCCATTTTTCGCGCGCGAACTCGAAGAATCTCCGCGATGGTTGGAGCGCCGGGGCCGCCTTGCAGAAGCTTCGACTGTGATGACACGTATTCTCAATCGGGCGGCACTCGAGACGGGCAGCTTTCCTGTGGCGCCGGCAAATTCGGGCCTAATTTCGGCCAGCTTCGCGAATGCTAGTCGGTTGTTTGCGCCGGATGTTCGCCCTCGTACATTTATCTTTACTGGCCTTTGGATGGTGCAGACTTTGGGTTTTTATGGCTTCACGGCTTGGGTTCCATCGCTCCTGCTACAACAGGGGATCTCTCAGGCGGATTCGCTGTCTTGGGCATCGGCAATGCAACTGGGTGCGGTGCCTGGCGCTCTTTTGGCCGCCTTCATATCGGACCGGTGGCAGCGCAAATATAGCTTAGCGGTCGTGGCTGTTGTGATAGCTCTATTTGGTGTTGCGTATGGATTAACGTTGCACCGCGAACCGATCATTGTGTTCGGCTTTCTCGTTACAATGTTTATTCAAACGTTCGCGGCGCTTATCTATCCCTACACGGCGGAGAGTTTTCCCACTGAAGTGCGGAGCCTAGGAACGGGATTTTCGTACGGAATGGGTAGGCTTTCCAACGTCTTTGGGCCGGTCGTGATCGCCTTGATCTTCACCAATTATGGGTATCGGAGCGTATTTATCTATATTGCCCTTTGCTGGTTGATGGTTGCTGCGATAGCTACTGCGTTCGGACCCAAAACCAAGGGCGAGCATTTATGATTCGTCTGCAGACCGAAACATCGCTAGAGCTGCATAGGATGCATTAGCCGTGATATATCTTTTCCGGCCTTCCGAGCATGCAATGAGGATGCACTGATGCGAAATGGGCGAGACGAAACCCCGCTCTACCAGGGACTATCAGATTACCTGAAGCTTCAAATTCAGCAGGGTAATTTCGCAATTGGTTCGCAAATCCCGACCGAGCTAGATCTTTGCTCGCAGCACAATGTTAGCCGGACCACAGTACGCCAAGCCATTCAACATTTGGTTGCCGAAGGGCTTTTAGACCGACAGCAGGGGCGTGGTACCTTTGTGGTGGCAAGGCCCAACACGGCAGGTGAGGGGCTTTTCAAAGCGAAACCGCAAGCACTGTTTTTGTTCAAGTATATTTCCAGTGGATGGGGTCCCCCGACTGCTGAGCTCGCTTCGACCTTTGGTCTGCAGCCAAACGACGAAATATTTTCGTTGGTTAGATTGCGGCTTGAGATGGAGACTAAGGAGCCAATCGCTGTCACCCGCTATTATAGCCCTTTGGCTGTCTTGCGTGAAAATCCACTCTCTGAAGATGAACTGAAGTCGTCTGCATTTGATCAGGTTCTTCTGAAGCGCAAAATCAGACTTGTACAAACGAATATCTCTGCTGAGCCAACATTTCTCTCCGAAGCAAATGCAGCCCTGTTTGGTGTGGAAGCGGGACAGCTGTCGCTGTCTACTCAGCGCGTTAGCTTCGATCAGGAAAGCCGCGCAGTAAGGCTTTCACGCACAGATGTGCGCTCCGACAGAGCCCAACTTTTCTGGTCGATCATGGAGCCCTACGGGCCATTCGGCGTGGGTGACGACAAGTTCTCGGTCTGGACACGGCCAACTGTGTCGAAGTCTTCCACTCTCTAATCAGACATTCTCTCGGCCGCCGAAAATATTGCGGCGCGGCATTTCCGACAAATGAATCGCCTTGCAATCATCATCATAATGATGATGATGATGATGTTTAGGGTCGTTGGCGAAGACTGACACCCTTGAGGAAATGCCATTGCTCTTCGAGCAACATTTGAGGGGATTTAAATGAAAAAGGCCGGTTTTCGCGCATCTTTGTTGCCCGCTGCGTCGCTTGCTGTGTTGAGTCTATTTTGCGCCGGGAATGCCCAAGCTCAGATCACAGTTCAGCCCAGCACGGACGCGTCAGCGGCCCCGGCCGAGGAAATCGTTGTCACGGGAAGCCGTTTGGGCGTTGGCTTCGCGGCTCCCACGCCTGTAACCGCGTTCTCTGCAGCAGATTTGCAGCGGATCGCGCCCGACAGCGTAATGGATGCTGTTTCGCAACTCCCACAGCTTACGGGCAGCCAGCCGACTACCAATTCTGGCGCCGTTTCGGCAGGTGGAGGCACGGCAGGGCAGGCCCTCCTCAACCTTCGTAACTTGGGCGCCAACCGAACCCTGGTTTTGTTGAATGGCCAGCGGCTGGCACAGTCAAACGCAGCAGGCACTGTCGATGTAAACACAATCCCTCAGACGTTGATTAGCCGAGTCGATGTGGTGACCGGCGGTGCATCAGCCACTTACGGCTCCGATGCAGTCGCCGGTGTCGTCAATTTTATCCTGAACAACCATTTCGAAGGGCTCAAAGCCAGTATCGACGGCGGCGTGACGCAATACGGCGACGGCATGAATGGTCACGCTTCGGTGGCCTACGGTACGAGCTTCTTGGGCGACAAGCTGCACGTGATCGGGAGCATGGATTATTTTGAGGAAGACGGCATCGGTCTTCCACCTCAGGGAGATCGCACCTGGTTCAACAAACCCTCGGGCGCTTATGCGAGTTTAACGGCAACAAACCCACCGACCGCGACAACCACTACGAATATCGTGGTTCCTGATATTCGCTTTGTAAACGCATCGTATGGTGGTCTGATTACCAGCGTGAAGGGCTGCGCAACGGGTGCAACCGGCAACGCGTGCCGCGCGCTGGCGGGACAGCAGTTTCTTGCCGGTGGCGTGCTTGCGCCGTTTAATGTAGGCACCACGCCCGGTAGTGTATTCACTAGTGGTGGGGATGGTCCTACAGCAAATAACGGCCTCAGCGCGGCACAGCATCGGTATCAGCTGTTCGGGCACGTCGAGTACAACTTGGATAACGATACGTCGGTTTGGGTAGAGGGCAGTTATAATAGCTCCCATTCTTACCAGATTGGCGCCTACCCATTTGAAAATGGGTCAAAATTCCAATTCACTATCCAGAACAACAATGCCTACTTGCCGGCGCCTGTTGCCGCCATCATGGCCGCCAATCCGGGTGCGACATTCACCCTGGGTCGCTATTCGAGTGACTTGATCCCCATCATCAATAACGATCTGGATCGCACGTTCCGTGTGGCCACCGGCGTTAATGGTGCAATTGACAGTCGCTGGAGTTACGACGCGGCGCTGAGCTATACACGCACCGCTCAGTATTTCGATCAGACCGATACTATTAATCGTCATTTGTATGCCGCTGCCGACGCCGTCAAAGTTGGTGGACAAATTGTCTGCCGTTCGACCACGCTGGGGCTTGATCCGGGCTGCACGCCCATAGATTTGTTCGGCGTTGGTTCGATTGCTCAGAACACACCAAACGCGATCCCTTACGTCGAGCGCTACGACCAGGGAGATTCCGTATTTCATCAGACAAGCTTTGACGCAAATCTGCGCGGCGACTTGGGCAATACCTGGAAGCTTGACGAAGACCCGATCAGCGTGGCGTTAGGTGTCACTTATCGGCGGTATGACGTAAGCCGCACCGTAGATGATCTGTCGAACACGGTAACAAGCTGCACGGGATTGCGCGGTTGCCCCACAGCCCTGGACGGGCTGCAGGGCGGCTACCAATCGTATAACCCCGCGCCACTCCATGGCAGCGTCAGCGCAACAGAAGCATTTGCGGAACTCGGAATTCCCATCGTAAAGGATTTGCCGTTCATCAAATCGCTGAGCTTGGATCTGGCTGGCCGAATGACGGATTACAGCACCAGCGGTGTTGTCTATTCGAATAAAATCGGCCTAGATTATCAGCTGAACGACGAGCTGCGGTTCCGAGCTACGCACTCCCAAGATATTCGTGCGCCTTCGCTTACGGACCTCTTCAGCACGGGAACGACCGCCACCAATCAAGCTAACTACCCAGCGTCGGGCACATTATTGCCGGCCGGAAGTATTCCTGTTTCCATCCCCACGGCTGGATTGTCGGTAGGAAACCCCGCACTCAAACCCGAGAGCGCACAAACGGTTACGCTTGGCGCGGTTTATGCTCCGGCATGGCTGGAAGGGTTCCAGGGATCAGTTGACTATTATTCGATCGGCATCGGTGGCGCACTCGCGACAATTGGCGGCCAGAATGCAATCGATGGCTGCTATCTTGGGAATGCATTTGATTGCTCCCTGATTACGATTGGCGCGGGCACGCCCGTGACCAGCACAACTCAACTTGTGCCTCCCGCTTCAGGGGCGACGCCCGTATCCGGCGTTACAGTCCGCAGTGTTTCGGCGAACATCGCCAAACAGAACGCGTCTGGTCTGGACCTCGAACTGGCTTATTCGACGCCAATCTGGGGCGGCACTTTGACGGCGCGCGGGCTAGCGAACATTGCTCTTGGGCAGTTCAGCTCCGCCAACGCCGCCTCGGCTGCAATTATCGTCGGCGGTAATGGAACAGGAACGCCCTATTGGACTTCAAATCTCTCGCTCAACTATGACACTGAGATGTTTGCAGTGTTTCTCCAAGAGCGGCTGATCTCCGCCGGTTACTCCGATCCGAACTTGTTGGAAGGTTACACGATAAATCACAACACGGTCCCGCTGATTGGCTACACGACCATGACGCTGACTTACAAATTCAACGCCATATATGACACCAAAGATGAGCTCTTCTTCACGGTCAATAACCTGTTCAACCAGGATCCCCCCGTGACGGCAACAAGGCCAAGCAGTTTCTCTAATCCGACGAATTTTGGTCTCTACGATGTTCTGGGCCGTCGGTTCACCGTTGGTCTGCGTGTGAAGATGTGAGGTGATTGGCGCTGTGGGAAATCCGCGGCGCCATCATCCTCTTCGACAAGAGATCGCACGCGCCAATCCGGACAGCGCTGGCATGAAGGTGGTGGGATAATGTCAATCTCGAAGCGCCGGTACGCGCAGGTCAAGTCGGTTGCTCTGGTCTCCAGCGGCAATTTTCTAGAGATGTACGATTTTATGGTTTTCGCGTTTTACGCGAAATACATTGCGGCGGCCTTCTTTCCGGCTGGCGATGAGTTGAGTTCCATACTTGCGGCTTTAATGGCTTTCGGTGCTGGCTTTCTAACTCGGCCACTGGGTGGAATTCTGTTGGGTGCCTATGTCGACCGGTACGGCCGCAGGGCGGGATTGATTTTATCACTAGCGCTGATGGGACTCGGAACATTGTCCATTGCGATAATGCCGACCTACGCTCAAATTGGCATTGTCGCGCCAGCACTGATTTTAGTCGGCCGTCTACTCCAAGGATTGGCTGCCGGAGTTCAAGTGGGTGGTGTTTCGGTCTACTTGGCAGAGATTGCCCCACCTGAAAAGAAGGGATTCTACGTCGCCTGGCAATCGGCCAGCCAGCAAATGGCGATTATATTTGCGGCGTTGATTGGCTTTGTCGCAAATGCTTACCTATCCAAGCAGCAGATGGCGGTTTTCGGATGGCGCATTCCGTTCTTAATTGGATGCACGCTAATTCCGTTTTTGTTCGTTATCCGACGGTGGCTTGAGGAAACGCCTGCGTTTCTTGCTCAAAAGCAGTCGCCAAAGTTTGCATTCATTTTGCATTCGTTTTTTCTCAGCTGGCGGGTGGTCCTTCTCGGCGCGATGATGGCCACGATGACGACAGTATTTTTCTACATGGTGACGACCTACACACCTACATACGGAAATACAGTTCTTAAGTTGTCTGTGTCCGACAGCTTGATCGTAACGATGGCCGTTGGTGTCGTAAATTTCATCCTATTGCCGACCATGGGCGGCCTATCTGACCGTATCGGCAGAAAGCCGTTATTAATCGCATGCTCTTTGCTTGGGCTGGTTACCAGCTATCCCGCACTTCTTTGGCTAGTTCAGTCGCCAACATTCGGCAGACTGATGGCCGTTGAGCTATGGTTGGCGGTGATTTATGCCGCCTACAATGGTGCGATGATCGTGTTTCTGACCGAGGTGATGCCCACCAATGTGAGAACGACCGGGTTTTCATTCGCGTATAGTTTGGCAACAGCTGTTTTCGGGGGATTTACGCCCGCAATTAGCACCGCGTTGATCAATTATGCGCAACAACATGGCTATGCCAACGCACAGGCGGTCCCCGGTATCTGGCTCGGCGGAGCGGCTGCGATTGGTTTGGTAGCGGTATTGATTCTGTCTGGAGGGCGAGTGGCAAGGGAAGCCGCCGCGTCCCAACGGGATCGAATGGCGCGCAGTGTAGATGCTCACGGCTAAGTCATTTCATTTTCAATTCGGGTACGGGAGAGTTTTATGAGTAAAGTTCGCTCCGATCGCAGAAGCCACAGCGCCCTCGCGATATTGCTCGCGGGTTCTTGCCTAGCCGTCTGTGCTGGCTCCACGCAGGCACAACAAGTAGTGCCCCGAAATATAGGTGAGAATGCACGCACGTGGGACGGGAGCCCCGGTGTCCCCATCCACCCCGATCAGACTGCCGAGCTGGCAATGAAGATCAAACAGCCGTTCACCGCAGTGGGGGTGGGTGATCTACTGGAATTCCAGCCGTTCGCGATGAGTAACGATCCGAATGTTCAGTACCTCGTGAACATCGTCCATGGCGGTGATGTAACGACGGGGGATCAAGAAAACGAAATCCACGACTTCGATAACTTTGGCCATTACGGTGGCAATTTGGCGACGAAAGAGGTGGCCGATGATTGGGCACGGATGGGAATTGACCTCGTAAGCCGAGCCAACAATAAGAATCAGAGCGCGCCGGGCGTCTGGGAAGACTTTCGGCAGGTTGAGCGGGTAGGCATCATTCACGCCGGCGTTGCCCATTCTCTTCCTGAAGCACGCATGGCACGCTACTTCAGCACGCCCAAAGGCATCACCGGCTTCGCGGGCATTTATACGGAAGGTGGTACGGACACGTGCTGCGAGGGTGGTCCCTTTGTATACGTTACGTCCGAGCAGTTGGGTCAAGTAAAAGCGATCAAGGATTCCATCCTCGCTCGGAGAGGCGAGGTTGACGTACCTATCGATATGCCTAAACCGGATGCAACAGGTACGGTTGCGCTGTACGGCTCGACGTTCAAATTAGGCCCTAAGCCCCAACCTGGCACTCCCGAGGCGACGGCTGACGCCGCTGCGGATGCAAGAGCCAAGCAAATCGCATCAAGGCGTTCGCTGGGTGAGAGCGGCAGGAGCAAGCCCGGTGACGGCGTGATGAATACCATTCACCTCACGCTGTACCACGGCGTTACGGCGGACCAGATGGCGCAACTGCGCGGCATTGCCGGCGACAGTGGCACGGGCGATCTGGCTGCCTTCGGAACGCGTTTCCGAGTGATGGAGCGCCCAGGCGAACACAGTTTCGACATGGATCCGAAGGATGAGCACGAGGTGCTTGAAGCCATCCGGACGGGAAAACAAGCGTCGGACATCATGCTCACAAACGTCCACTGGCATCAGAACCGTTACGATTTCCAGCACTACTCTTACGATCACTTTCCTGCGGATTTCGAGATAAAATTTGCTCACGATGCGATCGATCAGGGCGATGACGTTTTTGTGGCTCAGGGGGTACACACGATCAAAGGCGTCGAAATATATAAAGGGAAGCCTATCTTCTACGGTGTTTCAAATTTCGTTTTCCAGTCGGCCTTGATGCCGGAAGGCAAAGGAAAGGCTCCGCCTGTACCAGGTCGCGAAACCAACACCGACGAAGGGCCTGGTGGCCCCGAGGGCTTTGGGCGCCGTGTCAAATCTGACGATCCGAACGGTCCAATTGTTGGTGACCATGAGACCCAAGGCTTTTGGCAGCTGAAGCCCAATCTTGAGGCGCTGTTGGTCACAAGCCACTTTGAAGGAGGGAAGTTGGCCGAGGTGAAAATATATCCGGTGGACCTCGGGCAAACGCCGCGTCCCGGCTCGCAAGTAGGTATACCGCGCAAGCCAACGCCGGAAGTTGCAAAGAAAATTCTCGACGAATTACTCGAATACTCAAAGCCATTCGGAACCAAGATTTCCATCGAAAACGGTGTGGGCGTAATTCATCTGGCGGCCACCGCGAAGAAATAGAAGTCGAAGTTAAATCTGTGCCGACTGTGCCGAGCAGCGATCAATTGGCTGAGTGTGATCTTCCCCCGTAGGCATTTTCTCCGCACCCTACGCATTTCGCCGCCGGGTTAATCCCGGCGGCTTTTTATTAAACCCGAATTGGCGAGCCGCTCCAGATACTCAAGTGTTTGGTATATTCCGAATTCTGTCCGCCGGGCGACAGCGCCTATTCGAAAAGCTGACACGCTAGCACGACTGCCTTCTCGCAACTTCTAATGAAAGCTTGCAAGCCAGAATGTCTGCTTTCACAATAAAGCAGACATCGTGCGGACGTAGCAGTGCTACAGCTAGGAAGTAAAAGCTGACATCAGCGTGGCCGCCTTCCGATGCAGCAGCTACAATAACATTTCAGTATTGCCACGGCTATATCGAGCAGGCGGGAGATGACTAGATGCGGACCGGTATGCAGTGGGCGCTCATCGCGTTGGCGATAGTCTTGGCGAGTGCGTATTTCGTTTTCATTGGTGGCGATGGCCCCTGCGCTCACGGTCATCAGTACGCGTGTAATCAACCCGCCTCGAAGCGGGGATAAGTGCGCACAACCTTACACAATCTGGGAGCAAGAAGTCTGACTGTTACTAGGAACACGCCGCTGACAAGGTCGTTCACTTCGGCCAAATGTTCGGGCGAATTGCGCGATACAGCCAAGTTAGCAGCGATGTGCTGCTTGCGTGCGCTGGTGTCGCGATCTGCGCCTCGAGCACTTGCCGCTTATCAACCTACCCTCATGCACGCGCGCAACGACTCGTGGAGAGGCTAACTACCGTTATGGCCGCGGTTCGTACAATGATGACGCATCCCCCGTCGACGCACTGATTAGCAATCGTGCGGCCAATCAAGTTTAACCGCTTGCTGCCGCAGTGCTGTTCATGATGTCCGCTATGAGCGGAAATCTGACATTAGTGCGCTGTCTGTTTTTTGGCGGGTTTCACGGCAAATCCGACATGCCGGGTATGTCGCATGCGACAAAACTACGGCAAAGCAAGGGCCGTCTTTCGAATTTGTGACGATCAAACTTCGGCGTCCGCGAGGGTGTTGAACTTTCGGGTATCTTTCATCACCAGAGCGGTGACGAGTGAGACGGCACAGACGACGGTGACGTACCAATAGAAATACGACTCGTTACCGGCGCTCTTGAAAGCCAGAGCGACGTTCTCTGCCGTGCCGCCAAAGATCGCGTTGCTGACGCCGTAGGATAGCCCCACACCCAGGGCGCGAACGTGTACCGGAAACAGCTCAGCTTTGAACAGGCCACTGATTGAGGTGTAGAATGCGCTGATCAATAACCCAACCAGCACTAGTCCGAATGCCGCTGTTGGACTGCTCACCGTCGCCAGGACGGTGAGCAACGGCATGGTGAAAAGGGTGCTGAACAGACCGAACAGGATTAGGTTGTTGCGGCGTCCTATCCTGTCCGCCAGCGTACCGAACAGCGGTTGCACCAGCATGAATGGGATCAGAACCGCCGACATAATCGAGGTAGCCAGGCCCTTGTCCATCCCGACTGTCAGGACGAGGTATTTCTGCATGTAAGTGGTGAAGGTGTAGAAGCTTAAGGACCCGCCGGCGGTGAGACCCAATACGCAGAAGAAAGCTGGTATGTGTTTGAATAGCTCCTTCATCGAGCCGGCGTCTTTATGGCGTGCCTCGACCGACGAGGTCTCGCGCATGGTGTGGCGGAACAGGAGGATTAAGATTGCGCCGAGCGCGCCTACGGCGAAGCCGATGCGCCACCCATAAGCCTTCATCGCCCCTTCCGACAACAGATGCTGAAGCAGCAGGACCATGCCGGTGGCGCAAAGTTGGCCACCAACCAGGGTCACGTACTGAAAGGAGGCGAAGAAACTACGGTTCTTAGGCCCAGCGATTTCGGACAGATAGGTTGCGGCCGTGCCGTACTGCCCTCCTGTCGAGAAGCCCTGAATCATGCGGCCGAGCAGCAATAGGGCGGGCGCCAGAGTGCCCACTTGGGCATAGGTCGGCAGCACGGCGATTAAAAGCGAGCCAGCGCCCATCGCCATCACAGATACCACCATGCCTTTTTGGCGACCGTACTTGTCGGCAAATCGGCCGAAGAACCAGCCGCCGATCGGGCGCACGATGAAGCCAACGGCGAAGATGCCACTGGTCGCCATAACCTGCACCAGTGGGTCGCTTTGTGGGAAAAAGGCCGACGAGAAATAGAGCGCAGTGAAGGCGTAGACGTAGAAGTCATACCATTCGATCAAATTGCCTGCGGAACCGGCGATGATCGCCTTCATCCGTTGTGCCGTCGAGATGCCTGACCTTGGAGTTTTATTGGTGCTAGTTATCATCGGACTGGCGGCTACTGAACCGGATTGGTCGCGCGCACCTGCGATAGTCACTTCCCCACCTGCTGAGCGAGCCTCATATTTTGCAGAAACACTGGCCCTGTTTTGGTCGTGTCACAAAGGCCAGCCGGCTCTAGTTGCCCCGCCTGAAAATGCCGCATTTTCTCTTTGACCATGTTATAAATTGCACCTGATTTTCTTTGTTATCGCAGTCAGTACCATCTGGGCTCGTTCCAACATTTGATGGGCAGCGACGCGCCGGCTGCAGAACACGCCGAATGCATTTGGCATTGATTTTCCCAACTCTCCTCTCAGCAATGGCGCTGCGACCGCGAGCGTTATCTTGTTCTTACCGAAGACTAGAATGAAACAGAAATGCAAGATCGCCGTCTAATCCGCCTATCTATTTGTAATAACTGCACTTAATCGATAGCGCACGCCCAATCGTAAAGCCGGCGTGTGCCGATTTTGAGCCATGCGACTTTGCAGGTGTGTGCTATACGAACCACGATGCTTATGAATGCACTATCAGCTCGATATCGAGCACTCACGGTTACTGCGGCGCTGTTTTTGTCGGTTTCGGTGCTGATTATCGCTGTATCGGCGCGATGGATCGATGTGAGAGCGCGTGAGCTGGCAGACCGAACAGCAACGGAACAGGCCGACAAGAAGGCGCGGCTTTTGGCGAGCGAATTGCAGAAATTCCGTCTTTTGCCTGTCGTTCTAAGTGAATATCCGGACCTTCACGCCGTACTTGATGGTAGCCGCCCGGACGCCGTTGCGAGTCTCAATAACAAGCTGGAGTTCCTGGCCAAGAGCACTGGAGCTTCGGCGATATATGTCATTCGCCGCGATGGCCTCACCTTGGCGTCGAGCAACTGGCGATCGCCGGGCAGCTTTGTCGGAGAGAACTTCAGCTTCCGTCCGTATTTTCGAGGCGCCTTGGCGTCCGGAGAAGCTGATCTGTTCGCTGTAGGTTCGGTCACTGGCACTCCCGGCCTGTTTGCTGCCCGGCGCATAGATGAGGGCGGGCGGGCCCTGGGTGTGGTCGTGGTCAAGATGGGCTTCGCCGATCTAGAAGCGCAGTGGGCTCACGAGCCGGGGCGCACGATAGTCATCGATTCGCACGGCGTGGTGATTATTACCGGTCACGATCCTTGGCGGTTTCGCTCCACACGCGCTGTGTCAGCCTCGGAGAGAGCGGAGCTTCGCAGCACACTTCAATTTGGCTCGTTGGCGCTCGCTCCGCTTGGGTTGAAGCAGGAAGCAAATGGCGATCTGCGTCTGCTGGATCAGGACGATCTTTATCGCGTTGCTGAAACACCGACCGCGATGCATGGGGCTCGTCTGCATTATTTCGAGCCTCTGGAGCCCGCGCGAGCCAGCATTTCTCCTAACGTACGTCTGATCGCCCTAATTAGTCTGGCGACGGCCGCAGGCATACTTGCTATCTTCTGGTGGGTGCATATCGGGCGACTCGTCCAGGCGGATCAGCGGCGGCTTCTGGAAACCGAGGTGTCGTTGAGGACATCCGAACTCGAGCAGGTCAATAATCGTCTGCGATCTGAATCTCAGCGCCGTATGACGTCCGAAGCTCGCTGGCGCACTGCTCGAGAGGAATTAGCTCAAGCAAACCGCCTGGCGGTTATCGGGCAGATAACCAGCGGCATCGCTCATGAAGTCAATCAGCCGGTCGCTGCAATCCGCGCATTTGCGGAGAACGCTCGCCAACACCTGAACCGAGCTGACGTTACCCTTACAGATACGCGCCTCGGCGACATCATCGGTCTCACAGACCGCATCGGTCGGATCACAACAGAACTTCGCAACTTCGCCCGGCGTGGCGCGCCAGTGGTCAGCGAGGCTTCGCTCAGTCACGCCATCGATGGGGCCATTCTGCTGATTGCGGACCGTATCAGGGCAGAGCGAGTCACTCTTGAGCGTTCGCCTTTGCCGAACGAGGTTATCGTCATCGCGGACAAAATAAGATTGGAGCAAATTCTCATCAACCTGGTGCAGAACGCTTTAGATGCCCTTCAGCAGACATCCGATCCGCGCATAGCGATCATTGTGAATGCCGATGACGCCGTGACTGTCACTGTCACTGTGGCCGACAATGGTCCCGGCGTACCATCCACCATGACATCGAAGCTTTTCACGCCATTCGCAACCAATAAGCCGGATGGGCTCGGGCTAGGCCTTGGCATTGCGCGAGACATAGCTCGTGAGTTCGGCGGCGGACTGTATTTTGTTAAATCGCCGCTGGGCGGCGCTGCTTTCTGCATCACATTGAGACGCACGACATGAACCTACCTACTCAGTCTTCTCTCTCGCCGGTCATGTTTATTGAGGACGATAGCGAACTTCGACGCGCGATCGTCGAAGCCCTGGGGCTCGCTGGCTTATCGCCTCTACCGTCAGAAGACGCGCAATCGGCCTTGGTCGGTCTAGACGCAGATTTCCCGGGCGTGGTGGTGTCTGACATTCGTATGGCCGGAATGGATGGTCTTGAGCTGTTTGCGCGTATTCGTACCATTGATCCTCAGATTCCGGTGATCCTCATTAGCGGCCATGCCGATGTACCCATGGCCGTTCAAGCACTGCGAGATGGGGCCTTCGACTTCCTGACCAAACCCTTTCCCCTCGAACGTCTTGTTGGCGCAGCCAGCCAAGCGCTGGATCAGCGCCGCACAGTGATCGAGAACCGGAGAATGCGTGCCGCGGCGGAGGCCGTCTCGCAGTCAAACAGCCCATTAATTGGCGAAAGTCCGGCGATGATCGGACTTCGGGAAACTATCAATCACGTCGCCAAGACCGATCTCGACGTGTTGATTGAGGGTGAGACCGGTACAGGCAAAGAGCTAGTCGCGCTACAACTGCACCGACTCGGTCGCCGCCGGGGGCGGCCGTTTGTAGCCGTGAATTGTGGCGCGGTGCCGGATGCCCTCGCCGAAGCGGAGCTGTTCGGCCACGCGCGCGATAGCTCTGGCTATCGCAGGCCTCAGCACGTCGGCCGCATCGAGGCGGCCGACAAGGGCACCTTGTTTCTTGACGAAGTCGACAGCATGAGCCCATCGGTCCAGGTCAAGCTTTTGCGGGTTCTGGAAGAACGAGAGGTGACCTCGCTGGGTGGAGGTGAGCCAAGGCCCGTCGATTTGCGCGTTATATCCGCTGCAAAAGGGAATTTGCGCGACGCGATAAATCAAAACCAGTTTCGCCCGGATCTCCTCTACCGGCTCGATGTCGTGCGCCTTCGGTTACCTCCATTGAGGGAAAGACGAGCCGACATCATGCCCCTGTTCGCGCACTTTGTCGCCGAAGGCGTAAAACGGATAGGCGGCGGCGACTTCGTGATGAGCGATGGAGTGCGCCGACGCCTGATAGAACATGACTGGCCTGGCAATGTGCGGGAGTTACGAAACTTCGCTTTCAGTGCAGTACTGGATCTTCCAGCATCGGCTGATGCTCAGACAACGCTCCGATCCCAAGGTTCGCTCGGCGAGCGCATAGATCGTTTCGAAGCGACGATGATACGTGAAGCCCTGCAGAAAACCCAAGGCAATATGACCGAGGTTATTGCTCTCCTTGATGTGCCCCGAAAGACTCTCTACGGCAAACTCAAGCGGCACGGCATAGATCCCAACCAATACCGTCGCAGAATAGACGAGAGCTGACCTACACCGCTAACCTATTGGTCGCATCGCGCAGGATGTCCATTTCGGACGCCATGATATGCAACATGCTATCCGGAGGGGCGCAATGAAGCGGCTCCAGAGAGCTTGGGAACTACATTCTGATGCAGACGGCGGCACAGGCCAGGCGGCCAGGTACATCGTCCTGAGACCGATCAATCGCTAGCGATCGATCAAAAGGACCTGGCTCAGTCGCGGGATCTGCGCGATGAGGCGGGTCCCGAGCGGCGTTGATGCGTCTGGAACAAGATGTGTGCGTGTTATGCACAAAATCTACAGATCGGTGTGTGGAATCGGCGCACGCTCTCATGTTCCCCGCTCAGAAATAAATAAAAAACACAGATAAATCAACGCTATGCGATGCCTCGAGCAAAATGAGGAAATTTGTTTCGAATTTCTGACACGCCAAATCTAATGCAAACAACGCTGGGCGTGGGGATCGAGATGGCCTTTTCGGACCGGACCGCAAACGACGATCAGCCTGTTCCGTCGGTGGAGCACGACAAGCATCGCAGCTGATCCGTCATTTTTCTGCAGACTATTCTGAGGGGCTAAATACCATGTTGAGTAAGAAGACTTGCTTCGCGATATCGTTGAAGACGTCGGTTTGCGCCACGGCGCTTCTGGTTTCGGGCGTGGCGTACGCTCAGGCGCCGGAAAGTGCAGCCACAGTTGAGCAAGTTGTCGTCACAGGTACGCGCGTTCAGCGCGATGGGTATGAAGCTCCTACGCCGGTTTCGGTGGTCAGCGCTGACGAAATTGCAAAGTCGGCCACACCAAATATTGCCGACTTTGTGAACACGCTTCCGGCGGTTTCGGGCAGCACGACTCCAACGACGACGTCGACCCAAGTCGGCGCGGGTCGTCAGGGAATCAATTCGCTCAACCTGCGCGGCATCGGCGATATCCGTACCTTGACTCTGCTCGACGGCCGCCGCGTCGGCGGAATGCTCAACAACAGCGTGGTCGATGTCAGTGAATTGCCGCAGCAGCTGATTTCGCGGGTCGACGTCGTGACGGGGGGCGCCTCGGCCTCCTATGGTTCGGACGCTCTATCGGGTGTGGTGAACTTCGTGCTCGACACCAAGTTCACCGGCCTCAAAGGCGATTTCTCAGCTGGCGAGACGACCTATGGCGACGACCGCCAGTGGAAAGCCGATTTGAGCTACGGCACCGGATTCGCCAACGATCGTGGTCATTTCCTGCTTAGCGGAGAAGCCTCGCGGGAAGACGGGATCTATAACCCGGGCAATCGCGACTGGGCCACAGCCAATTGGGCGTTCCTCAACAACCCAGCTTACACGGCGACGAATGGCCAGCCTCGGGTTCTGCTCCGGCCCAATGTGGTCTTAAGCACAGCGACCTCCGGCGGCGCCATCGCCTGCTCGGCGACCTCGACCTGTGCATCGCTGCGCGGGATCGCGTTCGGTCCTGGCGGCACGATGTATAATCTTGTCTTCGGCTCCATCGTCTCCGATCCGGTCATGGTGGGCGGCACCCAGGGTGACAACGCTCCTCGCGGCAAGCAGGACGACAGCCTGGTTCCTAGGCAAAACCGACAGAACCTGTTCACGCGCGTCAGTTACGATCTTGCAGATGATTGGAACGTTTTTGCCGAGGGGATGGTGTCCCACTTGGATACCGACACCAGATATTTCTCTGGTACCTTTGGCAACACCCTGACGGTGAGAGCCGATAACGCTTACATGCCAGCGGCTCTCGCCAGCCGGATTACGGCGCTCGGCCTCACTTCAGTCCCATTCGGCACTCTCAAGAGCGACAACCCGGTTTCGGGCGCTCATGCCGAGCACGGTTATATGCGCGGCGTTGTCGGCGTCGATGGCGCCTTCGGCGCCCTCGGCACGGACTGGAAACTCAGCGCCTATTACCAGTATGCGCGCGCCACTCTGGCCAATACCGCGACAAACGCCACCAATCTCACAAACTGGAATCAGGCCATCGATGCGGTGCGCGCACCGAACGGCTCGATCGTCTGTCGCTCGACCCTCACCAACCCAACGAATGGTTGTGTTCCCTACGATTTGTTCGGTACCGGCGTGAATAGTCGGGCCCAGGTCGCGTATGTGACTGGCAATCCAAACCAGCACAGCCACTTTGAAGAAAACGTCGCCAGCTTCAACATAACGGGTGAGCCGTTTGAAATTTGGGCTGGCCCGGTCTCGTTGGCCTTCGGCGCCGAGCATCGCACGGAATCGGCCAACGGCTACGCCGACGCCATCACGCAAGCCAGCCCAGGTAATTGGGACACGACCGGTGGCCTGCCGACGGTCGGCGGCTACAATGTATCGGACGCCTATATCGAAACCGTCATTCCCCTGGCCAAGGACGCGAGCTGGGCGAAATCGCTGGATATCAACGCCGCCGCCCGTGCCGTGAAGTACGACACTGGCACCTATGGCACATGGAAGATCGGCGCCGAGTATGCGCCTACGGATAGCGTGCGGTTTCGCGGTGTCGTGTCGCGCGACGTGCGTGAAGCGAACCTCGCCGACCGTTATGCCGGTGTTTTCCAAGCCCAAGCCTCGTTTCAGGATCCGAACAACAACGGCGCCTCGGCGACGGCCCGATCGTTGTCTTCTGGCAACCCGGACCTCGCTCCGGAAATCGGCAAGACCTACAGCGTCGGCATGGTGCTTCAACCGACTTTCCTGCCAGGCTTCAACGCATCCGTTGACTTCTACAAGGTTGACATCTCCGGCGCTATTGGCAGCTTGACGGTGCAACAGATCGTCAATCTGTGTGCTGCCGGTAACCAGCAAGGTTGCGCGCTGATCACCGCAACGCCAGGCGGCACTCGCCAATACGATATTGTCGTCAAACCCTTGAACTTGGCTTCGGAGAGCACCAAGGGGCTGGACTTCGAAACTAGCTACCGCTTCCAATTGGCCGATCTGTTCTCGGACCTCGATGGTGGGATGAGCATCCGCGGTCTGGCCACTAACTACATGAGCTACACGATAAATTCGGGCTTGCCTGGCGCGATTTTGACTGAGCGTGTCGGTTCGGTCGCTTTGCCTGATTGGCGCTACAACCTATCAATCAACTACTTGAACGGTCCTCTCTCGCTGACCGGTACGATGCGCGGCGTCACCCCGATGGTCATCGACAACAGCTTCATCGAGTGCCAGTCCGGATGCCCGACTTCAACAACGGATCATCCCACCTACGACAACACCCATGTGGACGGAGCGACCTATTTTGATTTAGCCGCGAGCTACATGTTCGGCGGTGAAGGGCAGTACGAAGCCTATTTCAACGTGCGCAACATCTTCAACAAAGACCCAGCCGTGGTAGCTCCAGGCCCAACTGGGCATGCGACTTGGTTGTACTCGCCGGCAAATTCTGCGCAATTTGATGTGCTGGGTCGGACATTCCGTGTGGGCTTCCGCTTCAAGATATGATGTCACGTGGATCCTGGCGCGCGGTCGCACCGCGGCGTCCAGGATCCCATTAGCCTGGGAAACGAGAACCGTGCTCAAGCTGGAGTCCGGGAGCGCCATAGGATGAATGACTCGTCGAAGTCCAACGCATTGGATGGCGCAGAGGTTGGGACAACAGCTCTATTGGAGAATTGGTCATGATGCGAAACGTCAAGGTGCGGCTTCTGGTGCTACCTCTGCTGCTGGCTGGAACCGCGCTGGCGCAACCCGCGGCCCAGATAATCGCGATACCGGGCACGACTTTCACGCCGGTCCAGACGGAATTGTTCGACAAACCGAACACCTATTCCAATGCCTGGGCGGACTTCGACAAAGATGGTTGGCTGGACCTGGCCGTTTCCACGCAGAGCGGTGAGATCCGCCTGTTCCGCAATGTTCATGGAAAGTTCGTCAGTGTGGGCGCTGAGATGGGACTGCCGACGACCGGCAAGGAGTCCCGGGGCCTGAGTTGGGGTGACTACGACGGCGATGGTTGGCCTGATCTTTACTCGGGATCGGCGGACCCGAAGGGCGTCAGCTCCTTGTTCCACAATCTGGACGGCAAAAAGTTCGTGAATGTCGCCCCGGAGATGGGCGTCGAATTCCCCGGCAGAAGCTCGCGGCAGAGCAACTTCATCGACTACGACAACGACGGGAAGGTCGACCTCTACGCCACCGACCGCATCGGCAAGAACAAGCTGTTCCACAACGAAGGCGGCAAGTTCGTTCAGGTGATGACCGACGGCGCCGTCACCGTCTTTAGCTCCACGGTGGGCGCCTGCTGGTTCGACTACAACAAGGACGGTCTGCTGGACCTCTTCCTGGCCAACCAGTCGGGCAAGGCTGACGCGCTCTTGAGGAACAACGGCGACGGTACCTTCACCGACGTCGCCCCGGCTCTGCACATGGACCTGCCGAGCCGGACCGCCGAGGAAGGCGGGGTGGGCTGCGCCATCGGCGACTACGACGCCGACGGCAATCTCGACATCTTCGTCCCGAACTATGGGCGCAATGTGCTGTGGCACAACAATGGCGACGGCACCTTCACCAACACGGCCGAGGAGATGGGCGTGGCGGTGGAGAACCACGCGGTGGGTGCGAGCTGGGGCGACTACGACAATGATGGCTTCCCGGACCTCTTCATCAGCTCCTATACCGGACCTCGCGGGGAGCAGCAGCCGCACGACGCCCTGTTCCACAACCAGGGCGGCAAGGGGTTCGTGAACGTCATCGCGACCGACAGCCCCCTCAACAGGTCCGATCACGGGGCCGAGTGGGTCGATTATGACAACGACGGCGCCCTCGATCTGTCGATTACCCGTGGCTACACGGCGGCCGGCGGTCAGTTCCTGTTCCACAACAACCTGCCGAAGGCGGCCGCGGCGCACAGTCTGGCTGTCATGGTCCTGGACGCCAAAGGGCACTACACCCAGGCGGGTGCGGAGGTGCGGGTCTATGACCAGCACGGCAAGATCCTCGGCGCCGCCGAGGTTTCAAGCGGCGGCGGCTATGGCGTGCAGAACATCATTCCGGTGCACTTCGGCCTGCCGAACCAGAGCAAGGTGACCGTCGAGGTGACCTTCATGAGCAACGCCGGCCGCAAAGTTCATCGCATCACGAACGTGGCCCTGGCAGCCTATCACGGCAAGTCGCTGATCGTACGCCGACCGGCAGATTTCTGAGTAAAGCGGGCGGCGGCATTGCTGCCGCCCTCAAACATTCATTTTTGGGGACGCTCAATCCCCGAATAACTAGGGAGGCTACACCTGTGCATTTCCGAACTTTAGCTCTCACCCTCGCTCTCGTGGTGGGGGTCTCTGGACCTGCACTTGCACAAGCCTCCGGGGCGTCCGCCTTCAAGGGTGAGGTCTTGGTCGATACCTATGGCGTGCCGCATGTCTACGGCAGGGACGAGGCGTCGATGTTTTATGGCTTCGGCTACGCCACGATGAAGAACCATGGCGATCTGGTAATGAAGCTGTATGCCGAGGCCCGCGGCCGAGCAGCCGAGTATTACGGCGCTTCAGAGGTTCGCTCCGATAAATGGGCAATTGCCAACGGCGTCTACGAGCGCGCCACGGCCTGGTACAAGCTTCAGCCGTCCAAGTTCCGCGCCGATCTTGACGCCTTCGCCGCCGGCATGAACGCCTACGGTAAGGACCATCCCGAACTGCTCGACGAGGCCGCCCGCGCAGTGCTGCCGATCAGCGGCGTCGACGTGGTCGCCCACGCGCACCGCATGTTCAACTATCTTTATGTTGCGCCCGAACGCCGGACTATGGAGGCGAACGATGCCGACGGCTCCAACGCTTGGGCGGTGGCGCCCAAGAAGTCGGCCAGCGGAAACTCCATGCTGCTCGCCAACCCGCACCTTGCCTGGGAGCCAGCCTTCACCACCTATTTCGAGATGGACCTGAATGCGCCGGGTTTCCATGCCTACGGCGCCACGCAGGTGGGCCTGCCGGTCTTACGCTTCATGTTCAACGACCGCATGGGCTTTACCAACACGGTCAACAGCATCCTCGGCTCGACCAACTACGAGCTTAAGCTGGCTTCGGACGGCGCCGGCTATATGTTCGACGGCAAGGTCCTGCCCTTCAAGACCGCGATCAAGAGCCTCAAGGTCCGCCAACCCGACGGCAGCCTGAAGACGGAGACCTTCGAAACCCGTGAGAGCGTGCACGGTCCTGTCTTCACCAACAGTGCCGGTAAGACCATGGCGCTGCGTGTTGCCGGCCTCGACCGTCCGTTTGGATTGCTGCAGTACTGGGACATGGGCAAGGCCAAGAGTTTCGCCGAATATGAAACGATCATGAAGCGGCTGCAGGTGCCGTCCTTTAATATCGTCTATGCCGACAAGGAAGGGCACATCCAGTATCTGTATAATGGCGTACTGCCCAAGCACGCCACCGGCGACCGCAACTACTGGGCTGGAAACCTACCAGGCGACACCTCCTCGACCCTGTGGAACGAGAAGGATATGCACGTCTACACTGACCTGCCGAAGGTCAACGACCCGGCCACCGGCTATGTGCAGAACACCAATGATCCGCCCTGGGTCAGCACTTATCCGCAGGCGATCCAGTACAAGGATTTCCCGAAGTACATGTACAACGAGGGCCCGGTCTCGCTGCGCGGCCAGCAGTCCAACCACATGATGGCCGACCCGGCCAAAATTTCGTTCGACGACTTCATCAAGGCCAAGCTCAACACGCACGTGCTGATGGCCGATCGCGTAATGGACGACCTGATCGCCGCCGCCGCCTCAGCCCCCGATCCCGAGGTTCAGCAGGCGGTGCAGCTGTTCAAAGAGTGGAACCGCCAGAACGATGCGGATTCCAAAGCCGCTCTGCTGTTCGAGACCTGGGCCGGAAAGTTCGCTGGTCCCAACTTTATCAACGACGCCAACTACAAGGTGCGCTGGTCGGCGGACGCTCCAATAGACACGCCCAAAGGCATCAAGGACCCGGCCCAGGCCGTGACCATGCTGAAGGCCGCCATCGTCGACGCAAAGGCCAAGTACGGCCGGATCGACCGTCCGCTCGGAGAGGTGGCGAAGTTCAACGCCGGCGGGGGCGGCAAGTTGAACCTTCCCGGCAACGGTGGCTTCGGCAATATGGGTGTGTTTCGAGTAATTACCTGGAGTCCGGTGAAGAATGGCATCCGCGTTCCGCTGCACGGTGAAACCTGGGTCTCGTTGGTCGAGTTCTCCACACCGATCAAGGCGGTCGGCGCAATGTCCTACGGCTCCTCGACACAGCCCGGCTCGCCGCATCGCGACGACCAACTCAAGTTCCTACAGGATAAGACTTTGCGAACCCTCTGGTACACCCGTTCAGAGGTCGAGAAGAATCTCGAGGAAAAAATCACCTACTAGAAGCGATCAAAAATATGCCGAAAAAGAGTCGGTCGCGAATCTAAACCCTGACTTCAGGATCTCAAAGGCGCTGACGCGTACCCTCCCCTAGCGATAGCGCTCAACTTCGCCGCCAGGCAAAAATCTGGCGGCTTTTTTTCAATTCGTATTGACTTCAAGAATTTAATTTGGCCTTGCACCAACAAGCATGCCGTTCCATTAGCACGTGCGCTACCAAACTGGTCCCGGCGCGCCAGTTTGAAAGTGCTTATCCCGCCGGAATCATCTGCACTTGATCGTCCACCCAACGCCATTGGTGGCGGCGGCGACGATGGCAGGTTCGTCGCTCCTGGTCACGCTGAATGCCTTGCGCCTCGCGAGGCGTTCCGCATGACCGGCATCGCGCTGATCATAGCATCGGCCCTGGCGGTCGGCCTGGCCGCGCTGGGCGTGCTTTTATGGGCGATGGGCAGCGGTCAATATGACGATCCCGACGGCGATGCCGAGAGAATCCTTCTGGACGACAATGACCGGATGCCAACGCCATAACTTCAAGATTGGCGTGATAGCAACGACGTCTGGCGAGCCGCACCCTTATGGTCCGGGCAGAGACCGGGGTTTGCCACCGCGGTCCAAAATTGCCTGTTATGAAGCGGGGAATACGCTGATAAGCGCCTTGAAATTCCCTGTTATTGAAACCTTTCCTTCAGGCGATTTCTGGTGGAAAGGCCTGACTTTTGGCCCTTTCGGGTGCATTGAGCCCCGCTTTTCCACATTTTCTTGAAATTTTCCCTGTTCTTGGCTGGAATTCGCGACGAGATCGGTTCGAACAAAGTGTCCGCACCACCACTCTTAAATACTTGGTATTGTTGCTATATTTTGATCTGTACACAGAGCGAATAATACCGAACTTTTCGCAGCTTGCGTTTGATGGGCGCATCATCGGCGCAGTCTCTGCAGAGATAATGCCCGGAATCATCGGCTAGAATCGGCGATTGTCTCAGCCCTCACCAAAATTTTTCCCGAATTTTTGAGCGTGTTTAGGCAGAGACTGGTTCGAACTTTTCGAGAGACCGGTTCGAGTCCGATGCGATCATCCCGAGAGACGGTTTCGAACTTGAGCGTTGGGTAGTTGGCGTCGTCTCAGATCAACCTGATGAGACGCGGTTCGAATTCACATAACTGCTAGGCAGCTACTCAGAGTCGTGCAGAGACCACCAAGGTCGGCGTAATCGGTCTTGGCGAAATGGTCGACTTGACGCGGCGGTGGCTCGAGCGGTGCCGGTCGGCAATTGCTGTACGCAATCCCACGATCTTGCTGCAGAAACCATTCCCCGGGGTTAAGCGATACGTTCCGGATGGACCTGATTGACTCGGATAGCTGGTGTATTCGCCTCGACTCTCCATCGCACGATGGGCTTGCACTGAAACTTGACCGGTATTGCGAAGGCGTCAGCGATACTTTCAAGATAACACGCAGGTATGTAACGCCCGCCGTATCGCTGTATCACCCTGGCGGAGACAAGTTTTACGTCTCGCTAGATGGGGGGCGGTTTCTTATCGAATTCGACGCTATGGGCACATCGAATTATTTTTCAGGTCGGCGCGATATAATTCTTTTCGTTTCGGGATATCCGCATGAGTTTAGCGCCTCTGCGAGCGCGAGTGCCGCGGATCCTCAGAAATACGTGAGTCAAAACGAGCATGCGGTCGGGCGGTTTTGGCTAACCAGGCAGGAGCAGTGAAATGACTTCGATTTATGATCAAACAAGTAATGCCGTCCACAATATCGAGAACCCGAACGGCGCAGCTACTTATCAGTTAACTGACTTGAGTGGCATAGGTACGAGCGGATACCTGATACCCGACTATATTTGTCGAACTAGTCTTTAAGTTGCGGGTTCCAGTCCTGAAACGCTCGCTCAATCGCTGTTGGAAGCGTCGGGCGCAGAGCTCGCTCTGGATTTGAGGCGTCGTCGCTTTAAAGTTTTTCCCACCTGGAACACACTGGACAGTTGAACTAGCTCACAGTGAGGCGCTCGGGGGCCTTTGTGCGTTGCCAAATCATGGGATCGGGAAAGATCCGGATCGGGATCTCCGGCTGGCGCTATGCACGCTGGCGAGGGCGCTTTTATCCCAGAGGGTTGCGCCAAAAGGACGAACTGGCTTACTCGGCAGAAAAGTTCCCCTCGATTGAAATCAATGGAACGTTTTATTCTCTCCAGGCCCCGGCCAGCTTCGAGAGGTGGGTGGACCAGACACCTAAGGATTTCGTTTTCGCGGTCAAGGGTCCCCGCTTTATCACCCATATGAAGCGCTTGAAGGATGTCAGGGCGCCCTTGGCGAACTTCTTCGCGTCAGGCCTTCTGGCATTGGGCCCGAAACTGGGGCCGATCTTATGGCAGCTGCCGCCGTCCTTTTCCTTTGACAAGAAACGGTTAGACGATTTCTTTGAGCTTTTGCCGCGCAATATCCCGCAAGCCTCTGCGCTGTCCCGTCACCATGACGACAAACTGAAGCATCGCCCGGTCCTGTCGGAAAAATCAGGTCGGATTCGTCACGCCCTAGAAATCCGGCATGACAGTTTTCGCGATCCAGAATTCATAGCGCTGCTTAGGCGCCATCGCATCGCGCTGGTGGTCGCCGATGCGGTGAAATGGCCCCTGCTGATGGATGCCACGGCCGATTTCGTCTATGTGCGTCTGCATGGAAGCCGGCAACTCTACGCCAGCGGCTATGGAAGCAAGGCGCTTGGCCGCTGGGCAGATCGTGTGCGGGCCTGGACGTCCGGGCGTGAGGCTGAAGGCGAACATGTGGGTCCCCCCGCGCGGTCGGGCAAGCGGGATGTCTTTCTATATTTTGACAATGACGCCAAGGTTCATGCGCCATTCGATGCCTTGTCTTTGATCCAGCGCCTGCAACAGCCGATCACGCAGGATCGGGCCGGCAAGATTCGTGTTTGACGACGCTAATTTTTCCATTCGGTTCCAAGGTCATGCGCTTGATGTTGGCGAGACCTCCGGGCCAATCCAGGCCTTCCTCGCGCATCGCTTGCTGCAGATCGGGCAGGGCTATCATATGGCGTTTACGCGCTTCGTCATGAACCAGCCCATGATCAACAAGAGTGATCGCATCGCCCTCTGCCCAGCGGGCGATGGTACGGTTCCGCGCCACCAGATGGCCAATCAGGATATGCAGCAGAACAATCGCGGCCACCGCCGCCAAAGTACCGGGAAACGGAGCGCTCCCGGTCATTGCCCGCCCGAGCGCCGAGCCGATAATGAAGGAAACAACGATGTCCAGTGCGGACCAATGGGCGAATGTGCGCCGGCCGCTGAGCCGCAGCATCAACAGTGCGTAGAAAAAGACCGCGACGGCGCGAGCGCATTCCTGGGCGAGAGAGAGGTGGTTCTGCTTTCCGAAAATTTCGACGAACACATCCATCCTGGCGGGAACTTCGTTTCACCGATCTGGTTCCCGCTCGCGGCCCGAAATGCCCGTCTGGGTTTGGCCCCGCGCTCCGGGAACAGCTCGTGGCAGTAAAGCATTGTGAATGCCAGCAGCTCCCGTTCTGAGGTGGGAATTGTTTCAGGATATATCAACGCGTTCCACTGGCGGTCCGGAAGGTGGCGTGTTGCGCTACTCCACCGATGGCGAGCCGGGACTGGCAAGGATCGGAAAGCCGGGGAAATTTCGATATATCGGTCAAGACGCAAAGCCCGTACGCGGCAAATCCACACTGGCGCGGATAGACCGGCTAGCGATCCCGCCAGCCTGGCGGGATGTTTGGATTGCCTCCGACGCCAATGCCCATCTGCAGGCCACCGGACGGGACGCGAAAGGCCGAAAGCAGTATCGCTACCATCCCGATTTCATCGCGATACGGGATGAGGTCAAATACACGCATGTGTTGGAATTTGCGAAGGGACTTCCGGCCTTGCGTAGGCGGCTCAAAGCGGATCTGCGCCTGCCCGGTTTGCCCCGGGAAAAAGTACTTGCCGCCATCGTGACCTTGCTGGAACAGACACTGGTCCGTATCGGAAGCGAAGATTATGCCCGCGCGAATGGCAGTTTCGGCCTGACCACATTGCGCAACCGGCACGTTCGGGTGCGGGGCCAGACTTTGACATTCCGGTTCAAAGGAAAAAGCGGCAGGACTTGGAATCTTTCCTTTCGCGACCGGCGGGTCGCCAAGATCGTGTTGTCCTGCCAAGAGCTTCCCGGTCAGCACCTTTTCGAATATCGAGGCGCCGACGGCGCAGTGGCATCGGTTTCTTCTTCAGACGTGAATTCCTATCTTCGCGACACCACGGGCCGTGATATCACGGCAAAGGATTTCCGAACCTGGGCTGGGACGGTGAAGGCCGCGGTCTATTTTTCTCAAATGGAGCGAGCACCTTCCAAGGCAAGCATACGGGAAGTGGTGGCCAGCGTGGCCGCGGAACTGGGCAACACAGTCGCGGTCTGCCGACGCTGCTATATTCATCCCGATATCATCACGGCATACCAAGCCGGTCACTTGAATCTGCGCTTTCCCAAAAAAGCAGCCGGTGGCTTTTTCCCGGAGGAACGGAGTGTTCTTTCCTTTCTGCTCCGGTGTTCCAAAAAGTCCCATCAGAAAGCACGCGATGGCTCGGGAACCCAAAACTCTTAAGGCCCTCAACCGCATGATCGAGGCTTCTCCACCCTTCGTGAAAGGCAGTTCGCGAGCAGTTCTGGGCGAGGGACCGCTGCATCCCACTCTGGCGCTGGTGGGCGAACAGCCGGGCGACAGTGAAGACCGGGCGGGCCAGCCTTTTGTGGGCCCGGCTGGCAAGCTGCTCGACAAGGCGCTGGCCGAAGCGGGGATCGACCGTAAAGCCGTCTATGTGACCAATGCCGTGAAGCATTTCAAATTCGAGCAGCGGGGGAAAAGGCGGCTGCACGCTCGGCCCAACGCAGGCGAGGTGAAGCATTACAAATGGTGGCTGAAGAAAGAACTGGATATCGTGAAGCCCAAAGTCGTGGTGGCAATGGGGGCGACAGCCGTGCTGGCGCTTGCCGGCCGTGCGCTGCCCGTGAATGCCAACAGAGGACGAGCCAATTTCGAAGGGCATCGCGGCTTTATCACCGTTCATCCGTCATCGCTACTGCGGACAAAAGATGATACCAAACGCCGGATGGATTTCCGCCGGTTCGTGACGGATTTGAAGCGGGCCAGGAAGATGGCACACGGGGACTATAGCGAGACGGCTTCCGAAATATGACGAGCCGGGACTCGAATTTCGTTACGGTTCCAAGTTCGGTCTCACGAGTAAGCTCGAAACTTGTTGGAAAGAAGTTGGAACGTCCGAGGTTTCGTCGCGTTTATTGCTAACCCGTCAGGACAGCGCTGATGAAAATGATAATCAGTTCTTGGTTCGCAGCTGCCGTCATTTTTGCGGTTTCAACGACAGCTTTTGCCGACAGCCCAAGACGTTTTCTCCAAAATGCGCTTGAAGGCGACAACTCGGAGATCATGTTGGGTCGACTAGCGGCTGACAAAGCTCGCAGTCAAAGAGTCAGAGAGTTCGGCCGCGTTTTGTCGGATGACCATTCCCAAGCTCGCGAAGATCTCCTTCGGCTGGGTACCCGATTGGGCGTGCGGCGCAATCGGGATATCAGCCCCGAAGCGAAAGATGAGCGGGAACGGCTGCAAAGCATGGATGGTCGGGAGTTCGACCGCGAATTCATCGAGTATATGATTCGAGATCATCAAAAGGATATTGAGGAATTTCGCGAAGAAGCACAGGAAAGACATGGCCCGGTGAGTGAATTTGCTTCCCGCCAACTTCCCACGCTCCAGAAGCATCTCGAAATGGCGATGGATTTGGATCGTTCTGGCCCGCGAAATAGGTATGGCAGGGATCGCGACGATCAATATCGTGGGGATCATAATTACCGGAATGGCTCGAGCGATAACAGCCAACGAGATGGGTTCGGCAATGACAGAGGCCTGGAGAGCGATAGTCCACACTGACTTGAATGTTTAAGCGCTCGGATCTGGATTGTCCGACCTGTGTCGTTTGGGCGCGGCGGCGATAATTCTACGCAATTTTAAGCCATCTTTGCCGTGCAATGACGTCGTGTTCAGATTGTTTTGCGCGTTCCTCCGCATTCTTGGCCTTCTTAAAGGTAAGCGTTCCTGCGGGTCTGCTTGTCCATGAATAGCCCAACCGGTGCTTCGCAAATGAAGCGCGGGAACCTGCAAATGCTTCTAGATCTGATTGAGAAGATCTTTAGCCCAACTCGGGCTGGGTAGCCCTACTTACCGGGTTCGGAACTCGTATGCGTCACTTCCACGATATCGAGACGGGCGAACTAACAATCTGGAACCATGATCCCTGCAGCGTGAGCAGTTAGCGACATGCCGCGACGCGATTATCGTTTCTCGCACCGCATCCATAAGCCCCAGCCGGAACCGATGGACCGCTCGCGGCTTACACAACAGATCCTATGCAACACTATCTCATCGAATGTTAGGCCCGCTTAATCCTCCTGTCGTCAGAGGTACCAGCGGCAAGGCGCTGCCCGCCTATTTAGCCAACGGCGTAGTCGGTCTGCGCGTGCGCGACAATCCGCTATCGGCTGGCATGGCACTGGTCTGCGGTTACAGCGGCTGCCATCCGCAGAAAAAGATCGAAGCGGCGGCGGTGGCTCCTTATCCCTTGGCCGGCAATTTGGCGATCGATGGCGTATGGCTGTCGGATGTGCCGCATCGGCTCACCGTCATCGATCAGGCCTATGATTTCTCCAGCGGTGAACTCACCAGCCGGCTGCATTTCACGGCAGAAGGTGCGACGGCAGAGATCGAAGTACTCACTTTCTGCTGCCGCCATCAGCCCACCTTAGTGGTGCAGCAGATCGCCGTCGCGACGGACCGGGCCTCGGATGTCAAGCTTCAGGCACTGGTCGACACGTCTGGCATGCATGGCCGGCTCAAGTCCCGTACACTCGAAACGGCCGGCGGCGGGCAAGGGGATTTCGACGCCAGCCTGGAGTGGGAAAGCGAAGGCGGATTTTCGCGGCTTGGTCTGGCGCTGGCGACGGAATTGCGGGGCGCCGGGGATGCGCAATCCGAAGCGCCGGGCGGCGGCGTCCATAGTCCCGTCATAACTCAATATGGCTTTCGTGCGCGTGCGGGAAAGACCTATCGCCTGGTCCAGATCGCAAGCTTGGTGCCCAGCGTGATGCATTCGCGGCCGGACCGGCAGGCTGAGCGGTTGGTGGCGTTTGGCGCCCATCAGGGCTTTGAAAAGCTGCGCGCGGCGAACCGCGCCGAATGGTGGGAGCTATGGAAGGGCCGTATCATGCTGCACGGCGCAGGGCGAGAATGGCAGCTTCTATCCGACGCCGCCTTCTATTATATGAATGCGTCGGTGCATGCGTCTTCGCCCGCTTCCACCTCCATGTTCGGTTTGGCGACTTGGCACGACTATCATTATTATTACGGTCATGTGATGTGGGACATCGAGACATTTTCGATGCCCCCGCTCGATCTTGTTCAGCCTGAAGCGGCGCGGGCGCTATTGGAGTATCGCGTGCGGTCTCTCAGCGGCGCGCGCAGCAACGCGCAATGTTTTGGGCGGCGGGGATTGCAGTTCCCTTGGGAGTCCGCGCCCACTACGGGTGAGGAAGCGGCGCCGTCGCCCGGCACCTCGGCCTGGCACGAAGATCATGTCTCGCCCGACGTGGCGCTGGCCTTTGTGCGTCATGCCCAAGCCATGGGCGATGGCAATTTCCTGCGCGACAAAGTCTGGCCGGTCCTTTCCGGCGTGGCAGACTGGATCGCCAGCCGCGCCCATAAGAGCCGCGATGGCTGGGAGATCCGCCGCTCCATGGGCATCGCGGAGCGCCAGCAGGAATGCGATAATGAAGCTTTCACCATGCTGTCGGCGCGCGCCGTGCTGGAAGCGGCGCTGGAAACGGCGGCCCTGCTCAAACGGCCGGAAGGAAGTCAGTGGCGTCAGATAGCGACGCACCTGAAGCTGCCTTTACGCGACGGCGTTCTGGTTAGCCACGACGATTATCGCGTCAATGAAGAAAAAGGCGCCACACCGTCGCCCCTGATGGGCA
>Ga0207695_10000607_pt1 | contig 71951 bp, 104 predicted proteins | sample KBSC54metaG_FD_184354 | JGI IMG/M metagenome (GOLD analysis project Ga0207695, IMG submission 184354) | Corn rhizosphere microbial communities from Kellogg Biological Station, Michigan, USA - KBS C5-4 metaG (SPAdes) (version 2) | ecosystem: Host-associated > Plants > Roots > Rhizosphere > Soil...
ATATTACGGTGAAGTCGCTTTTACGGTCATGTCCCATGCTGTATGATTCCATTTTGCAGGTATCGATGAAGCGGCCTTGTTTCTTCTGTCCAAACGCCAATACTGGAAATGATATCAGCATGAATATGGTTATGATTTTCATATATCTTCATCCTCATAATCGTTAAACAACACCCATGCAGTTGTATTGCCGGCATCGTCTTGATCACCATCGCAACAAACTATTCCGCTTAATCCACATTCTACACATTGAGCGTTATCTCCGTCATGTGCATATCCGTTTTTTGCTGATGTAAGCACCTCTGCTGGTGCTCCGCATTTAGGACATTCATCTCCAAATTGTTGCCATTGTTTTTTCATTTCTCTATCTGTTTAAGTTTACTATGATCCAAAAATCCAATATGCCCGTTACCATTATGGTCGTACCACGTATAAACTGTATCTACGGGCTGTTTATTAACTGTATTAACTTTATCATAAGGCCAATATAACACACACGATATTATGCCTATAACGGCCAGTACGCACATGATAAAGTTTATCAGTGAAGCCCTGTTTTGCTTTTTGATATATGCTAAATGACGGTCTATTTCTGCTATTTGTTGAGGTGTGTAATGGTTCATGGTTGTTTTATTTTAGCCCAACCCAAATTAATAATTTCGGCGCGTTGTAACGTGATTGGTTTGTTATCGTCGGATAGATAGGTGAACGGCAGTAAAATACCAATACGTAACATATAATTAAATGCAATTAGTAAATTTTGTTCGTCAACTTCATAACGGGTATAAATAACGCCATTATTAACTATACTGCACCTAAATATGCATTCTTGTTTTGGATTGGCACTTTTTATATGGGAATAATCTCGTATAACACTAAATCCATTTGGCTCTGTTAACTCATTCGACACTATAGATAATTTACCTGCTTTTGCATAATTATTATCAACCAATAATTCAAACAAAAACATTTTTTCATCATCCGTCAATTGTTCTACTGAACGAAGGCAAAGAGAGCAGTTATTATTGACTGCATCAGTTAGCGGTATTTTACCCATATCGTTTTCCAAACTCAGAATATAATTAATTTTCATTTCTGAATATTCTTCATCTACAATTAGGTTTTCCCCTAAATATTGCGCAAAAAATAGCGCCTTTGCTTCTTGTAAATTCATAATCTAAAGGTTTTCTATTTGTTCAATAACAGCAGCCGGTACGTTGGCTGCGGTGAGGATATCGGTGACAGTGGTTAATAAATGATGCTTGTATTTTCTAATCATAGCCTCATCTTCATTCCATGATCTCTGACCTATTTCTTGGTTTAACTCACTTACAGTTTGTTCTATTATATTAGGATATTGTTTAAGACGATATATTTCTCGTGATTTTGGGCACGGCTTGTTTGCAAAGAACCCATCATTGTAATAGTCAATATCATTCCATCCATACATATCACTGTAATACTGTTTAACCAACTCAAATTTTATCCATCCATAATAAGCAGACTTCATATTAACTATCTCTTGCTGCTCATGTGAATCAGCCATTATAGCAGCGTCACCACGTGTCCAATTATCTGGTGGGCATTCTGTGCCGTATGGGTTTAATTGCTTCAAGTAAACTTGCCAATCTTTTTTTACTGCTATATACTTACTCATTGGTAAAAAGTTTAGATATACGGTTAGCTTTTTCTATTGCTGCCAATGCTGTAACAGTCCATTTATCGCTTTCTGGAAAATATACACTGTTAACGGGGTCACATATCCAACCCAACATCGTATCGCTGATGAATGGAAGTTTACGCTTGAAATTTTCGAGTGGTGTTTCTTCTTTCATTATCTGTAATTTTTAATCAGTTCAACTTCGAGCCTTACTTCTTCTTCGGTTTGGACATATTCCGTGAAGTGATAATTGCCGCAGATAATCTCTTGGCAATCTTCAGGCAATATCCGCTTCTTCATAATGTCCTGTATAACCTTTATCCACAAGCCACGGTTGTCGTTGTCTAAGTTCTTAGCCTCACGCATAATGTAAAAGCCTACCTTCAAAGTTAAACCAGTTTCTTCAACTTGCGACAATTCGGTAAACCACGGCTCAAGGTACTTGTGCATCTTGTCGATGTAGTTCATCCTTGCCATATCCTTGATGCGCCCGTTATATATATCTTGACCGTTAACTCTCCAATATCTCGGCTCACCTGCTTTATTCTTGTTGCTTGGGATAACGGTCCCAGTTAAATCAGTAAGGTATCCTTTTTCGCTCCATATAAGGCTTCCAGAGGCAATATCTTTCTGTAATTGGATAGTTAGCTTAGGTGTAGCGTAATTCTTCTTATACGGCTTTATTTTCTGCCGTTGTGCTATGACTATGCGCTCAGTAAACGGCTTTATGGTTAGGTGGAAAACGGTGGTTGGTCTAATAACAGATGGTGCGAACCATAAACCAGTTTCCTTGTATGTTTTAAACAGTTGTTCGGGTGATTGCTTGGGTATCTCCATATTGTCAAACACAAGGTGGTTTAACGTGCTTCCATCATAAGCAGATGGCGTTACCTCTTTGTAAGGTATCTTTCCCCACCAGACATCAAGTCCGTCCTTATCCCCGTTAACTATAGCTTTGAGCTTGTCCCGTTTCATAATAGTTCGGGATTTTGCCAAATATTACCTATTACTTCAAAACTTTCCTCGTGTATGCCCCTTTCGTTCATCATACACAACTCCATGAATGAACTTTCACCCTCACTTGCTCCATATCCGGTATATCCTTCCCAATGTTCACCTTTAATAGCCTCTAATCCCCATCCAAAAGCACCAATCTTAACAACGCCTATCAATGAATGTTCAGCCTCTTTAAAACCTTCTAAACCACCACCAGCGTAGAAATAATGGAACTTAACAATATCATCTTCAAATATGGGTTTGTTCTCCCATTGCTCAAATGGCACACATTCCATGATAACCACATCATCCATTTCACTACCATTAAAACAGTTAGTACCGGGATTTACGCCATCAAAAATATCTTCGGTTACAAAGTCCTTGCCTAATCCATAAACGTCGAACATACGCTGTGTGGGCTTGTGGTATGCCTTGTATTTAAATTCTTTCATAATACGTAATGATTAAAATGGATAGCCCATATCTTCGTGAATGGGTAACAAGTCTTTGTTTTCAAAGATATTGCCAAGTACTTCAATACGACCGTGTGTGCCGTAATGTAACGAACAATTAGTCCATTCGCAATATCTTCTATCATCATATAGGCTTATATAAAATGATGGCGCACTATAAACAATTGTGCCAACTTGTGAAATACTTATCAAGTAATCTTCAATAGTAATATCGGGGTCAGTGTTTGACGGCCAGTCAGTGTAAAGTATCCTACAAATATCTCCTTCGTAAATCTCAACTCCGTTACGGTCTTTCATGCCAGTGAATTGTGTGATTTTGAGGTTTAATAATCTGTCAAGACCGCTAATCCCTTCAACAGGATTTTCGGCAATCATAATCTCTAATCCGCTGAAAACCGTTACCTCTCCAATAATTGAAAAACCTGTCGCTAAGAATTTGTTAGTAGGCTCATCAAAAGCCCTGAATTTTATTTCTCTTGTCATTGTAAATTGGTGTTTGGTAATTTCCTTCTGTAAAAGTATAAACAATTTTTGTATATACAAGTATTTTTATAAAATAAATATTATCAAGCCTCAACCTTCCCCTTAACCTCCGCTAAAAACATCTGTACATCTTCCTGATTACAGGATGCCAATAGCTTAAACGCTTCGTGTAACTCGCAATAATAGTCGATCACGTAATCGTCGCTTTTCACTTGATTAGCGACCTTGTTTAAGTGTTGGATGACGGTGTTAGCGTCAGACTTAATACGTTTGGCTAAGACCCTGATTTGGGGTGACAGGGCATTTACTCCTTCGCAATACGTTTCATGCTCAATCTTGATGAGATTAGCCAGAGCGTACATAAAGTTTAACGCTATTAAAAGTTCCTCTTGTTGTTTGTTCATAATATTCTCCTTTAAACTGTTATAGTCTATTCAAAAGCAAACATACTGTAGGGTATATAAGGTAACTACCAATATTGATTATCGTAGTAACTTACTCCTTTAGGTTTATTTGCTGCAACAACTGAACTTTTGAAGTCAACTAAGTGTGGCTGTTGAGCCAAAACGTAGTAATAAACTCCTGTTTGCTTGTCAAATCTGATATTTGGCCGATTTAATTGCAGACAATCTCTAAATACTTGCTTGGTGATATTCACTCTGTTTTGTGTAAGAGTTAAACCGTAGCCTTTCATGCTGCGGAGTATATCGTAAGTGGTAGATAGTGGTCTGTCAAATAATTTGGCCGCAGATCGGATTGATAAGGTTACTTGTTCGTTCAGTTTGTGTTTTAGGTATGGCTGATTATATTGGACTGCTTCACAAGATACGTTCCCTTTTTTTACGTTTGAAGCTTTGAACTTAATTGCTCTTACCTGTTGCTTTATGTTGTGTTTGATTATGGCGTGGTATAGAAATGGTTTGGCATCCGCAACACGCACCTCGACACTATTTTTATGCTTGAATGCCTTCTTATCAGCGTTGTGACTTCTTAGGCGAAGGTTGTTACCCTCGTAGTAAGCTAATTTTAAGCGAATGGCGGCTTGTAACAGTTTATTAAACTTACTGGCGGATATACCGCAAAGTTTTCTGTAATTCGCCGTACGGGCTTTAAAATTAAGTAGTATCGGGTGCTTGTGCTGTGCGGATAGCGTTTTTACAAATAAGTAAGTGGTTGCGTAGTCGTGACCTTGTTGGGCTACGGTGTAACATCCTCTCTCGCTTATAAGTAAAAATCCTGCCATCTTTAGATTGTTAAGCGTCCTCTGGCAGGGGATATCTTTTTGTAATTCGCTTTACTCTCGTGATGACAGGATTACCTGTATATACTTTGGAGGTGGGATAAACAATGTGCTGTCCCCTGCCAGAGAAAGCGTTTGTTTAACGTTTTACTCTCCAAAGATAGTAACCTTATCTGATATTTCAAAGAACGATTGGCATTGCACCAATTAATATTTTTACATTATCGGGTGTTCGCCCAAAAGTTGCTTCTTTAAGTTTTCAAGTGTGCCTGTTTGGTAGCCTACTATTTGCCACGCTTTAAACGGATTGTCGTTGTGTTCTTCTTTCTTAGAATATTCCACGGCGTTATCTATTTGCCGTATAAGCCGTTTAATATCTTCTATTGATATTTGTTTAATCTTTGCCATCTTCTTTTTGTTTAGATGCCATCATAGCCATTCCAAATGCCATAACGATATCTGATTTATTAAAAATAATATGCGGATATCTACCTGCTATTTTCTGAGCTATAGTTAAATGGCCTGTTTTAAGGCACTCATTGTAAATGCGCTTTACTCTTACCCAAAATGGTGATTGAGATTGAGTACCCGAATATTGTTTTAATTCGTTAAGTAGTCCCGCTGAAAATATTGTTGCTCCTACGTCCATTTTTACTCCCCCTCTTTCTCTTTGCTGTCCAATAGTTTAATCTCTTTGGCGATCACCGGGCGTATTTTGTCGCCCACCTTAATCTTGTGCTTCTTTATCCCTGCTGCCATGCTTGGCGTTATTCTGAATGGGTAATTAACTGATAGTTTCTCTTTCTTCATATTCTTTGTATTTATCGAGGTATTTCTTAAACTCTTTATCGTGTGTGTCGCTCAGGTTATCGTACATGGTTAAGCCGTATATAACGGTGCTATGGTCACGGTGTCCTATCATTACACCTATCTGCTTTAACGTTAGTCGTGTTCGGTATTTAAGCTCGTGGCAAACAATAAAACGTATCATCACTAATTCCTGTTTCCTACTTAATGATTTAATCTGCCATGTTTCAACATCAAAAGCCTTTGCTATGCCGTTGAATATCTTGTCTGCAATATCAGGCTCATCAAGTTTGTACTCTTTGAGGAAACGCCTCTTGGGTAAGATGCTCAATCCTGCGTATATCTGCGGTTCTAAGAGCATCATACCGCCGCCTCCTGTTCCTCACCTGCAAAGCTGTGTCCGGCTTTCTTAGCCTCTGTTTCAAGGTGGGTGAATAGTTCGCCTAAACAAACGTGAACTTGCTTTAGGAAACGGTAATCGGTCGAGGTGATACATTTACCACATTCGCTTGTTTCTCCTTTACCAACCTCGCAAAAGGCTAATTGGGTTATGGCGTTGTTGATGATTGTTACCTCGAACTTACCATCGTTATCGTTGTGCCATGTAAGTACGTGTTTTATCTCGCGGTTAATTTCCATGATTAAATACTTTTAAGGATATGATTTAATGCCCAATATTCAGGATTGAAAAAAGAGTTTATCGTATCGTTTATTGAAAATAGGCAAGTAATAAAAAGAATAAAAAAAACGATGGCACATAGTGTCATTGGAATAGAGGCAAATTCATCTAATTCATAATAAACCCCATAGTCCTTGCTAAACCTTACATGAAGTTTAAACAATACTATGCCAAATAATGACACAAAAACATACTCTATTAAATTGCCTATTCCGTTTATAAACGCTTGGTGTACCAATACATGCCATAAATAGGTGACAGTTGTGCCAAGCTTGTCTGCCATTGATTGTAATAGTTTAGTGACTTGATTGTCCATGATTACTTATTTTTGAATACGATGTAACTTAATTCCTCGCCAAACATGCTGGTATCGGTGTCGATTATTTGCGAGGCATATACGCCAGATGTAGCCTCTTTCTCGTACTCTTTCGGGAATATTCTCAGCGTTGATTTTAGAATTGCCTGGTCTTTGAAGGGGCGGTCAGGATTAAATGTTAACACAACCGTTTTGGTATTAAACATTTCGTCTTGATCGGCTATTTTAGAGAGTAACCATGCTTTGTCGTCAGCTTCCGTATCTTCGATGGTAGGTTGATGTTCTTCTTCACCTTGCACGTCAGACAGGTAAACTTCGGTGGTTTCTTCGCCGGGACTACCCGCCATGATACTGTTTTCAAATCCTTTTTGAAATTTAAGATTCGATGCCTCAATTTCAGCGTCTATATCAAACAAGTCTGCGGGTGGTTCTTCTTCTTTGGGCGAAGGTGTTATGCTTATTACCCTCCCAACCGGAGTTATATCTCCTACTTGTGGCTTATTTACAGCCCCTACAAGCGGCGTTTCCAGCGCAACCATTAACTTATCCCACTCGTCATCTTCCATGTCGCACAGAGCCGTTATAGCGAACGTATGACCGTTAATCTCGTACTGCTCCAATTCGTTGTTGATAATGTATTTGTCCTTGAAATTAATATCAATTTCCCTCATGCGCAAGCGAACCTGTTTTTCTTCCAACTTGTCGGTAACGGATTGCAATTGAGCCTTAGCCTCTGCCAATAATGCTTCCGCTTCTTTCTCTTTACGTTCAGCTTCTTTCTGTTCTGCCTCATCAACTTCTTTAATCTTACCCTCTAAAATTTCCTCTACCTCGTCAAAGCCATTTTCAATAGCGCTGATATCAGACTTAGCATCTTTAAGCATCGACGTTAGCGGGTCGGTTACATGCTCCTTTGTAGACTTCACAAAGGCAATCCGGCTTTTCTTTAAGATACCCTTTTCAGACTTGGCTAATTTATAATTAGGGTCTTTCTTGTCCACAATTTTTAGATCCGTAGCAAACTGCTTTTTATCTGCGATAATCTTTAGGCTTTCTTCCTTGTTAGGAATTTTGTAAGTAGTGGTATCAATTGCTTCTGGCGTAAACACCACTAACAGTTTGTCGTCTTTTTCTTCAATTGCCTCGTCTAAAGGCTGTATAGTTTTTCCCATTTCGGAATTGTTTTGCGGTTTATCTTTAATTTCTAAATACTGTAATAGGTCGTAGTCAATAACGAACTGCGAGAACTCGTCTAACAGACTTTGTACATCGGCTGACATATCAGGATACCTACAGCATAACATTGGCTCTAAAGCCTCTATATTAGCCTTGTGGGCATCGGCTAATGTATCTAAGCCTCTCACCTGAAATACATCGTACCAAAAGGTATCCAGTCCCAAAATATCAAGATAGGTACGCCATTGGTAGCTGCGCATATACTCTTGCATATCCACGGTACTATACTTCGTTTTTGTGTCCCGTACCGATATGCCCTCAATGCCATCACACGTGCCCGTTACCAATATCTCAAAGTGCTTAGTTTGGTAAACCTTACTGATAGGCACTTCTTTTTGCATCAATGGGTGAGCGTTGGCGTATTCCACTGCCGGCAAAGCCTGTGCATAGCTAAACTGAATGCCATTAACCAAACAACCATGTTGAGATACCATATCCGGGTATTCAATGATTTTGTGAAAGGCTGAACCGTAATCGGCTTTGTCGCCCGAACCACGTTCGTCCTTAATGGTTAATAGTAGGTTCTCAAAAGTATTGTACGAATTTTCATCTTCGTACATATACTTGCGGAATGCTTCAAGTTTTGTGACTCTTATCGTTAACATTATGCTACTCCTTCCGCAACAATAGGTTCAAACACTTTTGCTTCTTTGTTCCACTTCACTTCAATCTTACCTAAATGCTTTGCGAAGTAGGCTTTCACCTGTACGGCTATATGTGTTTCGGTAATAGCCCCTATTTCGGTGCTTATAGCCTTTAAGGCGGCATCATCTGCGGTTAAGGCATCAATCCTACCATACCAGCCTTCAAGTATCTCTAAAGCCTTCATTTGGTCGTCTGTTTGTTTGCCTATAGCGTCCTTAACCTTTTGAATGATTTCACGGTCGCAAAAGCCTTTCCAGTCAGGATCGGTATGTAAAGGCAATATCAGTTTCGGTAGTCCCGCCACGTTCTTGCCAATTGTCTTTTCAGTAGGGTTAAACTCAATGGTGCGGCGGTTATTCTCTACCGTCATAAAGCCTACTTGGTCAGCTATACGCAATAATAGGTTTAACGAACCACCCGTAACGTCAGGCGTAATTTTGGTATTGTCGCCATCCTTGTCGTACTTGGCGTGGGCGATGATAACAATATCCCTACCGCTGCCACGATTTTTGGCAATAAATAGTTTGAACTCGTCGCCGATAGCACCGTACATTTTGAGTTTATTGGTGCGTAGTTTAGCATCGTTTTTAATCACATATTCGGTCAGAAAGTCATCCAAACACGATTTTGCTGTGTCCACGATAAGGGTACTGTATGAGTTAAAAGTACCTGCGGCATCTTCCCGTTCCACCTCTGCCCAACCCTCGTCAAATACAAGGCTGTCAGGACGGCCAATAGAACGTTGTATGCCTCTATCGAAGTCGAGGTGTATCGGATTGTTAGAAGTGTTGCCTAAAGAGGTCTTACTAACGCCGGGATCGCCGTATACGAATAGTATAACAGGGCGTGTCGGCAATGATTGCGATTTTTTTATGACTGGCATGATTTTAATTTTTAAATGTTAAAATGGTAAATCATCATCTTCCGAATTTGAAACGATGACTGGTTTTTCTTTATATCCGTTGGTGATAATATCAAAATAGTTTATAATGTCTAAGCGGTGTTTAGGTATTCCGTACTTATGGAAGTAAACAAGTTTAGCCTCCATTATTTGTTTTGGAGATTGTACTCGTAGCTGAATGCCTTGAAACTCTACATTCTCATAAATGACTTTTGGATTAACAAAATAATCGTATTGCCTTTCATTGATAGAGATAGTATGACAATTTACATCATCATCGCTTCCTGTTTGATGAACCAATTTTTGCCCTTTAAATGCATAGTAACAATGGCCTACCAAATCAATATCGGTGCTTGTACGGTAATTAATGGCCTTCTGAATTATCAGCGCCATACTACCACCTAAAATTATAGAATCCCATTGTTCTTTAAGGGCTATAAATGGTTGTAGATTTGTAACAAGTTCGTCGGCTTGTGCTTGGTTCATGATTATTTTTTTGGTTGGTTTAAAATTTCCTTATGCTTTCTACCACCAATAGCTCAAATCCAGAAGAATGTTGAGCTAAAGACAAAGCCTTGTTCAAGAGGCAGTCATATTGGTGACCCGTTTTTGCGAGTTGGCTGTCTCGACCATTTTACTGGATTTAGCCGCTTAGTCAGCGGAAGTATAATAACCCTATTTTTTATAGACTTTAGGCACACTGTCTTTTTCCTTATGCAATTGTAAGAATAATAAATGTATATACAAAATTATTTTCACTTTGTTTTTTCAGCCTCGTATTGTCCGATACATTCCCACGCTACAATAGCCTTTGCCAATAGGATTTTCTCGTCCCAAAACTCAGTTTCAAAGTCGGCATCTTTTATCTGCTCGTAGCGTTCGTTCGCTGACTGGTATTGTTGTTCGGTGGTGATTGTCATAATAATTCGTGTTCTTCGATGTAACAACCTAAACCATGATAGGTAGTCTGTTTAATATATGTTTCTGCCAATTCTTTGTTTTTACAAATTGCTACTATAGCATCCATAAAGTTAAACACTACGTATACAGTCATAGCTTCGGTATTTGTTTGGTTATTTCCTCTTTTAAGGCGTTGTAACGCAAGATAAATGCGGTCAGGGTAATCTCATCCTCGTTGCTGCATAAATCTTCCCTGATTAGCCTATTGATAGCATTAGGTAGACTTGTATAATAGCCTAAGTCTAGAGACGATTCCTTGCCGAAGTTAGGGCTGTTCTCGTCCTGATTAGTCCTGTACGATTGCGGGACATATTGGCTCGTGTCGGCTTGTATCGTGTACTTCTTGCCGGATAGTGTAAGTTCTATTGTCATTTTTATTTTCTCTTTTAAATTGTTTCTAAAAAACTGGCAGTCAGCCTTGCGCCTCGTGCCAGTTTACCTAAACCTAAATTAAACCCAGAGGCTTTACAGCCCCTATCACTTATGAAAACTACCGAGATTGGTAGTCGGAGTGTAGACGGGATTTGAACCCGTGGTGTCCACTTAATTACAGGTATCCGAACCCTAAGCAGACATTTATTCGGTATCACCAATAGGCCTCTCTGGCACTACACTCTTTATCTTTCAATACACCGCTTTAAACACATATCCTTTGCCCTTGTACGCTGCCTTTAGCAACGCTACGTTATAACCTGTATCAATTAGCGTCTTGCCTAAGTAGACCTGCCACATGGTCGGCTTCTTTGCGCCGAATTGTTGACGGTGGGCTAATTGCTCTGTGCGGTTAAATGTTCTCATTTGTCCATGCTTTTACGGCTGAATAGATACTCCCACCCATCACCGTATGCGTCATACATTCGATCACAAAAGTTTTCGTAACTCTCGAACGGTAGCGAATATTCCACGTAAAGCTTTTCCTTAACTGTCGGCTGCGATTCGTCCTCTAAAATGTCGATTTGCTCTTTACTCATGGATTTGGTTGTTTAGATGGTTTGATATAGTTGGTTTTAGCGTCTATAAACTTTTTAAATCTTTCCCATGTTTTAGGGCAACCTGTTATGTAGTTATATAGTCTACCATTTTTATAGTAAACTTCTTCTTTAACCGAAAATCCTAATAATAAATCATTCCATTTTTCAGAAATCGGCTCTCTTGTTCTTAAAAAGGAAACAACTGTTTTTTGAGTATTAAATCCTCCAACCCTGTCCCTATATTGTTCTTTTTTACCGAACCATCCTTTGGGGTAAACAGGATAACCGTAGTTTTTACCTGTATATTCACCGTTGGCATCTAATATGCCATCAAGCATCATGTCTGCTATATCACCCATTGTTCAATGCCTCCTTTAACTCGTTAAACTTCTTGTCACGTTGCAAATGTATTTCCTCGTCATGCATCCTGTCCAACTCGTTGTAAGCTGCCATAAGATGCTCAAAAACGTTATTGGTGGATTGCTCCCCCTGCTTAGTCCATTCGTTCATCAGATCGAATGTTTTGCCCCTGAAACGGGATATGATGGTTAATGCGCTCATGATTTTACCATTTATAAATTCCACCACGTTGTATAAACATTTCTCTATCGAGGCTTATTTGTTCAATACAGTGGCTAAAATCGTTATCAATTAAACTGTCTGAATAGGTATGTTTACCCGCACTGTTTTCAAATAGTCTGCCTTGCGGGTCAATTAGCAAATAACTACCCGTCATTGCTTCGTTACTTTCGGGGACTAAGCAATCATGAAATCCGTGGTGCATGACAAACGTTGTAAATTGTTGCTGAGTGACCTTTATTTCATCAAACTGTTTGTCGTTTTGTTCTTCAATTCTTAGAGCCTGAAAAACTTTCCACCTATCAGGATTGGCGAATGTTATAAAGTCGTTCATATCTTCCCCCCAATTATAGGCATTAACCACAGTATTGATTTTAAGCTTATAGCCGAACTTTTTAATTTGGCTGACTAATGCCATGTAGTTAATTGCTTTTTTATGCTTACGCCCTATTAAAGCGTTAGTATCGGGGTTTAAACTGTCGATTGAAACGCCTATCCAATTTAGATATCCTTTCATCTTTTTTAACCATTCATCAGTAATAAAACTGCCATTGGTTATAATGCTTGTTGTCATACCTAATGAATGAGCATAAATTATGCAAGCATCTAAATCTTTGTATAGCATAGGTTCGCCACCCGCAAAAGTTATTTTTTGTACGCCAGATAAAAATAGTTTTCGTATGCAAGTTTTAGCATCGTAAATATTTATTGTTTTTACGTGCATATCGTCAAAAGTAGCATAACAGAATTTACACTTCATGTTACACGGCTTCACTATGTGAAACGATACGGTTTCAAAAGTTTTCATCTTCTTTATATTGTTTTTTAGCCGTTTCAGTTTCTTTAACTTTCATCCAATTGTATTCATTGGCGACCTCTTTTAAATCAGCCGCTTTAATGCTAAAATCTGTTTTCTCAAACTTCAAACCTTTCAGGTAGCTGTTCACAAATGCCCCAACACTTGTATCGAACTTTTTAAGGACTTCTAAGCTACTCAAAGCAACATTTGAGTACATGTACCCAACGCCGGATTTAAATTGAATATACAGCCTTAAACTGACTTCATCGTAGGCGAAGTAATCAACGTTGCTGCTATCCCTTTTTTCAATAATAAAACTGGTTAACTCTTTCGGTGCGGACAGCAATACGCCGTCAAGCACTATTAGGAATGTTTGGTTCATGGGTTCTCTTTGTTAAGTTGCTCAATAAGGTTATTGGCATAGGCGGTTGCTTCTTCAACAACTGAATAAAGCCCATTGCTTCTATCTTTCGGATTGGCTAACAATCCTTGCATAGCCATCGCTGCAAAGTATTCACGTTTGGTTAATCCTTGCCTACAAGTAACAATATCCCCTTCTAAAATTGCTATAGATGGGTTTAATACATCGTTTGCGTTTGTCATAATGCTTTTTTGGTTTGGTAAATTTCCTTAATTCTTAAACGAAGATACAACTAAAAATGTATATACAAAATGTTTTTGCAAATAAATTATAATTTGTTCCCCAACTCCTTTATTTCGGACTCTAATTCGGCTATACGAACGCTTATAGGCGCTTCAAATATATTATGCCAATTGGTTATTTGTGTTTCATCTGATAGCCTTACTTGACCATCACACGCCTTATTAAGCGGATCAAAGTTTTGCTGCGGATGTTGCTTGTATTTTTCTGTACCTACCAAAAGTGTAATGTTTCCGGTTATCTTTGCTTGCTCAAATACTTTTAGCAAGTTCTTTAAACTCTGCCTTTCCTGCGCTAACTCTTGTAGCCTTTGTAATTCGTTATCCATCTTAGTTAAAATTAACGGTTAAATAATCGGCGGTTAAAACGCTCTGATAGCCCTGTTTTGCGGCTGTCTGGCGAAGTCTTTCTGCTATGGCTGGGCTTATACTGTCAACGCTTAGTAAATCGCCTGTAGGCGTTATTTTGTAAACTGCCTTTGATAAGTCTTTCGCCATCGGAAAGGCTCTTAACTGTTTGTAGATTGATGAAATAAATGTTTCCATTGTGATTGGTTTAAAGTGTTTTGTAAATTGCTATACCTATAAGCACTATTAAAATAGTGGTGCATACCAATAGAATAGCGTTAAATTGTTCTTCTTTTTTGTTTGTAAAGCGTTCGTATGCGCTCATTTTACAAATTGTTTGACAACTTCAATAATGGCGTAAATTACTATTGTAGATGTTATTATGCCTATAGCTAAATAAAATCCGTTACCACCAATTGCTGTTGTAAACTGTTTTTGTGTATATGGTTTCATTTGACTTGCTTTTTAAATTTATAGAACCTCTTTGGCTTCGCCCTTTACAAGCGTATAAAAAGTATCAGCCTGTATACTTTTACCGTCTACTTTAAAGCCTTTAACGTCGATTACATTCCAATTACCTAAATTATCTCTTTCCCATTCTGATATAACGATAAAAGAACCTAAAGCCGCTTTAGCTTTACCGCCTGCGTTTAAACATGCCGAAATACAATACTCGCCTGTTGTAGCAGAGTTAGCACCGTAGCCTGTTGTAGCAGAGTTAGCACGGTTGCCTGTTGTAGCAGAGTTAGCATACTCGCCTGTTGTAGCAGAGTTAGCACCGTAGCCTGTTGTAGCAGAGTTAGCACCGTAGCCTGTTGTAGCAGAGTTAGCATACTCGCCTGTTGTAGCAGAGTTAGCATACTCGCCTGTTGTAGCAGAGTTAGCACGGTAGCCTGTTGTAGCAGAGTTAGCACGGTTGCCTGTTGTAGCAGAGTTAGCATACTCGCCTGTTGTAGCAGAGTTAGCACGGTAGCCTGTTGTAGCAGAGTTAGCATACTCGCCTGTTGTAGCAGAGTTAGCACGGTCGCCTGTTGTAGCAGAGTTAGCACGGTTGCCTGTTGTAGCAGAGTTAGCATACTCGCCTGTTGTAGCAGAGTTAGCACGGTTGCCTGTTGTAGCAGAGTTAGCATGGTTGCCTGTTGTAGCAGAGTTAGCATACTCGCCTGTTGTAGCAGAGTTAGCACCGTAGCCTGTTGTAGCAGAGTTAGCACCGTAGCCTGTTGTAGCAGAGTTAGCACCGTAGCCTGTTGTAGCACTCGATATTTCAGAGGCATTAGTCTTTTCAAAAATGAATTTAACCGCTCCTTTGATTAAACTACTCAAATTTAACTCTAAGCCAATTTTGATTTTAGAGGATGCTATTTTGCTATCTTCATTATGGCGGTCAATTTTGCCTGAACTTTCGGTATTAAAATACCGATTACCGTTTGTTGGTGGGTAATAATTAAAGATATCTAACGGATTTTCACAAGCATGAAAACCAGTTTCGCAAGCTTTTGCGTCTTTTTCTTCATACTCTTTGCCGGGTTCATATTGGAAGGATCGACATTTAATATCTTTATCTGTCCCCTTAAACGTGTTTACAGTTTCTTCTTTAGGTTGTTTGCTCTTAGTTTCTTTTTTCATGATTTAGGTTTATTTAATTGATTTAATTACGTAATTGCTCCCTGCGGTGTCGGTATGCCAAACTAATACAGTATCCCCGACTTTAACAGATTTGTTGTAAGGGCTGATATTAGTTGCAATGGTGTCTTTATACTCCGCACACATTGACTTTAACACGTAGCTTGTTTTATGTTTACATGATGCTAACAGCACGGCGGTTAATAGGATGATTGATCTTTTCATGGTGGTTAGATGATTGTTTTTAATTTTTAAAACTCAAAAGCAAAGTTTTGTTCTGCAAGGCCAATATAAAATTTAGCTTCTCTTAAACCTTCCTTAGCCTTTGATAGATGGCTTAATGTTTCGTGTTTACATACTTCGTCAATTCCTGTAGAAGCGTTAATGTGTTCAATACGCTTGTTTATTTTTAAAAGCGTGGCTTCAATATCTTTTTTCATCGTCTTATTTATTTAACTGTTTATATTACTTCCTTGCAATTAGCTGTGTAAACGATTTCCGGGCTTGTAGGAGCGTTAATATCATGTCGGCGGTGTCATTGTACTTCAAATCTTTACCCATGCTTAAAACGCTTGTTACAGGCTTTAAATTCAAAGCTAATAAATATTGCCTGTCTGCTTGGGTTAACACAACCCTTTTGCCTTGTGCTTGTATAACCTGTGCCTTTGCACTTGTGCCTAACATTGTTAATGCAATTGAGGCTAATAGAATGATCTTTTTCATTGTTAAAGGTTTTTTAAATGGTTAATAGCACTTTGTAATTGGCTTATATAACCCTCCAATGTTTCAATATCAATGTCAGTAATTTTGTCGGTTCCATCATAACAAACCGATTCTACTATTAACACGGCAACAGGATGGCTATCTATTGCCCATGAAATACCTTCTCCATCTCTAAGAGATTTTACGATATCGGCAATTGTTTGTGTATCAGCACCGCTTGCCAATAGGGTAGACTTTAGAATTTCAATGTTTGCTTTCATGTAAGGCTTTTTTAAGTGATTAAATTCTTACGGCTTTTACGCTGGTGAGGCACCGCTTCTACCTACAAAGGCCAGCTCAATGGCTGACCCTTTTCTCTTATCTGTTTTAATGCTTTGCAGTGCGTAACTGCGGTGCTTTCTGTACTTCACATAATACTTACCTTTTAATCCGGTACTCTTATTACTGCCTTAAGCGCAACTCTTGTGAGGTATGCGCTAAGTGCAACCCGTGAACTGTCTCACGGAAACACGGGGTAGTTTATCCAGTGATATGAATTTTACCGCCGTTGTAGTAGTATTCAAAACCGTAACCGTCTTTTGAGTACACATCATACAACGGTATGTAGTAATTGCCTGCATCATAATAGCCTTTCAAGGTGCAACGCTCAAAGTTTTCCAAGGCTGCTTGCTCCCTGTATCCAAACGGGTTGTTTTGGCGTTCTTTGCCTTGTGGAGTAACCCAAAGGTTTTTAAGCCAGTCAAAGCCTTTTAATGATTGTTCTCTCGATAATTCAAATCCCTCAAAGTCATCAGCATGAAATAATGCCTTAACATAATCTTTCAATTCGCCATTAGCAGCGTTAAGTATTTTAAACAATAGGTTTTGTTGATTTTGGCTCACTAATTTACCTGCTTTCATTGCGGCTAATAGTTCGTTTTGTGCTTTTGTAGTTTTCATGTTGTGAGACTTTAATGTTAGTGGTTAAATTTCCTTTGTACTGCCAAATGCGTAAACCGTTTTTAGTGGTGTTACGCTGGCAGACTTTGAGCACATTCTCAAAGCGTCAAAGTGGGGTTATCCAAATAGTTGTTTATAGAACTGGTTAGATATTGTATGCCGGCTTATTTGAATAGAAAGGTTTTCTTTTAGAATTGTGGCTATTAAATGAACCTCAGATAATTTCAATGGATTTTCAAAAGTTGTACCATTGTGGCGTGTAATCACGCAATGTAGATAGCTTTTAGTTTTCATCTTGAGAATGTTTAATAACAAACCGTTATTGATTTGCTGATACAATTGTAGAGACTTTATTTTGTATATACAAATATATTTTTTATAGCTAAGTTACACTATAACCAAACGGAATAGTAAACATCATTTAAACTACATAATTACCAATTTAATGGCATCTACTATTCCAAAATTTCATACTAACTTTTATTTATAAACCATACCAGGTGAGCAATAGCGAACACAAAACGCTATTCCATGCTGCAGCAGGCTTAATTGTAGTGTAGCACAAATAACTATGCATAGCAACAAACAAAGCCTACAAGCGATTATCTACCCAAAACCTTACAATCTATCAACCAACCAACTAAACTCCCGCACAACCCCTAAAACAAGGCTATAAACGCAAATCATACAAATATCTCTAACAACAAATCAAACCATTTAATCTATCACAATACAAAATCCTATCATTTTGGTAATTTAGAGGGTAGGTAATTATCCCCCTCCTTTCCCTCCAATCTTCAACAATAACATCCAAGCGTTTAGCCAAGCAAATCTATTTCCAAACAAATAAAAAGTGTGAAACATTGCACGTTTAAATAAAGTGCGTTTGAAAGGGCAAGCAATGCCAAAGGGTTTAATTTTCCAGTTGCAAACTATTTCAACGTTTATCCAACGTGCAAAAATGATCTACCAAATGTAAGCCACCCCGGTTTGTGCTTTTCATTCTCTTTTAGGTATGGTGGCTGTCAAATATGGGGGGATAATAACACTAATCAGGCTTACAGAAAAAAAATAAAATTTTATACGATTAGCATAATTAAATAACGTCGTAAAAATGCCCCATAAAATATATAAGGAAAAAATACACTTGAAAATTACGATTGGAAAGAGTTGGCTAAATATATGTCGTTTTATCATGGAAAGACCTTCCACTTAATATGGAAAGACCTTCCATGTTATCTATATTATTTGGTAAATTTATTTGGTAATTTAAAATACATTACATATCTTTGAATATGGCAAAAGAGATACAGGAAATAAAAATTAGGTATAAAAAAAAACTTGCGCATAAAGGTGACATAGACGGCAAGCCTTATAAAGAATTTGAATACGACTTTATAAAAGCAAGCCTAAGTTGTACTAAGCGTTATAATACGGCATTATGCTTACTAATGGGGATAAATGGTTGCCCACATCACCTGATAGATTGGATAAGCGATAATGTCACAAATGGTGGATATGTAAGCAATAACGATATTACTCGTAAAGCGTTTATAGCGTTCCATAAGCGATATAAAAAGGCTGGTAACAAAGAGTATAGCGAACATGCGGTTATTAAGGCTTTTAAGCAATTATCTGATGAAGGCTTTCTAATACCTTTGACAAAAGGAACATACCAAATAAATCCCTTAATGTACTTCTCCAATAGTGAAAGTGAAAGGATTAAATCGATTAAGTATATGATGGAGTTTAAGTCTGGTATTGAAACGAAAATGACCGTGGAGGTAAGTAAATGAAAAAAGTTATTGTTAGGGTTTATACCGATGGTTTTGTTTACTGCCTACATGATGCTAAAAATTCAATTTGCAGAATAGGAAAAACAGACAAAAAAGCAAACAGAAGAATTGAGGGACAAATAGGTTACTATCCATTCGAATTAATACCTACTAAAATTGCTGTTAAAAATATTACCGAATGTGAGCGTTATTTACATGCTAAGTTTAAATCATTAAAGCTAAAGTCAGATTGGTATTATATAGAGCCAACTCAATTCGAATTGGCTGTTAAAGAGTATAAAAAAGCAAATCGGGGTCAAATCCATTATAAATTAGATGAGGAATTTGAATATAATCTTAAACAAGGAACCATGTTCAATAAAACCAAAAGAATTATAGTTTTTAAAAGCGATAATAAACAATCAAATAATTGATTTAAAAAGCAAAAACAAAATGGCTGAAAAATATGCGGTATTATACCCAAAAATACTTGATTGTAAAGTAGGAATATTTCTTGCTTGTAATCCAAATATTTCCGTTGTTATAAAAGATAAAGTAGTTTCAAACTGGGTAAAAAAATGTGTTTACATAAAGATTGGTAAAACATTGGTATAGTCTTTTCAATCGTATGCTCATGTTGATACACAAAAAGAGATGAATAAAACAGACGACGAGATTATAAAAGACTTTAAGAATCAAATTGTGGATGACTGTTTTAATTTAGTCAACTTCGATAGAAAACCAATTGAAAATAGGGTATATACAATAAGAAAACTTTTAAAAACAAATAAATAATGACAAACACAAAAACAATCAGCAAGGCGGTCTTGCACAAGAGTGTAGGGATGAAGATTACCTACGGCGAAACAATTCCTATGGGTGACGATGAGGAAAACGATTTAGACCTCGTTGAGAAGGCGTATACGGTACACGTGAAGGCTGTGCCATCCAAGAGCCTTGATGTGTCACTGCGCAGGCTTATTCCTCACTATACGCACATATTAGGCTTGACACCAGATAAGGTAACGGTTAACGGCGTTTACTTTGATAAGTACAAGACTGCGATTGACACGATGATGTATCGGTTTAAGGTGAATGGTGCGCAGGTGTTTGAGAATAACGACGAGCGGTCAGTAGTGCTAATTGGTGCTATTGTTACACCACATGGCGATGTTGAACTGAATACGCCGAAGATTAATTTGGATAATGGTAAGTACGAGTTTGGCGGTGAGTTGAAGGTGGCTTTGGATAACTTCTTTAACGAGGTTTTGGCTTTCGACAAGGGTAAGATTACGACTAAGGCGCAATTAGAAATGAGTTTATGAAGTGTCACGAATGCGGATGTAGCGACGGGATGCTACACAGAACAGGTGAAATAGGTAGTGTCCATGCAAACTGGACTTGCTTGCCGTGTATCGAACTTACAGAGCCTGAATTAGCTGATAACATCAAGGATGATTATTTGGCTAACCCGATAATGAAGGACTTAGAAGCTATTTGTACTAATGCACAAGATTGAATCGGTAGCCTTCGTAAAAACCGACAAAGGGAATCCAAGACTGTCCATGATTAACCGTGGGCAGTTTATGGGTGACCTTGCGGATAGTTACCCGCACATGACTAAAGTGTTGGTTACTATTGAACGGTTTAGGGACAAGCGATCGTTGGAGGCGAATAGTTTGCTGCATGTTTGGATAGGGTTGATAGCGAAAGAAGTTGGTCATGATACTGATACGTGTAAGGAATGGCTTAAAGGCAAGTTTTTAAGGGCTACAGTGGAAGATATTAATGGCAACCCACTCATAGACCGTGAAACAGGCGAAGTGGTCACCAAAGTATTAAAAACAAGCGAACTGGACACTAAGGAGTTTGACACGTTTATGGAGAAAATACGAATCTGGGCATTGGAGTTTTTAAATTTAGATTTGACGATATGAGCAAAAGTTACAACTTTATTGTGCCATTAGTCATTTACGATTTCGACATTATGTTTAGCGTTGGTGAAAGTAACTACCAAATATATAAAGCGGTAGAACAACGGTTAAAGGATGAGGACTTTAAAATATTTCAGGATGATGAAATGCTTTTTAAGATGCCCGAAACCACTAATGGCCGAACCGTTCATAATTTAATTGGTGGTCAAACTATCATAAGGCTTCGTAGTAAACCAAAAAATCCCCAAGGATATTCTGTATTGGCTCACGAGATATTTCACGCTGTAGACTTTATAATGAGGCATATCGGCATAACTCTTAGCCCTGATAGTGATGAGGCTTATGCTTATTTGATTGGCTATGTTACAAGGGAATTTTTTAAGGCTGTTTCTTAAAATAATTTTCTACCTTTGACCTATCAAAAGCGTTGAGCGTTCGCTCCGCAATGTTTGGTAAAATTTCCTTAGCCTCGGGGTGGTTCCTGGGGCTTGTTTGTTTAAGAAGTTTTGTATATTTGATGCATGGGTAATTCAGCCCTATAAACAATTAAAAAAGTAAGAAAATGAATTCATTAAGAGCAAAATTCAAAGTTGGTTCGGTAACAGACTTTGCAAACAACAATTTCGAGATAAAAATGACAGTAGTAGTAAACGACTGTCCTGAGAACAAAGAGTGGTCAATGTATACGCCATCGGGTGATGCAAGGTTACACATTACCAATCCCGCCGCCGCTGGTTTCTTTAAGCCGGGTAAAAACTACATAGCAACGTTTGTAGAATGTGACGATACACAGCATTAAAGACGTTATTTGCCATTGCATTGCAGGACGCACTTAACTCCAGAAGCCCTTTCGTAAATGTTAGGGCTTTTTTGTTGGAAAATTTATTTTCAGAAAGTGCTTGACATTACGATAATTAAAAGTACTTTTACATCAACATACATGGCAGTATATTTGAGGTAGAGTTCAGATATTTTGCTTTTAAGCAACAAAAAATTGCCCGGAACTAGCTCTACATCTTTTCGGGCTTTTTTATTTCATGGAAAATTTAAATTTAAAGTGTCCAAAGTGCGGTGTCGAAAACGATTATGTTATTACAGAACGAGGCATCCACAAAACAGCTTACTGCAACCCATGCGGAAGCTACATCAAAAACCTTCCACAAGGTAAACCATTCATTTTCATGTTCGGAAAGTTCAAGGGAACTCCGCTTGATGATATGAAATCCACAGATCAAATTAATTATCTACACTGGATATTATCATCAGATATGAATAACACTATTAAAACCAAAGTAGTTGAACACCTTAAAACTTTGGAAGCATGACATTAATTACTCCCCAATTAAAAGCTATTGATACAAAATTTGATGGCAATTTATACCGTAGCCGCCTTGAAGCAAGGTGGGCTGTATTTATGAAGAGATTACGTATAAATTTCATGTATGAGCATGAAGGATATGATTTAGGTGATGGTGTTTGGTATTTACCTGACTTTTGGCTACCTACATTTAATGGCGGTTGCTTTGTTGAGGTAAAGCCTATTGCGTTTACTGAAATTGAAATAGAGAAAGTTAAACGACTTGTTGCAGCAAGTAATATGCCTTGTATACTTGCTGTTGGACTTCCTGATTTCAAATGTCAAGAGATTGTTTTTTACGATGTATGCAACGGCATAGAAAACTTTGATATATCTTATGGACTAATGAATGCAGATAGCGCATTTTATGAGGACAGAATGTATATGTGTCCACCCTATGCCAATAGGGACTTAACTATAAATGAAGGTTACTGGCAATCGCATCTTGGATTAGAGTATATATGGGCTGTTAGTGATGCAAAGGAGGCGAGGTTTTAATCATGGCAAAACAACCATATATCCCGCTGTATATCGGCGATTGGGAACAAGATACTAACTGTTTATCCCCTCTTGCAGAATTTGCTTTATTAAAATTGACATTTAAGCTATTTAAGTCTGAAAAACGTGGTGTTTTTATTGCAAATATTCGCACACTTTCTGTTCTTTTTAAGTCAAGTTTAGTAGAAACTAAGACAATTTTTCAGGAATTAATTGATAATAATATACTTAATGTTTCACTTATTGAGGAAGATAAATTTGAGATAATATCCCGTAGAATGATACGTGAGGCTACTATTTCAGAAATACGTTCAGAAAGTGGGGGATTAGGTGGTAGAGGAAATAAAGCAAATAAAAAGCAAAACAAAAGCAAACAAAAAGCAAAAGCGGAGCAAAGCGCTGATATTGATAATGATATTATAGAGATAGTTAAACTATTAAATGAGTGCTCTGGAAGAAATTTTAAATCAGAAACTCAAAGCACATCTTCAATTATAAAAAGCCGTAAGAAAGATGGATTTATCAAAGAAGATTTTGAAAGAGTTATTAGGTTTAAATGCTCTAAGTGGAAAGATGATCCAAAGATGAGTGAATATCTTAGACCTGAAACATTATTCGGTAATAAGTTTGAAGGATACTTACAGTCCTGTCCAAAGATTAATGTAGTTACACAAGGTAAAACTATGACTGATGAAGAGTATGAAGAATATGTTAGGCCAACTAAACCACGAGAACTATAATGGATGTTTCAGAACTATTAAAAATTAAGGGATTACAATTCATGCCAGTTCGTGAGGACAAACGTCCAATATTCGAAGAATGGCAGTTTACCAAAAGGGATTACGATTTTAAAGGTCACAAAGCCGTAGGATTAGTTTGTGGTAAAATATCTGGGAATGTTGAAGTAATAGACATCGATACTAAGTACGACCTTACAGGAAATTTATACAAGGATTATAAAACATTAATAAAAACTCTTGACCCAACTTTACTTGAAAAACTTGTAGTCCAAAAAACACGGAGTGGTGGATTTCATTTTATTTATAGGTGTTCTTACATAGAGGGTAATTTAAAACTTGCTAATCGGTATACCACTGAGGACGAAAGGAAAAAAACCTATGAAGAATCATATAAAAAAGAATATGATAAATTAATTTTAGACCAACACGAAATAGCAAATGCCGAAAGACAAGCCAGAGTAGTTGCTGAAAACTCTGCTAAAAATGATAAGATAAGAGTTTTACTCGAAACAAGGGGTGATAGGGGTATGGTTGTATGTGATCCTACCCCCGGGTATAAAGTAATTTATGGTTCTTTTGATAAAATACAAACTATTACTCCCGAACAAAGATCAATACTTTTCAATGTAGCATTTGGATTTAACGAAGTTTTAAAGGAAGTTGTTCATAGAGAAGTTAAGCAACGAAAGCAAACCAAAGGTTTAACATCTATCGAAGATTACAATGAACGTGGCGATGTTGTCTCATTATTAGAAAATCATGGATGGGAAACAGTTGGGAGAAAAGGCCGTAAGATTTTAATGAAACGACCTGGAGATACCAAAGCAACTCATTCCGGTAATTACGATGAAGAAAAACAATGGTTTAGTGTTTTTAGCACATCAACTCAATTTGAAGCACAAACTCCATACAAGCCTTATGCCGTATTTACTGTTCTTGAATTGGACGGTGATTTTCAAAAATGTCCAAAAGCTTTATATGATTTAGGGTATGGCGATAGAGAAGAAACTATCAGGGATAACGATATACAAGTACCAAGTGTAATAGATACTTCTATTGAAGATTATTCATTTTTAGCCACGCCACAAGATTATGATGAATACTTAGGACATTGGCGTAGCGGAACATTTCCAATGGGTGCTACTACTGGAATAGCTGAACTTGATAAGTTTTTCAGGTTTAAGAATGGTAATTTGGTTATTGTAAACGGTATTGATAATGTTGGTAAATCTACTGTAATTTGGTATTTAACTATGTTGTCAAGCCTGTATAACGGTTGGGATTGGCTAATATTTAGTTCTGAAAATGGAGTTGGTACAGTAGTAAGAAAATTGATTGAATTTTATTGGTGCGAACCTATTGCAACAATGAATGATATTAAATATAGAACTGCCAAGAAGTATATTGAAAGCAAGTTTGATTTTATTAAGTGTGGAGACAAACTTTATAACTATCAGGATATACTTAACATGGCAAAAATTGCCTTGAATAAGAGAAAATACAAGGGAATGATGATAGACCCGTACAATTCGTTAAAAATGGATATACCCGCTAAATCAAGGCAACAAGGTTACGAGTATCACTATGAGGCAGCAAGCGTAATGCAATTGTTCGGAAAGCAAAATAACCTATCAATTTATTTGAATTGCCATGTAGGTACTGCCGGAGCAAGAAATAAAGATGATAGAGGATTTACTTTAGCCCCTCAGAAAGAAGATACTGAAATGGGTGTAATGTTTGCCAATAAAGCTGATGACTTCCTTACAGTACACCGTATAACTCAGGATGAGAACGAGTGGATGATGACAGAGATACACGTAAGAAAGATTAAGGAAACGGAGACAGGCGGGCGGGTTACACCTAAATTTAAGCCATTCAAAATGAAAATGATTAATGGACTGTCAGGGTTTGAATACTTTGATTATAATCCGGTATTGGAATGGCATAAGCGAAATAATTCAAAACAATCGTTAGTTGACTTTACAGAGCCAAAGAAAGAACTTGAACTAACAATTAATCCAATAGATTCGGATGATATCCCCTTTTAACCAACACGAAACTTGCAGAGGAATTTTAAAAACCAAATGAAATGAAAATTAAAGCACTAAGCTGGCTATTACACCACGGAAACAGATATGGTAAGAGCGAAAACTTTTATCGTATCAAAAAAGAAATACTTTTAAAGTATGGCAAATTAACAGGATATGAGTATCAATATATCGAAGGAAAATCGTGTTGGTCATGCGAGGGAACTGGAATTTACCACAAATACTATTTCTTCGATAAACGACCAACGAAAGAACAGTGTTGGAGTTGCGGGGGGAGTGGTCAGTACAAGCAAGAATGTTGGAATGCTTTGGCTATTTATAATTTTGGCAAGTACACGTTTCATGTGCCATACAATAGGCAGTTTACTAAACCCGCAGTAGGGCTAAAAGTATTCGAAGGTTATATTTCACACACGTCAAGTTATTGGAGTAGGTTTGCCCAAATAACAATTTTAGTTCTGTTTGATTTTAACGGTTACCGTAAGCGTTGGCGCACTCATTTAGGTTGGGGTTGGCGATCATGGGCATGGCGACCAGCGACGATACTAAACAACATTGCCTGGATTATAAAGCATCCGAGTAACCTGATACCAAAAATTAGTTTTAACAAAGAGATAAACGAAGATTTACCATTTTAACCCAAGCGGAGGAAAATTGAAGATGAAAAAAGAAGAATGTGAAAATTGCAATGGATATGGAATTATAATTGGTTCTTATGATCGAACATTATGTGAAGATTGTAATGGTAGTGGATTTAAAAAGATGCCTGTAACCATAACAGCAGATGGTAAACATGTAAATTATCCTGAAAATAAAGTGTGGTTTACTGTAAAAGATATGGAAGCATCTTTTGAGGCTGGTATTAATTATTCAAATGATTGTTGCTGTGGTTTATGCGATTATTGTGCACAAAAATCAAACAATGAATCTGAATTTAACGAATGGATTAAACTTTATACTAAACCATGAAAGACTTCCTAACCATAAAAATAAAAGAATTACAATGGGCTAAAGCGAACAACCGCCCGACCTTAGTCAATATTTTACAAGAGTGTATTAACCAATTTAGTGGACACCAATTAAAAATGTTTTAATGACAAATAAAGTAGATACTGAAAAGCATTTAGCAAATATAAAACGTATTCAAAAAGAGTTAGCACTCCAACACGCTAAAGATAAAGAGGCCGATTATGTTAGCAAAATGAATAAACGCAAAAACAAATGATAGAACTCAACAAGATATATTTCATGAATTGTTTGGATGGCATGGAGTTAATAGATGACGAAATTATTGATTTGATATGCTGTGATTTGCCTTATGGAACAACAAATAATGATTGGGATGTAGTAATTCCTTTTGCACCACTTTGGAAGCACTATGAACGCATTATAAAACCTCGAGGCATTATTGTTCTAACAGCTGCGCAACCGTTCGCTACGGACTTAATTATGAGTAATAGGAAATTGTTTAAGTATGATCTGATTTGGTATAAACCTTTAGGGACTGGCTTTTTAAACGCTAAGAAGCAACCCATGCGAAATCACGAATATATTTTAGTGTTCTACAAAAATCACGGCACATACAATCCGCAAATGGGCGTAGGTAAACGAAAGTATGGGATGCGAAAGAATGATAGGAACGGCGGATGCTATAACGATTTTAATAATAACAGAATTGAGAAGTTTGATGATAAGGGTTTAAGGTATCCACAATCTGTAATTGATATAACCAATGGCGACCGAACTAAAGAAAATGACCACTCAACACAAAAGCCAATTGATTTTATCAGGTATTTAATAAAAACATACTCTAATGAAGGCGATTTGGTATTAGACAACTGCATGGGCAGTGGAACTACGGCTGCAGCCTGCATTATGGAAAATAGAAACTTTATAGGCTTTGAAAATAAGTTAAAATATTATGAGCAAAGTTTAAAGAGGCTTGAATTGTTAAACTCTAAACCACAACTATTCGCATGCTAACCGCCGACCCATTCAACTCACGCATGGAAGCCTTTCTGGAAAGGATACAAGAGGACAGACCTGCGAAGATACCACCGTTGTCGGAAGCAGACCTGAAACGCTTCATAGACTACGTTGACTTGCGATTCGGTTATGATGTGGATACAGCCACAAGCACAGTTCGCAAACGTAAGCCAGTTTTAGGCTTTCAGAACGATTTATTTATGTACGCTGAACAATGTGTAGGGGAATATGAGATAAAGGCTCATAGGGGCTATAAAGAAGCGTGGCGTAATGGGATATGCGTGGCGATAAAAACAATTTAAAAATAAAAATATGGAAACAACATTTAAAGTTTGGGAAACATCTGCAATTAACTTAAGTAATTGGCAAGTATATGTTCATTGTGAATTTATGCTAAATGGCAAAATAAAAAGATTAACTAAGTCATTAGAAAGCGGGGGTGTATTTAGAAAAACAGGTAATATAAACCGTGATAGGGTTGAAGAAACGTTTTGGGTTGAAAAACATGAATTATCAGAAATAAAACCTTGGATAGAAAGCGATAAGATAGATATACTTGAAGATGCAAAATCTATGCTAAACGAGGTGTAAAAATAAAATTTGCTTTTGTCATAAATTGTTGTGTAATTTTATAAAAAAAATAAAATGGCAAAGAAAGTAGTCATACAAACAGAAGAAATTGAACTAATTGGTTCTGATGAAATCATACCCGACAAGCACGTTATATCCGATGGCGATATTGAAAACTATCCCGAACTTACTGAACAGGGAGTAAAAAGCGGTGATGGGGTTGAATACGATTCGCTATATGTAAATAAATCACTAACTGCAGATGGGCAATCTGTAACACAGATACCTTGGCCCATAAACGTTTCGGCAAAAGCAATTAATTAACTGTTCGTCCCCCTTATCAAATTGGTAAGGGGGTTTATAATTTTAAGACAATGGCAAAAGTTAAACACATAGGATTTAAGGGCGCTCAGAAAAAAGTGGAAAGTGAAGGTTATTCAAAAAAAGTTGCCGGAGCAATCATAGCTAATGCAAGTCGTAAAGCCAGTCCAGCGGCAAAAAAAGTTAATAGTCACTTAAAAAAAGTAAAATGACCATTAGCCAGAACTCAAATTATGTATTGGAGCATCCGTACTTAAAAGCGGCTGTTAACTCATTCTTATCTGGCGACCACAAACAACTCAAATTTATCCTCGATTCCTTACAAGAGGATATGTATCATAAAATGTTACCGCTATGCGCCAAAGCATACAAGGCTAACAAGAAAGAAAACTATCCGCAGGTAGAGCAAGCAATCCTCGAAGTATCGCCACCCGATAGACTAAACATCCAATTACCAATTCCGCTACCAACTATCGAATGTAAGATAGTCCCCATGATAAAGCATAAAAAAAGCAGAACTGTTGTAAACGCAAAGGGACAGCTTGAATTTGACTTTGACGAAAAAAGGCAACTCTCTCGAATTGCCAATTAAATAATTTCAATAAGATACCACTAAATTAAGCTACAACCAAAGTGTTTAACTGTGCGCCGGTTTGTGCAGTATAAATTGTTGCTGTTTTCCATTGATTGTCTACATGATATTGGATGTAAAGAAAACCAGCAGGAACAGGACCACCAGGATATGAAGCAGGAACGCCAACAGCGTCACCATAATCAACTATAGTTGAAGTCATACGGTAACGTGCTAATGATGGTGATTGAGCGGTGTACTGAGTAGGTGTAGCCGCAGTGCTACCTACTTGGGTAATAAGAATTGAAAGTGCCATTTTGCTTTAATTTGCTTTTTATGAGATAAATTTGTTAATTAGTTCAAATGTAAAAAAACAAACATTTGGTTTTTAATGATATAGTTTTTAGATTTACATCAGCGATACGATAAAATATGAACATAGAAAACACTAAAAAATTTCCCGCACCTATAAAATGTTCATTAAGTATCGCTGCTCAATCTTCATTTTGGTGCGGGATTAATTATTTGGCATGAGCATATTTTCACTATTTAAGAAAAAAGTACGTGAGCCGTATAAAAAAGTTGACCTAACTGAAAGTGATTTTATTAAGCGTCAGGTTATGTTTGTCAAACGAATAAGGTTTGAGAACTCATTGTATGAATTTTCACAAAGCAATATTGTCGCTATCAATCAAATGAAGATAGAGGCTATGGAAGGGTTCTTTGGATTATGTTAATCGTAATGGCTGTTCACGATACAGAACAAAATGATAGATCTAAGTATACCAAAGAGTGTTTAAATAGTTTTTTAGATACTGTTGATTTAGACAAACATCGACTTTTTATTTCAGATAATGGAAGCTGTTCCGAAACGCAAGAGATATATACTGATTTTTTAAACAAAGCAAAGTATAATAAAAACATCACTTTTAGTTTTAATGGCATCAATCTTGGAACAGCTAATGCCATTAATTTAGGTATAAAAACAAGGCAGTTCAAGGAGCATGTTTGTAAGGCAGATAACGATGTTTTTTGGCACAATAGTAGTTGGGCAGACCAAATTGAATACGTATTTCGGGACTACGAAAACGTAGGGGTATGCGGATTAAAAAGAGAAGATGTTTGGCAAAATACGGAACATGAAAATCCATTGTACCGTACATTTATGGATGGGCGTATTGAAGTATGCGATGATATAATAGGAACTTGTACAGGATTAAACTACAGACTTCTTGATAAAGTAGGATATTTTAATCAGCCAAGTGGAAAATATGGCGGTGACGATGTACTTATGTCAGCCCGTTCTATATCTTCTGGTTTTAAAAACTGTTTCTTACCTCATATTAAGATTACTCATTTAGATGATGGACAAAACCCATATTGTGATTGGAAGAAAAAAGAAGCAGGATTTTACCTTCAAGAAATTGGTATGATGGTAGAAATGTATAAGAATGGACGATTAAACACATATTACGACGGAGGATTTAATGACTAAATTAATTACGGTATGTAGCGACCAAACAGCGATTGGAATACAACAGCTTTTTAAATCACTCAATAAATTTGAGTGGGATGCAGATGTTTTGGTTACAGAGTGGAAAGGCTTTGGAACTAAACTATTAACCGTTTATCAATATCTTAAAGACCATCCCGAAGTAGATTCATTCTTTTTTTGTGATGCTTACGATGTAGTGGTTTTGTCTACAATGGAAGAGGCTATGTCAAAATTAAATACAAATGTAATTACCTTTTCTGGTGAAAAAAACTGTTGGCCTGACAAGGCGATGGAAGCGTATTACGATACTCCAGGAAAAACAGAATGGTGTTTTCTGAATAGTGGATTATATTTTGCTCCAAGCGAATTATTTATTTCTTTGTTTGACTACAACATGCCCACATTAGACAGCGATGACCAGCTATGGGCAACTACACAACTGATATTTAATCCTAATAGTAAAATAGTTTTGGATGTTAACTGCAAGGTTTTTCAAAGTTATTCATTCATATCAAATGATGACTTTGGATATGAAAACAACCGTCTACAAAATTTAAAAACAGGAGAACAACCAGTATTTGCTCATGGAAATGGACGTACAGATTTATCTAAGGTTTACGATTTATTATGAGTATAGACCTATATAAACAACATTGGATTGACAAACCCACAAGGCATGAAGCAGTAAATACTATGTTTGCTGCTAATGTCAATGAAAACCAATTGCTAAAGTCTCATCGTGATTTTGTAGAACAAAATGCCTTCGGGTTTGGAGAACGTAGTTTTCACTGGCTTTGGAAAATTATTATAGATGAAATGCCGAAATCATTTTCATTTTTAGAAATAGGAGTTTTTAGGGGGCAAATTCTTTCATTAGTTGAATTATTAGCCAAAGAAAGTGGAAAAGAAGCTAAAAGATATGGTGTATCTCCGTTAGACAGTTCTGATGGGCATTGGGATAGTGACTACGCTAAAGATATAGAAATTATTCACGATCGGTTTGGTTTGGCTAAAGACTATACCATTTATCATGGATTAAGCATCAACTCAGAAATAATAAAGCAAGCAAAATCTACAGCGCCATACGATATTGTTTACCTTGACGGGGGGCATACCTACGAAGTCGTTACAAGCGATTTAAAGCACTATCCTGATATGGTTAAGGTTGGTGGCTTATTTATAGTCGACGATAGCTGTAATAACATGAAAATGCCGTGGGGTTTTTTTCAAGGCATTGAGGACGTAACGAAAGCAACATTAGAGTGGGAAAACAGTCAGTTTGAATTTCAGTTTAATGTTGTTCATAATCGAGTTTATAAAAGAGTAGCATGAAGAAAATCATATACATGACCCAATGGGATGACGACGGAACTTATTTCTATCGATTGGCACCCCTTACATTTATTAAACACGAAAATATTACAATTGAAAGGATACCCTATCATGGCAATATTACGTGGTCTACCCTATTGGGATATGATACCTTAATTTTAGAACGCCCATCAGGTCAGCATGACTTAAACCTTATTAAATTGGCTAAACAATGCGGACTAAAGATTATTACCGATTGGGATGATGATGTTTTACATATTGATGAATATAACCCAATGTACGCGCATTATGAAACTGCAAAATCAATTGTTATTGAGTGTTTGCTGTTATCCGATGATGTTTGGGTATCTACTGTTGGATTAAAGAAGTCATTTGGCTTTTATAATGGCAATATACGGGTTATACCGAACGCTCATAACGATTACTTGTTTCCTGTAGCCAATAAAAAGCAATTCAATATAGAGAGTAAAAAAGCTATTTGGAGAGGCGGTCAAAGCCATGAAGCAGATGTGTATGGGGTTGCAGATAGCTTAGTTAAAACTATCAATGACAACACCGATTGGATGTTTCAGTTTGTTGGTGCAAGATTTATTTATATGGAGCAGAGATGTGGAAACAACTATCAACCTGTTTCCATGATGCCGTTAATGCAGTATTTCGGGTATTTGTATAAGGAGAACCCCAATATCGTATTTCACCCTTTATCTAATACTAAATTTAACGAGAGTAAAAGCAATATCAGTTTTATTGAGGCTACGTATAGCGGGGGTGTGTTTTTTGGAAACACAACCTTACAAGAATTTTCTGGAGTAGGTATAATGCCGTTTGACTATATATCAGAATATGTGGAAAAAGATAGGATATTGGCATTGCAAAAAGCAAATGAAATAGGGTGGAAACACATAAAAGATAATTTGCTATTATCAAACATTAATCAAAAACGCATAGAAAGGCTATTGGCATGAAGTTAATCGGAAATGTATTAGGGGTAGAATTTGACAAGGCACATAATAAAGTGTTATCAGTTGGACTAAATGGTCTTGATATTATAAGGGCAGATTTATGGATAGCAAGAGAGGACGATGGATTTCAGGGTTCTCAATTTTCTGAAAATACCAATTATCTCGAAACACTACCTCAGATATGCACAGTTAAGCACCCAAGTGTCAATCACCCATACAAAGAGGGTGACAAGCTATTTGTACATTACATGGCTAAAGAGTGTGCCGAACGTGTTGATGACTACGAAGTCATTGATGCGGACTTTATTTTATTTCAAATAATGCCCGATGAAACGTTTGACATGGTTGATCGAACTTACTTAGGAGAACAAGTGTACACCGAAGAGGAAATAACTCCATCAGGCATCATTGTAAGCGATAGGAAGAAAGACGGGATGAAAGTAGTGATAACACACGTTCCACGCAGGGCTGCTGTTAAAATAGGTCAAACAGTCATTACCATTGACGATAAGAATTACGAGATAAACTATAAAGGTAAACGCTATATCAAATTAGTAGAACACGAAATTGTAGGTGTAGTAATCAATTAAACTTATGCCAGCGAAGAAGGGGTTTTGGATTAAGAAAACTGGGTTGATTAAAGTAGATACTTCTTTAACTCCCAAAGAAAAAGCAACGTTTAGAAAGGTTGAAGTAGACAAGCCAATTCAACGCCTTAAAACAGAAGGTAAAAGTAGCAAGTATCTGAAAGGTGTTATTATTCCCGAACTTAAAAAACGTGCCGATCATTTTCGCTCTATTATAACCGTTTATGAACGTGTTATAGCCCGTTTACAAGCAAGCACCGATGTATTGGTAAAACAAATTATGCAAGATTACCAAAATAAACTTGTAGTAGAACGAAAGAAAATAGTAAAAAAAAACAGATTAAAAATAAGAATAGAGGTAGAGAGGCGTTTAAAATTACGGGTGGTTAATATGACAAAGAACAACGTTGCTGTTTATAATGGCATCGTCGGTCACATGATAACAGAAAATTTTTGCTTTGAACATCAGATTAGTCCACGTGTATTGGGTTTGTTAACTTTCATATCTTTGCATACAACCGTACACAGAAACGATTTAACTTTATATAATCCCAATATCAAAGGCAATACTTTAACGAAGGTTATTAATGCCTTATTTGAAAAAAACTACATTCAAAGGGAAAAATATAGCATGTTCATTTCGTTGGAAGGAAAGGTATTAATTGAAAAATATAAAAAGGCTTTTGAAAAACAGAAACGAACTATAAACAGAACTTTAGATGGAAAAGTCCCAGTCAAACGAAGGATCACCAATAAGACGCTTGGTATCGGCAATCAACCAAGTGCTTGAACAATATGCTGAAAACTTAGAGCTATTGGCCGTTGGTAAAGAACCTGTCATATCGATAGATTATAAGACTTTGGATATGGCTATGAAATTTATTGATAAAACAGGTAACTTAGAGCAATTCGAGAAGTTTGCTAATGGTCAACCGTTGGGTAAGCTAAAAGTATTGCCAATAAGTAAAGAAGTTGACGAACCGGAAGTAGAAGAAATTAATTCTATTGGCAATACGCTCGAAGAAAGAATGAAGGTTGTCAAGAAAAAACTGAATGGAGTTAATAAATAAAGATTGGAAAGTTGGTGAGCCTTTAGAATATGAACTACAGGGCATAGTTTACAAAACACCGCCAGTTCCAAAACTATCTACAATCCGAAATAGCAAAAAGAAACCCAAAGACCAAATTTGGGAAAGAGATTTATCCTACTTACAGTGGGATTGGAATACTGACCCATCCAAAGGTCGCTTATGGGTAGACACTGCAAGTCCAGAACAACGAGCATGGTTTGATGCTGAACTGGAAAGAATATTGGTAGGTAGTTGGATCATGATTAACGGACAACCCACGTTCTTTAATGCCGATTGTTACTTTTTTCACCAAAATTTTGTTCTTCAAGAAAATATCTATCCCACTTATAAAGACACTTCTCTCGAATACTTTTATTTTTCAGAAGATTGTGAAAAAGACCCAGTTTTTGTTGGCGAGGTAGGGATTAAAGGTCGTCGTGTTGGCTTATCGTCAATGTCGGCATCTAAGAAACTACGCATACTACTTACAGAAGATAACACCTTGCAGGGTATCGTATCTAAAACAGGGGTGGATGCACAGGAAATGTTCTTTTTCGTTAAGAACGCAATGGAAAATCTATTGCCGTTTTTAATGCCTGATTTGAACAAGGTTACTGAAAGTGAAATACACGTAGCCAAGCCATCCAAAAAGATTACTGCAAAGAATACTAAAGCATCTGCCGACAAAGGTAAGAACAACCGTTTGGATTGGCGTGATACCTCTGAAAATGCTTATGACCAGTCAAGGCAACGGCACGTTACACTCGATGAAGCAGGTAAATGGGCTAAAGTAAGCGTACTAATATGCTTGTCTAAGATTACTGAAACCTTAGTGGTTGGCGCATCAGTTGTTGGTTTTATATCCATATTCAGTACGGTTAATAAAGGCGATAAGGGCGGAGATAACTTTAGGGTTATTTGGGACGGTAGCGACCACGTGAACGGTAAAAAGGATATGTTCGGCAGAACACGTACCAAACTTAAACGTTTCTTTTTAGCAGGTTATAGGGGTTTATTGGGATATGTAGGGAAGTATGGTGAATCCATAGTCGATACACCAACGCCAGAGCAAACAGAGTTTCTAAAAACCTATATCGATCCATCCACAGGAAAGTTAGCCTGTCCTAATCCATATATTGGTGCGAAAGAATACTTGATGGAGACACGCAAGATGTTAGCCAACGAACCTGAATTGCTTGCAGAAGAAATCCGTAAGTATCCTTTTGAATGGAAAGAAGTATTTAAGGGCGCTAATAACAAGTGTAACTTTGATTTAGATGATCTGAATGAACAAATAAAACGAGTTGAAGATGAGTTATTGCGTGAAGGTAAAAGGGAAAACGGTCGTCGTGGTAAATTCAATGTTCGCTCCAATGGAGAGAAGTATTTTGAGGATAGCCCAAGTGGGATGTGGTACATCTTAGAGTTTCCTGAAAGAACAAATAAAACAGTCATCAAAGGAAGTATCAAATGTCCAGATAACGGCGCTTTTGGTTGTGCGGGACTTGACCCATTTGCTAATGCCAAACACGCTATTGAAAAAGGCTCCGATGCTTGTTTGATGATACACAAACGGTATGATGCTTTAGACCCCGATGGTTCAGGATATCCCTGTGCTATGTTCTTAGGCAGACCAAGTATTAAAGAAGAATTTCACGAACAAATCTATTGGGGATTAGAGTATTTTGGCATACGTATGCTTGCTGAACGCACACCTACCGATTGGGAAGATTACGCTATTAAGAATAAATTGGCTTCACCTTTAGATACACCCGGTAAATTACAAGGCTATTTAATTACTCGTAAACGGTATAACAATTCTGAGATATATGGCATCCCACCACAAGATAAAGAAGCCAGAGAACAGCACCTAACAGAAATGATTGAGTATGCCAAATTTAATATGCGCAAAATAAGGTTTATCCGGTTGTTGAGAGATATGTTAGAATTTGATATCGAAGAAAGGACAGACTATGATGCGTGTATGGCATGGGGATATGCTTTGATGGGATTAAAGGAATATCAGGCTATTCAAAAATCTGAAATAAAGGTGAGGGAGTTTATGCGGTTGAAAAAAAGCAAGCAATATCATTGAAAATTAACGTTAACTAAAAATTACCTTTGTAAATAAATAATACACGATGGCTTACAATGGCATAAGTTTACTTCCTAATATTTTAAGCAACGATACTGAAAAGGATAAAGCTTCTTTTGGGTTGCAACTTATGCAGGCAGCATACACTAATTGGAACACCGGATATAACGGTGAAACACGGTCAGGTAGGAAAGCCAGATTTGATTATAATCGATCATTTGCGATGGGAAAACAACCCATGCAAGAGTATAAAGATATCCTCGACTTAGACGGCGAAAATTCAGTCGTTCAGTTAATTTATGAACCACTACCCATTGCTATTCCCTTTGTTAACCGCTTAAAAGACCGTTATCTGCAACGTCAGGAAAAGATAAGTTGTAACTCTATAGACCCATTTACTACCGAGAAAAAGAAAAAAGCCAAAGATAATGCTGTATTCAAGTTACAGAACAAAGAAAAGATACAAGCATTACAGAATGCTGCTGGTGCGCAGATTGAAGAATTTGGTGATGATGACCCGCAGACGGTCAGAGAAATTGAGGTAGAGTACGGTTATAATTACAAAGAGCGTGAAGAAGTTATCATGCAGGAACTGATTAATATCGTTCTGTATGATAACGATTGGTCTGGTGTAATCAAAGAACGCATATTAGACGATTTGATTAACTGCGGTTATGCAGGTGTCAAAGTTTATTTGGATGGCAATGGACGCATTAAAATACGCTTTATACGACCCGAAAACTTTATTACATCCTACAGCGAGTGGAATGATTTTAGAGATTGGGAATATCAAGGCGAGGTCTATTATAAGAAGATAACCGAAATAAGGTTACAATATGGTAATATCATCAGCGAGGAAGAGCTTTTTAGTTTAGCCCAAAACCATGTTGGCAAATACGGGAATCCAACTGACTTTAGCTTTGATTGGAACGAAAACTATCGTACTGCTTTGGCACGTCCCTATGACGGATGGCGAGTTGAAGTAGTTGAATTAGAGGTTAAGTCATTGTATAACCTGAAATATAAAACGGGTGAAGATAGATTTGGAAAGCAGACTTTAGATAGGATAAATGTTGTTGTTGATAAAGATAAGACCTTGATGTCACAACCATACGATGTTTCCTATACGGGAGTAATGATAGCCGGAACGGAACACGTATTGGAGTGGGGACTATCAAAGAATATGGTTAAGCCACAGGATAACCTACAAGAGATCATTTCTTCTTATGTGGTATATATGTATGGCAATCAGCAAATGGTGAATACACCAATGATGCAGACCATGATACCATCAATCAAGAAAATGCAACTTATTGATCTGAAACAACAAAATATTATTGCCGCAGCAATGCCCGATGGTTATGATGTTGATATCTCTACGATGTCTGATATTGATTTAGGATTGGGAGAAGGCGTATTGAACCCGTTTGAACTTTATAAAATTAAAAAGCAAACAGGTATCGGATTTTACAAGAGATTGGAAGATGATGGTAGTGGACAGCGCAGAGAGCCTATTACGGCTAATAATGTACCATTTAGCGGTAAGTTAGAACAATTGCGTGGTGAGTGGAACTCAGAGTACGATACACTACTTAAAATCACAGGGTCAAACAATTTGGACTCAGGTAACATCACCAACCAAGCTGTAAGCCAACAAGTCGTTAAACAAGCTCAACAAACAGGTGAAAGTGCTTCTAATTACATTTACAATAGTTTCTTGAATATCATGCAACGTGCCGCTAAGTTGGCGCAATTGCGTGGTTGGGATATCTTAGTATTTGGTAAGAAAGACGGAGTAAAATATTATGATGGATACCGTCAGGCTTTAGGCACACAAAAGATAGAATACTTGAAGTTAGAGGCAACAGACGACTTCGAGAAAACTAATTTTGACGTTCAAATAAAAACGATTATCGACGATCAAGAGCAAATGTTCTTAGAGCAAAATATTGCAGCGGCATTAAGCCAAAAGGAAATTACATTAGCCGATGCTATTGATGTACGTAAGTTAGCTTTGATAGACGCTGATTATGCAAGTTATATGCTTGCCGCACGTATTGAGCGCAGGAAACAAGAGCAACAGAAAATTGCCGCTCAAAACTCACAAGATAATACTCAAGCAGCCATTGCCGCAGCGCAAACTAAGTCACAAGGCGAGATACAATTGGAAACAGTTAGAGCGCAATTGAAGTCAGCAGAACTGGATAAACAGTTTGAACAAGCAAAAGAGTTGGAGATATTGAAATCTGTAAATAACATCAAGCAAGAAATTGCTAAAGGAGTATTGGCCGAACCGGGCAAATCAATCAAAGACTTGCCGAAAGAAATATTAGATGGTATAGGTATCGTTGACCAAAGCGAAAATATGATTATGGTGAATGCTATCCATCAGCAACAGGATGCTATGATGGCACAGCAACAAGCAGCCCAAGCACAAGCCCAACAACAGCAAATGGCACAGCAAGACCCTAATCAACAACCACAACAAGAACAGCCGCAGCCACAAGCAGCATAGTCAAAAAAACATTAAAAAAGGTGTTTACCTTTATATCACATTTTAAACACAGAAAAAAGAAAACAATATGAGTGATTACATGGGAATGGGTACTGAATCAGGTGTAGTTGATACACCAATTGTAGAAGCACCCACAACAGAACCAATTACACCAGTGGCTACCACTGAACCTGCCGTAGCAGAACCTGTTACGCCAACCACAGAACCCGTAACAGCGGTCACAGCAGAACCAAAGATTGTAGAAAAGGTAATTGAAAAAATCGTAGAAAAGTATCCTGAATTTAAAGACGATAACGCCAAGCAATTGTTTGAGCGTTTTGTTGATGGCGATACCGATGCGGTTTACAACTATTTATCGGAAATCAAAAAGAACTACGATACGATGTCGTCGTTAGACGTGGTTCGTCAAGGTTTGGCTAAAAAGAACCCGCAATGGAGTAAAGACGAGGTGGAATTGGAAATCAGGGCAGAATATGGCAGCCAATTGGAGAAATATGATTTATCAGCTATTGATAAAGAACTTGACCCCGAAGCCTATAAAGAGGCAGTTGAACATAATAACCGTGCTGATGCTAATTTACTAAAGTTAGAGCGGGACGCACGTGATCACCGGCACGCCCTTAAAGAAGCGCAAAAAACAGTAGAACTACCGAAAATAAAGAAAGAGGAAACAACCGTTCCAGAACCTCAACCACTGACACAAGAGCAGATTGACGAATCTAAACGACTGTGGGTAGAGGCGGCGACTAACCAAGTTCCGGCACTTGCTGATTTTAAATTTCAAGTTGGTACTAAAGAACAACCCGAGGATGTGGTTTTCGCTATTACCGATGAGGATAGGGCAGCACGCACCGAAGCTATGAAGTCATGGAATGGTAAAGACTTTATGGCGAATCGTGGTTGGACTAATGAAGATGGGTCATTTAATTTGCTAAAGATTGCCGAGGATGTGCATACTTTGGAGAATTTACCCAAAATCATAAAATCCATCCACACACAAGCGAAAAACGCTACCGTCAAAGAAGTTGTTTCTGATATCAAAAACGTTGACCTTTCAAAGAATCAGTCTAATGCTGTATTTGCTGAAAGTGGCGATGTTACAGGTGGCTATTGGAATTAACTAAATTAACAACGACTTTAAAAACTAAAAACAATGAGTATAATATCTCCTGTTCAAACTCCTGCTAATTACTCCGATGCATCGATAACCCGCTACGGACTGATTAGCGGACTTAACATCGTAACGGTTGCCCCTTACGACAAATTCGTGGAAACACGCAACTTCGTGCCTTATGTACTCGTAAATGAGTTGGCGGGTAACGTAGAGAAAGTTACTGCCAACAAGCAGTTCTTATGGTATCAAAATAGAGGCTCATACATGGGTTTTGTTACTTCGGCAGGTGCGGTAACTGTATCAGCAGGTGCATCAGCAACAATCACTGTAGGCGCAGGTGCTTACTCACAAGCTGGCACAAAATCACTACCTGCCGTTGGGATGATATTTTATAACTCCCGTACTGGCGTAGAGAGCCGTGTGACCTCTGTAAACACCGCAACACCTAATGCGCATACATTTGCCATGACACCAGTTGTATTGGCTCAGAACGCCTCTACATTAGCAGGTGACGAACTACTTGGCCGTGGGTTTAAATACTTGGGTGAGCAATCAGATAAAACCGCTACCATCATCCGTAACATTGACAAGTACAGTAACTATTGTACTCAGTTACGTAAAGACAGTACTATCGGTGACTTGTCTGATGCAGAGCGTGTCGATTTTATGACTAATGGTCAACACTCGTTTACCTACAAACAAAAACAAGACGACGACTTGTCGCTGTTGTTAGAGCGTGAGTTCCTGATTATGGAATCAACCCAAACCAACAACTTGCCATACACTGAAGAAGGTACTAATGGTATCATCACTCAAGTACAGGCTAACGGCATCAACGGTAACTACAATACTTGGGGTGTAACTACTACTTTCGCACAATTAGAACGTGCTTTAAGTGCTGTAGGCGCACCGAAAGAATATGACGTGTTATCGGATAACCAATCTTATATTGAAATGCAAAACTCAATATTCACCGAAATCAACAACGGTGCGATTGTTTATGCTGACAATGCCGGAAAACGTGGCGGTATCGACCTGTCAAGGGACTTTGATTCGTTGAAGATTTACAAACGTAAATACAACTTCACCAATTATGGTCTGTTTGATGAGCAAGCGATGTACAGTTCATCGGGTTTAGGTAAACGTTATAGGTTTTCTTTGTTTATCCCACAAGGTAAAACAAACGCCACTAACGAAGCCGGAACTACCGTAACTGTACCACGTCTTCAAATTACCTACCAAACACCTTTTGGCGGTAACAAATGGCACATGGCAGAAAACGGCTTGTTCGCAAGCACCCCTACTTCAACCAAAGCTGAAAAAGTGTTTACCACTATCGGCTATTTTGGAGTTAAAGTTGCGGGTGCGCAACAATATGCGGTCATGCAAGGCTTGTAAAATGTAATCCATAAAATAGATAAATCCCCTTCAATTTCTTGTTGGGGATTTATTTTTACCTATCTTTAGATATGGAAATATTTAAAGCAATACAAGGATACGAAGGTTTGTATGAAATATCAAATCTTGGAGTGGTAAAAAGTTTACCTAAAGAAAGAGTGTTTGGCAATAGAACATTTTTAACGAAAGAAAAAACACTTAAACAAAGAATACATGACGGATATTATCGTGTGAACTTGTGCGGAGTTGGTAAAATGAAAACATTTAACGTTCATTTATTAGTTATAAGAGCGTTTGTGCCAAAAGAAGAAGATAAAAACTTTGCTAACCATAAGGACTTTAATAAGCTAAACAACCATTTTGAAAATTTAGAATGGGTTACTACAAGTGAGAATAATTCGCATAGGCATATAAATAAAGGCAAAAAGACCTCAAAATATGTAGGTGTATGCAAGAGTAAAAATTCATTTGCCTCTCGATTATGCTTAAACGGAAAACAAGTTAATATAGGTTCATTTAATAATGAAGAAGATGCTTATAAAGCCGTTGTAAACTTTACAACCACAAATAACATAGTAAATAAATACATTTAAAAACAAGAAGAAAAATTAATTTTATGGAAACAGAAGAAAAAAAACCACACTGGACACAGTTAAAGAAGATGCAAGAAGCAAAAGCAGCGGAGGAACAACCTAAAAAGTTTGTTGTTCCCCAACCAAAGAAAAAAGAAAAATGGGATATTGCAAAGCGATACCAATTTAAACTATCGCAAGTGTACGATGCGGCAAAGCCTCGTGATGCTGATACCAACGAGATATTGGATAATCCATACCCACCGACATACCTTTGGGTAAATTCAGGTGTGGCTATTAACCCGGAAACAAATGAGGTAGAGAACTGGCGATATGTATATGGTTATAGTTCTATTTGGGTTAAAGACCAACAAAAGCCAGAGCCATCCAAACAGCAATTGGAAAATCCCAAGAACGACATCGTGTTTAAAAACGGGTCGCTATTCGTGAATGGCAATAACAAAGCCTTGTTAGAGGCATTAACCGTACAGGATGCTTTTGAGGGTGTAGAAAACCCTATTAACAATATGCCGTTCATTTATGGTTTAGTTGATGAGAATAAAAACCGGGAGCGTGTACGTAGCGAAGCAGATATGGCTTACTTAGCTGAGAAATCGGCTCGTGAGGCAACTTTAGAGCAAATGGTGCCAGTAGCCATGCACTTTGGTATTGACGTAACCGATCCTGACGAAAACGAAGATCGTATCAGGACAGAGTTTATCCTAAAAGCTAAAGCGATGCCTCGTGAATTTAGCAACCAGTTTACTAATCCTAAAAATGAGTACAAGTACAACATTGTACAGGCTTTGCAATTAGGTATTATATCGGCTGATAAGATTCCGGGTAAAATGGTATTGAATGACACAGGTGCAGTTTACTTCGATGTTAAAATTGGCGATGACGTAGCAGACCAATTTGCGTCACTGATGATGATAAGAAACGATAAGGCAATTAAGCTTTATAGTCAAATTGAAAACATACTTGCAGGAAGCAATTTCGAGGTAACGCAATAATTTTCTTCTGTGTTTTCTAAATGTAAGGGGTTGGTATAAATACTGATCCCTTTTTTGCTTTAAATAGATATGAGTAAAGCATTATCTTTGTTGTATGGCAACGATAGACCAATGTTATAAATTATTGAAGTATAGGGGTAATAAATCGGCTTATTTGTCGAATATATCACCAGATGATTTTAATTTGCTTTGGCCGCAAGCAGAGTTGAGATTTTTCAATTCAAAATATAAGGAATATGGGATTACCAAAAAGGTTAATGATACCATATCTAAAGTAAAATCAGACCCCTTAACTATAACCATTGATAATGCGGGTAAATACGTGTTTCCAGCAGATATGTTGCATGAAAGCAGTGTGACATACATTTATGAAGGTACGCAAGTTGAAGTTGTAGAGGTAGCAGATGACAGGCTTGCTAACTTGCTATCATCTGCTTATGAATACCCCACATCAGAGTTTCCTATTTACGTTCGTTATAAGACATACCTACAGTTTTATCCTATCAATTTAGGCAATGCCATATTAACGTACCTTAAACAGCCTGTATCGAGCTTTTGGGGGTATAATATCAGTGGGTCTATTTTAACAACTTCAAGTCTTACAGGCGGAGCGACTTATACGAATGGTACTTATACAAACGTACCGCTTACTGGTGGCACAGGTAAGGGCGCACAAGCTACTATCGTAGTTGCAGGGGCGGTAGTTACTACAGTTACGATAACCAATACAGGAAGTGGCTACATCGTTGGAGATTTATTATCGGCAGCATCAAGTAACATTGGTGGTACGGGCAGTGGCTTTACGGTGACAGTAGCTACTATTTCAGGTTCACGTAATCCTGTATATAATCCCTCAACATCTGTTAATCCTGTTTATTCCGATACCGACATTGATGCGATATGCTATTTGATATTACAAGACTTTGGGGTTAACGTTCGTGACCAAGAAGTAGAGAATTTTGCTTTAACACAATCTAAAATTAACGCATAATGACGGCAACGACATATAGAAAACTTAGTGAGGAAATATTAACCACGTACTTCAAGGGAACAAGAAGCGACGATGCACAGTATTCTTTACGATTTATAGCAGAGTTAATAGCAAATGAAGTAGCGTGGTATGCACGCAAAAATGCTTTTGAGAATAGTAACGCAGGAGAAGTTACTTATAGTAACGATACTTTTATTGTAACCTATAAAAACAAGCCACTACAAACGGATTCAACGCTTGGAATTAAGTATATTCAACTTTCGTCTATCCCAACAGCATTGCCTAATAATCAGGAAATACAAAAGGTTTGGCCAGTTGGAAATCAAAAAGTGTTTTTTATCCCATTGTCCAATCATCAGTTATTTTCACAAAGTATGTTGCCGTCCATGCGTGGTTTTATGACTTACTACATAGAGAATGGTAATATGTACTTTCCTGATTTAACACCATTGTTTACGGCTAATATCAACTATAATATGGTAGCAGGATTTCCAGAGGGTAATTTATTGGATGCAGCGTTGTCTATACCTAAAAACTACGAAACTGAAATTACCGATAAGATATTGGCTAAACTGAATTCAGAAAGAAATGTACAGAGAGATGTACTTAACGATGCTATACCAATGCCGTCATAATTATGCAAACATCAATTAAGAAAATAGTAGCTCAATTTTTGAATAGTGCAGATCGATCTACACATGACTTCGCTCGGCTATACAACATTGGTGTTCGTGGCTTAGAGAACGAATTTTCATTAGATGTAACAGGTACGTTTAAGACTGTTTTGCTCGATGTAGAACCTAATAAAACAGTAATACTACCTTGCGGTTATATCAACTACTCTAAAATAGGCATTGTTAATCAGGCAGGAGAGTTTGTTACATTAAAGCGAAACGACCAGTTAAGCCAATATCATGCCACTGCATTTACCAATACAAGCAGAAACGCGGGAGTACCGTCTATTAACTCATTTGGTGCGCCACAAGGTCTTAATCTGCTTGGGTACAACAATACGTACTACTTTAACTTTTACAATAGCGGAACTAGCTATAATCTGTATGGTTTGGATAGCGGAACAGCCACTATTGGCACTTACAAGATTGATGTGAATGATGGCGTTATCCTATTAAACCCTGAATTTATCTATCCGCAGATATTGTTAGAGTATTTGTCGGATGGGTATGATGAAGACGAAGATGACTACACGATTGATAGTAGGGCGGCAGAGGCTTTGTTGAGTTGGATACGTTGGCAAAACGCAATAGACCAACCAAAAAAGTTCCCGGCAAGTGTGGTAATGATGCACCAAAAGAATTATTTCAACGAAAAAAGAAAAGCAAAAGTTCGTTTGAACGGCATCCATCTATCAGAGTTGAATGACATTGTCCGCAGAGGTAACAAGCTAACTCCCAAAGCATAATATGGCACATAACGACAATATTCGGGGTTTTCTAAATACAGGTATGAATGGTGACGACGCACCTGAGTACGTATCTCCTGAGGACATCATCGAGGCGTTCAACACTATTTTTACAGGCTCTACAGAAGGCGAAGATGGGAATGCCACCAATATCCCATCAAATGACCTTGTACCCTTTACAGTACAAGCAGGGATAAATAAGTGTATAGGTGCTGAAAAGTTTGAATCATTAAGAATAATTATTGGCTTTATATACAACTCATTCGGGTTTCACCAAATTATTGAATATGCTTACGATACTGACAGCATAAGCATTGTCTTTACGAATAAAACAGATAGCGGCGGTGTTTCGATACTTGACTTCGATCCATTATACTATGTGACCGATATTAAGATGGTTAACGACACCTTCTTAATATTCAGGGCAGATAATATACCACCTGCTTATATTAACTATACAAGGCTAAAAAGTGGCTTTTACGGGGTACTTACTGCCAATGATTTTAGTTTAGCTAAACCACAGAACTTAATTCCCGCCACAAGCGTATATAGCGATGATGCAAGCAGGTCTGTTAACCTACTAAACCAAAAGCTGTTTCAATTTATTAGCCAATTTGAGTATATCGATTATGAGTTTTCGGCATGGTCTACGAGATCTAAAAGAACCGTACCTATAACTCAAAATACGCCATCAGTAGGAACAAATGTAACTTTAAACAATAATTTAATAGTCAGTATTGATATTGGTGATAACCGAGTTAATCAATTAAATATTGGTGCAAGATATAGTGACCTCGATTTCTTCTTGATTAAGACAATTACAAGACAAGAAATAATCGGGCTAACCAATACGAGTGTTGATATTTCAAATCAGATATACGAAGCTTATAATCCAACAACCAACATCTATTCATTCGTTTTTTACAATGACGGTCTGTATCCTAATATTGATATTTTAGAAACCGACCTTTATTATGATGACGTGCCTTTATTGGCAGGAGCAATGGAGTTGGCGAATGGCAACGTAGATACTTGGTGGGACTATACTAAAGGCTATCCACGTCCTCAAACAGTAGTTAATATTAGTGCAGTAGCTTATAATCCAGGAATAGCTATTACAGCGCCAACATACGATTATTTAAGAAAGACATACGTTGATGGTGGTGGCGTAGGAAGTGGTGCAGGTAATCACAAAAGGACGATGCAAGCCAACTTTTTAGGTTTGCCAAAGCAGGGTGATACTATTACGTTTTACTTTGTTTCTGCACAGGATAGTAGTCAAACTTTTTCAGTAACTCACTTGGTGGTTTTTGCAGAGCAAGATGATTTGTTATTAACCATGACAAACTTTGCTGCGCAAATAGCAGGACAGTTTAATACATACGATACAAGTACTGGTGCGAATGCCTCATCTGACCTTCCTACAAGTCCACAGGTTGTCATACGTATGGTTGGTCCTCCGTATTATGAGTTACGTGGCGTTAACGTTAACCTATTTAATGCAGGTGCAGGACAATCAAAGTGTATACACGGATTAAAGAGTAATTCATCATATCAGGCAGCATTATCTTATTATGATGATAAAGGAAGGTTCTTTCCTTTGGATACCGATAACTCATTTGTGTTTAAAACGCAGTCTTACGCTCAGATATTAGGGCAAACACAGGCATTGCAATGGCAGATAACAACCGTATCCGCACCTGCGGGAGCTGTTAGCTATCAGTGGATGTTATCTAAAAATACTACCCACCAAACAGATTTATTTATCAATGGGGCATTGATAGTATATAAAGGTACATGGAATGCAACTACAAACTCGCCAACACTTGTTGCAGGAACTGGAAGCGTAGGGGATGCCTATTTAGTGAATGTTCCCGGTAGCCAAAATTTAGGTAATGGCACAACAAGTTATAATGCTGATGATTTTGTTGTCTATAACGGTTCAACATGGGATGTTTCACCCCAGTCTTTTGGTGACTTAACAGATACCTCAGACTATTTAGTGTTTAACATTTCGCCATTAAAGGCATTTAACAAAAAAAACTCATCTTCAATATTAGCCTACGAGTATTCTGCAGGGGATAGGGTGACTTTCGCATATTTCGCAGTAAGTGGCGGCGGTAATATTTATTTCAATACACCAGTAGTCGATGTAGAGATTGTTGACTTTAATGTAACCAATTACTTATTAAAAGTTAGAAAACCATCAGCGTTCGTTGTAGCATCACCTAACGTAACTTATAACGGGATAAACATTAACGGAACGGACGTTCTTTTAGAGTTATATAGCCCATTAAAAAGGACGGTAGTTACGGATGGTGTGACAACCAATAGCACGCAAACCTATTTTGAGATAGGAGAACGTTTTCCTATAGTTAATGGCAATCACAGTGTTTTAACAGGGACAATTACGGACGGCGATAATTACTATAAAACAAGAGAGGTTGTATCTGCTGTTGACCCCAATAATTTGTTGGAATTAGTGGTTGAAGATTTTAATTTCAGTGATTTTTATATCAGTAATTATACCTCTTACGGTAGAGTAAGAACTTATGACGATGTTTTGGAAACGACCACTAAGATAGCTTGTGGTTGTTATTCAGGAGAATTCGTCGTAGGAAGCAAAATAAACAGCCTGACACGTTTTTTCCCTGCGAGGGTATATGGTGAAGCAGACGGACAAACATCTGCTAACTACGGGGCTGTAAACAAGGTATTTCAGCGAAATAATGAAATAGTACTCATCCAACAATTAAAAGTTGGTTATATTCCTGTTTTTGAAAGCATCATTACAGATCAAGCCGAAAGACAAAACGTAGCTATATCAGACAAGATATTTGGTAATATACGGTATAACGATAGTGGAAATCATGGTTCTGGTGGTTGGAAGCGTTGTATCGTTATTTATGGTAATAATGTATATGCTCTTGACCCTTTCCGTTCTGAGCCATTTAGAGCGGGTTTAGACGGTGTTCATACCATAAGCGGCAAGATGAGCAAGTTCTTTAAACAAACGCTACAGCAAGCATTTGCTAACGGTATAGAACCTGTTGCTTACTATGACCCATACAATAACTTTTACGTAATATCTATTCCGACTGATAATGACACTGTAGTAACCTTTAGTTTTGATGCAGCCACATGGCAATATCAGGAAAGCTATGCACCGCCAATTCCATCAGGTATCACTTTAGTGGCATCGCCTGCGCATGGAACAGTTAGTTATAATAGCACTACTGGATTTGCTTTATATACACCGAATACTGGCTATGTAGGTACAGATAACTTTACATTTTCGTTTGTAGTTAATACGATTACTATCACTAAAAGGGCGTGTATAAATGTATTAGCAGGGGGAACTACGATTTATCCTTTTGCATTTACACCGCAAGTTGGGGTAGCTTTAAGCACTACAATTATTTCTAATTCAATATTAGTTGGTGGCAACACAATACCTGTGCCAATCAGTATTACCGGGGGGCAGTATTCAATTAATGGAGGTGCCTTTACAAGTGCAACGGGTACTGTTAATCCCGGCGATACAGTAAGGGTAAATGTTTTAAGTTCGGGGTCAACCAATACAGGAACAAGTTCTACCTTAACGATTAGTACCATATCTGCAACATTTATGGTTACTACTTATTCGTTAATCGCTGGTATATTAATTGTGGATATCAATAACGATGCCACAGGTAATTTCTGTGGATATGTGAATACACCGGGAGCAACCATTCCTTATCAAGTACCTGTATATACTGGTCAAAACTTTATGCCGAGTGTTGCTACGCCACCTGCTGACAATTGGTGCTTGGCATCAGACGTGGTGGGGACTTCAATTGAATGGCGATTTGAATTTAATATTACTAAGTTAGTGGCAACCTATCCGTCAGAGCCTACCTTTGTGTTTATAATCAGTGGCAGAAGTGTATCTCCGGGTTCATTAAATGGGTCTTACGTTGTTAAGAGTACCACAGGATCAAGTATGATAATGACAGGCTCACCGGGAACTTATTTACCATCAGCATCTGGGCCAAATATTGGTGTAACCACTTATTCAGGAAAGACAACGGTGGGTGGTGCTAATGGAACTTATGGCGTTGGTGTGGGGGCAGTCATAATGACTTTTACGTATAATGTGGCCTTAAATACTATAACTTTAACTTAATGTTTATAACGATAGAAAATACACCGATTAGTATTGATCTGACACAGCAAGCCTTGTCGACGGGATGGACTGTTACTGGCAGTAATGCCATACACGAATCTTGCAATACAGGTATCATGTACTTAATAGGCTATCCTTTAATAACAGGTCAGACTTATGTATATAGCTATCAAGTAAATAGTATTAGCGGCGGCAATGTGCAAGCACGATTGGGCTCCGCTACTGGAACTGCTTATACGACGACAGGATTTAAGACGGAGACTATAGTAGCTGCTGGAACTAATCCGGTATTGTCATTTTATTCAAATGCAGATTGTAATATAGACCTGTTAACGTTTCAACAACAGCCTGTAGTTAATACAGTAACCAAGCAACGTCAAACTATCGTATATAGTGAAAAAAGTAATAAGTGGGCTTGCTTCTTATCGTTTACTATTGATATTGGAGTGGCCTTGTTCACCAATTTATTTTTGTTTAAAAACGGGAAAATGTATAAGCATGAACATGGAAGTGGAAGCCGTAATAACTTCTTTGGCGTACAGTACGACTCAATAATTAAATTTGTAGCCAATAAAGATTCTACGCTTATCAAAACGTTTAATTCTATTGCCATACAGTCTAATCAACTTTTAATTACAACAACAGATGGTATTACTACTTCTTTGGGGAATGTATCTGACTTGGAAGCAGAAGATTTCTTGAAAATGGAATTAAATGATGGTATCAATACGATAGATGTATATGACGAAGAAGGGATGTATGCGGCATCGTTTTTACGGGATAAAAATTCAGTAGGTGGGCTAATCAATGGTGCTGTGTTAAAGGGTAATTATTTAATCGTAGAATTAGTAACTACAGATAGTGGTAATCAATTAAGTTTGTATAGTGTTTCAGTAAATTCGAGTTTGTCTCATATAGGAGTACGGTAATCATGGCAGAATTAGTTCCACAACAACAACCAACAATACCCCCATTAACGCCACAACAAAAGGCACAATTTAATTCCTTTATAGATTTTATAGAGAAAGAGGGGTATAAAGGCGCACCTATTTTAGATGATAAAAATCAAAAGATAGGTCAATATTTATTTCAAAAATATCAATCACTTAATCCCAACCTGTCTATCAGCTATAAAGATATCCCTCGTGTGCAACAAGAGTTACAAGACTATCGCACCAATTTAGTTAATCAATGGAAAAACAATCCAAAATTAATTCCTGATGCCAAGTCAGAAGATGAAATCATGCAGGGGCTTTCTCCTGTTGATGGATGGTTAGGCAGTAAAACAACCTCTCACAAATTTCCAATAGCGACAGGTACGGTAATTGCTCCTAATGGACAACAAACAGTTCAAAACTACGGAACTGATATTGCAGCGTTTGACAAGAAGTTTTTAGGAAGGGGAACTAATAAATAATGCTTACCGAGATATCCAGCGATAAATTATTGCCATTTATAGATATTGCCTTTAGCGGCGATGAAGATTTGTTTACGCAGTGGCATATCAATAGTGGTACTCAGCAAGAGTGTATATTACATACCTATCATACCATATTAGACACTGAAAAATTAATGCCAATAACCTGCTATCACATGGGTGAAATTGGGTATACTGTTATAATTCCGGATAAACATTTACTCTATAGTTTTGGTATTAACAAAGAACATCGCAATAAAGAAACGTTGAAAAACTGGTTTGATAATATTGTGAATATTTTAGGTACTTTTGATTGCATTCTTTGGAGTAAGAATAAGAGGGCAATTAATCACCTCCTTAAACAAGGAATGACCATTAAGAACAAAATAGAGGTTTACACCATTTTAACATATACGTCATGCCAATAGGAGGTTTAGCAATAGCTGGAATAGGTGCTTTGGGGAAAGGGATATTCGGTGCAATCCAAAACCATCAGGCAAGTGAGATTGAAAAAAACAATCACAGACCTACGATGGGCGTTCAGCAAGAGTTAAATGATAACGTTGCTACAGCCGACCAAATGGCTCGTATAGGCTTACCACAGCAGCAATATGAGAATCAATTAAACGATATCCAACGCAATCAGGCAGGAGGGTTATATGCTTTGGGACATAGTGCCAATCCGGGAGCAAATATCGCTTCTGTAGTGCGTGCGGGTAATGATGCTACCAATAACCTAAATGCAGAAGATGCTGCCGCAAGAAATAGGAATACATTAGCACTCATTCAACAACGTGGGATATTGGCTAATGCTAAACAAAATGCTTGGAACTATAACTATGCTGATAAGTATTCAGAGAATTTAGCCAAATCTCAGGCATTACGAGGTGCGGGTACGCAAAATATAGCAGGAGCTTTAAATGATATAGGAGGCGCTGGTATGAGTATGCTTGGGTATGGCTCTGGAATGCCACCTGTTGGACAAATTAATGATGGTAATCAAGGAGCCGCACATATTAGTAATGTTTTACCCGGGGCACAAACTATGCAACGTATGCCGTTGTATTCTAACTGGCAACAATTTTAATTATGGCTACCAACAACGCAATTCTTTACGGAATAGGGCAAGGCTCAGCCCAAATCATTAATAACGGTGAAATAAATAATGGTTTTGCACAACTATTGGCTAAACAGCAAGCACAGCGCCAACAAGAGGTTAAGGCATTGGCCGACCAACAAGCACAATTAAAGCCAGAAGGATTACGTAATGATGCCGACCGTAAGGATTTTTTTAATCAAGTAGACGATTGGAGAAATAAAGCAGTATCGGCACAAAACGAGCGTGACCCGTATAAAAAGGCTTTGCTTAAATCACAAGCTGATAACGCTTATCTGCAAGCGCAAGATTTGGTGTCTAAGTCTAAACAACGTGCGCAAATAGAAAATCAGCTATCAAATCATTTACTGGATGATACTTTTCGTCACCAATATAAAGACGATGCGGTTAATACCTTTTTAAATGGTAAGCAACTATCGGTAAACGATCCCAATTTACCTAATCCAGATATGATGGCAAGACAAGTAGATCATCGTAAAATCATGGACTTATTGGATAAAGCCGACCAAGCAGCTTTAAAGCAAACACAATATAGCACGCCAATTATTACTAATCAAAAGGTAGGTAATCGGGTGATGCCATTTATTCAGCAAAATAGAACGTTAGATCCTGCTGACCGGGCACAGATGTATAGCCAGATGTACGATACGCAACCTGATATTAAGAAGTTTTTTAATGATGTGTATCCGCAAGCATTTCAAGCAGGGTTATCACCAAAGGCACAAAGGGATGCGGCTATTCAACAGTATATCAAAGACAGTGGGGACGTATCTGAATTTCATGCACCAGTTCCTAAACCTGAGCCTGTAGATAATTTCTATTCTCACTATGCTTATGAATTGGCTCATCCAAGAGCGGGAGCAGCTAATTCGCAATTAACCCCTGCACAAATGATTATTGCAGGTAATCCTACTAATGGACAACCCGGGATGTTACAAGGCGACCAAACGGCTATGAATAGGTTTATCAGTCTACACCCTAAAGGACAATATGGCGGTAAAGAACCAGAAGCTACGGTAGACCCGTTAACCAATGAGCATGTATTTAAGTTTCCTGCACAAGTAGTACCTGATGAGAAAGCTATTAAAGACAACCAAAAGTTACGTGCTTCATATAATAATAATCCCGAAAAACAAGGTGGCATATTAGGTTTTGGCGGTACGCCAATACCAATTGAAAAAAGCAAAAAGGCAGCATTATTACAACCAGAGGTTAAGGTTAAAAGGCCGGCACAGGAGTATCGGTTAAATCCCGCTGATGGGCAGACATATATATCTCAAGCGGCACAAATGGCGGCAGACCAAAATATCAAGTTGCCACAGTTAAACCAAATATTGGGGCAAAAGAGCGGCCACGGGATGATTAACCCTACCACAACCAAAATACCACCAACCAAGAAAGACCCTTTAGGATTAGGAATATAACACAGCATGGCAGACGAAAATCAAATACAAGAACCGCCAAAGTTATCTGTAGATGATTTTGCAGCAAAGATAAAGGCGAAATATCCCGACTATAAAAACGTGGATAATAGCGAACTTGTCAAAAAGATTGTCGCTAAATATCCGGAGTATGGAAGTCATGTTGATTTAAACCCTCCAAAAGCGGCTACACCTATTTTTCAGCAAGCATCTAATAATTTTCTTAATCCATCAATTATAAAGCCACAGACAGGATATTTAACACCTATAATAGACTCGAATGCCAGACAGCAAGAGGCTGAACGGCAATATATGGTGGAAGGACAACAGGCAAATGATAAATTATCTCGCCAAATCAAACAAGGGCAAGAATTTCAAAAGTTAGTTGAGAAAGCCGACCCTGAAACAGTCAAGAATTGGGACAAGGTAAATCAGTTAATGGCAAATCATGTACCCGACCAATTACGTGAATATACCCCTGAAGAACAAAAGCATTATGAGTTTATGCAAACACCTGTTGGTAAAACATTGGGGGCTGTTGCTTATTTAGGTTCTAAAGCTACTAAAGGGTCATTACAAATAATTAAAGGTGCTGCTCACTTAGCTAATATGGGCTTGAATGCTACTAACCCGTATGCTCAAATGAGTAATGAAGAGGCTATTAATAAGATAGGCGATAAAGCCGATAAATTGGCTAATTATGGATTAACACAAGGTGATATAGGCAGAATGGAAGAATCAAAGCCATTATCTGCTTTGGGAATGGCTGCTGAGTTTGCACCTGCTGTAGCTACCGGAGAAGCCGCTAACGCTCCTAAAGCATTGATGTACTTACAGGGCGTTGGTCAAGGTAAAGACGCTGCTGAGAACATTGAAAAGAATGGAGGTAATTTAAACCCTGTTGCCAAAGAGGCATTGATACAGGGTAGCGGTTTGGTTAATTTGTTGTTGACTGACGTGTTTAAAGGCTCAAAGGTATCTTCTGCTTTACAAGACAAAGTAGTTACGGGTATTGCCGCTGATGCGATTAAAGAGAGTGCAGGTAAAGATTTGTCGGCACAGTCGTTTAAAGACCTATTACAAAACAAGGCACAAACATTTGCTCAAAAGTTAGAACGTGCGCCATTAGAGGCTTTGGGTCACTATAACGAAACAGCCAAAACATTCCTTAAACTAAATGCAGGTAATTTTGCCGTACATAAATCCGTGGACGCTTTAAATGAAAAGCCTGTATTTAATGAAACGTTAGGTAATCTGGCTGAAAATTCAGTTAATTCCATAACTAAAGACGCGCCGATATTTGCTGCGTTGCCGGCCGCTAAAGAATTAACGAAGTTACTGCCTAATACGGCCTATCATAATGATGTGGTTGATGCGATTGTAAAAGACCCATCACAAAAGCATACTGACGACATTAAGGCTCAGATTATGAACCATGCGTCTGAACAAGGATGGAACGATAATGAATTGCACAGTACTTTAGACCATGTGAATAAAATAGCCGAAGCGGCAAAGGCAATTCCTAAAGATATCCCAAACGAAAATAAGCGCACTGACGCTATCGGATTGGTTATTGACCGTAATACACTACAAGACAAACTTAATGGGATTCAAGAGGCTAAAAAGAGCCTTGACCCTGCTATTCAGGAGATACATACTGCACAAGAACAATATCTAACCGATAAAATTGAGCAAGCCAATGATAAGTTACGAGATATTGTAAGTGGTACTAAAACTACGTATTCAAAAGAGCGTGATGATAAAGGACAGGAAACAGGCAAATTCTTAAAGAGTACTGATGGCAAGCAAGAAGAGATAACCCCTGAAAGATATAACTTGGAGCGTACCGAACGGGATGCTAAGGTAAAAGACAATGTGCAGGAAAATCCTGTTGCAGAACCAACAACTATAAAAGAATCAGACAATGGCAAAATCGATGAAATGGGAGGGAAGCCCAATGGACAAGAAGCAGGACAAAGCGGGGATGGCAAAAATGAAATCGGCATCCCACAAGAAAGCACCAAAGAAAATGGGCAAGAAAAAGTAGTTAAATCGGGTGCGGGTGAGACTGTACCCGATAAATTGAAAGATGTACAAGTTGGAAACAGAGTTCCTATATCAAGAGGCGATGAAAGCGGAATAGTTGAACGAATGGGAGTCGATGGTGATAAAACAGTGTTATCGGTAAAAGGAGATGATGGTAAATTAAATGAAGTTATTATACCTAAACACGCCGTTGAACATTACGAACAATCTTTAAATGAATTAAAAAATGCCATTCAAAAGCAAAGCACAGGAGAAATGGTCCTTCGCCAACAAGAAACCGTGGGCGAAGGAGTGGGCGGACAAGACGAACCAAAAGTCGCTCCCGCAGAAATTGAAAAAGAGCAACCAAAAGAAAAAGAAATAAAAGCCGGAGACACGCTCAGAAAACTAGCTGACAGAATAGACGCAGGTAAAATAAATAAGTTAGGTGGTTTTAAGGCTTCTACAGGCTTTGATGCTTTGTGGGATACCTCTTTACAGGTCGTGTCTACATCGTTGCGTGGCGGAGCTAAATTAGCCGATGCAATTGAAGAAGGATTGAAACATATCCGACAAAGCGATTGGTATAAAAATCTAACTGATAAAAAAGACTTTGAGGCTAAATATGCTGAACACCTGAATAACGAGTTGTCAGATACTAAAGAAGATGTTGCTACCGAACAACCTAAAAAGTTTGTTACCAGCGCTAAAAATGCCGACACCGATAAACTAAGGGAGAAATTAGGTTTGTCGCCATTAATGAAAGCCGCTGCAAGGGCTAATCCCGAAGTATGGGACGAGGTATTGGCACGTTTAGATACCAACCCACAAGCGGCAGATGACCTGATTAAACGCTTAGAGGTCGAAATGCGACCCGTAACAGACGTAGAGCAAGGTTTGTTGGTACATAAGCAAATAGAACTTGAAACTACCGTTCAGGAGGCCTCACAGCGTATTATAGACAACAAAAAAAAAGGTATTGACGATAAGTTTGACGATATCAATCTCAAAAACGAAAGGGATAAATTATCTGACCTAATTAAACTACAAAATAAGGTAGGTAGGGAATGGGGATTATCTGGTAAGTTCCGTCAACAACTGTATAAAGATGATTTTTCATTAGCGAGCTTAGAGCGCAAAACAATGGCGGTTTTAGGTGGCCGTGACTTAACGCCTAAAGAGTTGGATGAAATTCAAAAGGTACACGATGAGTTTAATAAAAAGCTGAAAGACCACGAAGATATTATTGCGGGACTACAAAAGCGCAATGCTGACTTAGAGGCAGAAAAGGCTTTAAAGAAACTAAAAAAAGACGCAGACTTTGAACAAAGAAAAGCGAAGCGTCAAGGTAAGATAATTGACTACGATAAGCAGATAAAAGATACCATTACAGATATTCGTGCTAAACTAAAAAAGGCACGTTCGGAAGCCAACGTTGTACCAATACCATACGCCAAAGAATTAATTGCTATTGCCCCTGAGTTGGGTGAATTGGCAAAAGCTTATATCTCAAAAGGCATAACTAATCTGGAAGATATTGTCGACAAAATTCATCACGATCTGAAAGATGATTTTGATAATTTAGATAAACGTGCGGTACGGGACGCTTTAAGTGGATACGGCAAAGAGTCCAAAAAGCAAACTCGTGACGAGATACAAACTAAACTTGACGAGATTAAGCGTGAAGCTAAGTTAATGTCGCAATTGGAGGACTTAAAAAATGGTTTGGCTAAAGCAAAGACTGAAAGAGCAAAAGATAATATTAACGAACGTATTGAGGACTTAAAAAAACAGATACGAGAATTAACACCCCAAGATGAGGCTAAGAACAAGTCCTACATCACCCGTATGCAGAATATGCAGAAGGAATTGGAGGCTAAGTTAAAAAGTGGTGACTTTGATAAAACTGTTCGTGTGCCTATCGAACTGAGTGAAGAAGCTCGTGCCTCCCGTGCGGCATATTTGCGTGTTAAAAAAGAATTTGAAACTGCTTTGGAGAAAAAAAGGTTAGCCAACAGAAGCAAGATAGAAAAGGCAAGCGATTGGTTTGTGAAGTGGAGGCGTAATGTGTTATTCTTAAACCCAAGCACCTTTGTTAAGTTGGGTACATACGCCTCTTTAAAGATGCTTTCTAAGCCATTACACGAACTTATAGGTTCGGGGTTACGAAAGTTACCTTATCTGTCAAAGATAGCCGAGAAAGCCCCAAGAGAGGGTCACGCCTTTAATGTACAGGCAGAGGCTAAGGCTTTTGCACAGATGTGGTCAAAGTCTACGTGGTCTGATATTAAAAAGAACCTGACTAATAAAGAAGGAGACTTACAGGTCATTAATGATGGATCAGATGAAACTACACGTGTTCCAGATGCTAAATTATTGGATATAGGCGCATCATTACACTCTGCTATTAAGCAAATACCCAAACACGCAGAATTTGAGCGAAGTTTGATATTACGGACTAAATATGCTTATGAGCATGGTTTAGACGTAAGTAATCAATTGGTACAATTACAAAATGTTGCCGGGGCATTGAAAGACAGTTTGCCTGGTTCTCAATTGAACGAGTTAGAAAGCAAAGCCTATCAGGATTCATTACGGGATATTTTAATGCAGGATAATGTTGTGTCTAAGGCATGGAGCGGTGCTATCAATCAGTTAAGCCAATTAGCAGAAAGCGGTAAGTTGAATAAGACTACAATAGAATCTACGGGTATTAAAAATGCCGCTAAGTCTTTACGGGCAGCGATGCAGATATTTATACCAATTACCAAAGTTCCGGTAAACTTCGTGATTGATCGTGCTGAATATACACCAATTGTTGGTGCAGTACGTGCTATGTTGATTATGCGAAGGGGACTAAGTGAAATGAAGCCCGAAGAAGCAGATTATGTAATGCGTGTATTTAAGAAGCAAGGTATCGGTGCGGGTATGTTGGCATTTGGATATTTAAACCCGAATATGTTTGGTGGTTTTCAAGTGAGCAATAGTAAAAGAACAGATGACCAATTAAAGGCGAACGATATTGAGGTTTTTGGCTATAAAATACCCCACTTTATGACGCACACAGCCTTTTTATCCATTTGCCAATTAGGGGCGACGTTAAGGCATATAGCTGATGATGAGGTAGAGGGTAAGTTTACAGTAGATAAATATATCAAAGCTACTGACAGAGGCGGTAGTGATGCTGCTATAGCCAATGTACGGGATATTGCTAAAACAGTTCCATTTATGGATACCCCAACAAGATTAATGGATGCGGTTAAGTCTAAAGAATCTTGGAATAAGTTTATACAAGATTTTACTATGGGATTGGTATTGCCACCAGATATAAAGACAGCAGTAAAATAGCAATCAAAAAACAATTACTTTTGAATAAATAAATAAATCATGAGTTCGATAATAGCAGGTAAACAGAATACATTAACCCAAACATTTACGGTTGCTACGGTAAGTGGAGTGCTTACGGCTACTTTAGTCATTGGCGGCGAGACGGCTTTTGACTTTGGGTTCACTGATTTAATCAGGATTAAAGATACTACGACAAACACTACGTTTGGCTTATCTGCCGGAACGACGTTTAGCAATACATTTGCATCTGGCTTGCCAACTTTTACGTGGGTATTACCCAATGTCCCTACCGGGACTGCCAGTGATGACACGATATTGGTGTATTTAAACGTTACGGAGCCACAAGCAGATACATTATTGTTGCAATACCAAAAGGCTTAAGTTTTTCACAACAAATAAATCTTTGGAGTTTGATTGAAAAGTCAAACCCTTTTTTTATGTTTGTTCCCAATAAGGAATTTTACCAACTACTAAAAACAAACTTCATGGAAACTTGCAAGCAATGCTCAAAAGAATTTGAGGCATGGGAAGCTGAATTTTATTGCGACAATTGTGATAACGACGGATTAGAAGAACGTTGGTACGATTGGTGCATTGGCGAACCTGATATGATTACGTGTACTGAATGTAATGGTGATAAGACAATTAAATCTATGGAACGTGGTTTTTGTTCCGAAGATTGCAGAGAGGATTACTTTTATCCCAATAACGGTATATGAAGGAATCTCTCAAAAAACTCGTCAAGCAAAAGTACGCTGAGATAGTAGAGAAGCGTTTAAGCAAATCAGAGGCTTTAGAGGCGCAACAGGCTATTATCTCTCAAATTGATGATACAGTATACCAAGCGGAAGAAGAAGTAGCTGACGAGCCTGTAATAACGGTATTACCCCGTAACATCAGGTTAGTTAAACAACAGCAAGCAGAGTGCATAGAATGTATCATTGGCGACATTGACAATATCCGTGAAACGTTGCCTTATTTGTTGGAGCATCAGGTGGAAGATGTGCAGAAAGCAGAGGAACGGTTGTATGTTCAAGATGAAGCGGGGATACTGTTTACTAACCAGACTGGAACAGGTAAGACGATCGTAGGTGCAGGGTTGATTAAACGTTCATTAAAACTCTTTCCTAATGAGCCTATACTTATTGTAACACCTACCGATAAAAAGTGTAAAGATTGGATATTGGAGTGTTCATACTTGGGTATACGAGTTTATCAATTGCAGGATACAAGGGATGCTGGTAGATTAGTAAGCACCACAACCTATGCCAATTTTAGAGAAAACATTCCATTACAATGCCGAAAGTTTCAGTACATTATTTACGATGAGTGCCATAAGATAATGCAGAATGGTTTGGGCAAAGAAACAAGCGCCTTAGAAGCGCATAGGCGTACCGCTAATCCATCCAATAGCACAAAGGTAGTATTCCTATCAGCAACACCCTTCGCCTACGTACAGAACCTTGAATATGCCGATGGCTATTTATTTAAGATGGGCAATCGTGCTAAGTTCTTAATGGATAATTTTGGCTATACTTTATTGGAAGATGGCAAGTTAATGCAACCCGCTATTGGTGTTGATGTAGGGATATTGGAGCGAGAGTTTGCCGATAGGCTTATTAAGTCAGGGGCTATGAGTACCCGAAAGATTAAGATACCCTTTGACTATTCGAGAGAATTTGTGTTGATGGGCGATACTTTAGGTTTACAAATTGATGAAGGCTATATGCGTATTGGTGATGTGAAGCAATTTCCGTTCCTATCACAAGCGATTTCAGGTAAGTTTGACTATCGTTATACATCACAGTTATTAGAGTGCATCAAGGCACGACAGGCAGTACCACGTATCAAAGAGCATTTGGCATTAGGACGCAAGGTAGTCGTCTTTCATGCCTATAACCACTCCCTACCGTCACACCCTTTTGAAATGAGGGCTGAGAACTTTAAAAACTATCTCGATGTAAATAAAATTATGCGGGAAGTTTCGCTATTCCATCAACTTTATCCCGAATACGGTAATTTGGATGTGAGGGACTTAAAGAACCCGATAGCAACTATGAAAGAAGCTTTCGGCAATAACGTAGTTTTCTTTAATGGAGAAGTTGGTAAGGCTAAACGTAGTAGTGACTTGGACTACTTTAATGCCGATAGTGGTGTTGATGTGTTTTGCGTACAGGTAGATGCGGGTAAAGAGGGAATAAGCCTCCACGACAAGACTTCTGCTAAACAGAGGGTAACGATCAACCTCATGCTACCGACAGCGCCTACGACCGCTATACAAGCCGAGGGGCGTATTTATAGAGAGGGGAATAAAACAGATGCGATTATTGAATATCCCGTACTCCATACCGCTTTTGAGAAGTTTGTGTTTGCGGACAGGATTAGCAAAAGGGTAAGAACGGCTGAGAACTTAGCTTTGGGTAGCCAAGCAAGGAATTTGGAGATCACCTTTAAAGAGGGGTATTTAAACCCGACAAGTGATAAGCCTCATAAGGGACAAGGTAAGGGTGGTAAGAAAGCGGATATGCTGTTTGACCATCCCGACGAGTTTGAAAAGGCTAAGACGTTTTACTACAAGCGTGTGGCTAAAAAGGATAATAAGGCTTTAGTGCCTGAACCTTTGGGGTATAAGATTGTTCAATGGCTATCGGCCAGACCATGTGATTGCTTATTAGATGCAAATGCAGGAATTGCATCAGTAAGTAGATATTTTAAAGCAAACACCGATAATACTATAATAGAAACCGATATAAAATTAAGAAGCCAAGCAAGCATTTATGTCGAAGCGGTTGAAAGGTTGATGTGTGAAGGATTTGAGGAATTACATATTACCAATAAATATCAAGGGATTGTCTTTTTAAATAGAGAAAATATTGATTTTATGCTTACCAAAGCCATTAAGCATTTAAAACAAACCGGAAGATTAATATTTATAATACCGTTTAAAGACCTGTCGGATTACTTTTATAAAAACATAAACAGCGTTCTTCGCGCCACAATTATAATCCCATCCTGCGTATTTGGTAGTGAATTTATATTATTTGTAATAGACAAAGTTTTGGTTAAAGAAATAATTCCATTATTGCCACCGACTGAATATGTTGATTTATCAAGTATTTCAACAATTGATAAGTTCTTTGAAGCAATTAAGGATATAACTATTATTGAGAGACTAGTAGAGCCAGATAAAGTCGTTAAAGTAGAAAAGCATTATACTTGGCAATATTAGTTTGAATGCTTATATTTGGGCATAAGTAATTGACTTGCCCAAGAGATTGCTTTAACGAAATTAGAATTAGCCTTATTGAAAAGTTACTTGGAGGGCAAGCCTTGTAATGATTCGGTGAGGCTTTTATTTTTTATACTAAATAATGAAAAAATGCAAAAAATGCGGGATTGAAAAAGAATATTCGATGTATCAAAAGAACAAAAAAATGGCAGATGGATATTTATCTTATTGCAAAAAATGTATGAATAGGGTGGTGTCTAATCCAGAATTTAAAGCATACATGAATAGCTATAGAATTAGATATAAGGATAAAATAAAAGAACGGTATAGTATTCGTATGAAAAATGACCCTATATTTAATCTCTCAAAAAAAGTTAGAAGTAGACTTAATACAGCCATGCTAAGAAAATACTCTTATCAATATAGGAAAAAGAATAAAACAGAAGTAATGCTTGGTATTCCTTTTGCATTATTTAAAATATATATAGAAAGTAAGTTTACAAAGGGAATGAAGTGGGAAAATTTATTAAATGGAGAAATACATTTAGACCACAAAATCCCATTGTCATCCGCTAAAACAGAAGAAGAACTTGTTGCATTATGCCATTATACTAATTTACAACCATTGTGGGCTAAGGATAATATGGCTAAATCAGATAAAATCTTTCCTACTCAAATGATAATGACTATTTGAGAAAAAAGAAGTAAGTTATAGTTGGAATTACAAATAAAGTATATACATTTGAAAGTCCAACAATTCCGTTGGCACAAAAGCTTACCAGCAATGAATAAATTAATCTTAGATGCCTGTTGTGGCAGTCGTATGTTTTGGTTCGACAAAACAAATCCCCAAGTTCTATTTGCGGATATAAGAACTGAAACCCATACTCTTTGTGATGGTCGACAATTAAATATTGCTCCGGACATTGAAATTGACTTTACCCAAATGCCTTTTGAGGATAATACTTTTCAAATTGTGGTTATGGATCCACCTCATATGAAGAAGTTAGGTAAGAATACGTGGATGGCTCAAAAATATGGCGTGTTACTACCATCGTGGGAAACTGATATCCGTGCGGGGACAAACGAGTGTATGCGAGTACTAAAACCCGGTGGTACGTTTATATTCAAATGGAACGAGGCTCAGGTTACTTTAAATCAAGTATTGGCTTGTATCGAATACAAACCTTTATTTGGTCATGTAACAGGTAAACACGGTAAAACTATTTGGCTATGCTTTATGAAGGATATTGACCCCATAGTTCCTTGGTAAGCTCTATGCGGTTGGTAAAGCCTCGACTTCGGTTGGGGCTTTTTTGTGCCTTAAATTGCATTAACTAAACCATTATATTTGCTTCAAACAAAATAAGAGCAAATGGCTTACTCAGGCAATGTCACTCAGGTAGCGGGTGTTTTAACATTTCACGATACCTCAACTATATCAGCACCTTTAACATCAAAGGTATTGGTGGTTCAGGATGCCAATGGTACGACTTTAGCCACAATCACGATGGGTTCGCTTACTACAGCCACCTACACTATTACAAGCGATCAATGGTTAAACTTTGTGATGACTTTGGTTGATGCTGCCGGAAGTCATATTGTCGACGTGGCCTATTTAAGCGTTTATTTTTATTGGCAAAGTAAATTAAATCTTACAAAGGCTTTGGGTTGTGGTTGCTATTCTGAAAAGACTTATTGCAAGATAAACCAAGCTAACGAGTTTTTAGAAACAGCTGAATGGTACGCACCTTTGGTTGGCTATGGCATATTGGCTAATACAAATATAATTGCTGCAAATACCGTTATCAACAGTTAAGATGGCAACACAACAAGACGCACAAAACTTAATATTAGCGGCTCAGTTCCAAGCGGCAAACTTGATTAATTCAAATCGGGTGTTAATGACTATGGGTGGTCAACCTATCAATAAAACTAAGATAAACCAATACCGTAGCCTAATCAATGATTTAAGTTATTTGACGTATACCTTAATGGATTTTACATCGGATACGTTTATCAGCATATTTGATTGTTTAAGCAACGTTGTAGGACTATCTGGTAGCCCAGATATCAATCCGAACTACCAAGCACCTAACACGACTATCAACGTAATACGAACGGGCTCACAAGCGATAAATTACAACTATACACAGGCAGATTTGATAGACGCAGGGAGTGGTAACTGGTATTTACCTTTCAACCTTGATGCTAAGTTTATACCATTATCTTTAGAGATTAACGGTGTGTCGACAGCATTTACTTTTGATACCACGTTTATTCCATCAAGGGTATACGGATTTGCAAGTAATTCAACTCAAACAATCGTTCTTACAGTAATCAGTACAACATGAAGAAATTAATTTATACCCTATTGCTTATTACAGCCTCTGTAAGCCCACTAAAAGCACAATGGTTACAAGTAGGCAATACCTTACAAAGAACGGCTGACGGTAAGTCATACCGCTTTAGTTTAGGCTCACCAGGATTTGCTTATTGGTATACAAAAGCTCAGATAGATAGTTTATTGGGGGGATTAAATTATATTAAAAATCAAAACATCACTAAACAAAGCGGAGGCTTTTCAACAAGCTATGGTCAATTAGATAGTTTAAATATTCAAACTAATGCAAGTCCATTAAGAGGTTTTGTTCTTAAACCATGGATTAGTTCTGGGCCAGGAAATAGACTAAGTTTTTATTCTTATGGTAATATTGCTAGTGTTCCTGTTTATACAGAAGTATTAAGACTAAAAAGCGGAGGAGGAGCTATTGCTATAGCCGGAGCTAATAATGATTCTCCCGGATGGATGACTTATGACTATGATTATTCTCATCACCCTAATCTAACTTATTATTTTGGTGGTAAAAATGGAAATGGATATTTAGGTTCTCTTAATGCTGTTATTAATAATTGGGTTACAGGAGGTACACCTGCTATGCAATGGGATTCTGTAGGTAATGTAACAATATCTCAAGCAAGTAAAACATTTACTATTAATGGCTCGGCTCAGTACAACATAGCTAAAAATATAGGAGTTTTAGGTTTTTTATATAAGCAGAAGGCCGATAGTTTATATGCTCCAAAGGCATCCGGTTTAGGGTATGTACCATATTCAGGTTCTACAACTGATGTAGATTTAGTTACAAATGGACATGGTTTATATGCAGAATTTGCAGAAGTTGGTCATAGTTCTAGTAGCGGCTCTGGAATTGATGCAGCATTATTTTATAATAATGCCGCTACGGGTACTGGTATAGGAATACAAGCAGGTGATGCTACACATTATGCTCTATCAATAGAACCATATAATCTAGGAGGTGTTAAAGCTTCTATCTATGGTGATGGTCATGCTGTTTTTAATAGTTCTATTACAGCAGCATCATTTATAAAGGCAGGGGGTACTTCCTCTCAGTATTTAATGGCAGATGGGAGCGTATCCACTGGTGGCGGTACGGTTACTGGTGGGGTTATTAATTGGCCTGGTACTATATATTCAACACCAACAACAGCAACAGTAGTAAGCGGTAATTTAACTTTTGCACCAACATTAACAAGTCAAACTACAAATACTTTTTTAGCTGCACCAAATGGTAGTTCAGGTTATCCTTCTTTTAGGTCTATTGTTGGTGCTGATATACCTACTCTTAATCAAAACACGACAGGTAATGCAGCCACAGCTACGGCTTTACAAACTGGTAGAACTATTAACGGAATTACATTCGATGGTACTTCAAATATTACTTTACCTACTATTACTAACACTTTAAGTCAGCAAACTTCTGCAAATTTCAATATTGATGGTAGTGGAACTGCCGCACAATTTAATGTAATTAGTCCGGCGGGTACTCCCTCATCTGGTATAGCATTAGGTTCATCAGTAGCAAATAAATTATCAGTAAAAGGCATAAGTGGATTTGGTGTTAATCTAGATATGACTGCTTTAACTGCCACAAGAAATGTAACTGTTCAGAATAAAGCATATACTATAGCAGGAACTACTGATAATATTAGTGAGTTTACTAATGATGCTGGATATTTAACATCATCTACTGGAGTTTCATCATTTAATACACGTGTAGGTGCAGTAATTCCTGTTGCCGGAGATTACGCCTCTTTAACCGAAACATTGACCAATAAAACTATTTCTGGTAGTTCAAATACATTATCAAATATAGCAAACGCAGCATTAACAAACAGCGCAATAACCATTAACGGAGTATCTACGTCTTTAGGTGGCTCTTATACCGCTAATAATTTAACAGCTACAGATGCAACATTAACTTTTTCGGGTTCTTATAATGGAAGCACAGCAAGAACAGTAGGCGTTAATTTAGCTAATAATTTTTTATGGACAGGAACGCATACCATAGGTGGTATTACGCAAAGTGCAGGAACATGGTATACCAGTAATGCCGTATCAGGTGAAATGTTAAAGAGCAACACAACTAATAACAGAACATCATTAGCTTTGGTTCCGAATGGTACTTCAAATATAGCAGATACGTGGTGGTTTACTTCAAGTGATGTGAATACCAACTATTCCGCTTTAGTAGTTGGATACGAAACAGGTTCTTCATCGTGGGGATGGAACTCCGCATCTGCCGGAACTGGTACACCAAAGGCAATCTATTTCAATGCGACTAACGGTCAAAGCAAAGCCACAGCAAATGTGGTTATCAATACAGATGGTACGACATCTTTTGGCAATACACTCAAAACTGTAGCAGGAACATCGTCGTTAGCCCCTGTTAATTTCGCTACAGGAGCAGATAAAACTACGGGTTTAACAAGTGGTGATATGTGGTATACTGCACCAACATTTAAATATTATAATGGTTCAGGAACAAGAATATTTGTGACTGCCAATAATGCAGCAGCAGGAAATGGTCAAATACCTATAGGCAATGGTACAGATTTCACGATTGCTAATCTTACAGCAGGATCAGGTATTAATATAACCAATGCATCTGGTAGCATTACCGTCGCAGCCAGTGTATCACATACTATTTTTACTCCGGCTACAGGAGGAACTGTAAATTTGGTTAATAATCAATATAATATCGTCAATCCAAGTGGTGCATTAGCTACATTAACCGTTAATTTTCCTTCAAGCCCCGCAAATAACGATAGGGTAGAAATAAAATTTACGCAAGCAATTACAGCCATAACCTATAGTAACGGTACTGTTGTGGATGGAATAACAGCCCCAACAGCTGGCGGCTATTATAAATATACCTATGATTCAGGAACAACCTCTTGGTATTAAAATCGCTATGAAAAACATCATCATAACCGCCCTAATATTAGCAGCTTCTATTTCGGCAAAAGCACAAACACTCGATACGGCTTTCTTATCAGCGCATCAAATCAGGACAGCTAAAATAAAACCGTTAAAGATAGATATTTTTGATACAGACAGCATTACGCATATTGGGTATGCAAATATCTGTTCGGATGGCGTTACTCATTTTGATATTAATATCATCTTTTGTAACGACAATGCATCCATCTTGAAAACCTATCCTTTAATTGTGAAAGGTGCTGATTTTGCAACATTACAATCCAGTATTCAGGCTACAGGAGGGTTTTTAGCGGTACTTACTTATTATTCAAATAACTATCTAACTACACCAACCAAGCAAATCATCTTTAAATAAGATTAATTTAAAATATTCCCCTACTTTAGATTAATCATTAACATATTATATTAAAAACTGAGCAAAATGAAAAATTACAACAAATTACCAGACCCAATTGAACCAGACGACAACAACCCACCAGTTCAACCGCCTACAGGGCCACCACCTACACAAACACAACATGAATAACAGATTGCTTATACCATTGGCTATTGAGTTGCATTGCATATCCCTATTGGTTTATTATGGGGATATGCAATTACATCCCAATGATTATTTAAAATTTGGATGGGCTACTTATTTCCACGCCTGCCAGGTTTTATTTCTTGCATTGTTTTGTATTTGTTTCGCTTTAATAAATAAAAAATCAATGTTTGATAATCAATTCCTAATGGTAGAAGCATTTATGAGTATTTCTCTGGGCATTGTGTATTCATTACAAGGATTGGGTTTTAAGCTTCATTCATTTGGTTTGATTGTTGTAGTTATCGCTATAACAATCGCCACTGGAAGTATTATATTTAGCGAAATTAGACATGGACTTTTTAAAACAGAATAACAACGTGGCTACACAACCAATCCCACCTGAATTAGATATGACAAAAATTATTGAATGGTTTGTCGGATCAGTTACTTTCCTTATTGGTTTTTTTAAAATCGTAGATTCTTACTTTGCTCACAAGAAAAGGGACAAGCAAGAGTTTATTGAGCGCGTAGTACGAGCGACTATGGATAGTTGCTTGGCTGATATCAAATCTGAACTACATGAGTTTAAGAAAGAGACAGCCGCATCAATGGAAAAATTTAATGGGACTGTGTTGGATATCTATAGAGAGGTTAGGAAATGACCGAGGTATTAAGCCAATACGGGCTTGCTGGCGCAGTTATTATTGCTTTGGCTGGTTATGTACTTATGATAGAGAAAAGACACCGTGAAGAGCGTGATGAGTGGCGTAAGAGTATCGATAGGCAGAATGATGAGAGTAATCGGATTACACGGGAAAACACCAATATATTGTCAGCTTTAAAATCAATGTTAGAAAATAGAAGATGATTACATCAGAAATTATATCGCAACTTTTATTTTGGAGTATTGTGATTTTTAGCGGCGTTATTGCATACGAATTCTATCGGAGTAAGGATGGCCGGTTGCGTATTTTAATAATTGAATTGTTCTTGGCTAAGATGTGGTGTTATGGCGTTGCAGGAACTTATTACCTCTTGTGGGACTTACATCATGTGAGTAGCGATAATGCCTTGTGGCTACGCATAGTATGTAATTTACCTATGTTTATAGTGATGCTTAGGTTGTATCAGTTTATTAGAGTTAAGAAATAGAATTATGGCGGACTTTCAGATAGCAAATAAAATTACTGGTGGTAATGAGGGTGGCTATAGTTTCGATAAAAACGATAGGGGTTTAGAAACGTTTGCTGGCGTATCACGTAGGTTTTGGCCTAATTGGCATGGGTGGTCTATGATAGATGCTTACAAACGTGCGCATGGGCTGACCAATATTGATTCATTATTGAAAGATAATTTAATGCGCCAATATATAGACGACTTCTATAAACAAAACTTTTGGGACGTAAACAAGTTAGACCAAATTAACGATCAGCAATTGGCTAATTCGGTGTATGACTTTGGTGTGAATGCGGGAACTGGAACAGCGGCTAAAATGCTTCAATCTGCGGCAGGTGTAACAGTAGATGGCATCATTGGTTCAGGTACACTGGCTGCGGTCAACAGCGGTAATCCTAAGGCTATCTACGGCGGTATTAATGAGCAACGTATCGCTTACTATACCCACTTAGCTACTAAGCCGGGACAAGCACAGTTCTTAAAATCGTGGCTTTCACGAATTAAACCTTATAAACAATCATAATCATGGCAGACGAAACAGCAGATCAACCAGTAGTAGTACAACAGCCGGTAGTGGCTAAAGAAAGTGAAACTAAAACCGTTATAGGTATGGGTAGTTTAACACTCCCTACACCGGAAAACGTAAAAGCGGCCTTTAAAATGATTACGTTCTTTACAGTTGTGGCAGGCGTGGTACTTAATGGTATATCAGATATCCCACCAGATGTAAAGAAAACTTGTTCAGAGTATATTTTAGTGGTTATCCTAATACTTCAAAAAGCAGAGGATTTCTTTGGCATCAAAATAACTCAATCATAAAAAATTAATAGAAATGAGTTTAGCATTTGGTGTATTAGCTTTTTTGGGATTCGTTATATTTTCTATAGCCGTTACAAAGTTTAAGGTATGAAATTACATATTGCCATGTGGATTATAGTTGGCATATTGTGTTGGATTATTTCCTTAGTAGGAAATGCTTAACTTATAAAACAAAGCAGCTAATATTAATCCAATAAATATTATCAGAAGTGCTTTACTGATGATGTGATCTATTCTAATCATTTGTTTTCTCCTTTCGCAGGGGTGGTAAGTAGTTTTGGGTGTTCGTAAATGTTGCCTATGACTTCGATATTATTTGACTTACCGTTATCCCAATTATACCGTTGGTTTTGAGCGAATGAAATGAATTGTTTATATTTAGTATCGGTATCAAAATAACCGAATGCGCCATTAATGTAAATTACAGGGCGTTTTACTATTAATTGAAACAGATTAACAATATCTCCTTCATAAATATCAATACCGTTACGGTCTTTTAAGCCAGTGAATTGCATGATAACCAAATCAGTTAATCGCAATAAACTTGGAGTATTATCATTGTGAAGTTTAGACTGTTCGCCAAGCATAATATCTACACCGCTAAACAATGTTACTTCGCCAACAATATGAAAACCTGTACATAGCATAACTTTATATTTGTCATCCCATGCTCTAAACTTTATTTCTCTCATCTCAATTTTCGGTTGGCTTTTTCTGGCATATCTAACATTGTTAGGGTCGTCATTGTCGTGATTGTTTGCGCTCATTCTCTTTCCTTTTTTTAAAAGCAGGCTCACTTAGGACGCCTGCTATTTTGTTACTCGGTTAGTTACTCTTAGTTGAGTCGTAATATACCTGACCAATTCTCTGTAGATCAGTAATACTAACGCCGTCTTGGGTCAACTCGTTACTTAATCCCTGCCAAAGCCCCTGTAATTGTATTGCTTGCTCGGCAACAGGCAGAGTTTTTATATACGCTGCACCATCGGCAACAATCTGATCGGGAGTTTTTCCGGCCTCATTATCAGCCCAACGCCAACGGATGATAACAGCGGGTAAATATTGCCTGGCTTTCGCTACTATTAAATCATCAATATTGCCGGGTATGATCTTTGTAATAAAATCCGCCACCTCGGGATTTTTATCGTCATAGTTTTTAATCCCGTTAACTATTGCTAATGAAACATCTAAAAGGTGTTTGCTTGATGGCAACAACCATTTGATAAAACGTTTTGCGGCATCTAAGCCGTCCTCGATAATTGAAATTAAATTCATATAGTTACCCTGTTTAGCCGACGGACAGGAAAGGTTTTGATGGATTATCGGACATTAACTTTTGATTTATTTGAAGTACGTTCTTCAAGTGCTTTTTCAAGTACTCTTTTTTGGTCTTGTAAAACCTCTAATTTAGCCCTTAACTGAGCTATTGTAAAATCGTTCGTTTCTGGTTCTTGTGTGTTTGTTATTGTTGACATATATTTAAACGGTTAACCTACGCTCCGTAAAGGTTTAAGGGCTTTATTAATCAATTCAATAGATTTTTCATGTTGATGAAAGGCTATTTTAGGCAAGATAGCCAAATTGGCATGTATTATAGCCGACATTATTTTAAGTTGCTGCATTAGCAATGGTGCATGGGCTGCTAAGATACCATTTGCGAAAGCAATATCCATACCTATAGAATCTGCATCTAAGATGCATTTTTGACCTGGTAATACATTATCTAAAATATATATATTACCCGCATATATAATGCAATTCCACGGTCCCGGAGTATATTTCGTTTCTTTCATAATATTACTGTTTTTTAACCCGTTTCTTAATCAATTGATATTCATAAACACCATTACGAACGGTATCGCATTTACCACCGTGGCATATTACGGTGAAGTCGCTTTTACGGTCATGTCCCATGCTGTATGATTCCATTTTGCAGGTATCGATGAAGCGGCCTTGTTTCTTCTGTCCAAACGCCAATACTGGAAATGATATCAGCATGAATAT
>Ga0207695_10000608_pt1 | contig 71944 bp, 60 predicted proteins | sample KBSC54metaG_FD_184354 | JGI IMG/M metagenome (GOLD analysis project Ga0207695, IMG submission 184354) | Corn rhizosphere microbial communities from Kellogg Biological Station, Michigan, USA - KBS C5-4 metaG (SPAdes) (version 2) | ecosystem: Host-associated > Plants > Roots > Rhizosphere > Soil...
TACATCGATGCGTCGGCATGTTCCACCTCCAGGATCTGCTTGCCATCGGCGGTCCGGCACAACCGTGTGACGGTCGGTACATCGATCTCCGAGTACGAATCGAGATAATATTTCCGGTCGGGCGAAAAGGTGACGATATGATTGGCCTTCACGGGAGTAAGATCGACAAGGTGCTGTCCATCGAACCCGATACGGTAGTAATGAACATAATAGGGATCCTCTCCCGGCTTCATCCCGCTGGCCGAAAACCAAACTTCTCTCTTCCGGGTATCGATGCTGTCGATGTTGCGTACGATCCATTGTCCGCGCGTGACCTCCTGTTTCTGCGCGCCGGTCAGCCAGTCGACGAGATACAGATGTTGCCAGCCGTCTTTCTCCGAGGTCATCAGGATCTCGTTCGTTTCCGGCAGGTAGTAGGTGAACAGACGCGACTCATAGATAAATGTCTTCGTCGTCTCATCCACGATAGTCCGTGTCTGTGCCGTCTGCGCATCCACTTCGAAAATGCGGAAACGCTGATGACCCCGCTCCACCCGCTCGAAGGCAAAATACCGGCTGTCGTTATGCCGCCAATGCAATTCGGGTGCCCCGAAAAAATCTACCGCCGGGGTATTGACCTTCACTTTTTGTCTGCCTTCGATCCGGAAGATGAACATTTCATAGGTGGTGAACGGATCTCCGGGCTGTTTGTAGGGTCGGCCTCGCAGCCTCCCGCGGGTCGTGCCGGGTACCGATGAAAGCACATAATATACCGAGGAGTCCTTTACCGGGTTGATATGATAGCCGACGATATATTTGCTGTCAGGCGACCAGGCCAATTCACCATAGGGCTTTGCGGTGTCGCCGTCGCTTGTAAAAGCGAACACTTCTTCCCGCGGTGCGGTTGCCTCCCGGACAAAGACATTCCCGTCATGGACAAACGCTACCCATTTTTTGTCGGGCGAAAGCGAGTCGTTCGAAAAAGAGGCCCATCGGCGTCCGGTGTACCGGCGGAAGGGTGCGTTTCGATACAGCGTATCGGCAGGCTCAGCCTCCAGCACTTTGCGCGTGCCGTGGACCATATCGACAAACACATATTCCTTTGCGCTGTCCTTCAGGATATTCCGGTACCAGAATGAGCCATGGTCCGCAGACCAGTGCGGCCGGACAGTGGCTTTAAAGATGGAGCGGGCGGCAATGCTGTCCAAATAGTGCGCCCGCCGGTAGCGGTCCATGATCTCGGATCGCGTGGGCTCATATTGAGGTAGGGATGCCACGGGCGGCTGAGCATAGACACACAAGTGCACCAGGAGCAACGAGCCCTGCAGGAGCAACCGTTTCATATTATTTGTTTTTTGTTATCTGCGGCGCGATCTCAGCCGAAGCGCTCCACTGCAAAAGGCGCCAGATCTATACTTGGAACGCGTTCATCCACAACCTCACTCACCAGGCGGCCGGTGCCGGCGCCAAGGCTCAACCCCAGCATCGAATGGCCCGTGGCGACCACCACGTTCCGGTATTTTTTTATACGGCCGATATACGGCAACCCATCCGCCGAACAGGGACGATAACCATACCAAATCTTCTCACGCGGAGGCATGGGCACGTCGAATTCGGGAAAGAAACGCCTGACGGCATTCAGGATGCCCTGCACGCGTGTGTAGCGCGGAGGAGTATCGGTCGATGTGATCTCCATGGTTCCGCCAAAACGGATCTTGTTGCCATCCATCGGCGTGATCGCGGCGCGACCTTCCACCAGGATAGCAGGGTAGTTGACGTGGTAGGGCGAGTCTTCGAGCGTAACGGAATAGCCTCTGCCCGGGACCAGCGGCAGATGCGTATCGAGCAACGCCGCCATTTCACGGCTCCAGGAACCCGTAGCCACGACCACGGTATCCGCATCAAAGACCTCACCCGGCGTGATTAGACGCCGGACGGCGCCGTCGCCTTTTTCAAACCCTCTGACCTCCTGGTTGGGGATCAGGTGTACCCCGCTGTCGCTGAGCAGCCGGAGCAACCCCCGCATCAGCTTGTTCGGGAAGAGATGTGCGTCGCATTTGAAAAAGATGGCGCCGAGCCCGTTGATCTTCGTATGCGGCTCCTTTGCCTGCAAAGCGGCGGCATCGAGCAGTTCTACGTCCAGTCCCAATTTATGCCCTTTTTCCACCGTGAGCCGCGCATGTTCCGCCGCGGCCGGGGTCTGGAAGATCTCGAGCAGCCCCTTATGCTCATAGGCGAAGTCGAAATGCGGAAGGGGCAGCCAGGTATGCTCATATTCATACTGGCTCAGCTCGGCAATATCCTTCAACGGGACCGCGGACCGCTCGACATGCTCCGCCGTAGCGCTTTTCATGAATTTCATCCCCCAGTCGATCAGGCTGCGGCTGAGACGTGGCTGTACGTAGAACGGGCTTTGCGAATTCAGCATCCATTTCAACCCCTGACGGACGATCCCGGGGGTTGCCAGCGGGATAAAATGACTGGGGCAAACATAACCGCAATTGCCATAAGAGCAATTGTCCATAAAATCCGATCTGTCGAGTACGGTGACCTGGTGTCCGGCCTTCTGCAGATAGTAAGCGGAGCTCAATCCGATGATCCCTCCGCCGATAACGACCACATTCTTTCCCATCCAAGTGACTTTTTTTTAATAATTCCGCAAATTTAGGCGCTAATCGCACACTCCCATTTGGCCCCGTCCGGCCATATTTTAACCATTTTTTACCCGATTTTCACTGGACTATGATAATATCCGTAAATTGACTAATTTCATATCGAGGTTAATTGGAAATCTATCTAGTCACACACCAAAACTGATCAGCGATGAAAGTACTGCAATTCACCCTTCCGGTGCCGCATGACAGGACCGTCATCGTTCAAAAAGACGAACTCCCGCATTTCTATCCCCATCTCCACCGGCACCAGGAAGTCCAGCTGACCTGGGTCCAGCAGGGCGAGGGGACCCTGGTAGCGGAAAATAACATGTATGCCTTCCGCCCCGGGGACATCTTCTGGCTCGGGGTCAATCTGCCCCATGTCTTCAGAAGCGATCCCTCCTATTTTTCGCCATCCAGCCGTAAAAAGGTCCGGACGCTGAACATCTTTTTCAATGTAAAGGGCCAGCTGGATTCGTTTTTCGAGCTGCCGGAGATCAAGAACCTGAAGAACTTCCTTGCCAACCGTCAGACCGGGTTCAAGGTACCTCCGCAGCATGTCGCCGGGGTGTCCGCAAAAATGCTGAGCATGCAAAACAGCTCGGGCGTGGATCAGCTGATCCATTTTATCGAACTGCTGAAGCAGCTGAGCTCTTTCCCCGAACTGGAGCCGCTCTCCTCCTGTTCCCAGCCTACGGCCTTCAGCGAACACGAAGGCATCCGCATCGGGGCCATCTACAACTACATCATCCAGATGTATGACAAACCCATCACGCTCGAGGATGTCGCCAAACAGGCGCACATGACGCCACAGGCCTTCTGCCGCTATTTCAAAAAACACACGCTGCACACGTTCGTGTCTTTTCTCAATGAGGTCCGGATCAACGAAGCCTGCAAGAAGCTGACGGATGGCAACTATGACAGCATCGCCACCGTGGCCTACAACTGCGGGTTCAACAGTATCACCAATTTCAACCGCGTTTTCAAAAGCGTCACGCGAAAATCGCCGAGCGAGTACGTGGACAGCTATTTCAAGCTCAACGCCGAACCATGCGGATGACGCCCGATACCGGGCCCACGGACGTATGTTTGTTCCGCGCGACGAATTTCACCGTCACGGTCTGTTTACCCATCACCAGTTCCCGCGGTATCGGATACCCGATGTCATAAAACTTGCTTTGTTTGAACGTCGTCAGGTTCTGCGTGGCAATAGTCTGCCCGTCAACCTGGATATCCCAGGTGCGTCCGCGATGGTCGTCTCCCCAGTAACTGCACAACAACGTATTCCCGGCCGAACTGTCCACTTTGATCACAAACGAGAACCAGCCGCCATTTTCGGCAGAGCGCCATTTCCTGCCATGCGCGTCCCCGACCTCCATGCCTTCCCCGGTGAATGCATGGTCCCTTTCCGGTTGCATTTCACCCAGGCGGACCCGGTCGATGGTCCGGTCCTCCAGTTCCTGCCCGCGTTTCCTTCCGGCCGCATATTTTTCCTGCTCGATCGCCCACGCAGCGGGAGAAAAATAATCCCAATACACGGAATAGTATTCGTTCTCCGTCCGGTTGAACGGGATGAGCGTCACATCTTCCGGATGACCCACCGCCGAGGTCCGGAAGACGAGCCGGTCCTTGTCGGCCAGACGATGCACCCATTGATTCGGATCCCGGCTCTGCGATACCAGCACGGGAATGCCTTTCACGGGATCGGGTTCCTTATCGCCCAGTTCGCCCGCCAACAGCACGGGTCCGTAAAACAACGCGATGCGTGCCGGGTTATCGGGGATGGCCATGGTATAAAAGGATTCCGGGAACCGGGCTTCGATCTTATCTCCGTCTCTCCAGGTCCGGCGGATATGCAGATAGCCGTCTTCTCCAACGGATGCCGCTACAGGAGCACCGTTGACCGTAAGCCTGACGGGTCCCGACCAGTGCGGTTTGCGGATACGCAAGGTAAAGGTCTCCGGATGAGACGTACCGATGGTGAGTTCGGTGTTCTCTTCGCGGGGAAGCAGCGTGTGTTGCACGACCGTGATACGCTTTTCCTTCCAGCTTAGACGCGAAGGAATGAAGAGATTCACATACAGGCTCCCGTCGCTGCCGCGTGAATAGATACTTTCTCCATATTTCACATGGTTCTCCATGCCCGAACCCACGCAACAGGTGAATGTATTGAACGGGTCGCTGTACTCTTTATGTCCTCCCATACGCAACGGCGTAAAATACGTCATCATCCCGGTGGTATGATCCTGCGTGGCGAGGATATGGTTGTACAAGGCCCGTTCATAATAGTCCATCAGCGACGCGGAAGGATGCCAGGCGAATAGATGCCTGGTCAGCTTGAGCATATTATAGGTGTTACAGGACTCCTCGGTGTTATCGGTCAGTTCATCGTTGAGCTTGCCTGCCGGACCCAGATATTCATAGTCGCTGTTGCCGCCGGTGGCATAGGTATGACCGTCGACGATGATCGACCAAAAGTTCCGCGCGATGGCGCTGTCGGGTCCGTTGGCAGTCAGCTCGTATTGCCGCGCGCAGCCGATGACCTTCGGTATCTGCGTATTGGAATGTTTCCCGGCGAGATCATCCAGTCCGCGAGACAGCGAGTCGAGGATCCGCTTGTCATGGAATTTGTAGGAAAGCGCGAGATATTTTTTTTCGCCCGTGATGGCATAGGTATTAGCCAGCACATCGTTCATTCCGCCATATTCGCAAAGCTCCATCTTCTGTATCGTGCTGTCGGGGAGGCGACCGACGATGCCGGCGGTCCAGTCAGCCATGCCTCTCTCCACCGTTAATGCCTGCCTGTCACCACAGTAAAGATACGCGTCGAGCAGACCGGCCATTACTTTGTGTACCGTGTACCAGGGCGACCAGGCTCCGTCGAGATCGAAACCATGAGACCGGATATGCCCCGCCGCCACCTCCGCCCAGAGCGTATCTTCGCGGGGGATCGCCCCTATGTACCCGCCCCGTTTCTTCGCGCAAACATCCAGCTCGCTAACGATATAATTCACCCGATGAAGGAATGCCGTATCCCCGGTGGAAGCATATTGCATCGAACAGGCCGAAAGATAATGGCCCAGGGTATGACCCGCCAGACCCGAGGATTCCCACCCGCCGTATTTCGGGGCGCGCGGCTGTAATCCCGCATGCGATCTGAATTCGGACAGCAGGCGGTCCGGCTCGATCATCAGCAGATACCGCGCATCCGCCTCCATCGCCCGTTTGAAAGGCCCATCCAGCAAACGAACGTCTTTGATCGAAAAAGGCGTCGCCCGAATGAGGATCGCGGGCTTTATTTTTACCGACGTATTCCTATACTCGGGAACGTAGGATTGCGCCCGTAATCCTCCTGCCAGCACAGTTCCCATCGACCATAGCAAAATCGTGCGTCTCATATTATCTTCCTCCACCCGGACAATGCGCCCGCAGATAGGCGGTGAATAAATGCGATAAATGCAGGCTGGTGCCTTCTCCTTCGCGAATGGCGTGCGTCCGGTTGGGATAGACCATCACCTGGAACTGCCGGTCGTATTTCACCAGTTCATTGATCAACTCCTCGGTGCCTTTGTAATGCACGTTGTCATCGCCGGTTCCATGGATGACGAGCAGGTTGCCGCGCAAGTTCTTGGCGTAGTAGAGCGGCGATCCGCGCACGAAATCTTCCCTGTTCTCCTGCGGAAGACCCATGTAGCGTTCCTGGTAGATATTGTCATAGAGCAGCTGGTCAGCCACCGGGGCGATCGAGATGCCGGTCTTATAAATGTCGGGGTATTGGAATAGCAGGTTCAGCGTGGCAGACCCGCCGCCACTCCAGCCATGGACCGCTATCCGGCTGCTGTCCACGAATGGCCATTGCAATATCTTTCTGGCAGCCATCGCCTGATCCCGGATATTGATGATGCCGATCTTCCGGTAGATGCAATGCCTCCAGGCGGCGCCTTTCGGCGCGGGCGTACCGCGACCATCGAGGCTTATCTGGATATAGCCGTCCGCGGCAATGTCCCCTGCGTACAACGGCGTTCCCGCTGAGCCGGCAGCATCTCTTACCGTCGTGGCCGCGGGTTCGGTATACACGTTGAAAAGTACCGGGTATTTTTTGGTGCTGTCGAAATCCTTCGGCAGGATCATCCAGCCATCCATGGTCACGCCGTCATCGGTGGTCAGCTGGAACATTCTTACCGGGTATTGCGGACGTCCTCCACCGCGGCGACCCTGATCATTAGTCTTAATTATGACATGCTTCGGCAGGCTCACCCATTCCGATATCGATTCATATAAGTGATTCGAAAAATTGTGCGTGGCGTAGGCCGCATTGGGAGAAATATTGTAATTGTGCGTTCCCTTCTGAGCAGCCGGCGACACCAGCTCGAGCTTGCCCTTGCCGTCCAGCGGCACACGATACAGATAGGCCTGTGTCGCATTGTCGGGCGAAGCCATGAAATAGGCAAAGCCTCCCTTTTCGTCGATGGCCTTGAGACTGATGAGGTCATAGTTGCCCTTCGTCAGCAGCGTCTCTTTTTTACCATCCCTGCTCTCCTTGAAAAGGTGACGCCAGCCATCCTTTTCGGAAACCCAGAGAAAATCCTTGCCGCCATCGATCCATTCCCAGCCGGTAGGATCGTCACTGTAACGATGCTTGACATCGATCCATGTACTGTCGCTTTCTTCATAGACCTGCCGGGCCCCGCCGGTAGCCGCCTCACAAATAAATACCTTTGCATCGTTCTGCTTGCGGTTCAGCTGTTCGAGCACGATCTCCTTGCTGTTGTCCGCCCATTCCATGCGCGGGATATAATGTTGTCTGCTGTCCCCCGGCACGTTCATCCACGTCGTCTTTCCGCTGGCTACATCTATCACACCGACGCGACACGGCGACGGATCTTCCCCTGCAACCGGGTATTCCACCGGAATCGTAAAGGGATACAACGAGTCCGTATTATCGATCATCAGGAAGTTCTTAACTTTTGTCGCATCCAGCTGCCAGTAGGCAATGCTTTTACCGTCGGGACTCCATCGGAAACCGTCGCGGCAGCTGAACTCTTCCTCATAGGCCCAATCGAAGGTGCCGTTGATCATCCGGAAGGCGCCGTCGGTCGTCAGCTGTCTGATCTCACCCGAGGCAAGGTCTTCCACATAGATGTTGTGCCCGCTGGTATACGCCGCCTTCGTCCCGTCGGGCGACAGCTTGGCAAACATCAGGGAAGAGACAGGCCGCCCGGCTCCAATCTGCTTCAACCCATGCGTCCCCAGGTCCAGGACCCAATAGTCGCCTCGGGTATTCTGACGCCACACTTTTTTACTGTTGGTATAGATGAGCAATTTCTTCCCGTCTGCGCTAAACGTGTAGCCCTGCATGGGCAGGGGCTCGGCATGCCCGGGAGGTACCAGTTGCGACGCCTCGACGACCACCGTGCGTTGAAAACCGGGGAGGTTGTACCGGACGATGGAATTGCTTTCGACGGCGTAATAGGCATTTCCGTCACTGCTCCATTTCACCCCGAAACCGCCGCGCTGAGCCGAGAGTGTCCCGGTGAGCAGAAAGGAGACAAGAACGATGAGGAAAGATCGGACAAGTGATCTCATGCTTTTTGTTTGACACCAATGTAGTACATTTTTTTAATAGCCTCTTCCCCGAACAGCGCGGCCTCTCGTTCTTTCAGGTCCCGGCTTTTCCACTCTTCCGTCGGCACGATCCGGACCTTCAGGCCTTCACCTGCCAATACCAGCGGCAGATTGAAACCCTTCACGCAGTTCGTATAGTGATAAAACACTTTCCTGCGGTCATTGCTGAAATAATATTCGAAATCCGGTATCTGGACCGTGCGCAGGTACTGATCGAACACCTTGCCGTAATCGAAACCTGCATGCTGCGAAACATAGTGCTCCACCTGGGCGGATGTCACGGTCTGATGGTAAAAATCGCGGTTTAGCCCGCGCAGGATCTGCCGCCATTTCTCATCATTATCGATGCTGTGCCGGATGGTTTGCAGCATGTTCCCGCCCTTGGGGTACATGTCTCCGCTGCCCTCTTCATTCACGCCATAACGGGCGATGATCGGGCGGTCATTGCGGATGCCGCGACGCGTCCCGACACAATAATCGTTACCGGCTTCTTTTCCCCACATATATTCCGCAAAAAGCGTTTCGCTGTAGTTCGTAAAACCTTCATGCACCCACATGTCCGCAAGGTCTTTCGTGGTCAGGTTGTTGCCGAACCATTCGTGACCGGATTCATGAATAATGATAAAATCATATTTCAGTCCGATGCCCGTGCCCGACCCGTCGCGTCCGCGGTAGCCGAATGCGTAGTGATTACCATAGGCGACAGCGCTCTGATGCTCCATACCGGTGTGCTCCACATCGACGAGTTTGTAGCTGTCCTCGTAAAACGGATAGGGACCCATCCAGTGTTCATGCGCGTGCAGCATATTATGCACCTGCTCGGGCAGGTAGGCCTTAGGCATTCCCCTCCTGCGCGAACGTCAGCGCCCGGTGGCCGTCGCCGAAGATACTATCGATATGCAACGGCGCCTGCAGATCGATCTGCATGGCGGGCTGGTCCGCACCGACCACCTTATAGGTGATGAGGTCGTTACCGGTGGTGGTCTTCGTCGGATAATCCGGTCTTACGGTTATATCATACCGTTGGATATCCCACCAGGTCCGTTCGGGCCCGTTGGTCCCCCGTAGCGTATCGGCATGCGTGAACACTTTGTGCTCGTATTCATAGCGGGTGCGTTCGATTATCCGCTGACGGCGGGCACGGAGCGAGTCGGGATTCTGTTCCCTTTGTTGCGCCCCCTGGGCGAGGCAAAATACGGGCACCGTTAAACATAGGGCCGGCAATAATCTTTTTACGTTCATATGTCATTGAGCAATTTAGGGCATCCAGAACAGCTTGGAGGTGACGACATCGCCGCCGTTGATGGTCTTCGCGGCAGCCGCCCAGTTCGCGGGATTGGCGGTCTGTTCCTTCAAAGGATAGTAGAAACGTTTCGGCAGCGGCGAGATCGCGCCGATGGGAAATGGCGGCGTCATAATATTGTTCCGCAGTGTTGCCACCGGTAAGGAACCCGCGTTCTACGGCTTCCACGAGCAGGAATTCCGTTTCGGCATAATCCAGCAGATCGCTGGGATACGTCGCCGCCTTCCATTGCGCGGAGAAGGTGGACAACAACGGGGCGGAATTGGAGGCGCCTGCTGCCCCGCCTTTATAGGTGCCGTCGGCAGCCTTTGTCCAGTACAACGGCAGCCGGGGATCGCTCCAGTTATTCATGATTCGTACGGTGATTAGTTAGTATAGAAAACCTTACTAACGAATTTACCCCGCCCCAGTGCCCTTTACTTCCTTGTTTTTGATCGGTTATGAACGAAAATTACCGCGTTTTCACGCCTTCGCGTCCCTACCACGCCTCTTCCTTTTGATACGAAAGGATCAGGATGATACCGCTGAGCAAACCAGAAAGACCGATGAATTGCTGACTTTCGATCGGGATCATGCTGTACAGGAAAAGCACCTGTACGAAGATCAGAAAGATGGAAAAAGCGGTGATGACGATCCGGCGCAACGTGCGTTTCGAAGAACCCTTAAATAAGCCGAGCAGCGAAATAAGGGAAAAAAAGATACCCACCAGTGTTGTCATAGTGTAACGGTTTTTCATTGGATATTGACGAGTCGCCGTCTCCGGCTACCCGGTGGATTAGTATATCCAATATACGACCCGCCCGGGCTCCGCACAATAGGTAATTTGCGCAGTAAGTTTGGCCACCGGCCGGTGCGCCTCCGCGCCCTGGGCCGGCAAAATCCCCCGGCGTCCTCACGGAAAATACGATTCGCGCCGTCTTACAGCGGTCCCACCAGCTGCGCGGGCGGTATACCCAGCCCAACGGCCAGCCGAAAGATGATCGTAATCGATACATCCGTTTCCCCCGCTTCGATATCCGTGATTTCTTCGGGGTCGAGACCGGTGCGGGAAGCCAGTTCGGCAATGCTGATACCCCGTTCTTCGCGCAATTGAGACAGCCGCCTGCCGAATTTACGCAGGGCGCCTTCCTGTTTGTCCATAAACAAGCATTCTGGTAAGAAATGAGCAGCTAAAGATTGGAAGGACGTGAAGGATGGTTATCCTTTCTACGACCTGGACGTGTTTTTAACCATCGACGGTCAGCTGGTGGCCGAGGGGGACAAAGATAGGGGTTATTGTTCCACCGGCGAGTATTCCAGCAGAGTGGCAGGCTGCGCTTCCAGCGCTACGGCCAGTTGCAGGAGGGTGGTAAGAGTGATGTTGATCATCCCTTTTTCGATCTTGGCGATCTTGCTGTTATCGATGCTGCAGGCATACGACATCTCGCGCAGACTAAGACCTTTGTCTTTGCGCAATTTTCGAAGGTTCTCTCCGAACCGTTTCAATACTTTTTTGTCGGCTGGCGTGATCATTAGCTGTCCGTTGGTCGTGGTGAGGACGTAAGGTGAAAGATTTTTCCAAAAAATTTGGGGTCTTATACGACCGCAAACGAAATTTAATGATTCGTTCATCGGCGGGCGGGTGGTGCGAGATGTTCACCAGCGGTCCGGACGCGTCGCTACCGCGATCTTCGAGTCGGCGGTGCCGTAATAGAGGAACCAGCGATGATCCAGCCGCGCGAGCCCTTCGATAAAACAAACGGAATTGACCTGCCCCGTCAACTCATAGGGTTTATCGGGACGCAGGAAATACCGGTCGAGACGCTGCACCAAATGCGTAGGATCGGCGCTGTCGAACAAGGCCTGCGATGCGGTATAAACGCCTTCGCCCAATGCCGGGTCGCCGATCGCCGGAACATTCCGGCTATTATACAATAGAAGGATACCCTTATCGGTGAGCATGGCGGGCGGTCCGGATTCCACCAGGTCGCTGTCGAACTTCCCTTTGCGCGTCGGCAGGACGATCTTCAGGGCAGGCATCTCGCGCGCCTGGCCTCTCAATGGAACCGGATCGACCTCCCCCGGAAGCTTTTCCACCGGTGTCCAGTCGAGCAGATTGTCGCTGGTCGCCGCCCAGATGTTCTGGTCGCCCCAGTACATCCAATATCTACCCCTGATCCGTGCAGCTACGACCCGTCCGCCCGAATAAGTCGAAACGATGCTACCCGATTTGGACCATTTGTCGAGATACTTCCCATGATAGGCCCTGGCGAATACAGGCCCGTGTTTTTTCCAGTGGAGCAGATCGGTCGAGGTAGCCGCCATCAACCGGGCGATGTGCCCATCGAAGGCCGTATAGGTCATATAATAGACCCCTTTTTCGTCCTCCACGACACGGGGATCCTCACAACCGCCTTCCCATTCATATTTTTTCCAGGGATCGTTATCCGGGTAAATTACGGGTTTGCTCAAACGCTTAAAATGATACCCATCGGTGCTTTCAGCAAGACCGATCCGCGAGGTGCCCGCCGGGTGGCCGATGGCATCCTGCGCCCGGTACAACAGGTAGAGCTTCCCGCCCCGCACGACGGTGGCAGGGTTAAAAACGTCTTTCGCTTCCCAGGCGACAGTCCGATGAAGGATCGGATCGACGAAAGTGCCGCCGCCGGGCGTGAGCACGGGGTTTGTGCTGTCCGATTTGGTAAAACCTAAAAGAGCCCACCCGGAGTCGCCGGGCCGACGGGCAGGTGTAAGTAGGAAGCCGGCAAGCAGCGCCGGATAGACGATTTTCATGCTTCCCTAAAAATAGGAAGATATGCGCGGAATACGTCGGCTTTGTCATTTATTCGTACCAATCATAAATCTGATTGCCTATGATGTCCACCAGGATAGCGCATTTTGGGGAATCCGTTTCCCATTCCGCGCCTCTTCTTTTGATGAGGCCGCAGTAGGCATTATTGAGGATGACCTGGAAGGCGGTTGGAATACGGTGCTGAAGACCGGTTTGCAGGGGCCATATTTCTCCTCTGTAGGATTTCCCATCAAAGTTGAAATGGATTGGGAACTTATTGAACATATACCACGGTTTCCATAGGATAATAAAAATCTTATGCCATGACGCGGCATCAGCCGATCCGCGGAAACTCCATCCCCGTGATCTTTCGATAGATATCTACGGCATAAAGATCGGTCATGCCGGCGATGAAGTCGACCACGGATTGCAGATCGTGGTACAACTGTCCCGGCGCTCCGGACAGGACGAACTGCGGGGAGATCAGCTGTAGCAGCTTAATCGATTTTGCGGTCCGGGGACTGACGACGGCGGCGACGAATTCCTTCAGCAAACCGCCGATCACATGATAACCGGCGATCTCGATCTCGACGACCGACCGGTGGTTGTAAATATGTTCTACGGAAAAGCCATCGATGGCCCGGATCAGAGCCGTCTCGCGTTCGGGAAGATAGTCGATCAGTGGCCTGGCAAGCGAACCTCCCAGCAGCAGGTCTTCTTTCCCGATGAAGATGTCGCGCACCCGCTGGATCAGCAGGTTGATCAGTTTGGCACGGAGGAATTGCACCTTTTGGTTATCGTCACGGATGCCCTTGAACACTCCCTCCACCCTGTCGCGCGCGTCAAAACCCTTTTCTTCGTCGAAAAAAGAAAGGAACAGCCCGCGGATCGTATCGATGGAAATGATATTGAGCCGGTGCGCATCCTCGAAGTCGATGACCCGGTAACATATATCGTCGGCCGCCTCGACGATATACACGAACGGGTGTCGCGAAAAAACGTTCTTTGCCGGATCGGGCTGCGGTATGCCCAAAACGTCCGCGACGGCGCGCCAGGTTGCGATCTCGGAGTCGAAGAACCCGGATTTTTTGGTGACCAGCTGCGTTTTATCGAACCCGTTTAGCGAGTCGCACGGATATTTCACGATCGATGCCAGCGTGGCATAGGTGAGCCGGAAACCGCCCGGCGCCGGTTCGTTGAAGGCATGCGTCAGTGTGCGGAAGGCATTGGCATTGCCTTCGAAAAAAAGAAAATCCCGCTGTTGGTTAGGACTCAGCTCCCCTTCGAAGCGCCTCCTGCCCTCACCCTGCAGGTCCTCCCGAAAAAAATTCCGTATCGCATCCTCGCCCGAATGACCGAACGGCGGATTGCCGATATCATGCGCCAGACAAGCTGCGCCAATGACCGAGGACAGCTCATACCGGTAGAACTCGCGGAACCCGTCACCCGGCCCCGCATATTTCTGCGCCAGCGCATCTCCGACCGCTTTTCCAAGCGATCTTCCCACTGAGGCCACTTCCAGGCTATGTGTAAGCCGGTTATGGACAAAGACCGGCCCGGGCAACGGAAACACCTGGGTCTTGTTCTGCAGCCGCCGGAACGCGGAAGAAAAAATGATCCTGTCGTAGTCGCGCAAAAAAGAAGTGCGGATATAGTTGTCGCCGCTGCGAGCCCCGGGCTCGATGTCGGAAACGGTCACATCGGTGTGACCCGCAGCCTGTATCCCTTGCGGATCCGATCCGGTACGAAGGGGGCTGTAGAGTTGTTGCCAGTTCATGGGGTCATCGCTTTTGTCTGATAACGGTCTTGAGGTCTGCAACCAGCTTTTTTGTTAAGCTGTCCGATCCGTCAGCCGTCAGGTGACCGGGATCGACAAACAGGTTGTCTTTGAACAGCGTCGTATCGTAATAGTTCAAATAAACGCCGCCGTGCTGCTCGACCATGGGACGGCATGTGTCGAAATGCGCTTTCAGCCAGGGCCTCCCGGTTCGACCGACGAACGCCTGCATCGGCGCCTGCACAAAGATGAGCTTAACCTTTTCCTGCTGCAACCAGGCGCACAGCGAATCCAGTTCCCGGTACTGATGTTCGAACCCGGCGGCATGCTCGTTAAAATAGACATTGGGGTCGAGGCGTTCAGGACCGGTCCCGTGCGGGTTCTCCCGCTGGAGCTCGAATAGCGCCGTCCCCCTTCCCCACTCGTCCATACCGAGGTGGGAAGAATGGTATTTCCGGAGGAACAGCTGGTGGATGGAATGGTAATCGGAAAAATAAAAATACCCGGGGAAATGTTCCCTGATGAACCGCCAGGTGCCGGTATAGTTGCGATAGGTGGGGTTGTCGGCCTCGGTGAACTCGGCAGGAGAGCTGCAGATGACGAGGTAATCGGGATGATAGGTGCGGACCAGATCCATTACCACGACCCGCGTGTCGCCCATCTGCATGCTCCAGGAAGCAAAGTTATAATAAGGCAGATGCAATTGCTGTACGATCATCTCCGAGTTCAAAGCATACACCGTCATGGACGAGCCGGCGGCCATCAGCCGCACGTCTTTCAGCGGGTGCCGTTGCAGCCATTGCATTTTGTGATCGAAGAATCCGCTGCTGGTCATGATCGGCGCGAAACCCAGGCGGAACAGGATACCAAAGCCGATGACGACAGGTAACAGGAAAAAAAATGTCTTAATAAGAAACCTCGTCATTCCGCGCTGCATTTCTAGAAACGAAAATAAATGAAATCGGCGTTTTTTGTTGCGGCGAAGGTAAGGATGATCCCCATCAAGCCGAAATAAATGAGGGCCCTCACGGGGAACGCGCGGATACCGTCGATTTGCAATACATGCCGCTTGTCCCGTTGCGCCCATTCAGCGACAAACATCATCGCAATGCAGATCAGCGTGACCGCGGTGTTTAGCTTTTCGAAGACGGAGAACCGCGAAAAAAGGGAAGACGAAAAAATTCTCCGGTAAAATCCCAGGGCCTGGTTCAGGCTGCCCGACCGGAAAACGACGATCGAGGCCATCACCAGCAGGAATGTTCCGATCCGCCCGGCGGCGGCGCGATTTCTTTTGATGCCGCCCCCTCCGTTCACTCGCGTTCTTTCGCCCCCTCCGTTCACTCGCGTTCTTTCGCCCCCTCCGCCGAATTCCATTCTCTTTCTTCCGCCGCCTCCTTCCACTCGCTTTTTTCTTCTCCCCCGCCGGAGCACAAGCGGTATGAAGTAACACCCGTTTAGAAACCCGAACGCAACGTACGTCCAGCTTGGTCCATGCCAGAGACCGATAAGCGTGAAATTGATGAGGATGGCGAGGACCAGGCCCGTTTTGCCAAGGTCCCGGAGAAAGATGTTCAACGGGGTAAAAACATAATCGGTCATCCAACTGGTGAGCGTGATATGCCACCTGCGCCAAAATTCGGCGACGTTCGTCGCGAAAAAGGGATAGTTGAAGTTGGAGGTCACGTTAATACCCAGCAGCCGGGACAAGCCGATCGCCATATCCGAGTAACCGGAAAAATCGGCATAGACCCAGATGGTGGCCATGAAAGTGCCATAAACCAAAGCGCTGGCGGGCAGCGTGGCATAGTGAGCGAAAATGTCCGATGAGAAAGCGGCGCAATTGTCTGCGATGACGATCTTTTTGAAAAGCCCCCAGAGGATCTGTCGCATCCCGTCGGAACCGGCATCATACCGGAATTCCCGTTTTCGCTCCAGTTGCGGGATCAGCGCTGCAGGCCGGTCGATCGGTCCGGCGAGGAGACAGGGGAAAAAGGCGATATACGAACAGAACACGACGATATCCCCGGCCGGCGCTGTCTTTCCCTTCCTTATATCCACGAGATAGCTGATCATCTTGAAGGTATAAAAGCTGAGTCCAAGGGGGAGCAGCGAATGGAAATATTTAAAATACAAAAGGCTTCCCAGGCTGAGAAGCAGCCCGGCTCCAAGCAGGAGATCCTTTTGACCTTCGCGTGTGGTCCGGTGCAGCCAGGCTGTCAAAAAATAAACGGCCAGCGAGGTTCCCGCCAGCAGGAAGAGAAAATGCCAGTCCCACCACCCGTAGAAGAAATAACTGCCCGCCAGGATCAGCAGGTTTTGCGCTTTTATCGTACGAGCGAAAACGAACCAGTACAGGAGAAAAAAAGCCGCAAAGAAAAGAAGGAAGGGAAGGGTGGTAAAAAGCATGTCAATCCTTGTTTGCGCTAAGTAATTCAACTATGCCATAGGACGCCTGCAGAAAAGCCACCTTCCTGCCGCCGAATAACACAGCCGGTTTGGGCGGCGAAAGGAGTACGGCGTTTTGTAGCACCAGCCGTTCGATCTCCGATTCGATGTCATCCACTTCGAAACAGAGATGATAATAACCGATCCCCTTCCGAAGCATCGTCTGCACGGGCGGACCGGCGACGAGTTCGATACGGGTGCCGTCGGCCAGCGTCAGCATGGCCAGCGTGGCATCCTGGCAGGGATCGTATACGACTGGAGTGCGTTGCAGGACCTCATGGACCCTGGAAATGTTCCCGATCTCTTCTTCGATATCCCGGCAGGCGACGCCTATATGATGCAGTTGCATAGCTGTTTAAACTAATTTGGTCGAGAGGGTATCCACCAGCTGCCCGATATTCTTCCAGCCCTGTATCTCGCGCGAGGTGAACCGCACACCGAATTTCTTTTCGATGGCCACCACCAGCTGGATGTGCGTGAGGGAATCCCATTCCGCTATGTCGGCGGCGGTGGTTCCCCGGGTAAGCACGATCGATTGGTTCTCCAGCACTTCGACAAAGACCGAGTTGACGGTTTCCAGGATGGTTTCCTTATCCATGCTTTTCGCGTTGTTTGGTTAAAAAAGCTCCGTACAGGACGGCTATCCTCATCTGTTCGACCATTTCCCACGATACGTCTTCGGCCGGCAGCACCTTTTCCGATCCGATCCTGAAACCCGCCGACTCTGCCAGCTGACGGATCTCCTCCACATTGCGGAAAAGATACAGATGGTCGATGGCGGGCGCATTGGCCGGTGTAGTAAAAAACAATACGCCCTCATCGGCAAGCAGCTCCCTGAGTCGAAGCAACAGGGCCAGCGGCTGCTCCACGTGCTCGAGCACCTCTCCAAGGACGATCAGATCGTACTTCTTCCCTGCTTCGAATGTAAAAATGTCCTGGAGCCGGTAATCGATCCGGCCTTCTCCGGCAAATTTACGCGATAGCGCAATCGACGTTTCGCTGATGTCCACAGCGGTCAGGCTGGCCTCGGGGCGCAGCGCGTCACAGGCATGCGAGAGATAGAACCCATGCCCCACCCCCACCTCGAGATAATCGAGGACGCCGCCGGTGTAACGGGGAAGCATAGTGGAATAATAGTCGAACATCTCGTAATGATGCCGCCACAGGAATTGCGACAGAATGAGACCGTGCATATAATATTGCATCGTTTCGGGTCTGCCATAGACGCGCTGATTCACCTCTTCGAAGGTGCTGCTGGTATACCTGCCCGATCGGGCGAATTCGATCGTTTCGGCCTGCACGTCCTCCACCATGCGAAGATAGCAATCGATGGCATAGTCGATGTCCTTCCCTTCCTGACGCAGGATCGCTTCGTATTTCCGAAAAAAGATTTCGGCCAGCGCGAAGTACCGGGCGTCATGCACAGCCAGGTTTTTCAGCAGTCTTTTCCCATGCAGGGGATCCTGTGCGGCAATTTTTCCGGTTATGGTATCGATGATGCGTGTCATAGTGTGTTTCAGGATGCGGTCCGGATCGCGGTTTTCAACGGCCGGAAGGTCTCCATATCCAAAATCCAGTACCCGTCTTCTGCCCGAAAACCGAGTTCCCGGTAGTGATCCCTGACCAGCTCATTCTTAAGTGTCGGCACGTACTCGCCCTTCAGGAACCGAAATCCCCGCTGCCGGGCAAACTCGACGATCGAATTCAGGGTGAACTGTTCCATTCCGCGTTGCAATACGCGGCAGCTCATCAGCCAGGTATCGATGAACAAGGTATCGGAGCAACCTGTTTCCAGGATGATCAGGCAGATGATCCCATGCGCCCCCAGCCGGTCGTCCAACGTAAAAGCGAATGTGAATCGTCCCGGGTCGCCGGACATACGCAGGATATCCATTTCGGTATAACGAACGGTTCGCAGGTTGAACTGGTTGCTCCGCTGGGATAATTGCGCAACCCTGGGACTGTTGAAGGTATTGAATGGCTCCGCGCGCGATACCATTTCCAGGCCCGCCAGGAACGCCTCCTCGTCCGCGTAGCCTTGCCTCTCGCCGGCGCGAAGCGCTTCTGCCCGGTAGCGTTTTGTCCGATCGGCGTCCTCTGCCGACAGGGACGAAGTGTCGAAAAGATGGAGGCGATAGAGGAATTCCAGCCAGTCTGCGGGGTCTTCAGGCAATTCGGGAACGGTGATGCCCGGTATCGCCGCACGGACCATCTCCCGTTCAAAAGGATTGTCATCCAGGAATACAATGGAATGAAAATCGATGTTCAGGATGGTTGACGTCTGCCGGAGATTGTCCACCTTATTGTTCCAGTTCACCGCGAATACCGCAATGTCTTCGAGCCCCAGCACCATATCGGGATGCTCTTCGAAGGGTTGCCGGGCGATGGACTCCGTATTCTTGCTGCATATCGCCAGGAGGATGCCGCGCCGGACCAGTTTTTTTATCCAGGATTGCAGCGCCGAAAAAGCCTTCCCGATACCCAGCGGGCCGATCTCGATATGCTCTATCCCATCGTCGCCGATAACGCCGCCCCAGAGGGTATTGTCGAGGTCGACCACGAGACATTTTTTGGATTGGCCGAAGAGCGCACCGATGCAGGCCGCAGTACCCGCAGCCACCGCAGGCAGGTCCTCTGAAACTGCCATCGCGGCGTGGACATACAGCATCGGGCGGTATAGGGCCGGTCTCCCGACCAGGTTTTGGATGGTGGACAGGTCGACGATATAAAAACCGGGTTGCGATGCAGCATAGGTCATCAACCCATAATTGAGCTTGCGCAATTGGAAAAGGAACGAGTGCTCCGTTTTGTTGGCATAATTGCCGAATACGGCATCGTCCGTTTCCGGGTAATTATAATAGAGCAGGCTGGCCGTACAACGTGCATGGACAGCTGCCGTCAGTTCACCGACCAGCCTCAGCCGCTCGTCGGCCAGGTGAAGTTGTTCGCCTGGGCCTAACCGGTCGTAAAGTTCGAGCAGCCTTTGCGTGGAATGAAAAAGGATGATCACTTGCGGATCGGACCGGTACAGCTCCGAACCCGCGTCGAAGACGGCTCTTTCTATCTGATCGAAACCGGCTTCTGCTACCGACAGGGGAAGCCCGCGCCCGGCACCCGTCCGGGTCAGTGTTTTGGCAAGCAGCTGGGTGGAAGTATCCCCCAACAAGACAACCCGGATGGCGTTGGCCTCGCTCATATTACTTTGTCCGTTTATTTTCTGGGCCTGCGACCGATCGTGTTCACCAACGTGCCGATGCCGTCGATGGTGATGTTCACCTTATCGCGTTCGGCGAGCGTAAACGTATGTCCGGGTACCAGGCAGGTGCCCGTCATCAGGAAACAACCGTACTCGAAATCCATTTCGTTATAAAGCCATTGCGCCAGTTCGGGTAGCTTTCGTTTGATCTGCGAGATCGCCACCTCCCCCGAATACACTTCTTTTCCGTCCCGGAAGATGACCATGCTGATCTGCGTCGACGGCGGGATCGGCCCCTCCGGCACATAGAGACAAGGCCCCAGCGCGGCGCTGCGGTCATATACCTTCGCCTGCGGAAGATACAGCGGATTCTCGCCTTCGATACTGCGCGAGCTCATGTCATTTCCGATGGTATAGGCCTGGATCTCTCCTTTCGAGTTGATGAACAACGTCAGTTCCGGCTCAGGCACGTCCCAGGCGGAATCATGCCGGATATAAACCTCCTCTTCATGCGCAGCCACCCTGTGTGCGAGGGCCTTGAAAAAAAGCTCGGGACGTTCGGCGGCATACACTTTATCATAGAAACTGGCGCCGCCCGATTCCGCGGATTCTTCCATACGGGCATCGCGGCTGCGCAAATACGTGACCCCGGCAGCCCAGACTTCCTGCTGCGCCCCGATGGGAGCCATCGGCTGGCTGTTCAACAATGCGTCTGCTTCTGGCGCCGGCACGGTTTCGGCGCCCGGCAGCAACGACCGCAGGTATCGATGAAGCCCGCTCCGGTTGATCAGGTGCTCCCAGGGTTGATCCAACAGCCAATAGCCGTCCCCGTCATTCAGCAAAGGTCCCTTTTTTGTCTTATATAGTTTCATGACCGTCAAATATAGGTAATGTCCGGGAGTCGGTCTCCAGACGACGGCCCCGTTTGAAAAAGCAACAATTTAAGGTGATTTTAATGGGTTCTGTTTCCTGGTTTCAATCTAATTTTGTAAATTAAGAACGCCGACCCGGCCCAACCTGCCTGAAACCTGATAACCACATGCCAGAAAGAGCGTCCAACATCGTTGAATCGCGCCCGTTTTCTTTGCGGAACCTATCCATCCGACAACAGCTACCCTTGCTGATTTGTCTGCTGCTGCTCATCCTCATTCTTTTGTTCGGTACCGTCTCCTACCTGGGTATCCGTCGTGCAACCATGGCGACCGGAGAAACTCGTCTGCGAAACCTCACCGAACAACTCTCCTCGTTGTTCCGGCAATCTGCCCGCATAATGGCGTCGGGGACCCAGACCGTCGCCAACAAAAACGAGATCGTGCATTTCCTGGCGCCCGATGCGCGAGACCCTCCCCAAGCCGGCAAGGCGCTGGAAGTGCTGAACCATCTGATGGCCGACTCGCAGACGGTCGCCGTCGATCTGCGCGATCTGCAGGGGAACGTCCTGCTCCATGCCGGGCGGGAAGAGAAAGGCCTCTTCCTGCGGGAATCCGGCAGCAGGCATGCCATACCGGACGCATTCAGCGAGGTCCTCGGCAAACCCGACAGCAACTTTGTAGGGAAATTCTATTTCGCCGGCGACAGCATATACTATCCCGCTATCGCAACGGTCTCCCATGACGGTAAACCGGTCGGTTATCTCTACCGGTGGCGATGTGTCCGGACGACTTCCAAATCCGTGGCCCAACTATCGGCGCTGCTGGGCTCGAAAGCCTCCCTTCTCATTGGCAACACTGATGGCTCCCTATGGACCGACATGCTAAAACCCGTCCCCGCGCCACCCCAGCTTTCGAAGAACCCGAATACGACTGTCAGGTACACCCGGCCGGAAGGCAAGGTTATTGCAGACGCGATGACCGTACCGGGCACCAAATGGATCGTCCTCGTCGAGCTGTCCAGCGATCTGATCCTGGAGGCCGCCAACCGCTTCCTGTTCTGGATGATCATCATAGGAGTCGCGCTCATCGTCACAGGCAGCTTTATCGCCTGGCTGATCAGCCGCAGCTTCACCCGGCCGCTGGACAGGCTGCTGCATGCTGCGACAGCGATATCCGCCGGAGATTATTCCCCCACCGTCGCCACCGACCGGCGCGACGAGATCGGAAGACTGGCGAGATCGTTCAATTCGATGGCGGCCGAGGTCCGTGCGGCCCATGACGAACTGGAAAATAAGGTCAGCCTCCGGACGAGGGAGTTGGAAATCGCCAATAAAGAGCTGGAGGCATTCTCCTATTCCGTATCGCACGATCTGCGCGCCCCGCTCAGGGCCGTCAGCGGTTATGCGATGATGCTCAAAGAAGACTACGAGGCCACCTTCGATGATGAGGCCAAACGCATCACCGGCAATATCATCAGCAATGTAAAGATGATGGGCAGGCTGATCGACGATCTGATCGCATTCTCCCGCCTGGGAAAAAGAGAAGTGCGGAGACGGACGACCGACATGCAGGCGCTGATCGAAACCTGTGTGGCCGAGCTTCGGCAGCTCTGGCCGGAAGACAAATTCCTGGTCTCGGTAGACCCGCTGCCTGCCTGCAACGGGGACGAAGACCTTCTCAAACAGGTGTGGCTGAACCTTGTCGGCAATGCCATGAAGTATTCCGCCAGGAACCCCGAGCCACGGATCACCATTGGGGCAACGGAGAACGGAAAAGGACCCGTTTATTTTGTTCGCGACAACGGCGCCGGTTTCGACATGAAATATGCTGACAAGCTGTTCAAGGTGTTCCAGCGCCTCCACAGCCAGGAAGAATACGAAGGTACGGGTGTAGGTCTGGCGCTGGTCAAACGCATCCTGGACAAACACGGGGGAGAGATCTGGGCGGAATCCAGGCCCGGTGAAGGAGCCGTATTTTATTTCAGATTACCCTGCAAATGAATAAATCATCAATGCTATGCTGAACCAGGTAGAAGTATTATTGGTGGAAGACAACGTACACGATGCGGAAATGACCATCCGTGCCCTGAAAAAAGTGAACCTTGCCAACCACCTCGTACACGTCAGGGATGGAGCCGAAGCGCTCGATTTCATCTTTGCCCGCGGACAGTTCTCCGGTCGCGACAGGGACGGCTTTCCCAAGGTGATCCTGCTGGATATCAAGATGCCCAAGGTAGACGGCATCGAGGTCCTCCGGCAGCTCAAATCCCGCGAAGACAGCCGCGCCATTCCCGTAGTGATCATGACCTCATCGAAAGAGGAACAGGATATCATCAGCAGCTACCAGCTCGGCGTCAACAGCTATGTGGTGAAACCCGTCGATTTCGAAGGGTTTGCCAGGGCGGTCAGCCAGCTGGGGCTCTACTGGCTGCTCACCAATCAACCGCCGATGCAGTAAACAAAACCTTCAATCCACTGACTATGGACCATCCATTGAAAATATTACACCTCGAAGACCTGCCGGCGGACGCCGAATTGGTCGACCGCGTGTTGCGCAAAGCGAATTTCCAGTTCGAAAAAAAAGTGGTGGTGGATCGTCCCGATTTCGTCCGGGCGCTCCGCGACTTCCACCCGGACATTATTCTGTCGGACCATTCCCTGCCCTCTTTCAATTCGCTGGAGGCGCTACGGATCACCCGGGAAGAGGGCATCAGTGCGCCGCTGATCCTGGTTACGGCCACCGTCTCCGAAGAATATGCCGTGAACGTCATCAAGGAAGGCGCAAGCGACTATATTCTGAAAGACCGGCTCGAACGTCTTCCCAACGCCGTCCAGAATGCACTGGACAAGTGCAATATGGAGAGACAGAAGCGAACGGCCGATGAGGCGCTGCGCGCTTCCGAACGCAAGTACAAGCTGCTCTTCGAGGGCAATCCGATGCCTATGTGGATGTTCTCGCTGAAAAGCCTTCGTATCATCGATGTGAACGAGGCCGCAACGGTGCATTATGGATATACCCGGCAGGAGTTCCTTTCCATCGCGACCGGCCAGCTCTGGTACGACAGCAACCCCGGCGTCTATCGCTCCGGCATATGGAAACACAAAAAAAAGAATGGGCGTCTCATCGATGTGGAGGTCATCGCGCACGACCTGGTGCATGAGGGGGAGCCCGTGATCCTGATACTGGCCATCGATATCACCGAGAAACTGAGGGCCGAAGCCGAGCTGGCCCAACAACGCGATGCCCAGCAAAAACTGATCACGCAAACGAGCATACAGGTGCAGGAACGGGAAAGGGAAGAGATCGGCAAGGAGCTGCATGACAATATCAACCAGATCCTGGCCGCCACCAAACTCTATCTCGACATCGCGATGAAGGAAAGCGGCGAGGAAGAGGTGACCGGGATACTGCTCAAGAGCCATGAGAACCTGGCGTCAGCGATGGAGGAGATCCGCCAGCTGTCGCAATCGCTGGTGGCGCCGTCGCTGGGCGGCATTACGCTGGACCATGCCCTCGCAAGACTGATCGAAAATCTGCCGCTGGCCTCCAGGCTGAGCCTGCGTCTCGATACCTCTGGCTATACCCAGGACGTCGCAGACGAAGACATCAAGCTTACCTGTTACCGGATCGTCCAGGTGCAGTTGAACAACATCATCAAACACGCGCACGCCAAAGACGCGGTCATAGAATTGAAAAAAGGAAAGAACCTCGAACTGACCATCCGCGACAACGGCATCGGGTTCAACCCCGGTAAAAAAACCGCCGGCATCGGTCTGCGGAATATCCGCAACAGGGTGGGTTTCTACAATGGCGAAGTCGAGATCTGCTCGGAACCCGGAAAGGGATGCACGCTGTCGGTGCGGATCCCCGTCACCTGATGATCAGCATCCAGCCCTTCCCCTTTTCTACCGGTATCGCCTCTCCAGGCGCAAACCGGCGCGCTGGCTGAAAATTGGCGATAGCCGGCGCTTCGATGGTCGCATGGGCCGGATCGATGCCCAGGTGTCCCCAGTCGATTTGAAGCGTTACCGTCGTATCCTGCTCCGCCCACGAGGCCAGCGCCACCAACACAGCGCCTTTCTTTTTATAAACCGTTGCAGGAACATCGTTGCTGCCGGTCTTTACGGGACAGGACGGACTCCAGTAACCGAGCATTTCCGTGCCTTTCATCCCGAAATCATCCCAGGCTTTCCAGATTGGACGAGGGTCGGCATTATCCGACCAGGGCATCCGGTTGGTCATCCCATAGACCATGCCCCGCCAGGGATTGCCGCCACCCTGCAGCATCTCCCCCATCAGCCCGAATGGAATACCGCTGACCTCCGTGAGGAAGAAATCGGGACCGTTGTGCTCATAATCGAAATATTCCCCAAACCAAAGACGATTCAGATAAGGGAAGTGCTCCATATACAGATTGGCGCTGTTGTTGAACCCGTCGCGGGGGTTGTATTGATTGGCGGAATGCAGATCGATGATGCCCGGATGCCCATCCTGCGTGAGCACACGTTTGATCCGTTTCATGGTGACGCGATCGAATGCGACATCGTCGAGATAGATACCGTCGATGTCCACATTTTGCACCAGCCAATTCATGCCTTCGACGTAATAGTTGTGCCACCGGCTCATGCCGCTGTTGATGACCGCCGCATCCTTTATCTCCGGCACGAACCAGGCGGGAATATAATCATCGCCGAGATGCTCCTGCAGCCAGGAGAACCCCCTGCCGGGACCCGCAGAATAGATCTCATGCCCGAGACTGCGCAAGGCGAACAGCTCGTACGCATGATCCGATAGTTCGCGGACCGTGTTATAGATCTTCACCTTCAGCCCCAGCCGGTGCGCGGTATCGATATAGCCTTTCATCCGGCGCCATTCGATAAACGGATAATTGATCCAGGGATTGATCGGGGTGGCATGATGGATATTGATGACCGTGGCGCCCGTCTTTGCTATGGTTCGCGGGTCCCCATAATGATGGTAATAACGCGTCGCCCACTGCGCATCGGTATTCAGCGGGTGGAAAGGCGTGATCAGCAGATTGAAATTGTAATACAGCGTATCGCCTTTATTCATGTGCCTTGGTCCGCTGTAGTTGTTGGCGAGTATTGACTTCCCTTTGATGCCGACATCGATACCGCCCCGACCGCCGTTGTCCCACGAAGAAGGGTCGACCAGCGGCTTTTGCAAATAGAAATTGGTATTCAGCGGCCGAACATAGCGTTCGTCCCTAAGCGAAAACTGCAACCCTGCATTGACCGTGCCGATCCAGGCGCCGTCCTGGTTCCTGTGCGCGACATCCCATTTCCAGTGAACCATGCTGTCGGGCCTGTAGCCGCCCTTCCGGCCCAGACCCATCATATATACGGCCGCGGCTTTTTCAAACGGGATATGCATCGTAATGTCCTTCAGATCGAGGTCCTGCAGCGCTATGACCTTCACGGTATAGGCCAGGAAGCCGTCGAATTCCAGCGAGGCGCCGACATCCATGCGCAGATCGTTTGCGGCGCTGATCGCCTGCCACCGCACCGTGCCCGGCGTCCGTTCGGTGAAATGGATGCCCTCGCTTTTCAACCGGATGTCCTTTCCGTCCGACGCCCGCGTAAAATGGAAATGGATATTCTCCGCAAGCAGGTTGTTAGGCGTGCCGCCGATCGCCGTCATCTCGGGCGTGAAGAAGGTGCGTATCTGTTCGGGGAATCCCTGCTGGCTGAGTCGGAGGTCGCGGCCCAGCAACCCGATCAGCGTGTCGCCCTGTATGGTCAACGGCGTATATGGCGCGATCACCGTGTTCTCCTGGGCAAGCGTAGAGTTCAGCCATTTGAGCCGCGTCATTTTCTGCGGCGTCCCCGCTCCTCCGTCGTCCAGCTGCTTCTCTCCCACCCTGATCGCTATATTTCCCTTCCACTGCTTTCCACCCGCAACGACAGTCACCGTGCCCTTGTAAAGACCGGGCGCGATATCGCGCGGTATATCGATCCCGCACCACAGCGGCTGCACTTCGCCCGCCTGCACCTTAACATCCTTTCCGAAAGGCTTGCCGTCATAGCTGATGCCGCCGGTATTGATACAGCTGCTATTGCCGGCCGGGATCATCGCGGCCCCCGCGGCGCCCTGCAACGCGCTGAAGCGCACCTCCACATTTTCCACATCCTCTATTGCATATAACCCCAATTGGTACGCATACCATTCCCCCCGAACGGCCGTTCCCGTTATAACTTCGCCCGGCCCTTTGCCGATCCAGCGGTAAGGCAGATCATTCTTCATCCGGATCGGATGCTCACGGTCTTCGGGAAACACCAGAAAGGCCCGCCCGGCATATTTCGCTTTCAGCCCAGCCGTCTCTTTCGCCGTTGCGATCACTTCCATCGGGTAGAACGTATTGAACGAGTCGATGCTTTGGAATGCCGTAACGCTGCAGTTGGCAGGCATGTCGCGTCGCACCGACGCGAGCCATTGCGCCGATGCGGTCGTATCCGGACGCCAGTAGATGCCCTTTGGATAATTGCTGCGGCCCTCGTTTCGATACGGTAGATAATAAATGTAATAAAGCCCCTTCCCTGAAACAGGTTCGAAATAAACATCCCCCGATTCGCGGGTAAGGGCGCCGGTGGTTGCATTCAAGACCCGTCTTTCGGTTTTTGCGTCCTCGACGATGATCCGATGCGCAGCGGGATCGGAGACGCGCAACCGCCAGGGAATATGCACATACGCGACGGCGCCGGCTACATTCGATCGGACACTGACCCGGTGGTTACCCAGGGAATCGGGATCCCAGCAGCCGGGACAGCTCGTATAGGGTATCGTTTGCGCCCGCACAACTACGGGCAGGATCAGCGATAACAGGAAGTACAGCTTCATCTTAAGCATGCGCCGAAGATAAGGGATTGACTTCTAATAATTCCCGTAGTCCCCGAATACAACCCATTTTTGGGTTATATTTGCCGCTACGTTCGCGCACATTAACACATTCACGCATGTCACCTATTGCTGTTTATCATGAGCACCCGGACTGGTTCCGGCCGCTGTTCGACGAGCTGGACAGACGGGGGATTCCGTACAAGCGGTTCAACCCGGCGGCGCATCAATACGCCATCGAGGCGCCCGCGCCCGATTTTTCGCTATTCTTCAATCGCATGAGCCCGTCCGCCTATCTGCGCGAAGGAACGCAGGGCATTTTCTATACGCTGAACTATCTCAGGTATCTCGAATACCACCAGGTGCCCGTCGTCAACGGTCACAAAGCCTGGACCTACGAGACGTCGAAGGCGTTGCAGCTGATGCTGATGCAATCGCTCGGTATCCCCTATCCCAAATCCCACGTCGTCAATCATCCTTCACAGCTGACGGTCGCAGCGGAAGGGCTACGCTTTCCGGTGGTCGTGAAGGCGAACATCGGCGGCAGCGGAGCGGGGATCACAAAATATCATACGCCGGACGATCTGAGGGCGGCGGCTGCGGGCGAAATATCCTTCGGCGTCGATCATACTGCGCTGGTGCAGGAATTCATTCCCGCCCGGGGCGGCTATATCACCCGCGTCGAAACGCTGGGCGGCAAATACCTTTACGCCATCCGCGTTTATCTGACCGGCGAAACCTTCAATCTTTGTCCCGCGGATATTTGTCAAACGAATACAGGTGTCGAGCTGGTGCGCAATGCGTGCGCGCTCGATGCGCCAAAGAACGGCCTGAAGGTAGAGGGTTACACTCCGCCGCAGTCCGTCATCGAGGCGATCGAGACGCTCGTACAGCACTCGGGCATCGACGTTGGCGGCATCGAATATATTGTCGACGACCGCGACGGCGCGCTGCTCTATTACGACGTCAACGCGCTTTCGAACTTCGTGGCGGATGCCGTCAACGTCATCGGGTTCAACCCGCACGCACGGCTGGTCGACTACCTGGAAAAACGCGCAGGCAGCCGTCTTGCCAGGGGCGCCGCACAGATGACTCACGTATAAATATCAACCCATGCGATACGGATACTGGATGCCCGTTTTCGGCGGCTGGCTGCGAAACGTGGACGATGAAAACATGACCCCCACCTGGGACTATGTGAAGAAGCTGGCCATACGCAGCGAGGAGATCGGTTTCGATCTTTCGCTGATCGCAGAGCTGAACCTCAATGATATTAAAGGCGAGCACGCCCCTTCGCTCGATGCCTGGTCGACGACGGCAGCGCTGGCTGCCGTCACGCGTAAGCAAGAACTGATGGTGGCCGTCCGACCGACGTTCCATAATCCCGCACTGCTCGCCAAACAGGCGGCCAATATCGATCATATCAGCGGAGGCCGGCTTTCGCTGAATGTCGTCTCTTCCTGGTGGCGCGATGAAGCTACCAAATACGGCGTCGGGTTCGAACAGCACGACGACCGCTATGCGCGGACGGCCGAATGGCTGACGGTACTGAACGGGGTCTGGGAGAACGACGGTTTCAGCTACAAGGGCAAATTTTACCAGGTGACCGACAATACGCTGCAGCCCAAGCCGCTGTCGAAACCCAGACCGGCGATCTATGCGGGCGGAGAATCCGAGGCGGCAAAGGACCTCATTTCGTCCACCTGTGACGGATATGTCATGCACGGCGACGAGCCTGCAACCATCGGCAAACGGATCAGGGACATGAAAGAGAGACGCGAAAAAAAGGGACTGCCGCCGATGCAATACGGAGTGGCCGCATACAGCATCATCCGTAACAGCGACGCCGAGGTCAGGCGCGAGCTCGCGCGCATCACCGACGTTCGTCCGGGTAGCCCCGGCTATAACAACTACCAGCAATGGCTCGCGGGCACTCAGCTGGAACAAAAAGTATCGCTGGAAGACTATTCCGTATCCAACAGGGGTCTCCGATCGGGACTCGTCGGCTCGCCCGCACACGTGCAGGACCGGATCGGTTCGTTCGCGAGGGAGGGTGTAGACTTCTTTCTGTTGCAATGCAGTCCGCAATTGGAGGAGATGGAACGATTTGCCGACGCGATCATCCGCGTCGATCAACCCGCGTTGGCGGAATGAGCCGCCCCGATGGCCGAAAGAGGAGACCGCTGCCTTGACCAAACATACGCACACATGAGAAAATACATTTTGTTTCTGATGAGCATGGCGTCGGTTCATGCTTCTTTTTGCCAACCCACTCCCCTGACCGTACACCCTTCCACGACGCGTCACGGCCCCGAACACGGCTCGCTGCTCATCATCGGCGGCAATGTCGGGTCTACCGCTTCGATCTGGAATAAATTCACCGAGCTTGCCGGCGGGAAAGAAAAAGCCCACATCGTCGTAGTGACCGCCGCTGCCGGGGACAGCGCGGCCTTCGACCAGCGGGACGTAGACGTGGTGAAAAAACAGACGGGCATCCGGGATGTGGTGCTGCTGCATACCTCCTCGCTCCGCGAGGCCAACAGCGAGAAATTCATCGAACCCCTCAAACGCGCGACGGGTGTCTATTTCGTGGGGGGCCGGCAATGGCGCATCGCCGACAGCTATCTCAACACCCTCACCCACCAGGCCTTTTTCGACGTCCTGGACCGGGGCGGCGTCATCGCGGGCAGTTCGGCAGGCGCGTCGATACAGGGCTCGTTCCTATGGCGCGGAGATACGAGAGGGTCGGAGATCCTGATCGGCGATCATACGCAGGGACTCGGGTTCCTGAAGAATTCGGTCATCGACCAACACCTTCTCCGGCGTAACCGCGAGTTCGATCTCGTCAACCTCATCGAAAAGGCCCCCCAGCTGATCGGCATCGGGCTGGACGAAGCCACCGCCATCCTCGTACAGGGAGATACCTTGCAGGTGATCGGAAAGTCCTATGTCGCCATTTACGACTATGCGACCATCGTCGGCAGCATGAGCATCCGTTCCGCCAGCTCACCAGGCGACGCTACCCTCTCACCTGGGCCTTTCTTTTTTCTAGGGGAAGGACAGAAATACGATCTGAAGCAGCGAAAGGTGATCCGGGCTCCCCGGCAGCCCGGCTCAGCCGTGGAAGAAGATTGATAAAAGTGCGGCCCAATATTCGAAGATCCAGCAGGAACCCGGCATGCTCCACATACCATATATCCCAATAATAACGCTGCCTGACCGTCTCGGGGTCGCACAGCTTGCCATGCAATCCTTTTGCCTGCGCCATTCCCGTTATCCCCGGTCTTACACAATACCGTTTGACCCCATCCGGCACCAGCGCTTCGAAGGTCCGGCAGTCCGACAGCATGTACGGCCGGGGGCCGACCAGGCTCATCGAACCTATCAATACGTTGATCAACTGTGGCAGCTCGTCCAGGTGCGTACTCCGGAGCCATGCACCCAGCTTCGTGATACGCCTGTCGCCGACCGCCACCGGCCGCCGGTCCGCATCGTCATTGACGACCATGCTTCTCAGCTTGTAGCAAACAAACAACCGTCCGCCTCTGCCCACTCTTTTTTGGATGAAAAAAACAGGCCCCCCGGAGTCCAGCCAGATCAACAGGGCCAGCGCCGGCAGGAGCCAGCTCAGGAAGAAAACAATAACAATAACCGATACGGACACGTCGAAAAACCGCTTCATCTAATGATGAACGGAGGCTGCGCCCCGCCGGTTGCCCGGGCAACCGATGCCCTGCCCGTTGCGTTTTAACTTTATGGCACTCCGACCGAGCATACTGAGAACGATTGCGTATTTCGACCTGTTCAACTATCCGCTGACTCGTGAGGACGTTCGCAATTTCCTGGACATCGACGCGGGTGAAGAAGAGATAGCGCACGAACTGGCCGCCCTCACCCGCGAAGGTTGCCTTTTCCGGCTGGAGTCCTATTATTCGCTGCGGAATGATCTTTCCCTGGCGGAAAAGAGACACCGTGGAGAGGCACATGCGGACGAACTGTTGCGCATAGCCGCTCGCGGGGCACGTCTGCTGTACCGGTTTCCCTACGTCCGCGGCATCTGTATCTCGGGTTCTTTGTCCAAGCGTTGCGCCGACGAGAATGCCGATATCGACTATTTCGTCATTACGAAGGGAGGCCGCCTCTGGATCGCCAGGACCTTCATGCATCTCTTCAAAAAATTCACCTATCTCCGAGGCCACCAGCACCGTTATTGCATGAATTATTACGTCGACGAGGAAGCGCTGGAAATAAAGGAACAGAACTTCTTTACCGCCGTCGAGCTCCTGACGCTGATGCCCGCTTGCGGCAACGGCGGCCTCGTCAAATTCTTCGGGGCCAACGAATGGACCAGCCTTTACCTCCCTCATTACCGGGACCGCCGGCGGGAGGCCGAAGGCACTTACCGGTCCTCCCTGCTGAAAAAAAGTCTCGAGCTGCTGTTCAACAACCGCCTGGGTAATGCGCTCGAAGATTATCTGCGCCGGCTCACGGATAGCCGGTGGAAAAAAAAGACTTCGAGGGGCGACAGGAACTTAAAGGGCGACCCGATGACCCTGCAATGCGGACCTCATTACAGCCGTCCCGACCCGGGTATCTTTCAGGAAAGGATCCTGTACAGCTACCAACGAAAGGTCAAAGAGACGGCTGCTCGCTGGGGCGAAATGTCAGCCACTATCCCCTCTTCCTCAACGAAATGATATAATAATCGCCGATCGATCTCCACGGCCATTTATCTTTCCACTTGTCCTCGCGTTCGCGCAGCCAGCGCCAGGCCGCCGGATGACGTTCGGCAAAATTTTCGATATAAGAAGGAGGAACGATGGTGCAAAGGCCTTCCAGGTGCAACAGATCGAATCCATCCTTCAGCGTTCGGATCACGAACGAAGGCGGATAGTACCAGCAGCGAAAAGGATGTCCTTCCACTTGCGCGGGCGCGCCCTTGCGGCCGCTGCGCAACCGGCGAAAGGCCGTCCGGAACCTTCCCCTGAACAAAAGCAGCGCTTCCCACAAGCTGAATTTGGGAAGGATCACGAGGGTCGCCACCCCGCCAGGTTTTAACAACGGACCCAGCGATCGAAGCACTTTGCCGAGCTCGGGTGTACAGTTGAGACCGGCGAAATTGGAAAAGATCAGATCGTACGGGCCCCTACTTTCCAGTCCGTCCAGTTCGGTGAACGAACACAGTTCAGCCGTCACTTTGTCGCCCAGACCGGCCAGCGCCACTTTTTCCTTCAGCCTGGTCTGCATACCCTCCGCGATATCGGTAGCATGTACCCGATGACCAAGACGGGCGAAAAATACGGCATCCTGCCCTGTACCCGCATTCAGCTCCAGGATATGGCTTTGCGGAGCGAGCAGACCCATTACATGCACTCTCACCCGCTGACGTTTGTACTGGATGATCGTATTGGACGCATCGTATTCGTCGAACACCGGCGCCTGTTTACTGAACGCGGTCGCCGCCTCCTTTTCGTTGATCAGATCGGTCTTATGCATGCTCCAGTTCTTTTAGTCTGATCCACGCGACCATCGCCGCCGGAAGGTTCCAGGCCAGCGAGGCGGCCGTCCGCAAACGCGACCCGGTGATCAGGGCGGGTCGAACGATCATCTGCCCCAGCTGCCGCAACGCCAGATGCCAGCCATAGCTGCGGTGGACATAACGATGAAGCTGCTTGTAATACGCCGGCGAATACGTATTTCGGAACATCAGCTTCAGCTCATCGGAGTCGGTCCAGTTGGCCTTACCTTCCAGTTCCGCCTTGACACGCTCGTAGAACACCGTTCCCGGCAGGGGATACGAAACCGAAACGCCGAGACTGTCGGGCACCAGGCGGTTGATCATCCGGATAGTCATCGCGATATCCTCCTTCGTCTCGCCGGGATAGCCAAATTGTATAAAGAATGAAGGCCGGATGCCATATTCCCGAAGCAGCCGCGTAGCCGCCTCTATCTGATCGATAGTGGTCCCTTTGTCCATGGCGTCGAGTATCTTCTGCGAACCGCTTTCCGCCCCCATCCAGCTGTTCTCGCATCCCGCGCGGGCCAGCGCCCGGACATAATTTTCCTGTAACAGCAGGTCGGCCCTCGACTGGATCTTGAACCGGAGATGCAACCCCTCCTGCTCGACGAGGTCCGCAAACTCGTTCACCCAGCCAGGCTTCAGACCGAAGATATCGTCACACATCCAAATGTGATCGAAACCGAAATGCGTCTTCAGCCATTTGATCTCTTCGACGACGTGCCGTGGGGACCGCGCATTGTAGCGGTTGCCATAAATGGGTTTTGCGCACCAGTTGCATTTGTACGGACAGCCGCGCGTGGTGCCGATGTTGAGCGAAAAATACCCGTGATGCCGCATCCAGACGGCACGATAGCTTTCGATATCTACCAGGTCCCAGGCGGGCATCGGTAGACTGTCCAGGTCCTTCATCACCTTCCGCGCCTCCGTACGGAACGCCAGCGGTCCCTGTAAAAAAGCGAGACCGGCGATCTGCGTATGATCACCGCCTGACCCAAGGGCGGCCGCCAGTTCCAGCAGCGTCTGCTCTCCCTCTCCCAGCAGCACGAAATCCGCACCCTTTTCGAGATACTGCTGGTAGTGATCGGTGGAATCCGAGCTCGATACGACGACAATGGCCCCCCTTTCCTTTGCCATACCGATCATGCGGAAAGCCGCCTCCCGCATATTGGTCAGACACATCTTCGTCAGGTAATTGAACCCGTCGTCATAGATAACGAAGATATCGGGCCGCTCAGCCGCGAGCCGCGGCGCCAGCTCCTCCGGGCCCTCGATCAGTTGGGTGTCGAACAGCGAGACGCGGTAGCCATGCCGGCGCAACAAAGCCGCCGCGCCGATGGTGGCCAGCGGCGGATAAGGCTGGCCCGTCGCCCATTGTTTGGGATCGAAGCGCATAAAATACGAATGGGAAAACAGGATGCTATTCATAATGCGGCTGTTGGTGGTAAATGAAGGTAACAAACACACCGCACACAGGTGGGGTTCGAATCCATATCCAGCGTCTTGCGGAAATCGACGGCTGAAGGGCTGTTCAGGATCTCCGCCAGCGGCTGCTCCCTGATATTACCGAAAGACGGGAGAAAGAAACAGGGCCGGACCGCGCCGTCGGCTTCCACTACGGCCGACACCCAGGGTGCGTTGCATTTTTTATAGGGATAAGGATTCCTGCCGTAGGCGGCCGTATAATACTCCCCTATCCTGAGGAGCCTGGCCGGAGACTCCGCGATGAACCCGTCGGCAAACGAAGCCGCATGGTCGCGGATGACAGTTTGCAACACCTCCAGCAGTTCGGGCAATTCCTCTTCGGAAGGAAGTATCTCGTGCTGCCTGGGCTCGTCCCAGGGCTGGCTGCGGTTAAAGGCCTCGCTGGTCACGTCTGCGGGCAGGAAGCTGATCTGATCGAGCCCCATGTTCCTGGCGGCATCGATAATGGCAGGCCAGGACCGGAAATTCAAGCGGTGGATGACCGTGCGTCCCGTAACCCGGAAATCCGGCCGCCGGGAATGCAGCAACCGTATACCTTCTTTCAATTTCCGGAAAGCGCCGGGTATATTGCGTATCCTGTCATGCACCGCCTCGTCTCCATCCAGCGATACGATGACATCGCTCACCTTTTCCAGGATCTCGTCCGCATGGCGGCCCAGGAGAAGACCGGTTGACAGCAGCGTGATCCGTATGTCTTCGCGTTTCAGGATATCGCAGAGGGTGAAAAAGTTCCGGTTCAACAGCGCCTCGCCGCCCGACATCAGCACCTGCCGCGTACCCAGCCGGCGAAGGCTGTCCATCAATCCTTCCACGTCCTTTTCGGTCAGCTGTTTCAGATGTTGGTTGCCCTTCCAGATGTCGCACATCACGCATTGGCAGTTACAGGCGCTGTGCGGCATAAGGATGACGATCGGCAGGGCGGATATCCTGTCGGTTTGCAGCGTCCGGTAACGCCGTAACGTATGCAGCAGCGGAGGGAAATGCATCGTGTTCAATTATTTCTTACGCGTATCCAGGGGAAAGGGGTCTTCGACCGGAAAAACCGGTTACGGAGATCTTTCGGATTATAGAGGATGGCATAATGGAAAGAACGAAGATCGGAAAATGAATGATGCGAATAGTAATCCGCCATCTCCGGATAGCCGAAAGACGTAAAATAGGCAAGGGTGCGGCGAGCCGCCAGGTGCACGTCTTCCGGCCGGTAGAAGGGGGTGTCGAGCAGGTGGATCTCACCGCCGCGGTTCAGATACGACAGACACAGATGCAGGATCTTTTTTGCCGAGGGAAAATATTGCAGAGAGGCGGCAAACACGATGACGTCGAAGGTCCGGTCTTCCAGGATCCCCGAACGGATGTCCCCATGGATGAAACGCAGGTTGGGATCGTTGCTGAATACCCTGGCCGCCTGCTGCAGCTCGGTAAAATTGATATCGACGCCCGTGACCCTCGTGCCTGGCATTTCAGCCAGCTGATGCGACAGCCAGCCATTGCCGCAACCTATCTCCAGGATGTCCATCGTCGATCTTCGGGCGGACAGGTAGCGGAGCAACCGGTCGGCGGACCGCTTTCTCGTTTGCCATTCCCTGAAATGCGGGTGTGCGGCACCGATGTCGGGCAGACGGAGCAATTCCTCGTCCGTATACAGCCTGCCTTCCAGCGATCTCACCTGGATATATTGTTTTTCGAACAACATCTCCCCCAGTCTGGTGTGACCCTGAACCTGGATATTGGTCAATATGGAGGAATCCGGTAGGTTCATTTTCAAGATTTTAGCAGAAACTTTGACATCCGGTAGAATAAACGTCGGTTTGATTCCAAAGGATGCCCAAAGCGCTAAAAAATAGCATTAAAAACCCTGTATCTCGGGCTGACGGTAACGCCATATCCGGTGCAGGAGTTTTATTTCATAAGGGTATTTATAGAGATCCGTGCGGTAGCGTATCGACGACAGCAACCGAACGACTTTCCTTTTCAGCGAATTCAGCCGGATATCGGATACGGTCGGGTAATACCCGTTCAGGACGGTCTCGAAATCCCTGATCTTGTCGATCATCTCCGGTCGAAGCCAGGGTGTCAGCGGATTCTTCCGCAGATCGAAACGCTCCCATTGCGGAGTCATCCAGTCTTCCAGCTTTTCCGGATAAGTAAACCCGGCTTTCTTAACTTGTTCAAACAACTCGGAACCTTCAGTCGGAACCGGGCTGTAGGTGTAGAGTACGATTTCGGTCGAGGGATTGACGGCCTTCACCCGCTTGATAAAATTGATATCGAAATCGATCTGTTCCATGACTTTTTCGGGCGTCGGGGCAGGCACACCCAGCACGAAGGAGTACTCGGGAATGATATCGTATTTCTTCAGCCGCTCGGCAAACCGTAGGATCTGAGCGCCATTCTGTGTACCGCCCTTATCCAGCTGACTCAACACCGAGTCGTTGCCGCTCTCCGCCCCGAAAAAAATGATCCTGCATCCTGCTTCGCGAATGAGTGCCAGCGATTCGTCCTTCCATTTATCCATCGTATCGATCCTGGCCATGCCCCACCAATTCATCTTTTCAGGCAGGATCAACCGGGCGAATTCCGTTACGCGTTTCTCCGAAACGAAAAAATTATTATCGTGGAATTCGATGCCGTCGGCGCCCCAGTTATCCTTGATGTACTTGATGTCCCGATACACCTGTTCGGCCGTCTTGGCCTTCCATCTTGCTTCATAGATCGGGACCACTGCGCAGAATGAACACGTGAATGGACAACCGATGCTGGAATGATAGGCCAGCGTCTTGTCGCCCAGAAATGTCTTTCCGAGATATTTTTCCATCGGATAAAAGGTATGCAGCCGCTGGTAAGGCAAGGGAGGAAGCAGGGATTGATCGATCAGGTCCTCTTTTGGCGTCCGGATCACTTTGCCGTCACGTCTGTAGATCAGGTTTTTGATCAATTCGAATGGCGTATTGTTCTCCAGCGCCGTGATCAATTGCGGAAAAGCGTGATCGCCCGGCCCGTTGATGATGAAATCCACATAGCCCGACTCGAGTATCACCCTATAGTGACTATTGGGAAAATATCCTCCCCAGATCATCACCGTACCCGGAAATTCTTCTTTTATCCTTTTTGCGAAGGGAATAGCCTGTTTGGTCTGGGGACCGGGCATGACGGTGAACCCGATGTATTTGTACTGGCCGGTTGCCAGGTACGCCTTCAACTTCTCATAGGGGTCCTCCTCGCGGTTGCCGTCCACGATGGCCCATTCGAAGATACCTTCCACACTGGCGGCCACCTGCAGGATAGAATTCGGTACTCTGAACTTATTGATCGCAGCACGGGGATTGAACAACAATATCTTATTCATATCTTCGGTTACTATTTAAGAATGAAGGCATCCGCAATCAATAAACGCTCGTTCTTGGAAAAAGGATGCCTTTTTTAAAGAAACTAATCCAGTCTGTCCGGCCCTCCCGGCTCCCGGAAGCTGCGCCGGCCGATGCCTACGATAAGTGGGCGTTATCCTATGATAATCAACCAGATAACTTAATGCTTGCCTTGGATGAGCAGCTTTGCGGACAGCTTCTGTGCAACGTGCCCGTTTCTGGGAAAGTGGTCGCGGATGTCGGCTGTGGAACGGGCCGGCACTGGCAAAAGCTGTACGATCAGGGACCGGCGCGACTGGTCGGTTACGACGTGTCCCCCGGGATGCTCCGCAGGCTACGCGCCAAATACCCGCGGGCGGAAACCTACCTGCTGAACGGCGAGCATTTATCCCATCTGGAAACCGGCGGTTGCGATCTGGTCTTTTCCACTCTCACGATCGCTCATATCCCGGATATCCGGGCGGCTTTAAGCGAATGGACACGGGTACTCAAGCCCGGAGGGGACATGATCTTTTCGGACTACCATCCCGCGGCATTGGCCAGGGGCGGGCAAAGGACCTTCCGCGAAGGGGAACGGGTAATTGCCGTCCGCAATCATATCTACCCCGTTCCAAAGATACGGAAGATATGCCGGCGCCTGGGGCTCACGGAGCAAAGCATAATCGAAAAAAAGATCGACGACACGATGCGGCAATATTACGAAAAACAAGGAGCACTGCGGCTTTTCGATCGTTTCGCCGGCGTCCCCATCATCTATGGTCTTCATCTAAAAAAATCCAATGAGGCTGAATGACCTGCGCATGCCGGGCCGGGAAGGCACCATCGATCTTGTCATCTGGAATGAGAACATCTCGGAGGTGTCGCCTGGGGGAGAATCGGAAGCCCACGACCAGGCGGATATCAGGGAGCACCTGGGCACACGGGGTCAGGCCACGAGCCGGCAACAGGGCATTTCCTTCGACGGCGCCCTGGTCTTCCCGGGGCTCATCAATTCCCACGACCATCTCGACTTCAACCTCTTTCCCCTCCTCGGAAACAGGGTCTATACCAATTACAGGCAATGGGGACCCGACATACACGCCAGCCAATCATCGATCATCCGGGCCGTGATGAACGTACCGCGCAAATTGCGGATAGCGTGGGGTATTTACAAGAACCTGCTCAATGGGTTTACCACGGTGGTCAATCACGGCGCCCACCTGACGGTGGATGAAGACCTGATCGATGTCTTCCAGCAATGTCATTGTCTGCACTCGGTGGGTTTCGACAAGAATTGGAAATGGCTGCTGAACCGTCCGCTGGCGGGACGGCGACCCTTCGTCCTGCATGTCGGCGAAGGAACCGATACCCTCGCACACCGGGAGATCGACCGGCTTATCCGATGGAACCTATTGCGACGCCCCCTCATCGGGGTGCATGGTGTTGCGATGAAGGAGGAACAGGCCACCGCTTTCAGGGCCCTTGTCTGGTGCCCTGCTTCCAATTATTTTTTATTGAACAGGACCGCGCCGGTCGCCTTTTTGAAAGACAAGGTGCCCATCCTTTTCGGTACCGACAGCACGCTGACAGGCAGCTGGAATGGCTGGCAGCAGATCAGACAAGCCAGGAAGGAACAGGCGCTTACAGACCGCGAATTGCTGGCTGCCCTGACTACCACGCCCGCGATCATATGGGGCCTGCACGACAGGGGAGAGATCGCCACCGGAAAACTGGCCGACCTGGTGATTGCCAGGCCGAAGCCGGGCCGCTCGGGGATGGACGCCTTTTTTGGTCTGGACCCGGAAGATCTGCTGCTGGTGATGCGGCGGGGGCGGCCTTTGCTGTTCGATGCCAGTTTGCGGCAGGCATTGCTCGATGACGGCTTGAATCAGGACCATTACAAAGGCTTGGGGTCCGGTAGCAAATATATCCTCGGAGACCTTCCCGGTTTGGTAAAGGAGATACGGACGTATTATCCCCGGGCGGAATTCCCTGCCTTACTCACTGAATGACGGGATAGGTCTTTCCTCTGCCTTTCAAATACAGGAAATGGAGGAAATGAATATGATGAAGATGGGGTGTGTTAGGCTTCAGCAGGACTTCTTCGTTCCATTGGCCGCTGAGCAGCATATGGCTGCCGAGATCGGCGACCCTTCCAATGGTTACCTCTTTGTAGCTTTCTACCCAGTCGGGCAGGTAGTAACCGAATTGCCTGGTCCGAATGAGGCCGAAAGGATATTCTTCGAGGGATGGAGGGCTGGCGCTATGGTTCCTGCCTAATTTGTAGATCGTTCCCTTATCGGATGCAGGCGCTTCGGCTACGACGATCTTTTTGACATCGACGATCCTTTTCAATACCTGGTTGGAATGCCGCATGCCGAACAGGAACCGGCCGCAGGACCGGATGTCCGCCAGCAGGTCCATCGGAAAGATATAGTTGTAATTCCCTTCCAGCTGGAAGGAGATGATCCGCACTCTTCGAGGGTACGAATAGGCGGCGGCAATCGTTTTCAGCCTTTCGAAGCGGAGACCCGGCTTCTTATAGAATTTCTCGAAAAGCAGGCGGGCCCGGATAGGGGAAATATGATGGATCGTCGTGGAACAGACCCTAAGGAGAAATAAAGTGCCGTCGGCTTCGGCCAGCTGGTCCGCATATTCGACTTTCAATACGCTGAGCGCATTTCTTTCGGGGTCTCCCTCCGCGGATGGAGCGCTATCCCGGAAAAAGAGCCTGTACTCCCTGCCGGGACCGAAAAGGGAGGCTGCGGCCTTGTCTTCCACCCAGATACCGATCACGGGAGGATCAAGACTGAGCAGCCACTGGATACCTGAAACATCCAGTACGTTGTCGCCCACCTGCAGATATACCTTCTCCCGCACCAGGTGGTAGTCTTCGATACCGACCGTCAGGAATTCCCGGATGATCCGTTCTCCGGTAAGTAGCTTTCCAAAAGCAGCGCCTATCTTCATATTTACGTAAGTTTTGCACAGGCATCCCTTTACAAAGAACGGTCGTTTTGGTTTAAAGGATGCCTTAAATTTGGAACCTATGAAAATCGTTTTCCTGACCTATAACATTTCGCTTCATTTCCACCGGCCTGAAGACTGGTTTTATCATCTCCGGCACAGCACTGGCGTTTACGATGCGCTTTGTAAAAAGCATACCGTCATCAGTATCGAACAGATCAACCATACAGGCAGGATCGAACGCAACGGGGTCGACTACCATTTTTTGAACTACCGGAAAAAAAAATTATACTTCCCGGCAAGGCTTCACCGGTATATAAAAGCATTGTCTCCCGATGTCATCGTCGTTCATGGGATGCATTCCCCGCTGCAGGTCTTGCAACTGAGGGCCCGGGTCGGACCGCGCGCCCGCATCATCCTTCAAAACCATGCGGATCAACCGGGCAGGGGCAAAAGAAAGTTCCTGCAGAAATTAGCGGACCGATCAGTCGATGCCTATCTGTTCGTCAGCAAGGAACAGGGAAGCCAATGGGTCAGCCGCGGCATCATCGCCAGCCTGGAAAAGATACGCGAGGTAATGGAGGCTTCCTCTTTGTTCCTACCCGAAGACAGATCGCTGGCCAGGATCCGCACCGCCACGGCCGGAGATCCGCTATTTCTGTGGGTGGGACGACTCGACCGGAACAAAGATCCGTTGACCGTTCTGGAGGCTTTCGTCGCCTATGCGAAAATGCACCCTGCCGCGCGCCTGTACATGATCTTTCATACCGAAGAGCTGTTGCCGGAAATAAGGGAGTATCTCGCGGCGGCCGGTGCCGGGGATACCGTCGTACTCGTAGGGAAAATAGAACACGACCAGCTGCAGGACTGGTACAATGCCGCAGATTTTATTCTTTCAGGCTCGCATTATGAAGGCAGCGGCATTGCCGTATGCGAGGCCATGTCCTGCGGGTGCATACCGATAGTCACCGGCATTTCTTCTTTCCGTAAGATGACAGGCAATGGCAGCTGCGGCATCCTGTATCCACCCGGGAATAAAGACGCCCTGCTGGCCGCGCTCCTCCATACCGGTACACTGGACAAGGAAAGCGAGCGGCAGAAAGTGCAGGATCAATTCCGGTCGCAGCTATCTTTCCAAGCTATCGCCGAAGGGATCGACGCCATAGTCTCATCGCTATAACAAAAGAGCTCCATCATTTTCCGGGCGCTGTCATCCATCATGTATAGATGAACGGATTCATAGACCGTTCCGTCATCCAGCAAAAGCTTTTTTGCCAGCCCGATCATTTCATCGGGAGAGGAGACGACATGCCAGTTCTTTACCGGTAGGCCGACCGCATCGCAGAAGCTGATCACATGCGCGCCCGCATACAGCGCTTCCAGGCATACGGTGCTGAAGCCTTCGTAGGAGGAAGTGTGCAGCAAGATCCGGCTCCGCTGCATCAATTCGAGGGCGTTCCGGTGCGATTGTTCCCCCGCTAGCCGGATCCGTCCCGCGAGGCCAAGCTCTCCGATCATATGCTGCAGCCTGTCCCGTTCGGGACCCTTTCCGCAAAGAACGCCGTTGATGAAAGGCAGATCCTCCGACAATTCCTTTACAACAGCCACGAAGAGATCGTAACGTTTAAGCGGGATCAGCGATCCGACGCCCAGCACATCGATGTCCCGGCGTGCCCCATCCGGCAAAAAGAGAGCAGGGTCCACACCGTTGGGGATCACGTGGCGGGGACGGATCCCGTAATTCCTTTCGAATTCCGTCGCCAGGAAATTGGACATCGCCACAAGTTCGCCGGCAACCGGTCTGATCAGGCGGATAAAGACATTTCCCCTTCTGGCATCCTGACCCAATATCCATGCGGCATGTCGCAAACCTTTCCATTTTGCATAGTATTTGCCGGCAAGCGCGCAGCCCCCACACCAGAAACTGAGAACGCCCACCACGTCATTCTCCCGCTGAAGAAGGCTCATTTGGCGCCATGCGGCAAGACAGGTCCGCAATTTACTCATCCGCCCTTTTTTCCAGCCGTTGAGCGCGATCACGGTATTGCCGGACCAGGTATAACGATCTTTTCGTTTCGGGTATTCGAAAGCGATGATCACAATCTTCAAAAGGGGATAGTTCCTGTTCAATGCCCTAACGAAGACTTGCTGCGCGGGCAGACAGGCCGTGTCCTGTTCGTCGGCGGGAAACCCCGGGGACAAGATGACCAGCATCGATGGTTTATTCTTCTTCATCCGGCATATTTAATCTCTCTGATCGGCAACTTTATTCTCCCTCATCCAGCAACAGGGTCTGATGGCAAAGGGATAGATTTTTCTTATTGTGCGTGATCAACAGGACGATCTTCCCCTCCCCGGCCAGCTTTCGGCAATAGCACAGCATCTCGCTTTCCGAGGACTCGTCCAACTCGCTGAAGGGCTCGTCGAGGATCAGCAGATCGGCATCCTTATAGAGCGCACGGGCGAAAGCGATCCGTTGACGCTGACCGCCGCTAATGTTCTTTCCGTTTTCCGTGATCAGCTTATTCAGTCCTTCCGGCGAGGATGCCATCTGTTGCAAACCCGCCGCCCCGACGGCTTCGCGCAATCTGTCTTTATCATAGCGATCGTCGCTGAGGATGATATTCTTCAGGATCGTATCGTGCAGCAAGAACGGATGTTGCTGGACATAGGATATCCGTTCCCAGTACGAGCGCAACCTATCCGGGTCGGCCGGCTGTCCGTCGATGAGGATCTCTCCTTCCCGTGGCCGGATGAAGCCGAGCAGCAAATTGACAATGGTGGTTTTGCCCCTGCCCGATGCGCCGCTAAGCCCCACTATTTCACCTGCATTAAGGCGGAGATCCAGGCCATCCAGCACGCGGCCCTGCGGCTGCGAGAACCCCACCTTTCGGAAAACGACCTGGCGGATAGGGGGGACTGCTGGAAGAGCCGGACGCGGTGGTTTCCGGGCCTCCCCTACAAGGTCTTCCACGGTAAACCGGTAGGTTTTGATCTGACCGGTGATATTGAATATTCGTACCAACCCGGGGATGATCTTGTAGGCCGCCGCAAGATAGGCGCCGAGCGTAATATAGGAGGTGGCCTGGGCGTTACCCGACCATTTGGCGAATAGGAGGAGCAGGAAGAGCCCGAATACGGCAAAGACCTCTATCAGCCGGGACGGCATCGATTGCAGGATCTGCAGGGCGGAAAGATGTTCGTTCAGATCGGCCTGTCTCCGTCCGTAACGCCGCGCAAAGAACGGAATGCTGTCGTAAAGATTGCCTTCTACATATCCTCCGAGCGCCTCGCGCAGGTACTGCAGACTTTTTTCGCCGCTGCTCTTGATGTCCTTCCTTACCGACTTCAGCCGCCTCCTGGAAAAAAAGGCCAGGATGCTCACGGCCGGCACCAGCAGGCAGATCAGCAACAGGAAAAGCCTGCTGTTGTACCAAATGATGCCTGCGACTGACAACGCGACCAGGGAGCCTTCGGTCACCAGCTGCTGTATGCCCGCCAGCACGTACTGGCAGAATTCAATCGGCTGCTGGCTTATCCCGCGGATCTGCACAGCGGCATCCACCTGTACGTAGTCGGAATAGGTTCCTTCCAGGTAACGAAGCAGGTTGGTTTCCGATATACGCGAAGCCACCCGGTATACGAAACGATACTGCGACTGCAGCATCAGGTAACCTCCTGCGCTTTTTACCAGGAAAAGCAGGGAAAAAACAGAAATGGGCGCCAGCGAATTCCTATCCCTTAGCCATGCGGGAAGGAAGGACAGACGCGCCTCCGGCCCTTGCCCGGTATAAAACGCAACAAGATAAAGCAGGACCCCGAGACCGGCGATATCGAGGACACTGATCAAAGCATTCCCAAGTGCAAGGAAGGATCCCTGCCGCCGCTCTCCCGGAGAAAGTATGAACAGTATCTTTCTGATCAACGCTTTTTACCCAAATTGAAATTCCTTGAAATGTTGAAGCCGAAATAGATATCCCCTTTGCCCCACGTACCCGCCGTTTGTGTCAGGTACTGGCTCTCCACCATGCTCTGCGAATTGCTGAACACCAGCTGGAAGACGTGGCCGCCGGTCTCGATGTCCCACCCCAGCGAAAAGGAATTGTGCATCGGCGTGGAAACCACCTGGCCCGAAGGGACCACATCGTATTCCGCGTTGATGCTCATCCGGTTGGTAATCTTCATCCGCCCGCCCAGACCGACCGCGATGACGTCGTTCTTGTCAGCTACCGTCGGGACGAGGTTGTAATGCAGCCAGGTGGGCGTCACCTGCAGCGACAGGCGGCTGCTGATCTTTCTGGCGATGAGCAGCTCGCCCACATAAGCCGTCCGGTATTTCGTGTTCAAATAGGTCTCTTCCGGGATGTTCTGGGTGTAATCGGTGATAGTGCCCAGCAAGCTGACCGAAACCGGGCTGCCGCCGCCTTCGGACTGTCGGAGGAGCTTGTACTTCAGATAGCCGTCATAGGTCTTCAGGAAGCTGCTTCTGCCGATACCTATGGCGAGCCGGTCGGTAATGCCGTAATCGAGACCCAATCTCAGCGTGGCATTATCCAGCCCGAAAAAATTATACGAACCGCTGTTCAGGGCTCCGAACCGGTGCTGGATGACGAAATTGAGGTTGTTTTGCGCCGGCGACTCGATCGTTTGGGTATTGACGATATGCGTGGCCTTGAAGGTGCCCGTCACATAGGTGCGGCCTTTGTGCGCACTCATGGAATCGTTGAGCATATTCAGCAGCGTGCTGTCCTGTGCGCGGAGATCGGCGGCGATAACCCATAACAGCAGGATAAAAATCAGTCTTTTGGTGATCATGGTTCAGTAGATTTATTTGGTACTGCAATCGATGTTGACCTTTACCGTCATTTCCCTATCGATCTTGTCCCGTACGATGGAGGGTATGCTGATGTTGAAATCTTCCGGTTTTAACCTGAATTCTGTCTTACCGAGCAGGTGGCCGTTCTTTATCTCGATGGTGGCCTCCGCTTCGACAGGTTTCGTCACGTTGTGCAGGGTCAGGTTGCCCCTGATCATGACCTTGTATACGCCGTCCCTGCCCGGAGGCACATCACCGGTATAGCTGCCGGTGAAGCTGGCCTTGGGATATTTATCGCTTTCCACGTAGTTCTCGTTGAAATGTTCCTGCATCAGCTCCTTCGTGAAGGTGAACCCTTTCAGCAGTACGGCGAGGGCCACGTTCTTTTTGCCGGCGTCGATGATGGCATAGACCTGGTTGTTCTCCGCCTTGATGTCTTCCAGCGGCGTTTTGGAATAAAAGCCGATAAAGCCTGTGCGGGTAGAATACAGCTGGCCATAGACGGTAGCGGGCCGGAAAAAGGCCAGGTAGAGAAAAAAGACGATCAGAACTTGCTTCATAGTAGTTTTTTTGAAGATAGCTATAGGGGGCGGATGAATGCGATACCCGTCAATTGTTGGGCGCGCCCTGGTTGACCCAGGCGACAATGGTATTGACCTCGCAGGCGGGCAGCCTTGGTTGACCATAGGGCATCGGCGTGACGACCCCGTTTTGGGTGACCGCGTCCACGAAGAAACCGTTATCGACGAAGACCTTCAGATTGGCATACGTGTCGAGATGGATGCCTGTGGGCGGCGTCGCTCCGCTATGGCAGCTGTAACAGTTGTTCTGAAGGATGTCGACGATCTGCGTCGAGTAGGAGACGTGCAACGTATCGCAGGTGGAGGCTCCGGACAGCTTGTCCGCGCTCTCTTTCGCGCAACCCGCCAGGTAGAATACGGTCGCACCGATGCAAAGGGTGATCGATAAAATCTTTCTGTTCATGACGAGAGGTCGGTTTATTTGGTGTTTGCTATATATGATGTCTAATAACGATGAAGTTCCGTTACTTCTTATCCGGCATTGGTTCGGTCGCACCTTAATTCTTGTCCGGCACGCAATCCGAGAGGTTCACGTCCATCAAAAAACCGGTGCAGCGGCCTTTGACGGTGACCGCATCGCCTGGCTTGGGTTCGGGGTCGACCCGGGTACCCGCGAACAGCTGGCAACTAATACCGCCGCCACCCGGTTGGGTTGACAGTATCCAGATATCAGACCTGGCGCCATGCTGTATCTCTGTTAGCCTGCCTGTAACAGACAGGACTTTCCCCAGGTATTTCCGGTCGGCGGCATGTTCATTCGCCTGGTATTGATGATAAAGCGTATCGGCGTTGATGGTGACATCGGCGGTCTCGCCGGCGGTGCTGAGATGCGGTTTGTCATAGAGATGCCAGGCCCAGCCTGCCCCCGCGAGCGCTAATAAAAGGATAACGAGCCACAGAATGGTTCTTTTTCTTCGCATGATAGTTTGGAGTTAAATCTTTCTTACTTCTTACCATAGCCGGCGTGTGATACCGATGTTGATACCCGCGCTCATGATCGGCAATTTGCCCGTGCCGATCCCCGCAAGCGGCAGCCGCAAATAGGGCTCCACGCGCAGGCTCCCCACCCGTCCCAGACGTTGCTCGAATCCCGCGCTCAGGTTGACTATGGAGAAGGGGTATTGAGAGGGCTGCTTAATATTCCATGTGCTGTCGTGGGGCAAGCCGCTTTTTTTATAGGTGTAGGTATAATTTTCCCTGGACATCAGGTACGTGGAAAACCCTGCCATTCCGAACCATTTCGTCTTACCGCCCGGATTGAAATTGTACCGGACATTCAGCGGGATTTCCCACATATAGCAGGTGCCGTCCACATTCAGCAACTTGGAATAATTCGGCAACCGTACTTTTTCGGTATTGAAATACTCCCCGTCGGTATAATATTTTTTGCTCTCCAGGTACGCTCCAGTTTCTATGGACCACCGGCTGTTGATGGCATAGCCCAGCAGGATGCCGAACGTATTCCCGACCCCTTTGACGCTTTGCATCTTGACCGTGCTGATATCCGGCGCCGCGATGATGCCGGCATAGAAATAACGCGCAGATTTTGCTTTTGCCGGTTTTTGTTTGGCCGGGTCGCTGTTCTTGGGAGATGTCGGCGCAGTCACATTCACCGATAGCAGATAGTCATCGGTGAGGCGGGCCAGTCGCATATCCCCCGCCCATCTCAGGGTGAAGGGTTTCTCGGCTATGAAGCCGCCAGTTTCACCCGACCCCTTGCCAAAGCCGCTGGTTTCACCCGACCCGTTGCCGGAGCCGGGGGCCACTGTGTTCCGGTGCCTACCGGTCGAAGCGGTTACAGGGCCTGCTCCCGTCTCCTGCCCGCGCAGACCCGCGTTCGCCGAAGACGCTGTAGCCGCTGTTCCACCTGCCGTGTGTGCCGGGATCGCGATACCCGCTTGTCCACGGGCCGCATTTGCCGAGGTCGCAGCCGCAGCTTGTCCCCCAGCCGCCGATCGGGCCGGCGTAGCCGAACCAGTCTCTCCTCCTGCAGGCGAAACTTCCTTTGCCCCGGTCGATCCCTTTTCACCGGCGCCCGAAGCACTCACCACGGTCATCGGATGCGATGACCCGTTCCCGATACGGTGCAGGGCATAATAACCGGCCCCGCCAAGCGGCAAAAAGAGCAACAGCCAGAATAGCCTCCGGTTTCTGCGCCGGTCGGAACCATCCGTACCGTCGAATTCGCCGGGAGCCGGATCCCTATCCAGGGCGGCAGCCATTTTATCCCAGTCAGCGCTGTCTGTTCTCAGCGGGTATTTATCGGACGCCCGCCGAAAGAGATCGTCAGTGTCGGTGTCCTTTAAAGTTAACATACGATTTTTTCACTTTTTTCTGCGGTTAGGGCCTTTTGCAAATGCGCACGGGCCTTTGAAAGGTTAGACTTGGACGTTCCCGTCGTTATCCCAAGCATCTTCGCTATTTCCGGGTGCGAATACCCTTCGATAACGTGTAAGTTGAACACAATACGGTAGGCGGGAGGCAGCCCCTTTACCAGCGCGATCAGCTCTTTATACAACATGTTGTCATCACTGGATTGCCCATTTTCTTTATGCTCCCATACGTGTTCGGGGATCGGATAGGTTTGGGTATTGTTCATTTCCCGGCGCATATAGTCTATCGCGGCATTGATAACGACTCGTCTGATCCAGCCGATCAACAGCATCTCTACCTTCTCCTTATCCCGCACCTCGAACCGGCTGAAATTGCGGTACATCTTTAAAAAAGCATCATGCGTCACTTCCGTTGCCTGCTCATAGGTATTGACATACCGAAAAGCGATCTTGAGACACAGGCCATAGTATTGATCGTATAACATCTTCTGGCTTTGCCGGTCCTCGCGCGCACAGCCTGCGATAATATGAAGTAATTTTTCCAAAATTGTCTCTTACTTACCTGTGTTCTAATGAGTTTTTAGACTAAACGCCTTATTTTTCCAAGGGGTTGCCTCCGGGGGCAGGAGGTGGCGACCGGCTCCCGGAACCGCTTGAAATACAACGGCCGGAGAACTCCGGTTATTGGGTGTCTGCCAATTTAGCATTTTTCAGGCAAAAAACGGTACGCGCGGCCGCCTGAAAGGAAAGATCGCAAAAAAGGTGCGGCGGCCGGCTGAACGGAAAGATCGAAATAGATCACAACTCCAGCTCGGAGAGGACGTCCTGATGGACATTGCGGGCATGCCCGCTCAGGGGAATGTGCGCCAGAATAGCCACCGAATCCGGAAGCGCATTGCGGTATTGCTCGCCGATGGCGATCTTTTCGCCGAAGATATAGACCTGCTTGTTGTCGAAGGCGCTCAGCTTCTCGATGGAAACGATATAACTCCGGTGGATGCGGCAAAACTGGTCGGGAGGCAGCAGCCTTTCCCATTGTTTCAGCGTGACAAGGACCAGAGCGGTGGGCTTGTCCTCCAATACCAGCCGGGTATAATTTTTCCTGGCCTCGATGTAGACGATATGCCGGAATTCCACCTTTACATATCGCCCTTCATGACGAATAAAGAAAAAGGGTTGCACTCTACTCTGGTTTAGCAGTTAATGTTGGATCGAGCCCGCTTGCAGGCTTGCACCTGCTTTCCGCGGCTTCTATCTCTATAAACGGTTGGGGCCCCGGATACTTTCAAAAAAACAGGTTCTTTTTCCAATTCAGGCGAAAAACAGCAGGGCTTTGTAGAAACAAACCCCGGAGGACTCAAAGGTCACATTGAGAAAACACTACACTTTATATGACTAAAACAAACGAGAATACTGGTAGTACTCTTTTCATAACTACAATTTTTGTAGCTCTTTAACCATCGAATTTGTCAATTCTTGACTAGATTGCGAAATAGAAAGCCCCCGCCGGGCCTCTGCTAACGATGGCGCTGCCATATAAAAAAAGATAATAATATGGCTAACCGGTTCTCAGATACCTTATTCCAACTGATACATTCGCTGGAAAAGTCGGAAAAAAGACATTTCAAGCTGTACATCAAACGCAGCTCCACCAAGGAGGACCTGAAGATCGTCCAGCTCTTCGATGCCATGGATAAGCTGACCGATTATGATGAGAAAAATCTGCTGAAAAAACTTCCCGGGATCCAAAAGCCACAGCTGTCCAATCTCAAGACCCATCTCTACAAGCAGATACTCGCCAGCCTCCGGCTGCTGAAAAGCGCCGACAGCATCGATCTTCAGCTGAACGAAATGTTCGACTACGCCCATATCCTTTACAAAAAGGGACTGTTCCAGCAGAGTCTCCGCATGCTCGACCGCGCGAAAGAAACGGCCAGGGCCAACCAGAAGAACAATTTCCTGTTGCAGGTGATAGCCCTCGAAAAACGCATCGAGACGCTCCACATCACCCATAGCATGCAGATGCGTGCGGAACAGCTGTCCGCCGAGGCGCGCGAGGTCATCGGCCGTATCGATATGGTGGCCCGGCTCTCCAATCTGGCATTGCTGGTCTACAGTTGGTACATTCGTAACGGCCACGCCCGTAATGAAAAGGACGAAGAAAGGATCAGGGAATACCTCAAGGAACAGCTGCCTGCCAACGCCTGGCAACAGACCGGTTTCTACGAACGGCTCTACCTTTATCAGAGCTACAACTGGTATGCGTTCATCCGCCAGGACTTCCTCATGTACTACCGCTATTCGCAGAAATGGCTCGATCTGTTCGAAGAACAGCCGCTGATGATCCGCGTCGAGACGGGGCACTACATAAAGGCGCTGCACAATCTGCTAAACGCCCATTTCGATCTGCGCAATCACGAACGGTTCGCCGTCATCCTTCGCCAGTTTGAAGTCTTCTCTCAAACCGACCGGGTCCGGGAGAACGACAATTTTCGCATCCAATCCTTCGTCTATATCACCACCGCAAAGATTAACCAGGTCTTCATGCGGGGCAATTTCACCGAAGGGCTGCAGATGGTGCCGGACATCGGGGAAAAGCTGGCCGAATACGATCTGTTCATCGACCGCCACCGCATCCTCGTGCTCAACTACAAGATCGCCGTGCTGTATTTCGGCGCGGGGAATTACGACACCTGTATCGACTATCTCCAGCGGATCATCAACGACCCGATGGACCTGCGCAACGATCTGCAATGTTATGCCCGCGTGCTGCACTTAATGGCGCACTACGAGCTGAAGAATTTCGATCTGATGGAGTCGCTGACCAAGTCGGTGTACCGCTTCATGGCCCGTCGCGAACGCCTCACGAAGGTAGAAGAGGAGATGTTCCGATTCCTGCGCACCTCTTTTCAGACCTCCCGCACCGGCCTAAGGAACGAGTTCGAAAAATTTCTCGAAAAGATCAAACATTTCGAAGGCAGCCGCTTCGAGGCCCGCGCTTTCGCCTATCTCGATCTCGTGTCCTGGGTGGAAAGCAAGGTGTACCAGCGGCCTATGAGCGATATCATAGCGGAAAAATACCGGAAAAGTAAACGACGTGTCAAGCTCGCCGAAGCCTGAGCTCGGGGCCGCATTATTCTCGCGGCTGGCTCTCCGGGATCGACCCGCCCAGGCCTTTCTCCGCGCCCTTGCAAAAGCGGGCCTGGCGTATCCCGAATATATCCCTTAGCGCGCGCCGCGCCGCATAGTACCCGCACATCCCATGCACACCCCCGCCCGGCGGCGTAGCAGATGAACACATATAGATGCCTTTCGCCGAGGTGCGATAGGGGCTCCGCCGCAATGCGGGTCTCGTGAACAGCTGCCTGATATCCATGACGCCTCCATTGATATCGCCTCCAACATAATTCGGATTGTAGGATTCGATCTGCGCACAGTCCATAACATGCCGTGCAAGGATACGATCCCGAAAACCAGGCGCGAAACGCTCCACCTGTCGTTCGATCGTTGCCGTCATATCTCTCGTCGACCCGCCGGGCACGTGACAATAGGCCCAGGCCGTCTGTTTGCCCTCCGGAGCGCGCGAGGAGTCGAATAAAGATGCCTGTGTCAGGAGTACGAACGGCTTTTCCGCATGTTCGCCTCTCGCCGTCGCCGCCTCGCCATCCGCTATTTCTTCGAAACTGTTGCCGAGATGCACCGTTGCCGCCTGCCGGCATTCCAAGGCCGTAAATGGGATCGGCTCCGCCAGTGCCCAATCGATCTTGAAGACACCCATGCCATATCGGTAGCGCTCCAATTGCCGGTTGTATAGGGATGACCACCGATGACCGCCCAGTCGCAACAGCTGACGCGGCGTGAGATCCAGCAGCAGGGCCCTTGACGAAGGCAGCTGCGAAAGATCGGTGACAGGCATGCCCGTCTGCACGTATCCGCCGAGCTTTTTGAAATAATTCCCCAACGCGCCTGCCAGGTTTGCCGATCCTCCCCGCGGGAAAGGCCAGCCTTTTCCGTGACCCGCCAGCAAAAAAAGCAATGCGACGGCCGCCGTCGTCCAATTCGTCAGGGGTTGCATGGCGTGCGCCGCCATGCCGGCCAGCAGTCCGCGTGCTTCGAGCGTATGAAACCGCCGCGCAAGCGTTTTTACCGACGGCAACCCATCCAATCCGAAACGAGCCATCCCGACCGGATCAGCCGGTAGTCGAAGCGGCCCGAGGATCTGCGGCATCAACCGGCGCCAGTCCTTTACCAGCGGGTCCATCAACCGGTGGTATGCGGTCGCATCCGCACCCAGTCTGCATGCCGTATCTTCAACCGGCCGCACAAGGATAGCCGCACCGCCATTATCGAACGGATGAGCAGCCGCTATCGGCGAAGCCACCCATTCCAGTCCATGCTCCTGCAAAGGCAACACGCTAAAAAATGGCGAGGCGAACCCCAGCGGGTGAATAGATGAACAAATATCATGGACAAAACCCGGCAAGGTCAGTTCCGCCGATCGCAAACCTCCGCCAATTTCATCCTTTGCCTCGATCAGCAATACGGACAATCCCTTTTGCCGTAAGAGAATAGCAGCTGCGAGTCCGTTGGGACCCGAGCCCACAACCACGGCATCGTATTCGCTGTTAAACATATACGAATGTACATTCCATTCGCATGCCCGAACAAAGAATTATGTAAATTTATAATACAAATTTCAGCGTATGAAGAGCAGGTACTTTCTCCTGGCGATGATGGCGCTGCTATCGGTCCGGGCCGCTGCCCAGGCCACCGACAAAAAAGAGGCCGCCATCAAGGACATGGTCGATTCCAAAAACTACATCTTTCAGGCGCAGACCGCCCTCCCGATGCATGGCGGCGTCCGTCATCTTACGACGGATTTCGATCTGAAGGTCACCCCAACGGCGATCATCAGCGATCTGCCGTATTTCGGCCGCGCCTATGTCGCACCGGTGAACCCTGCGGAAAGCCCGCTGCAGTTCACCTCCACCCAGTTCACTTATACCACCACGCCGAGGAAGAAAGGCGGTTGGGATGTCGTCATCAAACCCTCCGATCATAAGGATGTCCGGCAACTGTTGCTGACCATCTCGAGCGCGGGCTATACGACCGTACAGGTGATCAATCAGAACAGCGACCCGATCTCCTTCAATGGCGTCATCGTGGCCCCGCAGCCGCACTAATCCCTCGTTACAGACCGGTACTTGGTCGGCGACATCCCCATCACCTTGGTGAACCGTTTGGAAAAATAATAGGGGTCCTCGAACCCCATGCTGAGAGCGATGTCCTTCACCGATTTATCGGTGATGCCCAGGTGCTGACTGGCCTTTTGCATCTTCATCTGGATGAAATAATCTATTGGGGCATAGCCTGTCCGTTGTTTGAACAGGCTCGAAAAACGCGATGGCGAATAATTGTACCGGTGGCTCAGTTCGTTGAGCGTGATGTTCTCGTTGATGTGCTCCTGCATGTACAATATGGCGCTGTCGATGCAATCTATCTTTTCCGTGGGGGAGGCGATGAAATGTTTCTGGTTATAGATGAACAGCGTGATGAAATGCGAGAGACACATATTCGCGAACAGCAGGTTGTCGATACTGTAACCCAGCTCGAGCGTCTTGTAGATCCTGGAAAAAAGCGTGATCATTTCATTGCTGCTGCGGACGGCATTGGGCCGGAAATGTTTCTGGATGACTGGCAATGCATTGAAACCAGGCAGCTGTGTTCCCCCGAAATGCAGCCAGTAGATGGTCCAGGGGTCATGCTCCGAGCTGCCATAGGCATGCTCGATGTTCTGCGGCAACAAAAAACATTGCCCGGGTCCGACCTCGAACCGCCGGTCGCCGATTTTATAAAACCCATGTCCGTCGACGCAATAGAAAAGGAAGTTTTCAGGCAGCCCCTTTTTCCGGTAGGTAAAGTGACCCGTGGCGCGCGGATAATACCCGAGTCCGCAGATATACAGTTGCTTCAACAAGGCGTTGTTTTGTATACGCGATTTCAGGACAGACCTGGGGATCTCTATCCGCTGCCTGCCGACGCCGTGCCAGATATTCTTATGAGACCCTACTTTATTCTGCTCCATTGTCGTAATTTAGTGCATCGGCCCCTGCGGCCGCCCATGGAAACCGTTAATTCCGCGATAAATATAAGCATTGAAACTTTCTCTTCTTTTTTTCGGTTGGTTCATTTTCGGCTTGTATTCGCCACTCGCGGCCCAGCCTCGATCCACCAACCCGCCTTCCCAAACACGCGCGCATTCCATCGACGCACCTCCCCCCACACATGCGCGATCCATCGATCGATGCAACATCCTCTGGCATGGTCCAGGTTCGAACGCCGCGGGCTCGATGCCATGCGGAGGCGGCGACATCGGGCTCAATGTTTGGGTGGAACAAGGGGACCTGCTTTTTTATATTGCCCGTAGCGGCACTTTCGATGAGAACAATGCACTTCTAAAGGTAGGCCGTATCCGTCTTCATCTTCACCCCAACCCCCTGACCGGCGACTTCACCCAGCAGTTGGTCCTGCATGATGGCGGTATCCTTCTTACATCAGGCAACACCCATATCACCGTTTGGGTGGATGTCTATCGTCCCGCCATTCATCTCGATGTCACGGGCGACAAAGCCCTTACTGCCGAGGTCACCTATGAGAACTGGAGGACCGCTCTCCGCGTAATGCAACCCAAAGCAAACAACGCCAATTCATATAAATGGGCATGGAAACAGGCGCCCGGAGGTCATGTCATCACGTGGCCCGACAGCATCCGTTTTGACGACCGCCAGGTGGTCTTTTATCACCGTAACCGATCCGGCAATACAGTTTTCGACGTCACGGTCCATCAACAGGGCCTGGATAGCGTTCGATCGCAGTTGACCGATCCGCTCGGCAATCTGACCTTCGGCGGCAGCCTCTCAGGATCCGGTATGGAGCCCGATGGAACGGACAGCGGTCGCTACGTCGATACCGATTTCAAAGGTTGGCGGCTGATCAGCGCCCACCCCGCCCGTGAACGCCATATCCTTTTGGTACTCGAGACGGCCCAAACGCCGGACATCACCGACTGGGAGTCCCGCCTCCGTGCAGCGGAAGCCGACGTGGCGGCAAACGCGTCAACATCACGGCAGGCAACCGCCAACTGGTGGTCGGCTTTCTGGAAACGCAGCTTCATTTATATCGGTCCGGCTATTTCCGACGGTTCGCCACAATGGCAGGCCGGCCGCAACTACCAGCTATTCCGGTATATGCTGGGGTGCAACGCCTATGGACAATATCCCACCAAGTTCAACGGAGGTCTCTTCACCTACGACCCATCGCTGACGGATTCCTCGCTCCGCTTCACGCCCGATTACCGCAACTGGGGCGGGGGAACATTCACCGCGCAAAACCAGCGACTCGTGTATTGGCCCTTGATCCGCAGCGGCGATTTCGATCTGCTGTTGCCCGAGTTCGATTTCTATCTGCGCAATCTTCGCACCGCCGATCTGCGCAGCAGGGTCTACTGGGGTCATCCGGGCGCGTGTTTCACCGAACAATTGGAGAATTTCGGCCTGCCCAATACCGCCGAATACGGCTGGGACAGACCCGCGGACTTTGACAAGGGCATGCAATGGAACGCCTGGCTCGAATATGAATGGGATACCGTGCTGGAGTTCTGTCTGATGATGCTGGAAACCGAACGCTATTCCGGAAAGGATATCCATCCCTGGCTGCCGTTCATCAACGACTGCCTCCGATTTTTTGACGAACACTATCAATACCTCGCGCGGTCTCGCGGACGCAGGCCGCTGGATGGAAAAGGACATCTCGTTCTTTACCCCGGTTCCGCGGGCGAGACCTACAAAATGGCCTATGACGCTTCCTCGACGATCGCCGGTCTGCACACCATCCTCACGCGGCTCCTCGATTTGACGTCGGGTTATGCCGAAGATAGCCTCCGCTCCGCCTGGACAGCCATGCTGCATCGGCTGCCACCCATTTCTTTTCGCACCCAGGCCGGTCATCCGACCATCGCTCCCGCGCGTCTGTGGGAACGCGTGAACAACACCGAATGCATGCAGCTTTACCCCGTGTTCCCATGGGGCGTCTATGGCATCGGTCGGCCTGGTCTCGACACCGCCGTCAACACCTACAAGTACGACACCGATGCGATAAAGTTCCGCTCCTATCTTGGTTGGCGGCAAGACAATATCTTCGCGGCAAGACTCGGTCTGACCGGCGACGCAGCGAAACTGACGATCAACAAGCTACAGGATGGGCCCCGTCGCTTCCCGGCCTTTTGGGGTCCCGGTTTTGACTGGACGCCCGATCACAACTGGGGCGGTTCGGGGATGATCGGGTTGCAGGAAATGCTGCTGCAGACCGATGGGAAGAAGATCTATTTGTTTCCCGCATGGCCGAAGGATTGGGACGTACACTTCCGGCTGTATGCTCCCTACGCTACCACGGTCGAGGCCACATTGAAGAATGGGCAGCTTGTTCAGCTGAACGTTCAACCGGAACGGCGGAAGACAGACATAATAAATTTATTGAAATGAGGAGACACGCCCGCGCATTGACCATCGCCTGCTTCATCGGTATCGCAGCAGCGCACGCACAGGACAACGGCCTGGTGAACACTTCAGAAAGCAAACACACCGTACTGGCATCGGTCGACATGGGCGACGTCCACTGGACCCGGGGATTTTGGGCACGACGTTTTCAAGTCTGTCGCGACTCCATGATCCCGCATCTCTGGCGGATCTATCACGATAAACAGCTGAGCCATGGTTTCGAGAATTTTCTCATCGCCGCAGGCATCGATACGGGATCGCACGTGGGACCGCCTTTTCACGACGGAGACTTTTACAAGCTGCTGGAAGGAATGGCGGCAGTATACGCCATCACTAAAGATCATAAGCTCGACTCCCTGATGGACCAGGCTATCGCCGTCATCGCCGCCTGTCAACGACCCGACGGCTATCTGTCTACCCCCGCGCTGATCGAAGAACGCCATCACCCCGGCCAGGGAACGGCTTTCCGGGATCGGTTGAATTTCGAGACCTACAATATGGGGCATCTCATGACCGCGGCCTGCGTCCATTACCGCGCTACGGGAAAGAAGACCTTGCTGAAGGTGGCCATCCGTGCGGCGGATTATCTCGCCGCCTTCTACCGGAGAAGCACGCCTCAGCTGGCCCGCAACGCGATCTGCCCTTCCCATTACATGGGGATCGTGGAGCTCTACAGGACCACGCATGATCCTGTTTACCTGCAGCTGGCCAAAAACCTGGTCGATATCCGGGGTATGGTGGACGACGGCACCGACGATAACCAGGATCGCGTCCCCTTCCGGGATCAGACCACTGCCATGGGCCATGCCGTTCGTGCAAACTACCTGTATGCGGGTGTCGCCGACCTGGTCGCCGAGACAGGCGACGATTCACTGTATCATAATCTCACGTCGATCTGGAACGACATCACGCAGCGAAAAATGTATATCACCGGCGGTTGCGGAGCTTTATACGACGGAGTCTCCCCCGACGCCACTTCCTATCAACCAGTCCGGATACAGGAGGTCCATCAGGCCTATGGCCGCGATTACCAGCTGCCCAATACGACAGCACACAATGAAACCTGCGCCAACATCGGGAATATGCTTTTCAACTGGCGTATGCTGCTCGTTACTGGCAACGCACAATACGCGGATGTGCTGGAACAGGCGTTGTACAACAGCGTGCTCTCGGGTGTAAGTCTCGACGGCAACCGCTATTTCTATACGAATCCGCTTCGCGCCTCACGGGCCTTCCCCTATACCCTGCGCTGGTCGGGAGGAAGACAGGAATACATCTCGCTGTCCAATTGCTGCCCCCCCAATCTCGCGCGCACCCTCGCGGAAGTGGCCGACTATGCGTATTGCTCTAATGAAAAAGGGCTTTGGGTGAATCTCTATGGCGGTAACACGCTCGACACGCATTTGCCGCAGGGCGTGTTGCGTCTCGACGAGGCCACCGATTATCCCTGGGACGGCAAGGTTAGGCTGACCATCCGGCAGGCTCCCCCCGGCGCTTTCTCCATCTTCCTGCGCATCCCGGGCTGGTGCGATAAGGCCGGCATCACGCTGAACGGTAAGCCGGTTGCCACCCCCCTGCACCCCGGAACGTATGCAGCAATTCACCGGGTATGGAAGACCGGCGACTTCCTTACGCTCGATCTGCCCATGCGGGCCGAGCTCATCGAAAGCAACCCGCTCGTGGAAGAGACACGGGGCCAGGTGGCGGTTCGGCGCGGACCCATCGTCTACTGTCTCGAATCTCCCGATCTTACCGCGGGGGAATCGATATTCGATATCGCGCTGCCCTGGAAGACCGATCTGCGCCCGGTGCCTATGAGCATCGGAAAGAGCCATCTGATGGCGCTGGAAGGAAAAGCCTGGCTCATGCCCCACGGCAACGGCCGATTATACGAGGAACTGCCCTCCGCGCCGTTCAAAGCGATCGATGTCCGGCTGATCCCTTATTATGCCTGGGCCAATCGCGGACAGTCGGATATGACGGTATGGATGGACCTGGCACCGCAGCGGTAGACACGCTTCCCACTCATTTCGTGTATACATTAGGGTTAGCGATCTCCATATACCGCTCGGGGTTCGCGAGCGGTTCCCACCCGAACTGCTGATATAACCCATGAGCATCGCGCGTCAGCAATATCCATCGGCGCAGCCCTTGCAGATCAGGGTGGTCCATGATCGCCTGGATCAGCATTTTTGAAAGCCCCTTGCCCCGATGTTCCTCGATGATGAAAACATCCCCCAGGTAAGCGATGGTCGCGTAGTCGGAAATAACGCGGGCGAAACCGATCTGTCCGTCGCCGCAATACACGCCGAAGCACAACGAATTCTCCACCGATCGCCGGACCGTCTCATACGGAATATTGAGACACCAGTAGGCTTTCGAAGAGAGATATTCATGGATGAAATCCAGGTTCAGCCTGGCTTTATCGGTGGAGATGTTGTAGATGCTTTGCATGGGCGAAATTATTCATTATCTTACCTTCGTCCTGGAAAATTTACGCCTATTTCCCGAACACTACAGATCGTACTATTGCTGATCGCCGGACTCCTGTGGGAAACCGGGGCCGGCCAGACCCGGACCGTCATCGGGACGGTGCAGGACTCTTCGTCGAAGAAATTCACCATCTTACGGGATGTCGTGGTCAAGAGCAAACCCGGCAGATATCGGAACAAAGACAATCCTGCCGTCGAGCTGATCCGGAAGGTTATCGCCAACAAGCCCCGGAACGCCCCGGTGGCGAATGCCTACGAATCCTATGGCGAATACGAAAAAACCCGGCTGTTGCTGGATAAAATGCCGCACTTCATCGCCGACAATTCGCTCCTCAAAAAATACCATTTCATTTTCGAGAACAAGGATACGACGATCCTGCCGGGCCGGACGCTGATCCCTTTCTATATCGAAGAAGTGTCCTCGCAGAATTACCACCGCAGACATCCGGCGACGGATAAGAAGATCATATTGGGACATAAAAGCGTCGATTTCGGGGAATACCTCGACATGAAGGGGATCAGCGTGACGATCAACCGGCTCTATGAGGATATCGATATTTATGACAATACGATCGAGGCGTTCACGATGCAATTCATCAGCCCGGTCGCCGATCTGGCGCCTACCTTCTATATGTATTTCATCCGCGATACCATCGTGGAGAACGGCCGGCGGCTGGTAGAGCTGTATTATACCCCTCGCAACCCGGAAGACCTGCTCTTCCGCGGGACGCTTTACATCACCCTCGACGGGAATTATGCCGTCCGAAAAGCGGAACTGGGCGTCAGCCAGCATATCAATCTGAATTACGCCCGTGAATTCCGGATCAACCTGGATTTTGAAAAAGACACCAGCGGCCGGTATCACCTGGCCAGTTCGGACATGCTTGCGCTGCTGAGCCCTTTTCGGAATTCGTTTGGCATGGTGGGCGAACGGATCGTGACGATCAGCCAGTTCAAAACGGGCACGGTACCCGACAGTTTGTTCAACGGTCCCGCGATCGACAGCATCATGCTCACAACGAATCCCTCCGGCAATTGCTGCTCTGTCGACCGTCCTGTTCCTTTAAGCGTCAGTGAAGCCCGAACCTACGCCAATACCGACAGCCTGGTAAGGATGCGGTCCTACCGGCGGCTGATGGATTATGCAACTGCATTCACGGCGGGGTATAAATCTGCCGGGAAATTCGATATCGGACCCATCGGTTCGTTTTGGACCTTCAACCCGGTGGAAGGACAGCGGCTCAAATTCGGCGGCAGGACCAGTACGAGGCTAAGCACCAGCTGGTTCGGAGAATCGTATGCCGCGTATGGCTTCAAAGACAACCGCTGGAAATATTTCCTAAGTGCATCGTATGCGTTAAACCACAAATCGATCTACACCTATCCATTGCATTTTATCCAGGTCAGTTGGCTGGACGATGCGCGTCCGCTGGGGCAGGAGAATGCGTTTGCCGTAGCCAATAATTTCTTCACGTCGTTCAGCCATGGCGACAATTCAAAATGGTTGTACAATCGGATCCTGCGTGCAAGCTATATCCGTGAATTCTCCAATCACCTGTCCTGGTCGTTCGGTATGAAATACTGGCAACAGTCGCCGGCGGGATCGTTGTATTATGTCTATAAGGATCGGGCCGATCGGCCCGACACCGTTCGGAGGCTGACCGCCGGTGAACTTTTCGCCACGCTGCGCTGGGCGCCGCATGAGCAGTTCCTGCAAAACAAGAATGGGCGTTTCAATATTATCAACCGGTATCCGATCATCACCCTGCAATACGGGAAAGGAGTGGAAGGTTTGTTCGGCGGCGAGTTCAATTACGATGCACTGCACCTGCGGGTCTATAAACGTTGCTATATCGCACCCGCGGGGTATTCAGACGTCCAGTTCGATGCCGGCTGGCTGGGCGGGGCTCTGCCCTTCCCGATGCTGGTCATCCATCCCGGTAACCCCACGTATTTCTATAGCCAGAGCGCTTATAATATGATGAATGTGGGAGAATTTGTCAGCGATCATTATGCAGGGCTGAACATCGATCATTTCTTCAATGGATTTTTCTTCAATAAGGTGCCGGGGCTGAAACGATTGCGGCTGCGCGAGGTCGTCGCCGGGAAGATCCTCTACGGCGGCCTGCGGGATGAGAACAATCCCGCCGTCAATCCCGGGCAGATGAAATTCCCCGTTACGAACGGGCTGACGTCCACCTATGCCCTCGGCGCACGGCCCTATATAGAAGGCAGCATCGGCCTCTATAATATCTTCACTATCTTCCGCGTCGATCTCGTCAAACGGTTCACCTATCTCGATCACCCCGGCGCCGGCGGTCTCGGCGTGCGGGTGAGTTCGAACTTCAGCTTTTAGCTCACACCCACGGTTTCCGCCAGGACCGCACATCAAAGCGCCAACCCAAACAGCTCCTGCATGGCCTTTCGTCCCTTAGCCGTCACCAGCACCGCGCGGGTACCTGCCATCCGGCGCAGCCAATGTCGGTCCAGCATCACCTCCAGCAATGCCGCACCAAGCGAACCGGCCAGGTGCGGCCGGCGTTCTGTCCAGTCGAGACAGGCCCTCGCCAAACCGCGCCGCTGGACCCTCAATGCCTCACAATCGATGCCAAGTCCGCCGAAAAACCGGTTGCCCTTAACCGTTACTATGAACGACTTCCCGCTGATCCCGCCGCTTCGTCGCTGCTGGTCTATCTCCGCTTCCCCGAGCCGGATCAACCCCTTCCCGGTTAGGCTCCCGGTCAGCTGAACCCCTATCCTGCCCGCCAAATGATCATAACAGGTGCGACAGACGCGGATAGGCTGATCCTCCTTTTCGTCCGCCGCCCCGACCGTGCCCGGCTTTCCCGGCAAAAGCCCCGCCAGCGACTCGACCGCATAGGCCACTTCCGGCCGCGCAAAGCTGTAATAACGATGCCGCCCCTGCGCCTCCACCGACAACAGATCGGCCCTGACCAGCTTGGCAAGGTGCATACTCAGATTCTGCGGCGACGTATCGACGCTTACCGCCAGTTCCGTTGCCGTATGCGCGCGGCCTCCGAACAGCGTCCACAATATCCTCGCCCTGACCGGATCACCGATCAGCGCCGCCATCGACCCGAAATCGTGTTCCATATTTTACATTCACAGTTCAGTCTATATTGAACCGTCTCTGAATAAAGTTAAGAATATTCCGGATTTTGAACAACTGGCCGAGATGCGGCACCAAAAGGGAGTCGGGAAGGGACGGGCAGAAGAAAAGGAAAATGCCGTACGTGCGCTTTTGACCAAGGCGGATTTTTCCATAGACAAGATTGCCGACGTGATCGGCGTTCCGATTACGTTCGTTAAAGAGGTAAAAAAGAAGCTTCATTAAAAATAAGTTTCGCATTTTTTTCCGCATCAAAAGGCCGCCAATTCAGACAATTCTCTCCTTAGATAGTGGCTGTTTACTTCGCTTTCTCATAGATAATTCGCACCGGACCGAGCAACCCCGCGGGCAGCAATTTCCTCTCCGAATGGAACGGCACGGCCGTCCAGGTCCGGCGACGGTCCGGCGGCAATCGCTGATCGCCGGTAAGCCGGTTTGCCCAGGTGCTGGTCACAATAATGCGCAGGTGGTTGACACCGGGATGAAGAGCGCGGGTGATATCGAGGCGATTGGACGTCCAGACAGTACCGCAGCCGATGCCGTTGACCCCGACAGTGGCGATATCGTGGACGGAGCCAAGATCCAATAGGGCAGGACCATCTGTGTTAGCCCATTGAAATTTTGTGGTATAGACCGCCGGCCCGGAATAATAACGGATGGCCGTATCGGGATTACGGGCCCAATCAGTGAGCGTATCGAAGCGCACGGATGCAGCGGGTCCGCCATAGGCAGTGTCGAATGTGACGCCCCAGGAGGACGTTAGGGTGGTGATCCGGGCAGGATGTTTTTTAATTGTGATGTATCCAAAGTCACCTTTGGCAGGACGACGGAACACGACGAATATCGATCCGGATGGCGGCAATGAGCATTCCACGTAAGTGCGGAGATTGGTGAGCCGCCAATTGGCCGGCTCGGTGATTTCACCCGTGAGGGGATCCCATAATTCCGGTATCCGGCCGGATGTGAAAAAGGAAAGTGTAGTATCGATCGGCCGTGCGGATTGATTCGAGATAAAATAAATGTCGCCATCGGCCGACCGGCGGTGCATATAGGCGATCTTGTTGGCATCGGTAATAACATCGCGGGGGATGCCAAGTCTGTCGAGGGTAGGCTGCCGCCAGGGCCCTATGACGACGCGGCCTTTGCCGAGCGAAATGATGCCGGAGGCGGACGGCGAGTTGCGGGAGCCGCCTCCCAGCAATTGTGCAAATACCGCCCGCACGATGCTATCCTCCGACCGCACACGTTCCAGCGTATTCGAATGATATCGCGCGGCAGGATCGATCAGCACGGTCGCCCCCTCACGCACCAATGCCAGCAACCGCTGCGCCACCGCGGCGCTGACAGCCCCCGCATCGGGATTCATCGCCGACGCACCGGGAAAGACCAGCAAGCCATACGAAGCGCCACCGGGCAGTACGACACGCCCATTGCGAACCGTCGCCAGCCGCACCAATGCATCAGGATTAAACGAATCGAATGCATATCCATGCAGCGGATCGATCCAGTCGCCGGGGTCCGACATGTTGGCGCCGTGCGACACGCCATTGGGTGCTTTCGTGACGGGCTCGCCGGCATTTTGCAGCCGCAGCGCCTCGCTCTTTACCCGCGCAGGCCCGAAAAGCCCAGGCAATGTGCTCACCAGCCTCTCCGGCAATATCGCCCGACGCGGCAATTCCTCCCCGGTAAAGACAGCGATATCCGCTACGGGATTCCCCTGCTGTAACATCCATTGACAACGTTGTGTATACTCTACCCATGCCTTCGCCTGCGGCCACCAGGTCTGATCGCGTTGCAAATACGTGCCTACCCCGCCCAGCGTCATGCCCGGCTTCCTATCCACCCATGGATTATGGACGAAGACATGAAAGACAAGTCGGTTGATGCCCAGCGCATAGTTGCGGTCCTGCAAGGGCTTGAGCATTGCGGGAGATTCATCCCAGGCTTCGCGCAGTTCGGTGAACGCTTCCGCCTGTACCACGGTCTTCCCATAGATGTGCGCGCCGGATATCGCGTCGAAGATATCGTTCGGCTTGTCATGCGTGGGGCTGCGTAGCCAGAACTCACCCATGGGTATATCGGTCTCATCATAATGTAACAGGTCATCGCTGGTAAAGGTCGGCGCTACACATTCCGCGCTAAACCGGCAGCCACGGTCATGCGCCAGCCGGGCCATCGTCCCATAGAAATTGTCACGAAGCAGATCGGTGATAGTCTGCCGTACATCATGCAGGAAACGTTCGCTGCTGTCGGCAGAGGCGACAGGAAGTCCCGTGATGGCCGGCAGCCAGCCGAGCAGATCGTATCCCCTCCGGCGACGAAATTCCGCTCGAAAGACAGGCGACCAGTTCTGGCTGCCGCATTCCCAACTGTCGACATGAAAGATCTTCAAGACCCTTCCCGCCAGTTCGGGCCCCACCCGGCGGAAAACCTCGCCAAACCAATGATCGAACTGCACGGTCGCCGCCTCCGGGTTGAACTTGTCACATTCCAGCCCCTTACCCCCGCCGCCGGTAGCATTGACATGCCCCGTTGAAGTATGACCGATACGAAGAATGGTCCAGTGACCGGCGGGCGCCTGCCAGTGAACACGGCCCCCGTGATCGACCATTCCGCTGAGATCGACGATGCGGTGTGGATCGATACACAGCGAATCGGGCAATTGCCCGCGCGTTGAAGGGAGACTGACACGCCAGACTGCGCCCGTCTTGCCTTCGAACTGGTTGATCGCCGGCCAGGAAGAAAGATCGATACCGGTCAGCTTCAGCGCAGGTTTCCATTTAGCCGCGTCGAGGTCTTCGCTGCCGGGTTCGGAACCCGCCTTATCGTAAACAAACCGAAAAAAACGAGCCGTGACAGCCCCGATCGAATGCGTGACATCGGCGTCCCCATCCTGCCATCCGTGCCGCGGCGGGATCAAACGACCGAGCGACCGGAAATGCGCCCCGTCGTCGCTAACCTGAACCAATAGTCGCTGCGATTGATAATTATTTACGCTATGAATGACGATGCTGCGGCAGGTGAACGGCCGGTCATAGGCATATTGTATCCAGCAGGGATCATCGCTTTTGAAAGATTCCTTGTTACCAGGCTGCGCCAGGTATTGGGCCTCCCCGTTGCTGGTGGTGACGCGCGGAGTGACAATCCTATCCCAGTCCGCGGGTGTCGGAAAGGCCAGGACCGCAATGTCTTCATAATAATTTTCCAGCGTCTCCGGCTGTGGCAGCGCAAGGTCTATGGCACGTCCTCCATCGAGACCCGTTCGGGTCCAGACGATCTTCTGCATCGACAAAGCGGGAGTGATCCAGGGACCCCCTGCCACGGCAAAACCGTCGCAATCGTGCATCGCCAGCTGAAGCCCCAGGCTGTCGGCCTCCTGCATCGCATAGCTGACCATCTCCCACCATCGCGGGCTTAGCTGCTCGGCCACCGGCGTGTATACGGGTGGGTTAGCAGCCCCCTGAATGGGCATGAGGTAAGCGCCGCCGATGCCGACGTTTTTCATGGCCTGAAGATCGGAACGAATGCCTTCGCGCGAGACGGCTCCCTGCATCCAGTACCAGAAGACCCATGGGCGCGCGGAGTCGGGCGGGTGAAGAAAAGTCTGTGGCGCCGGCTGCGCCGGCGCCATATGCGTGATCAGGAGCAATCCGAGTATGCTAATCGATAGCCGCATAAGTGACCGTATAGTCTTTGTCGGGTGAGAGGGTGATGGAATAAACATGATGGCCGATGTCGCTGACCAATCCTTCCTTGCAGACCGGGTGCGTCCGGCTGGAGAAACGCAGCAATCCCTCACCCTTCACCGCATGCACGCGTATCTGGCTGCGATTGCAATATACTTTTATATTCCCATGCGGCGTTGGCACCTCTCCTTCCATCCACTTCAACCCGCCCAATACGGGCTCGACCGTGTAGCCGGCATAACCGGGCGCCGTAGGCCTGACGCCGAGATAGTATTTCCCCAGCAGGTAAAGCGGGCTGGCTCCCCAGGCATGACAAAGACTTTTCCCAAATGGCCGGCCATACATGGCATATTGCTGCACGCCCTTTTCCAAAAAATCATATTTCTCCCAGAAAGAGGTAGCCCCGAGCGATAGCATCCCGCCCCAATACGCCTTCATCCGGCTCAGCACCTGTTTTTGCTCTCCCATGGCACACAACGCTTCCAATTCGTAAAACTGCATATAAGGAGTCGTTATCTGCTGGATGCTGTCATTGAGCAACACATTCTTTTTCACCTCCCGTCGCTGCACCGAGTCGAGATAGCCGAAAAAGATCCCGAACATATTGGTATATCTCGTTATCGTCTTCCCCTGCATGCCATCCACGCGCTGGTGGATGAAGGCCTCGCGCCGCGGGTCCCAGAAGTCGGTAAAAAGACGCGGACGGAGCGTCCCCGCCAGCCGTCTATACATAGCGGCCCCGCCGCCATCCCCGGCTATCGCCGCACAAAGCCGCATCGTCTCGAGACTGCGTACGAATAACAGCTGCTCGAAGCTCAGCTCGCCCTTCTTGGACAAACCGTCGGCCCAATCGATAAAAAGCCAATCGCCAGGCAATCCCTGCAACCAACCCTGCGGATCGCGGCGCCCCAGTATCCAGTTCATCAGGCTGACCATCCGCGGGTAACATTGCCGGACAAACGCCGTATCGCCGGTATACCGGTAATAGTCATAGATACCCATGAACCAATAGAAGCTGTAATCCATGATGGTATTGATGTGGCTCGTTACCGGGTCCTTCCCGCGAAGGGCCCACAGCGTTCGCTTCACAGTGGCGCTATCGAAAAAAAGATAGTAATTCATCAGGTAGCTTTGATACGCGTCACCCGACCAGATCCATCGGTCCCGCTTGATACCGTCGATAAAGAATTCCCTCGTGTTGAGATGAAAGGTATAGGCGGCCACATCCCAGATCCTGTTGACCGCTGGATCGGAGCAACGGAAGCTGCCACGGACGGCCAGCGGGGCATATTCGAACAACATCGATACCGAGTCGACGCTCACATCTCCCGTCAACTGGATATTCACGAACCGGAATGCGCGCGATCCGGGCAAAACGCTGTCTCCCGTGCGCGGCGACCTGATCTCTATCCTGTCCAGGACCTCACAGCTGTCAACGGACAACGCCTCTTCGCGCGATTCGCCATAATAAAGCGAGACCCCGCCGCTTCCCCGAAGCCCATGGAGATCGATATAGCCGAATGATTCTTTTCCAAAATCGACCAGCAGGCCATGGGTGGTCCTTTCGACTTTGACGGCCGGATGCGGCTCTACCGCGAGATGCCAGTGCGCCGGATCGTCCCCTGGCAATTCCGCCGCCGGCACCCAGATCGTGCCGGATTTATCCGATGTCTTGCCGGACGCGTCGATCCATTCCTTGTCTTCGAAGGTGACGGCCCAGGCGGTATCGGTGCGGACATAGCGTCCTTCGATCCGTAATGCCGGTGGTGTCGTTTGATTATAGACTTTGATCTCGATGGTATGATGGCCGGCACTCAGATGCAACCGTCGCGGCGATCCGGAAAGCATTTCACCGTCCAGATTGCAATTATAGCGTCCCTCCGCGCTCAACGCGACTTCGTCATCGGCTGGAAGATCGACGGTCTTACGGAAATCGATCAGGATATAGTGGTTGTCCAGCCGCCAGAACGGCGGAAAGAAAGTTCCGCGTTCCGTCCGGCGGTTTTGTACCTGGTTGCCCAGCCAGATGGCATAGTCGCCCGGATAGCCGATCCAGGAGGCGGCATGTGGCGTACTTTGCGCAGCCGCACCAAATCCGTTGAATAAGATATACAACAAGATCATCACGACGGTCAACAGTCCCCACAACCACCGCACCTTGCGACTGGGCCGCATTACAGGAACCGCCATTGGCGTAACGATCGCCCCCCGGCGATCGGCCAGCGAAACCAACACCGCGCCAAGCGTAATGACGACGAAAATATAGAACGACAAGAGCAGGAAATGCGGCCATACCGGATAGCGGGAAGCCGGGAACACCCACAGAAAAAGTACCCCCACGCCTACGCTGAACATCGTCCCAACGGTTAGCACGCCGTTGATCGCCCGCGCAGTCGCCCCTTTCCAAAGGATGCCGAGCAGAAAAGCCGCCGACATCGGCGGCGCCAAAAATCCAAGAACGCTCTGGAATACATCGAAGAGGTTCAATCCCCTGATATTGTCGATTGCGAGCGCCATCGACACGGACACGGCGCCCCCCGCCAGCGTCATGATACGCCCGATTCGGATGACCTCGCGCGTGGTCGCGCCCGGACGGTATTTTTTGATATAGATATCCATGGTAAATACAGTGCTGACGGAATTCAGGGAAGAGCCGATATTGCCCACGAGAGCGGCGATGAGCACGACGATTATCAACCCGCGAAGCCCCGTAGGGAAAAGCCGGGTCACGAGCGTAAGATAGGCTTCATCGGGATTCGACAAATGCGGGTAGAGGATAAAGCAAAGCACGCCCGGGATGATGAACAACGGCACATCGAGGATCTTCAGCCAGCCGATGAAATTGGCGCCCAACTGTCCCTGTTCGAGATTGCGTGCCCCCAGCACCGACTGCACCATCGATTGTTCCGTACACCAGAACCAGACACCCATTACCGGATATCCCAGCAGGATCGCCGGCCAGGGGTAATTCTTGTCGCCCGCAGGGAGGAACAGGTTCCAGTAAGAATGCGGCGTTTTCGCGAACAGCGCGCCGACCCCTCCGATCTTTCGGACACCGATATATACCAGCAGTGCCGATACGGCGATCAGCAGCAACATCTGGAATACGTTGGTATATGCAATGGCCTTCAATCCGCCCGCAGCCGTAAAAAAGGTAGCCAGCACGACCATGCTGATCACGGATAGCCCCATGGGCAACCCAAGCAACTGCCGGACAAGCACGCCGCCGGCAAACAATCCCAGCGACAGCCAGGAGATCAATATCGTGATCAGGGTATACCAGGCCAGGATGTTGCGCGTCGATTCCCCGAAACGGCGTCCCATGAATTCCGGCAGCGTGGAAACCTTCGCGCCCAGGTAACGCGGGGCGAAGACTACGGCCAGCAGCAGGATGAACACGAATGCATACCAGGCGAAATTCCCCGCGACGATACCGGTGGTATAACCGATGCTGGCGGATGCCAGTAGCATGGAAGGTCCGACATTGGTGCCCCACATGTTCAATCCGATACTGGCCCAGCCCAGCGAATGCTGCGCCAGGAATAGGTTCTCGTTCTCCTTTTTCTTTTGGACGAAGCTGACCCAATAGCCGATGCCTAGCAGCGCCAGCAGGTAGACGGCAACGATGATCATATCGGCGGGTTGCAGCAGGTCTTTCATAGTCCATAACGTTTTAAGATCGATTCTACCGTCACCGGCCGTCCGCTTGCCAGCGATTCTTCCATTGCTTTCAACAGCGCAATGGTGCCGATACCTTCGCCGACATCGGGATAAGCCGTAACGCCCGCCAGCAGACAGTCATGGAAATACTCCAGGTAGTTCTGGTATTCCCCGGCATGATGGCTCTTACCTTCGAACCGGAAATAATATTTCAGCCGGTGTTCCCAGGTGATGACCCGCTCTTCCCCCGTGGATGTCGTGACGGCATAGCGGAGATCCATATAATCTGCCTGGCTGGCGCCTTCCGTCGCACGCAGGATACAGCTCATCTCGCTGTCGCGAACGACCGGTTGCACCGGGCCCGTATACGCTCCGCTGACCCTCGCCACTCGCCCATCCGCCGCGCGGAAAATGAAATGCATCGTGTCTTCATGATGAAGCCCTCCTTTTTTCCCGTTGGAGCTGAGCATCCCATAACCCATAACCTCGGCAATATCCGGAAGATACCAACGCACCAGGTCGACCGGATGGCTCAACCCGCCATACAGCCATTTGAAGGCATTCTCCAGCGACCAACCTTTTTCCAAAAACCAGCGATGATCGGCATGATAATAAGCTTCGACGGTGATCAGCTCGCCGATCAACCCTTCTTCGAAGTCCTTCCGTTGCCGCCTCATCGGTTCGAAGAAACGGCTGCTCTGTCCGACGAACACCTTCTTCCCGGTCGACTCCACCAGGTCGATGATCGCCCTGGCATCGCCCAAATCGTCGATAAAAGGCTTCGTACAAACGACATGCTTGCCCGCCTTCAATGCGGCCATGACATGCCTTGCGTGGAACTTATCAGGTGTATAGATCCCAATGACATCGATCTCCGGGTCGTCGAGCATGTCCTCATAGCGCAGGGTATAATGCGAAAAACCGAATTCCTCCATCCGATGACGGCACAGCGCCTCGTTAAGATCGCATACCTTTTTCAGCTGCCATTTCGGACTATTGAGCGCCGCAGACATCGTGCTTCGCCCTTCACCCAACCCCAGTATTCCTAAACGTAACATAGTGAGTTAGTTTTTTTGTATCCCCGCATTGATCTTAATGCTTTCGGCCACCATCGGTCCATTGTTCTCCCAAACATTTCCCGGGCCGTTGGAATTACGCATGAATTTCTCTCCCGGGCACCAATTGTCTTTGATCGTAATGCCGGACGAGCCTTCGTCGAAATAGAAATAAAACCAGTGGTGCGGATCGTGTACGTAAGCCGGATGATAGATGGAATCCACACGGTTTTCGGTGATCATCGTGCCGGGTTGTGCCGACAGCGTATAGATGCCCCCGACGTCATACATGTGTTTGGCGTAATGATGTACATAGTTCCCCACGATCCGGTTGTTGCGCATGCAGTTGACCGTTCGCGACCACCCCCATCCCACACAGATGCCCGAATAGGAGACCTCGCTGACCTCGTTGTGCTCGATATGGATGTCGTGTACATATCCCGCGCCGATGCCGACACAACCCCAATCCTCATTGGTGCAATCGTTTACCACATTATTGTTCACCCATTCGTCATGACAGACCTCCCGGTCATCGATCGGGTCATAATGCAAATGCGTTTCGAATGCCGGGTCCGAATACACTCCCACCTGGAGCGCCGTCCCGCCAATGTCCCGGAATACACACCGGGTCACGGTGTCTGCATGCGTGCCCCTCGCAAAGTCCAGCCCCGTAGATTCCAGGTGCGTGAACATACAGCCGCGAAAAACGATACCCGATGCATACGAGACCTCTACCGCGCCGGGCGGACGACCGATCCAGGCCTGGTTCTCCAGGCTTTTTTTATCGGGCGTACCTGGTATTTTAAGTTGGTATCCATCGAGGAGATACTGTCCCGCCTGTAGCGG
>Ga0207695_10000614_pt1 | contig 71515 bp, 55 predicted proteins | sample KBSC54metaG_FD_184354 | JGI IMG/M metagenome (GOLD analysis project Ga0207695, IMG submission 184354) | Corn rhizosphere microbial communities from Kellogg Biological Station, Michigan, USA - KBS C5-4 metaG (SPAdes) (version 2) | ecosystem: Host-associated > Plants > Roots > Rhizosphere > Soil...
CCTCGTTCGCGGCCCCGACGGCCTGCGAATACCCGAACGTGAACCGATGCATCCCGGGCCACAAAGCGCGGCACGCGTCATGCTCCGCTTCGCCCGTACCGGCATACAATGCCCCGCCATGAATTCCAATATTTCCGAGCCGCTCCCGGCCGAAAGCGCGAGGGTGGCGGCCGCACCCGGCTGGCTGCATATAGCGTATGCAGATCTGCGTCGCCGCCCCTGGCGCATCTTCAAACCGCTCTTGTACCCGCTCTATCGCTGGTACGAACGTGTGCTCGCCCGCCAGGTCGCGACCGAAAAGGTGCCGGCGCACATCGGCTTGATCCTCGATGGCAACCGCCGCTTCGCGCGCGGCATCGGTCTCGAAGCCACCATCGGGCACCAGTACGGTGTGAACAAGCTGCGCGAGGTGCTGGAGTGGTGCCTCGAACTCGACGTGCGGCACGTGACGCTGTACGTGTTCAGTACCGAGAATTTCGGCCGTTCCTCCGCCGAAGTCGAGTGCCTGCTGGACCTGTTCGTGCGCGAAAGCGCGCGATTGCTGGAAGAGCCGCGGCTGAAATCCGGGCGGGTGCGGGTGAAGATCATCGGCCAGCGCGATCGCCTGCCCGAGCGCGTGGTGGCCGCCAGCGAAGCGCTGGAACTTTCCACCGCCGGCCACGACGGCATGCTGCTGACCATCGCGCTGGCCTACAGCGGACGCGAGGAAATCACCGACGCGGTCAAGGGCCTGCTCAATGCCGCGGCCGCCGAAGGCCGATCGCTCGAATCAGTGGGGACGGATCTGAAGGCCGGCGACATCGAGCGCTACCTCTACACCGGCGGCGTACCCGATCCGGACTTCATTATCCGCACCAGTGGCGAGCAGCGGTTGTCCGGATTCCTGATCTGGCAGGCGGCGTACAGCGAATTCTATTTCTGCGACGTGCTGTGGCCGGCGTTCCGCCGCATCGACTTCCTGCGCGCGGTACGCACTTATCAGCGCCGCAAGCGGCGTTACGGACGCTGAATCCGCATCGCTTCTTTGGTTTCTATTGCTGCAAAAATCGGCTGATGTGAATCGTCACCTCCCGCGGATGCCGCACGTGCAGATGATGCGGCCCGTCGATGTGAGCAATGCGGATTTCGGCGACGCAGGCGGCGCGGGCGTCCATCAGCGCGGCCGGCAGGTACGGCGTCGCGGGTTCGGCCAGCAACAGCAAGGTGGACGCTTCGATGCCGGCAAGCAGGCGTCGGAGCTGCATTTCCTCGATGCGCAGCGGCGAAGTGAGCCGCAGGCGCGGGTCGCTGCGCCATGTGAATCCGCCGTCGACCTTGCGCAGGTTGCGCTCCACGATCGGACGCGCTTCGTCCGCGTCGAGGCCGCCCACCGCCACGCGCGCCCTCACCGCGATGTCGGCGGACGCGAACACGCGCGGTGATCGCCGCGAGGTTTCGCGTTGCGCGTGGGCATCGCGCCAGCGCGCCAACGTTTGCGAACCGTCGTCGGCCAGCGGACCCAGGCCTTCGATCAGGAGCAACTTGCCGATGCGTGCGGGTGCGGCGGTCGCGGTCAGCGATGCGATGCCGGCGCCCAGCGAATGGCCCAGCAAGTCGAACCGATCGAGGTTCAACGCATCGGCAAAGTCGAGGATGTGGTCGACCTGGTCGAGGTTGTTGTAGCGATGAACGCCCGCCGGCAGGTGCGCGGAATGACCATGCCCGGGCAGATCCAGCGCGATCACCCGGCGACGGTCCGCGAGCAACGGCGCCAGCCGCGCAAAGCTCGCGGCGTTGTCGAGCCAGCCGTGCAGCGCCAGCAACGGCGGCGCGTCGGCATCGCCCCATTGCAGCGCAGCGAGTTCGCCGAAAGGCGTCGCGGCCCGGAGTTCGATCGGTTCGATCACGCGACGATCATTCCGCGGCGTTTGCAGCGACCCGCATCCGGTTCTGGCGGCGGCGGTCGATGCGGTCGGCGGCCCAGCGGCGCAGGTTGATTACCGAGAAGATCGCGTAGATGGTCTTGAAGATGCGCAGCTTCGACAGCACCCGCTTGTTGTCGAACACGTCGCCGGCCAGCATCGAGATCACGCCCTGTTCCACCTGCATCACGTTGCGCGGATCGGCGAACAGCGCCTTCATCACCGGCGAGTTGAAGCGGTAGATGAACCACGCGAAGCGCGCATAACCCTGGCGCAGATGTTTTGCGTAGCGCTTCTGCAGCGCCGCTTCGCACGCGGGTTCGCGCAAGCTCGCGTCCACGACATCGCAAGCCTTCTGGGCGGAATACATCGACAAGAACACGCCCGAGGAAAACACCGGATCGAGGAACGCCCATGCATCGCCGATCAGGATCCAGCGGTGTCCGGCCATCGCGCTGCACGCGTACGAATAGTTGCCCGTGAAGCGAACCGGCGATACGCGACGGGCGTTGGCGACGCGACGGTCGGCGCCCGGCACGATCGCAAGGGTCTTCGCCATGAATTCGTCGTTGCTCGCGCCCTGGCGAGTCTTGAGGTAACCCGGCTTGCACACGCAGCCCACGCTGGTGATGCCGCCAGGCAGCGGGATGAACCACGCCCAGCCCTGCGCGAAACGATTGACGCTGATGATGTTGCCGTCCGGGTCATCAGGGTTGTAGCCGATGCCTTCGTAGTGCGCGAACATCGCCGCGCTCTGGTGTTTTTCGCTGCGCTGCACCAGCTTCAACTGCTTGCCTAGGAAGGTATCGCGGCCCGACGCATCCACCACGTAGCGCGCGCGCAGCGTGGACTTCATGCCCGCGGCATCGATGTGCGCGGTCACGCCCTCGGCATCGAATTCGACGCGTTCGACCTTGACCTGCTCGCTTGCATCCACGCCGTTTTCGCGGGCGTGTTCGAACAGCATCCGGTCCATGTCTTCGCGCTTGACCTGGAACGCGTAGGGACGGGTATCGCCCAGCGCGCGATCGAAGCGGAACGTGTAGTAGCTGCCGTCGTCGCGCGGAAAATCCGCACCGAGTTTCAGGCGGCCGAGCGTGCGCAATTTTTCCAGCGCCCCGATTTCCTCGAATATCGGCATATTCGCCGGCAGCAGCGATTCGCCGATGTGGAAGCGCGGATGGCGATCGCGTTCCAGCATCATGACGCGCCAGCCGCGCCGCGTGAGCAGCGTCGAGATGGTCGAGCCGCCGGGGCCGCCGCCCACCACCAGCACGTCGCAATCGAATGTGGGCGTGTCCATGCTCCTCCCCGGTTCAGGCGTCCCTGGACAATCCGCCTATCATATAGACTTCGCCGCCGATTCATTCCGCCCCGTCCGCATGTCCACCCGCGCCGTCCAACGCCAATCCGCTGCAACGCGCGTGCCATGGCTGCCGCTGGTGTTGCTGGCGTGTGGGTTGCTGGCGTTGGCGGGTGGCTTGTCGCATTGGCACGAACTGAGTGTGGCCGCGGCGGCGCTGCTGCTGCTGGCGTGGTTGCCGTCGGTGTGGCGGCGACGCAGCATCATGGCGCTGGCAATGTGGGCGCTGCTCGCGGCATTGTTGCTGGTGCCCGCGCTGACGGGTCGGCCGGTGCTTGCGTTGATGGCCCTGCCGGTCGTGTTCCTGGCCGCGGTGGGGTGGCTGTTCGCGCGCACGCTGAGGGCCGGCGCGGAACCGCTGATCACCCGCTTCGTGCGGGTGATCGAAGGCGAGGTACGCGTGAACCTGCCCGGCGTGCGCGGCTACACGCGCGGCGTCACGTTGTTCTGGGCCTGCCTGCTCGGTGCGATGGCGCTGCTGTCGTTGCTGATCGCGTTGTTCGCGGTGCCGGGCGGATGGCTGTCCACGTTCGGCGTGGCCGCTCCGTTCGCGCTGCCAGGTTCAATGCTCGCGTGGTATCCGGAAGCGGGTTGCTGGGTCGTGTTGCTCGTCGCGTTCGCGGGCGAGTACGCGTTCCGGCGCTGGCACCTGCGACACATTCCGCATCCGCCTGTTCGGCGGTTCGTGGCACAGATCGTGCAGCGTTGGCCGGCGCTGGTGCGCGGCGAAGACGGCGCGGCATGAACGACTCGTTCCAGACTGCGTTGCGAATCGATCCGTCGCATCCGGCGTTGGCCGGGCATTTTCCAGGCAATCCGGTGGTGCCGGGCGTGGTGTTGCTGGAACGCGTGGCCGCGGCGTTGCGCGCGTGGCGTGGGGAACGCGTCGAAAAACTGGATGCGAAGTTCGTGCAGCCGTTGCTGCCGGGCGAAGATGCGGTGATCGAACTGGAGGCCGAGGCTGCGTGCATCCGCTTTGCGGTCAGGCGTGCGGACGGCGTGCCGCTGGCGCGTGGCACGCTGCAACGCGCGCGGGCATGATTTGGCGGCGGCAATGAATCGAACAGGGGACATGATGGAAGAGCAATATCAGGGCACGAGCGAGCACTGGCTCGATCGTCCGGAAGCCGGTGGCTGGTTCGCGATCTGGCTGATCCGTTTCATCGGGCTGCATTTCGGGCGCACGTTCGCGCGACTGATCCTGTACCCGATCACGTTGTACTTCTATTTCCGGCGCGGCCCCGAGCGCCGCGCCTCGCGCGAATATTTCCGACGCCTTACCGGCAAGCCGGGCAGCGCGTGGCAGGTGATGCGCCTGATCCATGCGTTCGCGTCCACCATTCTCGATCGTTTGTTCCTGCTGGCTCGGGGCATCGGGACCTTTCGCGTCAGCACGCGCGGCGTCGAGGAACTGCACTGCCATGTGGATCGCGGAAATGGCGTGATGCTGCTGGGTGCGCACGTCGGCAGTTTCGAGGTGCTGCGCGTGCTCGCCGCCGGACGGCCGGATTGCAAGCTCAAGCTGGTGATGGACAAGAGCAAGACGCCGGCGTTGACCAAACTGCTGGAGGCGCTGGCGCCGGAGTTGTCGGACAGCATCATCGATACCGCGCGCGGCGGCATGGACATCGTGCTCGCGCTTTCCGAAGCCGCGCGCGAAGGCGCGATGATCACGTTGCTCGGCGATCGCGGTCGCCCGCACGAGTTGATGCGCGAGGTGCCTTTCCTCGGCACGGATGCGGCGTTTCCCGCGGCGCCGTGGCAGATCGCCGCGCTCTTGCGGGTGCCGGTGGTGCTGTGCCTCGGCATGTACCGCGGCGGCAACCGCTACGATCTGGTCTTCGAAACGCTGGCCGAGCAGGTGGAACTGCCGCGTACCGATCGCAATGCCGCGCTCGACGCGTACATCCGTCGTTATGCCGAGCGCCTGGAACATCATCTGCGCGAAGCGCCCTGCAACTGGTTCAACTTCTATGATTTCTGGCAGCCGCCAACGACCCATGCCGCGCACCCCGCGATCCAGTCGAATCTGCAACAGGCGCATTCTTCGTGATGCGTTGATCGCGTTCGCGCTCATCGCATGGTGCGGTGCGTTCGCGGCCGGCTCGAGCCTTGTCAAACCGGGCCTGGCCGAATCGCTGCTGGCCGGTATCGCCAAAACGCCGCCGGTGTCGACGCCGTTCGTGCAGGTGAGTTATCGCGGCGTGCTGGATCGCCCGCTGGTGGTGTCCGGCACCTTGCAGTGGCTGGGCGGCGACCGGATGCAACGCGACATCGACAAGCCGTTCAAGGAAACCGCGAAAATCGGTGAGGGCGAATTGTCGGTGCAGCGCGGCAGCGGCGACGTGCACCGGATGCCGCTCGCGCGCGCGCCGCAGGCAGGCGCGATGCTGGCCGGATTCCGCGCGCTGCTGGGCGGCGACGTGTCGGCGTTGCAGCAGGATTTCACGCTGTCCGCGCAGGGTGGCAGCGCGCATTGGGTGATCACGCTGGCGCCACGCACGACCCAGCTCAAGCGCCAGCTCGTGTCGATCGTGATTGACGGCCGTGCGCACGAGCCGCGCTGTCTGACGGTGACCGACGCCAACGGTGACAGCAGCATCACGCTGGTCGGCGCGATGGCGGAAGCCGGCTTGCGCAGTACGGCACCGCTGGCGTCGGCGCTGGCGGCGCGTTGTCGCAACAGCCAATGACGCGCGGCGCGCGGGTCGCGATCTGGTTCGTGTGGCTCGCGCTGATCGCCGCCGTCGGCTGGGGCGTCGCGCGGCATCTGCAAATCAGTTCGGATCTGCGCGATTTCGTGCCGCCGGCGCGCACCTCCGACCAGAAACTTCTGCTGGATGAAATCGGCAAGGGACCGGGATCGCGGTTGCTGCTGCTGGCGATTTCCGGCGCGCCGCAGGGTCGCCTTGCGGCGCTTTCGCGCGGCTTGCAGGACGCGCTGTCGCACGAGCGCGCGTTCGCGCAGGTCGTCAACGGCGGCAACGACCTTGCGGAAATCGCATCGGACCTTTTGCCGTATCGCTACTTGCTGTCGTCCACGCTGGATGCGCATCGTTTCGATGCCGCCTATCTGCACGCACAATTGCAGCAGCGCGTCGAGGATCTGAGTTCGCCCGCGGCGTCGATGCTGGAACCCTGGCTGAAGCGCGACCCGACGCTGGAGACCTTGAAGCTTGCGCAATCGTGGGCGCCTGCGCGCCAGCCGAAACTCGTCGATGGCGTGTGGTTTTCGGATCGTGGCGAGGCGTTGCTGGTTGCGGAGACCAAGGCGGCGGGTTTTGATCCCGGTGCACAGGCCGCGGCGATCGCATCGCTGCAGAAACACTTCGCATCCTTGCCGGGTGCGGCGCAAGCGCAACTCGTGATCAGCGGGCCGGGTTGGTTCGGGGTCGAGGCCAGCCGCACGACGCGCGCCGAGGCCGACCGCTTCGGCGCGATCACCACGATCGGATTCGTGTTGATGTTGTTGCTGGCGTATCGAAGCGCGGTGCCGATCGTGGTGACGGCCTTGCCGCTGCTGTCGGGAGCGGTGGTCGGATTCGCATTGCTTGCGCTGATCTTCGGTCATGCGCATGGCATCACCGTCGCGTTCGGCTTCACGTTGCTGGGCGTGGCCCAGGAATACCCGCTGCGGGTGTTCAGCCATCGCCGCATCGGCATCGAGACATCGCGATGCGTGCGCGAATTGTGGCCGCTGCTGGCGACCGCGATCGTGTCGGTGTGCATTGCCTATCTCGCATTTTTCGCGTCGGGCGTTGCGGGCTTGCAGCAACTTGCGGTGTTCACGATCGGCGGACTGGTGGTCGCGGGCGTGTGCACGCGCTGGTTGCTGCCATTGATCGTGCCGCCGGCGACCCGCGACATGGCCGCGACGCCGGGGCTTGCGCGGGCGTGGCATTTCCTCGCGCACCTGCCGCGCCCGCGCTGGGTGCCGTGGCTGGTCGCGGTTGCCGGCGTGCTCGTCGTCGCGTTTGCACCGGGAAAGTTCTGGCAGAACGATTTGTCTGCGCTGACGCCGATTCCGAAAGCGGAGTTGCAGCGTGATGCGCGTTTGCGCGCGGAACTTGGTGCACCCGATGTGCGTTATCTGCTGGTGCTGCGTGCGCCCACGTCGGAAGGCGTACTCGCACTTTCGGAACGCATTGCGCCGCAAATGCGTCAGCTCGTCGCGAACCATGCAGTGGATGGCTTCGAATTGCCGTCGCGCTTCCTGCCGAGCGCGGCCACCCAAATAGCGCGACGGGCGAAGCTGCCCGACGCCGCCCAATTGCAAGCCGCGCTGCAGCAGGCGATGGAAGGACTGCCGTTCCGGGCCGGTGTGTTCGCGCCGTTTGTGGCCGACGTGGAAGCGGCGCGCAAGCTGCCGCCATTGACGCCGGAACAATTCGAACGGTCACCAGTGGGCGCGCGACTGGCATCCATGCTGGTGCAGCAAGGCCATGGCTGGGTAGGACTGGCTACGCTCAGTGGCGTCAACGATCCGGCCGCATTCGACGCGTTGACTAAAACGACCGGCGGGACGGTGCATCTGCTTGACCTCAAGGGTTCCACCGAATCACTGGTGGAGGCATATCGCCATCGCATCCTGATTGCACTCGGGATCGCGGCGCTGTTGTTGTGCATCGCGGTGACGCTGGCGCTGCGCGGTCCTCGCCGTGCGCTGCACGTGCTGGGGCCGATGACGCTCGCGACACTGCTGGTGCTGGTGGTGCTGCGCGCATGCGGGATTTCGCTGTCGTTGTTCCATCTGGTCTCGCTGACGCTGGCGGCAGGCCTCGGTTTGCATTACGCGTTGTTCTTCGAGCGCCGCACCGGCGACGAGCGCGAGGATCTGCGCACGTTGCATGCGACGCTGGTGTGCGTCGCCTCCGCGTTACTGGTGTTCGGTGTGCTGGCGTTGTCCAGCGTGCCGGTATTGCGCGCGATCGGTTTGACGGTCGCACTGGGTGTCGCGTTCCACTTCACCTTGTCGGTGTTGATGGCGCCGGCCCAACATCTGCGGGGGGAGCGTTGACGCGATGCTGCCGAAGGCCGACTGGGCGCACCTGATCCCGCACAAGGGCACGATGTGCCTGTTGGATGAGGTCGTCGAGTGGGATGCGATGCGCCTGCACGCGCGCAGCGCCTCGCATCAGCGCGTGGATAATCCGTTACGCGCGGACGGCATGCTGCACGCGGTGAATCTGTGCGAATACGCGGCGCAGGCGATGGCGGTGCACGGTGCGTTGCGCGAACGCGGGCAAGGTGGCACCGCCCGACCAGGGTTCCTGGTCGCATTGCGCGACGTGGAACTGCACGCCAATCGCCTCGATGATCTCGAGGGCCGATTGCAGGTCCACGTCGAGTGCTTGATCGCGATGGCGGACAGCCTGCAATATGCCTTTCGCGTCGAGCATCGGGGCGGCGTACTCGTGACCGGTCGCGCGGCCGTGATGTTGCGCTCGATTTCGATGGCGGATTGACGGGAACGCAAGAATGAACTCGAAACGGGTGCTGGTCACGGGTGGCAGCGGCGACATCGGTGGCGCGATCTGCGCCGCGCTGGCGCGCGACGGCTGGCAGGTGATCGTGCATGCGAACGCGAATCGCGCGCGCGCCGAGGCGGTGGCGGCCGGCATTCGCGAAGCCGGCGGCATCGCCGAGGTCACGACGTTCGATCTCACCGATGCCGCCGCGACACGTGCGGCGATCGAAGGACTGTTGCAAGCGGCACCCATCCATGCGCTGGTGCACAACGCCGGCATCCACGACGACGCGCCACTGGCGGGGATGAGCGAGGATCAGTGGCGGCGTGTGATCGACGTGTCGCTGCATGGGTTCTTCCATGTCACGCAACCGCTGTTGCTGTCGATGGCGCGCGCGCGCTTCGGGCGCGTCGTGGCGGTCTCCTCGGTGGCAGCGACGCTGGGCAACCGCGGGCAGGTCAATTACGCCGCAGCCAAGTCGGCACTGCACGGTGCGGCGAAATCGCTGGCACGCGAAATGGCCTCGCGCAGCATCACCGTCAACGTGGTCGCGCCAGGCATCATCGAAGGTCATTTGACCGACGCTCTGTTTTCCCCGGAACAGGTGAAGGCGATGATCCCCGCCGCGCGCACCGGTACGCCCACGGAAGTCGCGGGGGTGGTGGCGTTCCTGTGCTCGGATGCCGCCAGTTACGTCAACGGACAGGTGATCGGCGTCAACGGCGGAATGGCTTGACGGGCTGCCGAATTTCGCCGCATTCGACAGCCCGCGACGTCGGCTGGCGAGTTCCTTGCGCGCGCCAATCCAAGTTCCAACGAGTGCAGTGCTGCAACGGTTCCGGGTGGCTAAAGCGCTGATTGACACTTCAACGCGGCGAGCGTATACACGCCGAAAGAGAAGTGTGATCTGTATCACAGAATGCGGTGGATTGGCTGGACCAAGGGCCGGCGATTCCGGCGTGGGCTGCCATCAATCATGTTTTTCTCGCAGGCCGAAAGGGAGGGGTTGTATGGTCATCAAGATTCGGGGAGCCAGGCCGTTGCTCTGCTTGCTGGGCGTTGCAGGGGGCATGCTCGTCGCGTCGACGAGTGTTGCCGGCCCCAACGCGCAGCCGCAGATGCCTCGTTGCAGCAGCAGGATCGGCACGCTGGCGGTGCAGGAACCGCAGAGCGGCAACCAGTGGTGGACGTCGATGAACCTCGAATCGCCCGCCGCGCTGATCAAAGTGTATGTCTCGCAATCGGGCTGTTTCACGCTGGTCGATCGGGGCAAGGGCCTGGCCGCCGCGCGCGCCGAGCGCGACCTGGCGGGCGAGGGCGAGATGCGGGTGGGCTCGAACATCGGCAAGGGCCAGATGAAGGCGGCCGATTACGTACTCGTGCCCGACATCGCCAACAGCAATTCGCATGCCGGCGGCAATCGGATCGGCGGCATCCTCGGCGGCCTGATCGGGCATGGCGCCGGCGCGGTCCTCGGCGGCGTCAGCCTTTCCAAGAAAACCGCCGATGTCGTGTTGACGTTGACCGACGTCCGTTCGACCGAGCAGGTCGCGCTGGAGCAAGGTCATTCCGACAAAACCGACATCGGTTGGGCGGGTGGCGGTGGCGCCGGATTCTGGGGCGGCTTTGCGGCGGGTGGTGCCAGCGGCTACGCCAATACCGAGATCGGTCAGGTGATCGCGATGGCCTATCTGGACGCCTACACCAAGATGGTTGCCGACTTGCAGAGAAACGCGCCCAATGCGCAGGCGGACAACGTGCAGCAGGCGGTGCGGCTGACCGAGGGCACCAAGCTGTACTCGGATGCGAACCTGCATTCGTCGATCGTGCGCAGCCTCAAGCCCGGCATGATGCTGTATCCGACCGGCGACAAGGTCGGCATCTGGTGGAAGGTGTCGGACGAACTGGGCAACATTGGTTGGGTGGTCTCGAGCAAGCTCGAGCTGGCACACTGAAATTCCGGCGCGGCGGCGAACTCACGCCGCCGCGCGGAAAAGCACCGGCCGCGCGCGCGTCCCGGCGGCAAGGCGAAGTGATTCGACTGCCAGGCCGGGGGTATTGCGCGCGGCATCTTCCGCCAGTGCGCCGGCCAGCGCGTGCAGCAGTTCGATATTTTCGCGCAGGCGCGTACGGATGCCGGCGTCGTCGAGACGCTCGTGCAGGCGCGCGTTGAGGCCGGCGAACCAGGCGAGTTCCTGCTGATCCATCCATGTCGGCGTGCCCGATGCACGACCACGCGCATGCCAGTCGCGAAACATCGCCTGCACGCGCTGGTTGAGGTCTTCCGCCGCCGCCAGTTGCGGTGCCAGATCACCGAACAATGCAAGGTCGGTGAGCCGGTCGCCGATCGCGAGCGGACACAGCACGCCCCAGTAGTAGGCGTAGTCCCACAGCACCTTCGCGGTCATCACGCGCGGATTGCCGAACAGCGCATACTGGCCGCGATAGAGATTGAGCGTGTTGCGCTGGAACGAAAAAAACAGTTGCTGGAAGTGGCGCGTCGCGCGCGCGTCCGCGCAACCCGCGAAGTCGCGCGCGACCAGTTCCGTAATGTAGGTATTGCCGATGGCGATGAAATCCGAGCCCGGCGAGTAGAACGGGTCGAGGAACATCGCGGCCTCGCCGGTGAGCGCCCAGCGTTCGGCGCTGAACACTTGCCGGCAACCGTACGAGACTTTGCGCAGGAATCCGAAGTCGAGCAGATCATCGCGGTGGCGTTCGAGTTCCCGCGCCAGCACGGGCTGGTGAACCTGCATCCATGCGAGCATGCGCTCGAAGCTGTTGAACGTCTCGACGGGGTGCATCGTCGAATCGGCCACGATCCCGACCGAATGCGCACCCGATGCCAGCGGGATCAGCCATGCCCAGTAACCGGGTCCGCACAGGTGGTTGGTCGAGCGCCAGCGTTCCTGCGGGTCGCACAACCCGCGCCACGTCGGGTTGTCGCACCATTGGTCGAGATGCAGGCGCGCATCGATGCGCATCCACGCAGCGCCGATGGCGTGGCCGTTGTCCTCATCCAGACCGAATTGCCGGCGCAGCAGGCCGGCGCGACCGGAGGCATCGACCAGCCAGCGCGCGCGATGAGTCCGGGTCTCGTCGCCGTGCGCAGCGTGCACCACGTGCGGCTTGCCGGTTTCGATCGCGCGCACGCTGACCCCCTGCACGAATTCGATGCCGCGACGCTCGACTTCGCGGCCGAGAAAGTTTTCGAACGTGCCGCGTTCGAGCTGCCAGGTCGGGGTCGGGAACACGCGGCTGATGCCGAGCTCGGCGCAGCGGTCCAGTTCCGCGCAACCCTCGCTGAAGAAAAACCGGAAGCCGAACTTGCGCACCTGCGCGGCGTCGAGGTGGTCGCGCAGCCCGAGTGTGTCGGCGAAATAATGCGCGCCGATTTCCACGGTCGATTCGCCGACCTTGTGCGCGGCGGCCGGCACCGGATGGCGACGCCGTTCCAGCAGCCGGATCGCGAGGCCGGGACAGCGGTCGTGCAGTTGCAACGCGAGGGTAAGTCCGGCCAGACCGCCACCGATGATCAGGACATCCGCGGGCGCCGTGTCGGTCATTCAGGACCCGTTCGCGCCCGCCAGTGGTGCGGATGGCGCCGCATCGAGCCGGCGTTCGGGATCGTAAACCTGCGGGGGCCCGTCGTGCGATGCGCGGTAACTTTGCAGGACGCTGCCGTAGTGCACGATGCGTCCGATCGTGTAGAGGGTGATTCGCGCCACGTCGCGCACCGGGCGAAAATGGCTGTGTCGCGCGTTGCTGTCGTAGCGACAGGCAATCGGGACGGACACCACGGGCATGTCGAGGTCGCGCGAAGCGGCGATCAGGATGGCCGCTTCGAACACGAAATCCTGGGCCGGCAGATCGACCAGCTCGACCGCCGCGTGCGGATACCAGCGCTGACCGCTCTGGGTATCGGCGACCGGACGCCCGCAGCCCCAACTGATTCCCCAGTCGGCGAAATCGTTGGCGCGCCTTCGCGCGTTCGGTTGGCGATGGCGTTCCAGCATGCGTGCGCCGATGATCATCGCGCCGGGAAACTGGCGCGCGGCGGCGAGGATGCGCGGAGTGTCGGCGGGATCGTGCTGGCCGTCGCCGTCCATCGTCAGCACCCCGCTGGCGCCGCGTTGCAACGCTTCGCGAAACCCCGCGCGCAGTGCTTCGCCCTTGCCGCGGCGCGCGGGATGACGAATCAATGTCACCGGCAACTGCGCGACGATGTTTGCGGTGTCGTCGGTCGAGCCATCGTCGATCACGATCACGTCGCGGCAGTGCGCCAGCACACCTTCCAGCAATTTCCGTATCGCGAGTGCCTCGTTGAGGCAGGGCACGATCACGAACGGGCGGGCGGATGCATCCGTCAAGGCTTGATCTCCATATCCAGTGACAATCCCGAAGACAACGGCAAGCGCAGGTTCGAAGGGTTTGCGCGGGCAAGCAACGACAGCAGCGCCAGGGCTTCGGCGTTGGCCGGATTGTCGCGCGTCACAGTGGCCATTGTCACGACTGGCACCGGTTCCGCGGTTCCGCCATGCAGTACAAGATTCAGCCGCGCGCCATTGCTTGCGTTCGGATGCAGCAGCATTGCCATGCCGAATGCCAGCGTGGTGTGCGTCATTTCCGCGAGTGGGCCCGTGGAGGCAACGTCACACGACGCGAACAATACGGGCGTGTCTTCGGCGCAGGCGAAGACTGCGGCTTCCAGCAGCCCGGCTGCGAAACTCCGGTGGTGCGCGGTCACGGCGCTGGATGCCGCGGTGCAGCCGGTGGCGATGGTCCAATAACCTGCGGGCGCGTTCAACACCGAGTTGTGGAATTTGGTAGGCGACAATTCCAGCGGCGACCGGGCCAGCGTATCGCACACGTAGTCGGTGATCGCGAGTTCGCCTTGGGTGGACGCGAATATGCACGGAACCGTCGCGGGATCGATGCCGGCCATGCCGGTGGCTTGCGCGGCGACCTCTGCGGCAAGTCGCACGCCGTCGGGCGCGCGGCGGCGTTCGGCGGCGGGCAGGATCGTGCCGGCAGGACGTGCGGGCGCGTCATCGTCGGGCGTGGAATCACCGCGCAGGATCACGCGCAGACGTTGCCAATCCGGCGCACCCGGTGCCCAAGCGCCGATGCCCGTGATGCGCAATGAAAGCGGCGCGCTCACGCGGGATCTCCGCGTCCGAACACCAGGCAGGCGTTGTTGCCGCCGAAGCCGAACGAGTTGCTGAGCGCCACATCGACGCGTTGCGACGACGGCCGCAAGGCCAGCCACAGTGCGGCTGCCGGCATGGGTTCGCTGCAGCCGAGATTGGGCGGCACGATGCCATGCACGATCGCCAGCAGCGCGAGCACCGCTTCCAGCGCGCCGGCCGCGCCCAGCGTGTGGCCGGTGAAACCCTTGGTGGAACTCGCGCGGGTACGGGGCGCGAACCGTGGCAACAGCTTCGCTTCGACTTCGTCGTTCTTCAGCGTGGCGGTGCCGTGCAGGTTGATGTAATCGACGGCATCCGCACCGATGCCGGCGCGCACCAGCGCGTCGTCCAGTGCGGCCCGCGCGCCCCGACCTTCCGGATGCGGCGTCGACATGTGGTGCGCGTCCGACGATTCGCCGTGGCCGAGCAGGCGCGGCGCGTTTGGCGCGACTTGGACGGGTTCCAGCAACGCGAACGCCGCCGCCTCGCCGATCGAAATGCCGTCGCGTTGCGCGTCGAACGGACGGCAAGCATGCTTCGACACCAGTTCCAGCGAATGGAAGCCGAACAACACGCTGTCGCACAGCGTATCGACGCCGCCGACCAGCGCGGCATCGGCAAGGCCCAGCCGGATCAGGCGTTCTGCGGACGCGAATACCTTGGCCGAGGACGAGCACGCGGTCGAAATCGTCAGCGCGGGGCCTGCGATGCCGGTCGCATTGGCGACGAACGCGGCGAGCGAGTGCGGCGTGTGGATTTCCGGCCGCCGCAGATCTTCCGGAAAGCGCCCGTGGTCCAGCCGCCGGTAGGCATCTTCGGTGGCGCCGATACTGGCGGTGGACGTGCCCAGGATCAGCGCGACGCGCGTCGCGCCTTGACGTTCGATCGCACCGGCGATCGCGTCCATCAATCCATCTTGTTGCAATCCCAGCCATCCGAGGCGGTTGTTGCGGCAGTCCCAGTGCGCAAGCGGTGCGGGCAGGGCCACGTCTTCCACGCCGGCGACGCGTCCGATCCGGCATTCCAGCGGCGCCTGGGAAAAATCGTTGGGGCGCAGGCCACCGCGTCCGCGGCGCAAGGCTTCGAGCTGCGCCGCGAGTCCGTGGCCGAGCGCGGATGTCGCGCTGCATGCCGCGATGGCGAGCGGTTCAATCCGTTCCGGCACCCTGTGTCCCTCGTTGCTGGTGGATCAGTATACGTGCCAAGTCTGCCGCTGCGAATGCGCGGTTACACTCGCCGGCGCGGCGCTTTCGCCGCACACGTTCCCAGGGAGGAAATACCATGTTGCGCATGCGTATGACGAAGACGGCGCTGCCGTTGCTGCTGGCGCCGGCCTTGCTGATGCTGATGGCGTTCCGGCAGGTGCCGCTGGTCGATCCAGCGCCGATTCCGGTGCCGAACGGGGTGAATTCGGCCAAGGTGGAGCAGATCATCGGATCGGCGTTGACCGCGCGCAACTGGCGCATCGTCAAGCACGTGCCGGGCGAAATCGACGCGGTCTACGATCCGCGCGCGTTCAGCGTCACGATCGCGGTGCACTACGATCCCCAGAAGATCCAGATCAACTACGTCACCAGCAGCAATCTACGCTACGAGGAGAAGAACGGTGTGCGCTACATCCACACCAACTACGCAAGCTGGATCAAGAACCTGGTCACCGATATCCAGAACGGCTTGATGATGGCGAAATGATCGGGGTCTGTTGGCTCGCGCGGCACAGCGTCAGCAGACCCCAGGCGGGCGGCGTAATGCCGCCCGCCGTTTTCGGGACGAAGTGATGCGGCCGAATGTGGAAACAGTCGATGCCTTCCTGCGCCATTTGCAGGATCGCATCTGCAATGCGCTTGAGAAGGCCGATGGCGGCGCGCGCTTTGTCGAGGATGCATGGACACGGCCGACCGGGGGTGGCGGCCGCACGCGTGTCCTGAAAAACGGCGCGGTGTTCGAACAGGGCGGCGTCAATTATTCACGCGTGACCGGCGACAAACTGCCGCCGTCGGCGACTGCGCACCGTCCGCAACTCGCGGGCCGGCAATGGACCGCGACCGGCGTGTCGCTGGTGGTCCATCCGAACAATCCTTATGTGCCGACCTCGCACGCCAACGTGCGTTATTTCGAAGCCGACAAGGGCGGTGAGGAACCGGTGTGGTGGTTCGGCGGCGGTTTCGATCTGACGCCGTTCTATCCGTTCGACGACGATTGCGTCCACTGGCACAGCGTCGCGCGCGATCTGTGCGCGCCATTTGGCGAGGACGTGTATCCGAAGTACAAGAAGTGGTGCGACGAATATTTTTGTCTCAAGCACCGCGACGAGACCCGTGGTGTCGGCGGGTTGTTCTTCGATGACATGAACGAGGGCGGCTTCGACCGCTGCTTCGGATTCCTGAAGGCGGTCGGCAACGGCTATCTCGATGCCTATTTGCCAATCGTCGAACGTCGCAAAGACATGGGTTACGGCGAACGCGAACGCGAGTTCCAGTTGTACCGCCGCGGCCGCTACGTCGAATTCAACCTGGTTTACGACCGCGGTACCCTGTTCGGCCTGCAATCCGGCGGCCGCACCGAATCGATCCTGATGTCGTTGCCGCCGCGCGTACGCTACGAATACGGCTACAAGCCCGAGGCTGGGAGCGCCGAAGCACGGCTTGCGGAATACCTCAAGCCGCGCGCGTGGGTGTAGGGCGGGAGAAGCCGCGCAGCGGCGCATCCCGCCGATTACATACTGGCGGGATACGTTTCGCTCCTAGTCTCCTACGACTTTCCGACGCTACGCCTTGCGCGAATTGACCTTGTCACGCCACGAGCGACGCTGCTTCTTGGCGGCGGTATGTTCGTTGCCCTTGCCGCGTGGCGCGTGCGGACGCCGCGCGTGTGACGGCTTGCCGGGCTTGGCAGCATTGCGGCCAGCGTTGCCGTTGTTGCGGCCATGCTTGCGCACGGCTTGCGCGGGTCCGTCCATGCGCAAGGTCCACGCCGGCTCGAAGCCTGCGATCGGTTCGATTGCAAGATCCTGCTTCAGCAGGCGGCGGATGTCGCGCAGCAGGCCTTCCTCTTCGCGGCTGACCAGCGACAGCGCCAGGCCTTCGGCGCCGGCGCGGCCGGTGCGGCCGATGCGGTGCACGTAGTCCTGGGCGACCATCGGCAGGTCGTAGTTCACCACCGCCGGCAGTTGCGCGATGTCCAGTCCGCGCGCGGCGATGTCCGTGGCCACCAGCACCGTGGTCTTGCCGTTCTTGAAGTCGGCAAGCGCGCGGGTGCGCTGGCCCTGGCTCTTGTTGCCATGGATCGCGGCGACGCGGAAGCCGTGCTGGTCGAGGTATTTGCACAGCTTGTCCGAGCCGTGCTTGGTACGCGCGAACACCAGTGTCTGCCGGCGACTGTCGGCCGCCAGCACATGCAGCAGCAAATCGCGCTTCTTGTCCGCGTCGACCGGATGCACGCGATGGTGCACGCCGACCGCGACCGCGTTCGGTTGCGCCATCTGCACTTCGCGCGGATCGTGCATGAATTGCGCGGCGAGTGCCTTCACCTCCGGCACGAAGGTCGCGGAGAACAGCAGCGTTTGGCGCTGCTGCTTCGGCAAGGCGCTCATGATTTTCTTGAGCGCTGGCGCGAAACCCATGTCGAGCATGCGGTCTGCTTCGTCCAGCACCAGCGTGTCGATGCATGACAGATCGACGTTGCGGCGGTCCATGTGGTCGATCAGGCGGCCGGGCGTGGCGACGATGATGTCGAGGCTGCGACGCAGCGTCTGGATCTGCCCGCCCATGCCGACACCGCCGAACACCGCCGCCGTGTACACGCGGAGGTGCTTGCCATAGGCGCGGAGATTGTCGTGCACCTGCGCCGCGAGTTCGCGGGTGGGGGTAAGGATCAGCGCGCGCGGCTTGCGCGGCTGCTTGCTGTTGTGCAGGACCTGATCCACGCCGAGCTTCTGCAGCAGCGGCAGCGCGAACGCGGCGGTCTTGCCGGTGCCGGTCTGCGCGCCGGCAAGCAGGTCGTGACCCGTCAGCACCAGCGGGATCGCCGCGGCCTGGATCGGGGTGGGGGTGGCGTAGCCTTGTTCGGACAAGGCACGCAGCAGCGCGGGCGCAAGCCCGAGCGATTCGAACGTCATTGGGAAACTCCTGTTGTTCCCGGAGCGTTCCCTAACCGCGCTGCAGGTGGGTAAAACCATGTGCGGACGCCGCGATTGCGGTGTCCGTGTGTGCGCGACGGGCGAGTGGCGAGGGGCCGGGCGGCGCGAAGCTTTTCAGCTCAGCGGCGGCGGTGATCCACCAGGGAAGTTCGGGTGCGGCGCGTCAAACTGCGCGCAGTGTAGCGGGTTGCGTGCCGGCAAGCCAGCCAATCCTTGCCTCGAGTACGACGACACCGGGGCGGGCGCGGCGCGAACCCGGGTTTCGGGAGTCGTTGGGCGTCCGCCGATCAAGCTGGCGTCAGCCCAACCTGCTCATTTCGAGGAAATCCATGGCTTTGTCGCCGGTCAATCTGAAGTCGGATCAACCTTGATCACCCCCAGCGATTCGCCTTTTCGGTGAAGTCAGGTCGCTGCACGCGCACGACGCAAAAGCGTTGGCCGCTGGGCGCCTGCATCACCACCCAGCGGTCGAGGCGCTTGAAGATCGTCGCGCCGAGGTCTTGCAGGCGCGCGACTTCCGCCTCGATGTCATCGGTTTCGATGTCCAGGTGCACGCGGCTTTCGTGCTCGACGCGTTGCAACTGCACCATCGGCTGGTCCGGTGGCGTGGCGAGTTGCCGGTAGTTGTCGCGGCTGCCGGGGTGGTCCATGACCACGGGACAACCGAGTGCCGCGGCCCAGAACCGGGCCGCGGCATCGATGTCGGTGACGTTGCAATCGATTTGCATCGAACACAAACGGGAATGATGCATAAGGATTCCGTAATTAACCAGCGTCATTCCCGCGAAAGCGGGACTCGTAGGCAGGGTGCCGAAGCGAACGACGGCGAAGCCGTTGGCTTGCGCGGCAGGAGCCGCGCGTAATCCAGTGACTCATCTTGAAAGCAAAAGCGCTGGTTCCGGGTCGCCGCTGCGCGGTGTCCGGAATGCCGACAACCCAATTACTTCGCGCCCATCATCTTCTCGCGGCGTGCGCGGAACTCGCTGTCCTTGTTCCACTTCGGCCACTGATCGCTGAGCGAGAGCTCGCGACCGACTTCATACAGCGCCTGGGTGTCTTCGGCGACACCGGAGAAATCCCACTTCGGATCGAAGTTGTCCATCGGCGTGTGGTAGCGGTGTGCGGTGTAGTCGTCGAGCGCCGCACGGCCCGCGGTGGTGCCGCCATGCACCTTGTCATCGCCGGTCTGGGTCATCAGCGCGGGCACGCCGGCCTTGGCGAAGCTGAAGTGATCGGAACGATAGTAGAAGCCGTTCTGCGGCGTCGCATCGGGACTGGCGTAGCGACCCTGCTTCTTCAATGCGGCCTTCAGCATTTCTTCCAGTTGCGACTGACCGCTGCCGATGATCTGGAGATTCTTCGTCGGACCGATCACGTCCATCGCATCCATGTTGATGTCGGCGACGGTCTTGTCGATCGGAAACGCCGGATGCTTGGTGTAGTACAGCGAACCGAGCAGGCCGGATTCTTCCAGCGTCACCGCCGTGAACAGAACGCTGCGCTCCGGTGCGGGGTTCTGCGCCTTGAAGGCTTTCGCGATTTCCAGCAGCGCCGAAATGCCGGTGCCGTTGTCGACGGCGCCGTTGTAGATCTTGTCGCCCTTCAAGCTGTCGTCTTCGCCCAGATGATCCCAGTGCGCGGAATACACGACCACCTGGTCGGGATGCGTGGTGCCCTTGATCATGCCGAGCACGTTGTTGGCCGAGCCATGGCCGATTTTGCTGTCGAGCGTGATCGACGCGGTCGCCTTCAGCGGCACCGGCTTGAAGCCGCGATGGTCCGCTTGGGCGGCCAGTTTGTCGAAGTCGAGACCGGCTTTCGCGAACAGGCGCTGCGCGGCATCGCGCGTGAGCCAGCCCGCGACCGGCAGGCGCGGTGCGGGATCTTCACTTTGCGGCAGCGCGAGCTGCGGCCCGCCCCAACTGTTCATCACCACGGACCACGGATAACCCGCAGCGTCGTTGGAGGTGTGCACGATCAGGCACATCGCCGCGCCCTGGCGCGCGGCTTCCTCGTACTTGTAGGTCCAGCGGCCGTAGTAGGTCATCGCCTTGCCCTTGAACAGGCTGGCATCCTGGTCGCCGAAGCCGGGGTCGTTGACCAGCACCACCACGGTCTTGCCCTTCACGTCGAGGTTCTTGTAGTCGTTCCAGTTCCACTCGGGCGCGTCGACGCCATAGCCGACGAACACGATGTCGGAATCCTTGATCGAAACGTGCGGCTTGGCCTGCAAGGTCGATGCGACCAGATCCTTGCCGAAGGCGAAGGTCTGGTTGCCATCGCCTTCGCCGACGATGAGCTTCACCGTGTCGGGATTTTCCAGCGCGGTCGAAACGGTCGGCACCTTCTGGAACCACGAACCGTGATTGCCGGGTTCGAGGCCAAGTTGCTTGAACTGTTCCACGATCCACTGGGTGGCGCGCTCGCCGCCCGGGGTGCCGGGCTTGCGTCCGTCCATGGTGTCGGAGGAAATCGCCTTGTCGTAGGCGCGGAACCCTTGCGCGGTGATCGCGGTCGAAAATGGCTGTGAGCCATTCGAAGCGCTTTCCGCCGGCGTGGCCTGCGCAGTGGCGGCGATGCAAAGGCTGGCGGTGAGGGCAAACAGCACGGTGCGACGCATGACAAACCCCTCTCGTGAAGGACAATCCGCGAGTGTACGCCGGACGCCGCGATGACGCAGGTCCAAGCAGCCGGCACACATGACGAGTGTCACGCGATTTTTCGTTACCACATGCACATGCGCGTGGAGCAACGGATCCGGAGAATGATGCTCGCCTGATCGAGCGTCCGATCCCGGTTCGTGGAAGCGTTGTGGGATCGGCGCGTGGTTACCCAGCGAGGGTGGGTGGCCACGCGTCGATCCCCACACCGTGAATTTCCGTGATATCTACCGCGTTCCTGATTCCCTCGCGATCGCCGTCGCCATCGTTCGTGGTCCGGTGTGAACCCATGCGTTCCGCTTTCCTTGTCATTGCAAGCGCTGCACTCGTGTCGGTGCTTGGCGCTGCGCATGCCGCCACCGATCCCGCAACCGTCCTGAACGCGTACCGCACCGCGAGCGGCGGCGATGCGTGGCACGGCAAGACGGTGATGAAGATCGAGTCGAAATTGACCGGACAAGGCCTGACCGGCACGGACACGTCCATTACCGACACGCGCACCGGCAACTCGGTCGAACGCTACACACTGGGGCCCGCCAGCGGCGCGGAAGGTTTTGATGGCGCGAGCGCGTGGGAGCAGGGGCCGAACGGCGAGGTGAATCTGCAGAAGGGTGGCGATGGCCTGCAACTGGCGCGGAACGCCGCGTATCAGAATGCCAACCTGTGGTGGCGCGCGGATTTCGGTGGCGCGAAAGTCGATGCACTGACTGACCAACACTGTGGCAAGTCCACTTGTGCGGTGCTGGAAATCACGCCCAGGGATGGTTTGCCTTTCCAGGCCTGGTTCGATCAGTCGTCCCATCTGCTCGATCGAACCGTGTTGCACGTCGGCGCGCGCACGACCACGGTGTTGTTCTCGGATTATCGAGTCGTCGATGGGGTACGGGTGCCGTTCAGGACCGTCGTGGACAACGGCCACGGCCAGCAATACCTGCAAACCGTAACGGTGAAGTCGGTGGCGTTCCTGCCCGAGCAGCCGGTGGGGACCTACGCGCCGCCCGTTTCGCACATCAAGGATGTTGCGATTGCCGGCGGCGCCACGCACACCACGTTTCCGTTCCGGTTGCTCAACAATCACATCTACACCGACGCGTGGGTTGACGGGCAGGGCCCGCTGCTTTTCATCGTCGACACCGGTGGTGAGAACATCCTGGTGCCTTCGACCGCGAAGGCATTGGGCATCAAGACCGAAGGCGCGATGGCCGGCACCGGCGTCGGCAACAAGGCCGTGAGGGTCGGGCTCGCCAAGGTGAAATCACTGAAGGTCGGCAAGGCCGACTTCGAGAACCATGTCGTGTACGTGATGGATTTCGTCCCGAACGATGTGGAGGGCGTGGACATCAAGGGTATGCTCGGCTTCACCATGTTCAAACGGTTCATCACGCGCATCGATTATGGCAAGCATGAGATCACGCTGATCGAGCCCGATCACTTCGATCCGAAGGATGCCGGTACGCCGATTCCTTTCGTGTTCAATGGCGACCTGCCGGAAGTCGAGGGCACGTTCGACGGCATCCCGGGCAAGTACGACATCGATACCGGCTCGCGCGCGTCATTGACGCTGACCGGGCCATTCGCGAAGCAACACGATCTGCGCGCTGCGAATCCGAAGGGTGTGGTTGCGGTGGATGGCTGGGGCGTGGGCGGATCCTCGCGCAGCTACGTGATGCGCGGCGGGGCGCTGACGATCGGGCCGATGAAGATTCCCGGCGTCGTCACCGCGCTGTCGCTGCAAAAGAAGGGATCGTTTGCCTCCCCGGCGTACCAGGGCAACATCGGCGGCGGTGTCCTGAAGCGCTTCGTGGTGACGTTCGACTACGCCAACCACGTGATGTACCTGAAGCCATTGCCGCAGCCCGTTGCGGATCTAGACACCTACGACCGCTCCGGCATGTGGATCAACGCGGTGAAGGACGGCATGGAAGTGATGGACGTGACGGTAAACGGTCCGGCTGCGCAGGCCGGCATCGAGACCGGCGACCTGATCATCAAGGTGAACGGCAAACCCGCGACTTCGATTCCCGTCTACGAACTTCGCCGGATGCTGCGCGACGAAGCACCCGGCACCGTGGTGCATTTCTCGATCGAACGCGGCGGACAAATGCGCGAGATTGCGGTCACCCTGCGCGACCAGATCTGACGATCGGCGCCGCTTGCATCGGCGCGGCCGCCGCCACATGCTTGCCGCATGTCGACGAATCTGCATGCACGCCTCATGTTTGCTTGCGCGGTGGTCTGCATGCTCGCAGCACCGTTGGCCGCGGCCGCCGCGAGCCGTACCTGGATCAATCCGCTCGACATCGACTATCGCTACAACTACGAGCAGATGAACCAGGGGGTCTCGTACCGTACCGGTGCGGACCCCGCGATCGTGCGCTACAAGGATGCGTACTACCTGTTCCTGACCCTGGCCGACGGCTACTGGCGCTCCACCGATCTCGTCCACTGGTCGTTCGTGAAGCCGGACCGCTGGCCTTTCGACGGGCCGGTCGCGCCGGCCACGCTGGTCGCCGACGGCAAGTTGTTCCTGATGCAGGCCGCGATGGAGCCGCGGCCGTTGCTGTATTCCACCGATCCGGCGCACGGCCGCTGGGATTTCTGGACGCGCCTGCTGCCGCCGGTACCGGGTGCGGCATGGGCCGGGCACGAAAGCCAGATGAATCCGGGCGACCTGCCGCCAGGTCCCTGGGATCCGGGCCTGTTCCAGGACGACGACGGGAAAATCTACCTGTACTGGGACTCGTCCAACGTGTTTCCGATCTATGGCGCGCAACTCGATTTCGCGTTCGACCGGCAATCGGAAGGCGAAGGCAAGCGCGTCCGATTCACCACCCCGCCACAGATACTGCTACGCGCCGATCCCGCGATGCATGGCTGGGAACGCTTCGGCAAGGATCACGGTGACACCAGCATCGCGCCGTACATCGAAGGCGCGTGGATGGACAAGCACGACGGCCGCTACTACCTGCAGTACGCCGCGCCCGGCACCGAGTACAACGTCTATGCCACCGGCGTCTACGTCGGCAAGGGACCGCTCGGGCCCTTCACCTACGCGCCGTACAACCCGGTCGGCTACAAGCCCGGCGGTTTCGTGGTCGGCGCGGGTCACGGCTCGACGTTCGAAGATGCGTACGGCAACTTTTGGAACAGCGGCACGATGTGGGTTGGCGTCAACTGGAAATTCGAGCGACGCGTCGATCTGTTTCCCGCCGGCTTCACCAGCGACGGGCAGATGTGGGTCGATACCCGCTTCGGCGATTTCCCGCAGCGGATGCCGGACCACAAGCTCAAGCCCGGCGAGGGCACCTTCACTGGCTGGATGCTGCTGTCGTATCGCAAGGCGGCGACGGCATCCTCGCAATTGCCGGGTTATCCGGCTTCGAACGCGGCCGACGAGAATCCGCGCACCTACTGGGTCGCGACCAACGCCAATCCGGGGCAGACGTTGACGCTCGACCTCGGCGGGCCGCGCACGGTGCGCGCGGTGCAGGTCAATTACGCCGATTACAAATCCGGGCGCTACGGCGACGCGCCGGACATCGTTACGCAATTTCGCCTGGAAGGCTCGCTCGACGGCAAACGCTGGACCACGCTCGCCGATCTTTCGCATTCCAGGCAGGACCATGCCGACGCCTATGTCGAACTCGACCGGCCGGCGCGCATCCGCTACGTGCGCTACGTGCACGTGCATGTCGGTGCACATCACCTTGCGATTGCCGACCTGCGCGTGTTCGGCAATGCCGACGGGCCACGGCCGCCCGCGCCGGAACTGGTGTCCGCCACGCGCTTGCCCGACGCGCGCGATGCCGAAATCGTGTGGAAGCGGGTACCGGGCGCGGTCGGCTACAACGTGCGCTGGGGCATCGCGCCCGATCGCCTGTACGAAACCCACCAGCGTTTCGCAGACCGGCCGACACAGCTGACACTCACCGCGCTCAACAAGGGCGTGCGCTACTTCGTCGCCGTGGAAGCCTTCGACGAGCGCGGTGTTTCCAAACTCTCGCGCAAGCTGGTGCTCGAGCCCTGATTCGCCGCGGGCGATCAGGGTCCCATCGTCATACCGTGATCGGGTTCGGCTTGCCCGGATCGAGCTTCCACATCTTGATAGCGCGTTCGACGTCCTTGGCGGTCAGCGCGCCGTCCTCGGCCAGCGACGCGATCGCGGCGTGCGCGATCCAGTGCGCGTTGACCTCGAAGAAATCGAGCAGGTTCACGCGGGTGTCGCTGCGGCCGTAGCCGTCAGTGCCGAGCACCGTGAAGCGACGCCCGTGCGGCACGAAGGCGCGCACCTGGTCGGCGAACGCGCGCACGTAATCGGTGGCCGCGACCACCGGGCCCTCGTGGCGTTCCAGACACTCGGCGACGTAAGCCTTGCGTTGTTCCTTCGGGTCCGGATGCAGGCGGTTCCAGCGTTCGGCATCGAAACCGTCGCGGGACAGTTCGGTGAAGCTGGGGCACGACCACACGTCGGCCTCGACCCCGAATTCCTTGTCCAGCAATTCGGCCGCCTTGATCGCTTCGCGCAACACCACGCCGCACGCCAGCAGTTGCACACGGGGCGCCTTGTCCTTGCTCGCGCCCTTGCCTTTGCCTTTCGCCGCTTTCCGGTTCCCGGCTTCCGATTCCTGGAACAAGTACATCCCCTTGATGATCCCCTTGGCGCAATCCTTTGGAATGTCCGGATGCGTGTAGTTCTCGTTCATCGCGGTGATGTAATAGAACACGTCCTCCTGCTCGTGCAGCATGCGGCGGATGCCGTCCTGCATGATCACCGCGACTTCATAGGAGAAGGTCGGGTCGTAGGATTTGCAGTTCGGCACCACGCCCGCGACCAGCATCGAGTCGCCGTCCGCGTGCTGCAGGCCTTCGCCCGCGAAACTGCGACCGGCGGTCGCGCCCAACAGGAAGCCGCGCGTGCGCTGGTCGCCGGCGGCCCAGATCAAATCGCCGATGCGGCGGAAGCCGAAGCAGGAGTAGAAGATGTAGAACGGCAGCATCGGCTGGTCGGACACCGAATAGCTGGTGCCGGCCGCGATCCACGCCGACACGCCGCCCGCTTCCGAAATGCCTTCCTGCAGCACCTGGCCGTCTTCGGCTTCGCGGTAATACAGCAACTGGTCGGCATCCTGCGGGCGGTATTTCTGTCCGCCCGGTGCGTAGATGCCGATCTGCCGGAACATGCCTTCCATGCCGAAAGTGCGCGCTTCGTCCACGACGATCGGCACCACGTGCGGCGCGATTTCCTTGTCACGCAGCAGCAGGTTCATGCCGCGCACGATTGCCATGGTGGTGGAAATCTCGCGCTCGCCGGTGCCCTTGGTGATCGCTTCGAACGTGTCGAGGGCGGGAACGTTCAGTGTCTTGCTGGATTTCTCGCGACGGTGCGGCAGGTAACCACCCAACTCCTTGCGGCGCGCCAGCATGTACTGCACTTCCGGCGAATCCGCGCCGGGGTGGTAGTACGGCACCGAGTCGATGTCTTCGCCTTCCAGTTGCTTGTCGTCGATCGGAATGTGGAAACGGTCGCGGAAGATCTTCACCGCGTCCTGGTGCATCTTCTTGGCCTGGTGCGCGATGTTGAGCGATTCACCGGCCGCACCCATGCCGTAGCCCTTGACGGTCTTGGCAAGGATCACCGTGGGCATGCCTTCCGTGTGCACGGCTGCGTGATACGCCGCGTACACCTTGTGCGGATCGTGGCCGCCGCGGTTCAGGCGCCAGATGTCCTCGTCGGAAAGGTTCGCGACCATCGCCGCGGTTTCCGGATACTTGCCGAAGAAATTCTCGCGCGTGTACTTGCCGCCGAACGCCTTGCAGGCCTGGTACTCGCCGTCCAGGGTTTCCATCATCAGCTTGCGCAGCACGCCCTTGGTGTCACGCGCGAGAAGCGGATCCCAGTATGAGCCCCAGATCAGTTTCAGGACGTTCCAGCCGGCGCCGCGGAACACGCCTTCGAGTTCCTGGATGATCTTGCCGTTGCCGCGCACGGGGCCGTCGAGGCGCTGCAGGTTGCAATTGATCACGAAGATCAGGTTGTCGAGCTTCTCGCGGCCGGCGACGGAAATCGCGCCCAGCGACTCGGGTTCGTCACATTCGCCGTCACCGAGGAAGCACCAGACCTTGCGGTCGGACTTCGGCATCAGTCCGCGTGCTTCCAGGTACTTCAAGAACTGCGCCTGGTAGATCGCCTGGATCGGCCCCAAGCCCATCGAGACCGTCGGCACCTGCCAGTAATTCGGCATCAGCCACGGATGCGGGTACGACGACAGACCGAGCTTGGGCGACGACGCTTCCATGCGGAGGTGATCGAGCTGCTCGGGGGACAAACGGCCTTCGAGGAACGAGCGCGCGTACAGGCCCGGGCTGGAATGGCCCTGGTAGCAGACCAGGTCGCCCGGGTGGTCTTCCGAAGGCGCGCGCCAGAAGTGGTTGAAGCCGACGTCGTACAGCGTCGCGGACGAAGCGAAACTCGCGATGTGGCCGCCCAGCGAACCCGGCTTGCGATTGGCGCGCACCACCATCGCCATCGCGTTCCAGCGGATCAGGCAGCGGATGCGCCACTCCATCGCGGCGTCGCCCGGCGATTTCGCTTCGAGCTGCGGCGGGATCGTGTTGACGTATTCGGTGGTGGGCGAGAACGGCAGGTGGCCGCCGGCGCGGCGGGTTTCGTCGACCAGTTTTTCCAGCAACTGGTGGGCGCGCTCGGTGCCTTCGGCGTTGATCACCGCCTCGATCGATTCGACCCACTCGCGGGTCTCGCGAGGATCGGGGTCCTGCTCCAGGAATTCGCGGGCCAGTGCGTTCATCGTTTGCTCCTGTGCGCGTTCGTTCGCGCGATCTTCTTGACGGTCTTGGTGGTGGTTTTGCGGGCGTCGGTATCCTGGCGCGCTTTCGTGCGCACCTTGCGTTTCGCGATCTCGCGCGGTGCGCGGATCTGCGCTTCGACGCAGGCGATTGCGCTCATGTTGACCACGCGCCGCACCGTGGCTTGCGGCGTCAGCACGTGTGCCGGCTTGGCCACGCCCATCAGGATCGGTCCGATCACGACGCCATCGGACATCGAGCGCGTGATGTTGAACGCGGCGTTGGCGGCGGCGAGGTTGGGGAACACGAACACGTTGGCGCGGCCGGTGAGGCGGGAGTTCGGGAAGACCCGCGCCCGCAGTTCGGGATCGAGCGCAACATCGGCCTGCATCTCGCCTTCGACCTCCAGATCGGGCGCGCGTTCGCGCAGGATACGCAGCACCTGCTGCATTTTCATGGACGTCGCGGTCATGCGGCTGCCGAAATTGGAACCGGCGATCAGCGCGACGCGCGCTTCGACGCCCAGCAGCTTGAGGCGCAGCGTCGCCTGCAGCGTAGCCGCGGCAATCTGTTCGGGGTCGGGATCGTGCTGCATGTGGGTGTCGAGGAAGAACGTCAGGCCCTTGTCGTTGGCGACCGCCGCCATCGAAGAAAGCGTCTGCACGCCGCGATCAAGCCCAATGATGTCGCGGATGTAGGCGGCCTTGCGCTGATAGCGGCCGACCACGCCGCAGATCAGTGCGTCGGCTTCGCCACGCGCCACCATCAGCGCCGCGATCACGGTCGGGCGTGAACGCACCACCGATTTGGCCGACGCGGGCGTGACGCCGCGTCGCTGCATCAATTCGTAATACTGCTGCCAGTACGCATCGAAGCGCGGATCGGAGTGGAGGTTGACCAGCTCGAAATCGCGGCCGGCTTGCAGGCGCAGTCCGATCCGCTCGATGCGGCGACCGATCACATCCGGGCGGCCGATCAGGATCGGCTTCACCAGTTGCTCGTCGACCAGCGTCTGCACCGCGCGCAGCACGGTTTCTTCTTCGCCCTCGGCGTAGACCACGCGCATCGGGTGTGCGCGCGCGCGTTCGAACACCGGCTTCATCGCGAGTCCGGTGCGGAACACGAACTGGCTGAGTTTTTCGATGTAGGCGTGCAGGTCGGCGAGCGGGCGCGTCGCCACGCCCGATTCCATTGCGGCTTTCGCGACCGCCGGCGCCACCTGCACCAGCAGGCGCGGATCGAACGGGCGCGGGATCAGGTAATCCGCCCCGAAGTGCGGCACCTTGCCGCCGTAGGCGCGCTGCGCCACGTCGGAGGCTTCGCGCCGCGCGAGCTGCGCGATCGCGTGCACGCAGGCAACCGTCATCGCCTCGTTGATGCCGGTGGCGCCGACATCCAGCGCGCCGCGGAAAATGTAGGGAAAGCACAGCGCGTTGTTGACCTGGTTCGGGTAATCCGAACGGCCCGTGGCGATTACTGCATCGGGTTTCGCGGCGCGGGCTTCCTCGGGCGTGATTTCCGGGGTGGGATTGGCGAGCGCCAGGATCACCGGACGGTCGGCCATCTTCGAAACCATTTCGCGCTTCAGCACGCCGCCCGCGGAGACGCCGAGAAACACGTCGGCGCCTTTCATGATGTCGGCCAGTGTGCGTGCCTTGGTCTTGCGCGCGTAACGTTCGAGGCTCGGGTCGAGCCCCGGGCGGCCTTGATACAGCACGCCGTCCTTGTCGCTGACCAGGATGTTCTGCGGTTTCACCCCGAGCCGCACCAGCATGTCGAGGCAGGCGATGCCGGCGGCGCCCGCGCCCGATGCGGCGACCTTCACGTCACCGATCTTCTTGCCGACCACGATCAGCGCGTTGGTCAGCGCGGCGCCCACGATGATCGCGGTGCCGTGCTGGTCGTCGTGGAACACCGGAATGTGCATGCGTTCGCGCAACTTGCGCTCGACGTAGAAGCATTCCGGCGCCTTGATGTCCTCGAGGTTGATGCCGCCGAAGGTCGGTTCCAGCGCGGCGATGATCTCGACCAGCTTGTCCGGGTCGCGCTCGTCGATCTCGATGTCGAACACGTCGATGCCGGCGAACTTGCGGAACAGCACGCCCTTGCCTTCCATCACCGGCTTGCCGGCGAGCGGGCCGATGCTGCCGAGACCGAGCACCGCGGTGCCGTTGGTGATCACGCCGACCAGATTGCCGCGCGCGGTGAGCCCGTGCGCTTCGGTCGGATCGTCCACGATCGCCTCGCACGCGGCGGCGACACCCGGCGAATACGCCAGCGCCAGGTCACGCGCGGTCAGCAGCGACTTGGTCGGGGTGATGCGGATTTTCCCCGCGGGCGCTTGCCGGTGGTATTCCAGTGCCGCTTGCTTGAGTTCTTCGGGTAGGCAGGACATGGGACCTTGAGGCGCGGGTGCCGCTTGATTCGGACCTTTCATCCTAACACCGCCGGCACCAGGTTCCGTCGATCCCCGCCGGTGTCAGGCCCCTGGAAAGCGAGTACATTCTGCGATCGAGGGAAGCCCTCGGGCGAGCGGAGTGCGGACGCATGAGCTTGTGTTCGTTGCGCTGGGGTTTGCTGCTGTTGTGGTTTCCGTTGGTCGCATTAGCCGACGATGCCGTCCTGCGCGTGTCGGCATTGCCGACGGCTCCAGCGCTGGCGCCCGGGCACGTCGCGGCGACCGAGGTTGGACAGGAGCGCGCGGAGTCGCGTGTGTGGTTGCACGCCCCGCGTAGCCGCATCGATTGGTACGCGCTGCGGCTTGGGGACGATTGGCGCCAGGCGACGCGGCCGTTGCTGGTCATCCGTGGCAGTACCCGGGCACACGTGACCGTTTACCTGCCGCCGGATTACCGCCCCCGCAGCGAGAGCGTGTTCGATGCCTCGCTCGATCCGAGCTTCTCGCACCACGCGGTGGTGTACCTGTTGCCTTACGACTTGCGTGCCGACCAGCCGGTCTACGTGGCGTTGGGCAATCCCGGCCAGACCCAGCCGATACGCGTGGGCATTACCGATGTGGCGAGCTACCGTGCGCGGGATTTGCGACACGTGCGCGTGAGTACGTTCTTCGCCAGCGTGCAGTTGTCGATGGTGCTGGTGATCCTGTGTTTCTGGGCGGTGCTGCGCGATCGGATGTTCCTGTATTTCATCGTGTATGTGTGCGCACAGGTGGTGTACGCCATGGCCGTGTCCGGCGAGCTGTACGCGCTTCCCGGCGCGGCACTGCTGGCGCCGCTCGGCTACCACACCGGCCAGTGCATGGCTGCACTGGCGGCGGGTTTCTCGATCTGGTTCATCCTCGCATTCGCGGACCTGCGCAGTTACACCCCGCGGCTTGCCGCCTGGCTTGGCGCGCTGCGCTGGCCGTTCCTGGCGTTCGCCGTGATCATCTGGATGCCGTTCCTGCGGCCCGATGCGTGGTTGCCGAACACGGTCAACCTGCTGCTGATCGTGAGCACGGTGATCGCGCTGGCTTCGAGCTGGTTGGCGTGGCGGCGCGGCAACCGGCAGGCAGGTTTTTTCCTGCTGTCATGGTTGCCGTTGCTCGCGTTGACCCTGGCGCGGGTGGTGCAGTTGATGGCGGGACTCCCTCTGCCTGCGTGGCTGGAATATGGATTCCCCGGCAGCATGGCGTGGGCCGCGGTGATCGTCACCGTGGGGCTTGCCGACCGCACCCTGCAGGTGCGACACGAACGTGATCGCGCCACCCGCATGGCGCAGTTCGATTCGCTCACCGGCGTGTTCAACCGTCGCGCCATCATGGACCGCCTGCGCAGCGCGTGGCAGGCGACGATCGGATCGGAGCCGCTGGCCGTACTGTTCCTCGACATCGACCATTTCAAGCAGATCAACGACAGCCGCGGCCATTCCGCCGGCGACGCGTGCCTCGCCGCGGTCGTCGAGGCGATCCGTGCCGAACTCGGCGAGTCCGATCGCCTCGGCCGCTATGGCGGTGAGGAGTTTCTCATCATGCTCAGGGGCGAGAGTGCACGCATGGCGGTGCGGGTCGCCGAGTGCATCGTGGCTCGCGCCGCGGCCTTGCGGGTGCCGATCGGAGAGCACCTGATAGCGTTCACCGTGAGCATCGGCGTCGCGGTGCGCGGCAAGACGACCTCCGACGTCGAGGCTTTGGTGGAACATGCCGATGCCGCGCAATACCGTGCCAAGGCCGAGGGTCGCAACCGGGTCGTGGTATGGCGGCGGGAGTCGTTCGCGCTGACCGTGGCACGCTGACCGGCGCGTTCCGATCGCAGGCCTGTGAATGCGCCGCGACGACTGCGGCAGCCCGCTTGACGTGTGTCATGAGCTTTCCGGCGGGCGCGCCTAAACTCCTGGATCGGGTTCGATCCACGGGAGTCGGCGAGGCATGGCAACGTTCAACACCCTGCTGGCCATCCACGTACTGAGCGTGGTGTGGTGGATCGGTGGCGTCTTCACGGTGACCACGTCGCTGCTGCCGATCTTCAACCGGTTGCCCGCGCCCGAACGGATTCAGCGCATCAAGCAGTTCGAAGGCCGCTTCGCCAACCAGGCGCGCATCGCAGTGGTGCTGGCCGGCATCAGCGGTTTCTGGATGCTGGAACTCAAGTACGGGTTCGCGTACCTGCGCCAGGGCGGCTGGTGGATTGCCCTGATGATGCTGGTATGGATGTTGTTCGTGGTGGTGCTGTTCGTCGCCGAGCCGCTGCGCCTGCCCGCGAAAGTCGGCTTGATCCAGAAACCGCGCGCGTTCCTGGTGCTGCACGCCATCCTGTTGACACTTGCCTTGGTCGCGATCGCCTGCGGAGTGGTCGGGAGCCGCGGCGGATTCTGAGCGGACCCCGGGATTCGTTGCTCGCGACGGTGCTTCGGATTTTTCCGTTCCCGCATCCGCGCCTAGCGGTTGAAGACCACGTTCACCATCACCAGCGTGACGACCAGCATCAGCGCGGTCAGCGGCAAACCCACGCGCACGAAGTCGCGCGGCCTGTAGCCGCCGGGGCCGGCCACGATCAGCAGCGTCGGGCTGGCGCCCGGAATCAGGAACGTATTCGACACCGACAGCGCCACGATCAAAGCGTACACACTGGGGTTGCCGCCCGACGCCAGCGCGATGTTGATGGCCATCGGCACCATCATCACCGCGGTGCCGACGTGCGAGATGATCTGCGAGAACAGTAGTGCCAGGATCGCGACGAAGCCCTGGATCATCCATTGCGGCATGCCGCCGAGATACACCATGATTTCCTGGGCCATCCATGCGGCGGTGCCGGTGGAATCCATCGAGATGCCGAGCGGGATCAGGCAGGCCATCACGAAGATGGTTTTCCAGTTGATCGCGCCGTAGGCCTCGTCCATGTTGAGCACGCCAGCCAGCAGCATCCCGACTGCGCCGGTCATCATCGCCACCGCCAGGCGCAAATCCGTGAACAGCCCCAGCGCCATCGCCAGTGCGAAGAACAGCAGCGCGTAGCGCACCTTTCCGGGGCGCTGTTCCTCGTCGCTCGGAATATCGGTCACCGGCACGATGTCGCGGCTTTCGGCCGCCAGCGCCAGATCGCGCCAATAGCTGTGCAGCACCAGCGAGTCGCCGGCGCGCAAACTGGTCTTGCGCACGTCTTCGCCGCGCGTGACCTGGTCGCCGTGGTTCACCGCCAGCACGGAGATGCCGTAGCGCTTGCGCAGGCGCAGTTCGCCGACCTGCTGCTTGATGAATTTCGACTGCGGCGGGATCACCACTTCGGAGATGCCCGCGCGGGTCGGATTGAACATGTCGGCCAACGCCTGGATGCGATTGCCGGCACGACACTGCATCGCCTGCGCGAATTCGTTGACCTCGGGGCGCGAACCCAGCACGCCGAGCACCGTGCCCACCCAGATCATCTGGTCCGACGGCGGGGCGAGGCGGGATTCGTTGCCGTTCTTGATCGCGAGGATCAGCGGCGCATTTTCAAGGGTTTCGGCTTCGCCGATGCTCATGCCGACCAGCGGACTGTCGGCTGTCACCGTGAGCTCGATCACCTCGCCTTCGATGCCATAGGTATCTGCGAAGTAGCTTTCGGTACGGCCCGGCGTGACCTTGGGCCGCTCTTCGGTGTCGTCGGGCATCACGCGCCGGGTGAAGAACGCGAAGTAGCCGATGCCGACCAGCAGCAGCGGAATGCCGATTGGCGTGATCGAGAACAACGAGAACGGCTCGATGGTCTGCGCACCCGGCGGCAGGTTGCGGTCGGCGCTGGCGATCAAGTCGTTCAGCAGGATCAGCGGCGAATTCGAGATCAGCGTCATGCTGGTGCCGGCGAGGATGCAACACGCCATCGGCAGCAGCAGGCGCTTCAGCGGCACGCCGGTGCGCGCGGAAATGCGGCTGGCCACCGGCAGGAACAACGCAGCCAGTGCCTGGCTCTGGATGATCGACGACAAACTGCCGACGGTGGCATTCAGCAACAGCGACACGCGGCTTTCGACGCCGCCGGACATCCGCAGGATGAAGGACGCCGCGCGATTCAGCACGCCGGTGCGGTCCAGCCCCGCGCCCATGATCATGATGCCGATCAGCGACAGCACGGCGTTGGATGCGAAACCGTCGAACAGCTGTGTCACCGGCATCAGGCCGGTGATCCCGATCACCACCACGATGAGCAGCGCGACGATGTCCGCGCGCACCCATTCCAGGATCAACATGATCACGGTGAAGCAGACCAACCCGAGCACCAGCATCATGTCGGGGGTGAGGGTCAGCTCCATCGGGCCAAGGTCCGGTCAGGTCAGGATAAATAAGGTCAATCTTGAGAGCTTTCGCTCACCTTCACATCGCCACGCTCCCACAACCCCCCGCCAACGCTTGCAGGCAAGCGTTGGCGCCCCCTTGACTCAAGGGGGCAGAAGCCGTGGGTCGTGTGATGGTGGCACACGGTCGTACAACAAATCCGTAACCGGATGTCCGAGATCGAGTCCGCGCCGCTCGAAACGCGTTTCGATCCGCCATTCGGGTCGCTTCGATTCGCCACTTTCCCCTGTGCGCAATCGCCAGCCCGGTTGCGCGGCCAGCACTTCCTGCATGTGCGAAGCATACTGGGACCAGTCGGTGGCGAGATGCAACAGACCGCCCGATTTCACGCGCGTCGTCATTAGTTCCATGAAAGCGGGCTGGATCAACCGCCGCTTGTGGTGGCGCTTCTTGGGCCAGGGATCGGGGAACCAGATGCGTACTTCATCCAGCGCGGCTTCGGAAATTTCGTCTCGCAGCACTTCCACCGCATCGTGGTTCCAGATGCGGACGTTGCGGACGTCGCGCGCGGCCAATGCGTTCATCAGCCGGCCGACACCGGGTCGGTGCACCTCGATGCCGAGGTAATCGCGCGCGGGATCGTGTTCGCCGGCCCACGCCAGCGCCTCGCCGTTGCCGAAGCCTATTTCCAGCACGCGCGGCGTGCGGCGGCCGAATAGCGCATCGAGGTCGCGCGGCGCTCCAATGTAATCGATGCCGAAGCGCGCCCAGTGTTCCGCGAACGCGCGTTGTTGGGCGGGGGTTATGCGGCCCTCTCGCAATACGAAACTGCGGATGGTGCGGCGATGAGGGGTGTCGGAAGATTCGTTGCCGGATGCCATCCGCGCGGTCTCAGGCAATCAGGCCGTCGACCGGGCTGGACGCCGAGGCAAAACGCTTGCGCGGAATGCGCCCGGCGCGGAACGCCGCGCGCCCAGCTTCGATCGCGCATTTCATCGCGTGCGCCATGAGGACCGGGTCCTTCGCGTGTGCGATCGCGGTGTTCATCAACACGCCATCGCAGCCGAGTTCCATCGCCAGCGATGCATCGGAGGCCGTGCCGACGCCGGCATCGACGATCACCGGAATTTTGGCGTTCTCGACGATTTCCATGATCGTGTAGCGGTTCTGGATGCCCAGTCCCGAGCCGATCGGCGCGGCCAGCGGCATCACCGCGGCGCAGCCGAGTTCCTCGAAGCGTCGCGCCAGCAGCGGATCGTCGGTGGTGTAGACCATGACGTCGAAGCCGTCCTTCACCAGTGCATCGGCGGCGTCCAGCGTGGTGATGACATCCGGAAACAAGGTCTTCTGGTCGCCGATCACCTCGAGCTTGATCAGCGAATGGCCATCCAGCAATTCACGCGCGAGCCGGCAGGTGCGCAGGGCTTCCTCGACGCTGTGGCAGCCCGCGGTGTTGGGGAGCAGGGTGTAGCGATCCAGTGGCAACGCGTCCAGCAGGTTCGGTTCGTCCGGCTTCTGGCCAAGGTTCATCCGGCGTACCGCGAAGGTGACGATCTCGGAGCCTGCAGCTTCGGTCGCGCGGCGGGTTTCGTCGAGGTCCTTGAACTTGCCGGTGCCTGTCAGCAGGCGCGAGCGGAACGTGCGGCCCGCGATGATCAGTGGATCGGAAAAGTCGGGTGAAGCGGCTTGCGGCAGGGCGTTCATGGGATGCATGCGGGGTAAGCAAAAAGCAATTGTAGTACGTGCCTACCATTGCCCCGCGAACGAGGGGCTATCGAAAGAGGGAGATCTGCCATGGGGAGATAGACCGCGCTTCGCGAGAGGACGCCGTTGCCAGGCTCGGTCATCCGGGCCTCGCAAAGCAACCCGGCCCTCGGCATCGTGCCTCGGGCGTTCGAAGCAGCGCACGATGCCACCGGCATCGTGTAAACGCTGCTTCTCACCCTCCCCCAATCGCCTGCACGATCTCCACGTGATCGCCGTCCCGCAGTTCATGCTGCGCATGGCGGCTGCGTGGAACGATTTCGCGGTTCACTTCGACGGCGACGCGGCGCTCGCCGTAGCCGGTGTGGGCAAGCAGGCCCGCAACGGTGGTCGTCTCCGCGCATTCATGTGGCTGGCCATTGAGATAGATGTGCATGCGCGAAGTTTAGCGCCGTGCGTTGGACAATGGCGGTTGTGGCAAGCCGGACCAGCGACGGCGTTCCGGTGCCCGAACCTGCCAACGGAAATCCGCACGTACTTTCGTCGCATGCGGCAGCGATCACGAACGGTTCGAGAATCGCTGATCGCTGCTCGGAGGCGGGCGCTTGTGCGGCGGCTCGCGATGTTCGGGCGCTGGGTGGTTGCGAGGTGGCGGTGTGTTGCGTTGCGGCGCACGCGGTGTTTCCTGTTGGCGCATTTGCTGCTGGCGCTGCATTTCCGTAGCGCGCTGTTGTTGCTGCATTTGCATTGAACGTTGCTGTTGCACGGCCTGTTCGCGTTCGCGCTGCTGCGACTGCATCTGCGCCTGGCGCTGTTGTTGCATTTGCTGCTGGCGCGTGCGTTGTTGTGCGGCTTGATCGCGTTGGGTCTGCATTCGCGCTTGCTGAGCCTGTTGTTCGCGTTCGCGCTGTCGCGACTGGATTTCGGACGGACGCTGTTGCGGGGCCGCACGATTGCCGGCTGGTTGCGGCGCGCGCTCGACTGGCCGCACGACCGGCAATCTTCCCGGTGCCGGCGTGTTGCGTTGCGGTTCGCCGGCGGGCCGGATCATTGGGGCGCGCGGCAAGCTTCCGGGTTCGTTGGGGTGCGCGAAGCGTGCGCTGGGCAATTCGCCCGCGCGCCGACTTGGCTGCACCGGCTGATTGCGTGCGGGTATCGGATGCACCGTGTTCTTGAATGGTTCCGTGGGACCGGCGCGACGCGCGGCAGGCTCGGTGGACCGTGGCGCCACGACGGGGCGCGCCGGTTGATTGCGCGCTGCCGGTTCTGCGGGGCGTGCAGGCACCGCGCCGTGGCGCGCATTGGCGACGGTCGGCACCAGCTTGACGCGATCGCCGTGAGGCGCCGTCGATGGACGATCCTTGCGCAGATCCCGCATCTGTGTCGGCGTCACGGGCTGACCGTGTTGACGCGCGATCACTTTTTCCCGCGCCGCGAACTCGACCGGCCGCGGCGGCGGCTGGTGGCGCGCTACCACTGGCCGCGCAAACGATTCGCGGCCCTTGAGCACGGCAGGCCGTGGCGTCGGCTTGCGCAAGCCGATGCTGGCCTTGTCGGGATTCACGCCGGGGCGCAGGGCCACTTCGCTGCGTTCGAGCTGCGTGCGATTCAACTTCAGCACCGCCGGGTGCACCGGACGTGCACCCGTGAAGACATTGCGGGGGACCGCGGTGACCGCGCCCGGCATCCGGCGATAAGCGTAATCATGACCGCCGCGCGGCGGGGTGCGGCCCGCGCGATAGTCGCCGTAGAAATTGTTGATGACCGTCTTGTTGACGTACACGTTGCGAATGTTGGTGACATTGACGTTGGTGAAGTAACGCCGCGAGGCGTGGAACCATGGCACGTACACGTCGCGCGGCCCCAGCGGGAACCAGCCCACCGGCCCGCCGCCGCCGATCCGGACGGACATCGACAGTCCCGAACCGCCCACGAACGCCACCAGCGCGGGTGCGTACACGGGCCTTGCGTGCACCGGCCCCGGCATCCAGCCCCAACGGTTGCGCGCGTATACCCAGCGTCCGTAATGGAAAGGCGCAAAGCCCCAAGGCTGGTCGTCCACCCACGTCCAGCCCCAGGGATCGATCCATGCCCAATGACCGTAGCGATACGGCGCCCAGCCCACCGGTACGGAAGTCGGATACCACACGTTGCCGTACTCGGGCACGTCATTCCACTGGCCGTACTGGTAGAGATCGTCGCCGCCGATCATCTGCGGCGGCACGTATTGTTCCTGTTGCTGCGCGTAGCGCTGGTAGTTCGCATCGCGCGTTTCGCAGAAGCGGTCGAAATCGTCGGGCTGCGGCAAACCGGTTTCATCGACGCTGGCGAGCGCCGGATCGTTGAAGCGGTACGAAGTGCCTTCGGCCACCTGGCGGCTGACGCCGTTCTCGCCATACACGATGCCCGAGCCGCGGAATACGGTGACCATGCTGCCGTTGCCGTCGGGATTGTCGTCGATGCGATAAACGCCGGGTGCGGAAGCCACGAACGCCACGGTGGGGGTGTCGACCTCGAAGTTCGCACCCTCGTCGAGCTGGCGCACGGCGAGGTTCAATGTGCCTTGGGAGAGTTCGATCTGAACGTTGCCCTGGTCGAGATCGAGGAAATCGAAGGCACTGCCGTTGTCGATGCGAATGGAAGCATCGCCGAGTTCCAGCACCGCGCGACCGTCGCCGCCGGTCAACAGTCGATCGCCGATTACCATCGGGCGATTGATTTCGACCGAGCCCCAATCGTCCTCGCCAGCCGGCGCAAACTGTACCTGCCCGGTGAGATACGCGAGCCGCGCGACGCGCCCCGGCGCCTGCTCGGCGTTGTCGACGTTCTGGTCGTAAGGTGGCGGGTCGTCGTACTGCTGGGCGTGCACCGCGGCTGCGCCGATCGCGAGGGCACAGGCGGCGCCGGCAATCAGGGTCAGGCGCGGATGGCGGAAGCGGGACATGGCAACCCCCGAGTGGGTCAGGGCGCGTTGGGTGGTCGTCGGCGGCGCCCTTCGTCCGACAGGCATATCACAAGGCGCGCGCGCTGAACGGCGGCCTGCTGGATTCACTATCCGAAGCGAGCCCTAAGAAAGTGTTTAGCGGGCGTTCGAAGGTCGTTGCGCGGCTGGCGTACGCATCGTTACCATCGGAGCTTCCGGCGCGGGTGTAGCTCAATGGTAGAGCTGTAGCTTCCCAAGCTACTGACGAGGGTTCGATTCCCTTCACCCGCTTGGTTTTTTTTGCGATCGTCCATGATCGCTGCATCTGCAACGGTGTCGCGACTGGAAGGATCTTGGAACCGTCAACACCAGAACGGCCTTCCATGGCCTGACTTTCAACCAAAGCGGCTTCGAGCAAAATATCTCGAGGCCCGGTTTGTCAGCGTTCCCAGAGTCCCGCAGTGAAGATCGCGATCCTGTCCCGCAACTCGCGCCTGTATTCCACGATGCGGCTGGTCGCGGCGGCGCGCGCGCGCGGACATCGCGTGAGGGTGCTCGATCCGCTGCGTTGTTACCTGCGCATCGCGCATGATGGTTTCGCACTGCATTACGGCGGTCGCGCGCTGAAGGGGTTCGATTGCGTGGTCCCGCGAATCGGCGCGTCGGTCACGTTTTATGGCACCGCGGTGCTGCGCCAGTTCGAGATGATGGGCGTGTACACCCCGAGTTGCTCGGATGCAGTGCTGCGCGCGCGCGACAAATTGCGCAGCCTGCAGTTGCTCGCGAAACACGGCATCGATCTGCCGGTGACGGTGTTCGGCGACAACCCCGACGACACCGCCGACCTCATGAACATGCTGGGCCCGCCGCCGCACGTGATCAAACTCAACGAAGGCGCGCAGGGCAGTGGCGTGGTGCTGGCGGAAAAAGCCGCGGCCTCCCAGAGCGTGATCGAGGCGTTCCGGGGTTTGTACGCGAACTTTCTGGTGCAGGAATTCGTGCGCGAGGCGAACGGCTGTGACATTCGCTGTTTCGTCGTGGGCGATCGGGTGGTGGCGGCCATGCAGCGCGCCGCGGTTGACGGCGACTTCCGCGCCAACCTGCATCGCGGCGGCACCGGCAGCCCGGTGAAATTGAGCGCGGCGGAGCGCCGCATTGCCCTGCGCGCGGCCAAGGTGCTCGGCCTCGGCATCGCCGGCGTGGATCTGCTGCGCTCGGCGCGCGGCCCGCTGGTGCTGGAAGTCAATGCTTCGCCCGGCCTGGAAGGCATAGAAACCGTGACCGGGCTGGATGTGGCGGATGCGGTGATCCAACACATCGAAGCCGCATTGGCTTGATGCGTTGTGTGGTGTCCGCCCACGACATGCATAGTACGAAAATAATCGTTGACAAGCATGCCTGATGGTACCTAGCATGAAGTTGACCGTGATCCTTGGATGCGGACTCACCAGCTATGACGGAGTAGGGGGCGATGACTCATATGATTCGAATCATTCTGACGGTCAGCATCGGCGTTTTGATGCTGCAGGGATGTGCGCAAACGCAACCGGTCAAGCAAAACACGACAGTGCCCGCAGATGCCGCGGAACCCGTTCAGCCGTTGTCGGGTGCGGCAGTTCCTGAGGTCGATGGCAAACCGACGATCAACGCAGACACCGGAGCCAAGTTCGAGGTTGTTGCGACGGCGGTTCGACAACAAATGCAGCCGGGCGGCCGCTGGCAATTCGTCGAGAAGAACGAGCGCGCCATGATCGACGACAGCTTTGCCGACATGAGCAAGCTCTTCGGCCAGTTCGGGAGCGTGGACAAGATGGACGACAATGCCAAGGTGCGGCTGTTGGCCGATCAAAGCACCGTGAACGCGATCCTGACCAAAAAGGACGGTGACCGGCTGATCTGCAAGAGCGTGATTCCCGTGGGTTCACATCTGCCGGTCAAGACGTGCAGAACTTATTCACAAATCCAGACCGAACAGCGCGACACCCAGAATTCGCTGTGGAAGGTCAACGCAACACGCCAGCAAATGCACTGCGGGGCGCAGCAAAACGGCTCGTTCATTCAATGTTGATGGGGCAATGGTCCGCCGTGGCGGACCGTTGGCCAGGCTGTAATTGATCGTTGCAGGGGTGAAACATCATGAATTGCGTCATGCGGATATCTGTCTTGTTGATTGTGATGGGAATGCTATCGGGCTGCGCGTCGCCTCAGGCGGTCAAGTCCTCAACCACCGCGACTACCAGTGTGCGGATTGCGCAAACGCCTGCCGGCAATACTGGGACGTTCGTGAACGCCGGTACCACGGTTGACTTCGACGCGGCAGTGCAAGCGACCCGGGAGGAGATGAAGACCGGTGGACGATTCGAGTTCACAGACCGGCGCCAGCGCGAAACCATCAACGACAGATTCGCGACCATGCACGCGCTGTTCGACAAATACGGCAGCGTCGATAAGATGCCCGATGCGGCGAAGCTCGAGTTGTTCAGCGACCAGGAAAAGATCAATGGAATCCTTACCCACACCGATGCCGACCGGCTGGTGTGCAGGACCGAGTTGCCAGTCGGCTCGCACCTTCCCGTAAAGCACTGCCGTACCTATGGCGAAATCCGCCGCTCGGAAAGGGATTCCGTGAATGACCTGAGGCGCATGCAGGGGCCGGCGAGAAACGCAATGCCCGGTGTTGCGCCCGGTTCGATCCACTGAGCATCGCCCTGGATACCGCAGTATAGAATGTGTCCTGTTCCTGGATGGGCGGTGAAGCAGGTGACGATGACATCAGTACGCACGAAGTCAGTTGCCAGGCCCACCGAAGCCGAACTCGCAATCCTGCAGGTGTTGTGGGAACACGACGCCTGCACGGTCCGGGACGTGCATGAAGTTCTGCATAGGCGGGATGGCACGGGCTATACCACTGCGCTGAAGCAGCTTCAGATCATGTTCGACAAGGGACTGGTCGAGCGGGACGAGTCGCAGCGTGCGCATGTGTACCGCGCGGCCGTGAGCAAGGAGCGTACCCAGAAGAAATTCCTGTCGGACATGCTGCAACGCGTGTTCGACGGCTCGCCTTCGAGGCTGGTGTTGCAGGCGCTGGGCGATCACAAGGCGAGTCGCGAAGAGCTTGATGAAATCCGCGCGCTGTTGAACCGGCTCGACAAGGACGCAGGCCGATGAACGCGTTCGAGATCGCATCGGCCGGCATATCCACGGTGGGTTGGTGCCTGTTGCAATTCGTGTGGCAAGCCGCTGTGGTTGGCGCCGCGTACGCCATCGTGCGTCTGGTTCTGCCGCGTGGCAACCCGCGTTACCTTGCCGCGATCCTGGCATTGGCGGTGATGGCTGCGTGCCCGATCTTCACATGGCACGCCATCGCGATCTCCGCGCCGGCGGACGCATTGTCCGAGATGGTCGTGACCGGTACATCGGCGCTTTCGGGCGCGCCAGCCACCTCGGCATGGAGCTGGCGCACGCTGTTGCAAGCCGCGTTGCCGTGGCTGGTGCTGACGTGGGCCATTGGGGTCGCGGCGTTGGGCGCGCGGGTGTTCCGGCAATGGCGCGGCTTGCGCGCGATGCTGAAGATGGCCGAAAGCCTGCCGGATTGGCAGGCGCGTGCCCGAATATTTGCCGACCGCATGGGGCTGCGCAGACTGGTGCCGGTACTGGCCAGCGTGCGCGTGGCGACTCCGACGCTGATCGGCTGGTTGCGCCCGGCCGTGGTAATGCCGGTGGCGGTGCTGGCACGCATGCCGGCGTCGCAAATCGATCTGGTGCTGGCGCACGAACTCGCGCATCTGAAGCGTTTCGATCACATCGCCAACCTGTTCCAAGTGGTACTGGAGACGTTGTTCTTCTATCACCCGATGGTGCACTGGATCTCGCGCGAGGCGCGCAACGAACGCGAGTTGTGCTGCGACACGCTGGCGCTGCGCGTGACCGGTGGTGAGCGGCGGGATTTCGTGGCCGCACTGGCCAACCTCGAAGAGCTGCGCGCCGGCCACGTCGAGCTGGCGCTGGCCGCCAGCGGGGGGATGCTGGCGGAGCGCGCATGGTTCATCGCGGGCGCTGCCCCGAAGCGTTCGCAGCGGCCTCTGCGAAACCACGTCGTTTTGGCGGTGGCGGCGACCGCGCTCGTGGGGCTGGGCGGAATGTGGTGGCGTGACAACGCTTGGCAGCAGCGTACCGCCGCGTTGCTGTCGGCAACCAATGCATCCACCCTGCGTGCGGTGATCCAGAATTCACTGGGTGATCCCGTTCTGTTGCCGATTGCCGATGCATTCGACAAGCCGTCGCTGCTGCCCGTGCGCTATGCCGTGCTGACCGCGGCGGCCGATGAGAAAACGTCACCCGGCCTTGCGGTCCGGATCGCGGCTGTCGACCCACCGACATTCCACATGAGAGATGCGGCGCTCACGCTTGCACCCGTCGCATCGGTTGCGGCGCCTGTGCGCGCGGCGCAATGGCTGTCCAGTGCGCCTCGGGCGCTGCACACGGTGGCGCCGATCTATCCCCCCGAAGCCTTGTTGAACGGTGTGGAGGGAAAAGTCGTGGTCGAATTCGCGCTGGACGCGGCCGGCATACCGCGTGATCTCGATGTCGTTGGCGCCAGCACCGGCGAGTTCGACGTGGCTGCTCTGAGAGCGCTGGCGGGTTGGCGATTCGTACCTCCCGACCTGCCCGGTCGGCGTTATCGCCAGACATTCACGTTCCAGTTGGGTGCGGAAACCGCCGGCGACGCGACTGCCGCGCGCGGCTGCCTTGTCACGACCGGCACGCACATCTGTCGTCATGTGTTGCCGGGCGTCCGCGTCCTGCGAAAGTCCGGCCTCTGAACGGTTCGAAGCGGGCGTCGGAGCGCCCGGAAGCGATTCTCGCTAAGCTTGCACGGGCGCGCAGGAGCGCGTGTTACCCGGGATTCCCCATGCGCGTACTGGTGATCGAGGACAACAACGACATCGCCACCAATATCGGCGACTATCTGGAAGACCGCGGCCATGTCGTCGATTTTGCCGGCGATGGTGTGACCGGTCTGCATCTGGCGGTGGTCAACGAGTTCGACGTGATCGTGCTGGACCTCACGCTGCCCGGCATGGACGGCATCGAGGTGTGCAAGAAGCTGCGTGGCGAAGCCCACAAGCACACACCGGTCTTGATGCTGACCGCGCGCGATGCGCTGGAACAGAAACTGACCGGTTTCGAATCCGGCGCCGACGATTACATGACCAAACCCTTCGCGCTGCAGGAACTCGCGGCACGACTGGAAGTGCTGGCGCGGCGCGGCAAGGGGCCCAAGAGTCGGGTGCTGAAGATCGCGGATCTCACCTACAACCTCGACACGCTGGTCGTCATGCGTGCCGGGCAATCGATCCAGTTGAACCCGATCGGCCTGAAGCTGTTGCAGGCGCTGATGGAAGCCAGTCCATCGGTGGTCACACGCCAGGATCTGGAACAGAAAGTATGGGGCGAGGAACTTCCCGATTCGGATTCCCTGCGCGTGCACATCCACGGCTTGCGCGCGGCCATCGACAAGCCCTTCGACAAGCCGCTGATCCACACCCGTCACGGCATCGGCTACCGCATGGTCGATCCGGATGCAGTCCCGACGTAAGCTTCGCTTCCGGCTGATCGTCACCTTCGTGCTGTTCGGCTTCGGCCTCAGCGCGCTGTTCGCCGTGGCATCGCTGTACGTGCGAGCGAAGGTCGAGAACCAGCTGATCGACCAGAGCCTCGAGGCCGATCTTCGCCAAGCCGTCGAAAACAAGCACCTGCATCCTGAGCAGCCGCCGCACTCGGACCTGATCGTGGTGTGGTTCTGGAGCGATCGCACCGTTTATCAGGCGCCGCTGGCCTGGCAGGGTCTCAAACCCGGCGTGTACGACATGCGCGGTGGCAGCGATGGCATGCCGCAGCGTTACAAGCTTGCGGTGGTGCGCAAGTATGGTCTGGATGCCTTTCTCACCTACGACATCAGCCGCGAAGACATCGGCAAGCGCCAGCTGATCACTTCGCTGGTCGCGGCGGTGATCCTGTTCACGCTGTTGTCGCTGGCGGTGGGTTACTGGCTGTCGCATCGGGTGATGCGCCCGGTTACTGAACTGGCGCAGCGCCTGCGTGCGTTCCGCAGCGGTCGCCAACTGGAACCGCTGGCGCCGCATTTCGCCGAGGACGAAGTGGGTGAACTCGCTGCTGCGCTGGACGATTACGCGCAACGCCAGAGCGCGCTGATCCAGCGCGACCGCGAATTCAACTCCGACGTCAGCCACGAACTGCGCACGCCGCTCGCGGTGATCGCCAGCACCACCGAGTTGCTGGTGGCGACTCCGGATTTACCGGAAAAATTGCACACGCGGCTGCAGCGCATCGAACGTGCAGTGAGGCAGGCGACCGAACTCACCCAGGCGCTGCTGCTGCTTTCGCGCGCGGAACGCTCGGGACCCGTCGATGGCGAAACCACCGACGTCGCCAAGGTGGTCGCCGAGGTGATCGACACGCACCGCCCCGACGTCGCCCGCAAGTCGATCGAACTGCGTGCCGAGGTCGAAGCCCAGGTGACGGTGGAGGCGCCATCCTCGGTGGTGGCGGTGGCGCTCGGGAATCTCGTGGGCAACGCCTGCAAATACACCCAGGAAGGCGAAATCGTCGTCCGGGTGCAGGCCGGCCGGGTGCGAGTGGAAGACACCGGCCCCGGCATCAAGGCCGAGGATGCCGAACACCTGTTCGAACGCGGCGTGCGCGGCGAAGGCGAAACCGTCAAGGGCGCGGGCCTGGGCCTGGCGATCGTGCGTCGATTGTGCGAACTCTACGGCTGGCGGGTGACCCTGGCGCCAAGGGCGGAGCGCGGTGCGGTGGCCACGCTGGACTTCGAAATTCCGGCCGAGGGCTGATCCGGATTCGTTGGATTGGGTCCCGTTTTGCGCGCAGGCCAAGGCGTATACTCGGCGCCGTTCGGGGTAGTGCCGCCGCTGGAACAGAACTTGCACGACGCACGGGCGTCGGGCACAGTGACGCCGGTCGTCCGGCATCGCCCGGCCGGGCAGCGCTTTCTTGGAGGGGGTTCATGGATATCGCCGAACTGCTGGCCTTTTCGGTCAAGAACAAGGCCTCGGACCTGCATCTGTCGTCCGGCTTGCCGCCGATGATCCGCGTGGACGGCGACATTCGCCGTATCAACCTGCCTGCGCTCGAGCACAAGCAGGTGCACGCGCTGGTGTACGACATCATGTCGGACAAGCAGCGGCGCGACTACGAAGAATTCCTCGAGGTCGACTTCTCGTTCGAGATTCCTGGCCTCGCCCGTTTCCGCGTCAACGCCTTCAACCAGAACCGCGGCGCCGGGGCGGTGTTCCGCACCATTCCCGCCGAGGTCTGGACGCTCGAAGACCTCGGCACGCCCAAGGTCTTCAAGGACCTGATCGACCAGCCACAGGGCCTGATCCTGGTGACCGGGCCGACCGGCTCCGGTAAATCGACCACGCTTGCCGCGATGGTCGATCACGTCAACAAGAACCACTACGGGCACATCCTCTCCATCGAGGACCCGATCGAATTCGTGCACACCGCGCAAAAGTGCGTGATCAACCAGCGCGAAGTGCACCGCGACACGCTCGGCTTCAACGAGGCGCTGCGCTCGGCGCTGCGCGAAGACCCGGATTACATTCTGGTCGGCGAAATGCGCGACATCGAAACCATCCGGCTGGCGCTGACGGCGGCAGAAACCGGACACCTGGTGTTCGCGACGCTGCACACCAATTCGGCGGCCAAGACCATCGATCGCATCATCGACGTCTTCCCCGCCGGCGAAAAGGCGATGGTGCGCTCGATGCTGTCGGAATCGCTGCGCGCGGTGATCACCCAGACGCTTCTGAAAAAGGTCGGCGGTGGACGCACGCCAGCGTGGGAAATCATGGTCGGAATACCCGCGATCCGCAATCTGATCCGCGAGGACAAGGTCGCGCAGATGTATTCGTCGATCCAGACCGGCCAGCAATTCGGCATGCAGACCATGGACCAGTGCCTGCAGGATCTGGTGCGGCGTGGTCTGGTGACGCGCCAGGATGCACTGGCGCGCGCCAAGGTGAAGGAAACTTTCAAATGACCACAGGATGTGGTCATCCCGTGCAGCGCAGGGATGCGCGTTGACACGGGATCCATTTTCCGAACGGGGCATGTCGTTGCGACCCGGAACGGTATGAAGTGAAGTCAAAACTGGATTCCGGCCTTCGCCGGAATGACGAGCGAAGCAACGAGCCGCGAGGCGTGCCATGAGCGCAGTCGATTTCTCATCCTTCCTCAAGTTGATGGTGCACAAAAAGGCGTCGGACCTTTTCATCACGGCCGGCGTTGCGCCATCGATCAAGGTCAACGGCCGCATCGTGCCGATCACCCAGACGCCGCTGTCCGCGCAGGACGCGCGCGACATGGTGCTGAACGTGATGAACCCGCAGCAGCGCGAGGAGTTCGAAAAAACCCACGAATGCCAGTTCGCGATCGGTGTCGCGGGCGTCGGCCGCTTCCGCGTATCCTGCTTCTACCAGCGCAATTGCGTCGGCATGGTGTTGCGCCGGATCGAGTCGAAGATCCCGACCATCGAGGAACTGAACCTGCTGCCAATCGTCAAGCAGCTCGCGATGACCAAACGCGGCATCGTGATCTTCGTCGGCGCCACCGGGGCAGGCAAATCCACATCGCTGGCTTCGATCGTCGGCTATCGCAACCAGAACTCGACCGGCCACATCATCACGATCGAGGATCCCATCGAATACGTGCACAAGCATGAGGGTTGCATCATCACCCAGCGTGAACTCGGGATCGACACCGACAGTTGGGAAAACGCGCTGAAGAACACGTTGCGGCAGGCGCCCGACGTGATTTTGATTGGCGAGGTGCGTACACGCGAGACCATGGAGTACGCGATCCACTTTTCCGAAACCGGCCACCTGGTGCTGTGCACGTTGCACGCCAACAACGCCAATCAGGCGCTGGAACGCATCGTTCACTTCTTCCCCGAAGACGTGCGCGAACAACTCTACATGGATCTTTCATTGAACCTGAAGGGCGTCGTCGCACAGCAGTTGATTCCGACCCCCGACGGCAAGGGCCGGCGCGTGGCGATGGAAGTGATGCTGGGTACGCCGTTGGTGCAGGACTACATCCGCAAGGGTGAGGTCCACAAGATCAAGGACGTGATGAAGCAGTCCGCGAATCTTGGCATGTGCACGTTCGACCAGAACCTGGTCGAGCTGTACCACGCCGGCCACATCAGCTACGAGGACGCGCTGCGTTACGCCGATTCGGCCAACGAGGTGCGGCTTGCGATCAAGCTGGCGCAGGGCGGCGATGCGCACTCGCTTTCGCAGGGTCTCGGCGACGTGGAGTTGGTCGAGACGGCGGAGAAGGGCCACCGGCTCTGAGCGTTACACACGCCTGGCAACAAAAACCCGGGCGATTGGCCCGGGTTTTTGTTTCACGCGAACGATGGCGCGTCGCGAACTGAGTCTCAACGGTGCTTCACCTCGGTTTCGAAGTGCAGGCCGTCGTTGTCCAGTTTCACGTCGATGTCGCCGGATTCGACCATCTTGCTCATTTGATTGAGGAGCGCGACCTGTTGTTGCACCTGCGTCTGGCTTGCCGCGGGCGCCATGGCGGCGAAGCGGCCCATCCAGCTGGCGAAGATGCCGTACATCTTGCCGTCGAAGTGCATCCGCAGCAGCTTGTCGCCGTTGCCCGCGGAAGCAGTCAACGTGTCGCCGAGCTTGGCTTCTTCACCCTCGCCGATGCCAACCGTGAGCGCCTTGTCGTTGGCCGCGATCCAGCCCTGGTTGCTGCCGCCCAGCATGGCCTGCAGGCGCGACGGCAGGTCGAACGCGACCGGCTTGCCGTCGGTCGGAATGGTCTTCAGCGCGAATTGCGGCATGGTCTGCTGGATCTTCTGCACCAGCTCGGCCGGATTGGAACTGGCGACCAACGCGCGCCCGGCGATCTGCGGGCCAGCTTCCCACTTGTCCAGCGCCACGCGGAAGCCCAGCAATGATGCCGCTTCCGGCGGCATCTGCACGGGTGGGTTCGCGGCGGTTTTGGCGAACTTGTTGAGCGACTGCAGCGCCGGGCATTGGTAGGTTTTGGCGGCGGCCGCTTCGGCGCGGCCCTTGATGAACGCTTGCCACTTCTGCAGCGGCAGCGCCATCACCATGTCGAACATGGAACCGCTCGACGCCTCGTCCATGCCCGGCACCGGCTGCTTCAGCGCGGTCAATGCACCGAGCAGCGAGGACGACAGCTTCACGTCGAGGCTGCCGCGCATTTCCTTGGCCGAGTAGGTCTGGAATCCCGCGCTGACCAGCGGCGCCTGATTGGCGATGGACGCGAATTCGCTCGCGCACGCGGGGTTGGCCAGCGCACCACCCACATCCTTGGCGAATTCCTGGGTGATCGCGTTCTTGCCGTCATACAGGTTGGCAAACAGTTTCGGCAGGTCGACGTAACCCGAGCCGTAATCGCCATAGCCGTGCTTGCCGTTCAAGCTGGACAGGCGATCGGCGGCGTTGCTGGACGGCTTGGCCAAGCCCAGCAGTTGCTTCAACATCTCCGGCGTGGCATTGGCAGGGGCGAGGGTGGCGACGAGCTGTTTATCTTCGACGGCCACGAGGAAGTGCACCTTGGCATCGGCTCCGCCGAGCACCCAGTAGTTCTGCTTGTCCAGCGTCGCGGTCGGTGTGGTGGTGCCGGCGCGTTTTTCCACGCGCGCCCAGAACGCCTTGAATGCATCGGGCGAGGCGAGTTCGATGCGCGCCACCGGCACGTCGCCCACGCCGTAGAAGGCATACAACGAGGATTGCGAAAATCCGATCGTCTGCGCCAGTTCCTTGCTGGAATGCACGTTGGCGAGTTCGGCCTGGATCGCGTCCAGGATCTTGGCGACGTCGGGATTCTTCTGGCCGACCGCTTCAGCCATCTTGCCGAGTTGCTGGATGCGCGCGGCCATCACGGCATCGTTGGCCTGTCCCCACGCCGTCGTGACGTCTTCCGGCGCGCCCTTGAAATTCGCGAACAAGTACGGCGTGTCGGCGGGCGCAAAGGTCATCGGTGCGTCGGATGCGACGTGCTTGCCGCAACCCGCGAGCACGAGGGCGGAAACGCAGGCAGCCGCGAGGGCTGCGTGACGCAGGACAGGACGCATGGGCTTCTCCTTGTTTCCCCGGGAGCAGCGGCCGATTATGCCGGTGTCGCGAGCAGTTCCGCCAGCACGGCCATGCGTGTCGCGACGCCATTGGCGACCTGGTCCAGGATCCGCGATTGCGGCCCGTCGGCGACTTCGGGCGCAATCTCGACGCCGCGATTGATCGGGCCCGGGTGCAGTACCTGGCAGTCGGGATTGGCCAACGAGAGGCGACGCGTATCCAATCCATAATGGGCGTGGTAACCCGCGGCGTCGGGAAACTGTGCGTCGGCCATGCGTTCCTTCTGGATGCGCAACATGATCACCACGTCGGCGTCATCGAGCGCGCCGTCGAAATCTTCGGTTGTCGCGCAGCCGGGAAATTCCTGCAGCGATTCGGGCAGCATCGCGCTCGGTGCGCACAGGCGGATGCCGCGCGTACCCAGCGCGTGCAGCGCCTGGGCATCCGAACGTGCCACCCGCGAATGGCGGATGTCGCCGCAGATCACGATGCGAAGGTTTTCGAAATCGGATCGTCGCTGCCGAATGGTCAGCGCGTCCAGCAGGCCTTGCGTGGGATGCGCGTGGGTCCCGTCGCCGGCGTTGACCACGGCGACTTGGCTGCGGGCGTGCTCGGCCAGATAGGCCGGCATGCCGTTTTCGTTGTGGCGCACCACCAGTGCATCCAGACCCATCGCTTCCAGCGTGTGCAGGGTGTCGAGCAGACTTTCGCCCTTGCTGGTGGACGAACGCGACAGGTCGAAATTGACGTTGTCGGCGCCGAGGCGCTTGGCGGCGAGGACGAAGGAAGTGCGCGTGCGTGTGGAGGGTTCGAAGAACAGTGTCAGCACCGTGCGCCCGGTCAGCAGGTCGCGTGGCGCGCCGTTGGCGCGAAAGCGTTCGGCGCGATCGAGCAGACGCGTGATGGCGGCACGATCGAGGTTTTCCAGAGTCAGCAGGTGGCGCATGGATTACGGGTGCGTCTGGGTCAGCCAACTCTCAAGGATAACGGCGGCGGCCAGCGAGTCGATGTTTCCGGCGTCGCGGCGACGCGCCGAACCCGCCGCGCGCTGCGCGGCAAAGCGGCGCGCGGCTTCCTGCGAGGTGTGTCGTTCGTCGACCATATGTACCGGCAGCTTGCTGCGCGTGCCCAGCGCAGCCGCAAACGCACGCGCGCCGCGCGTGATCGCCTGTTCGCCGCCGTCCAGCGTCAACGGCAGGCCCACGACCAGGGCTTCGGGTTGCCACTCGGACAACAACGCATCGACGCGAACCCAATCGGGTTCGCCCTTGTTCGCGATGAGTGCGGACAATGGACGCGCAGATTGACTGATGCGATTGCCGCTGGCGACGCCAATCCTGCGCGCACCGTAATCAAACCCCAGGACGCATCCGCTCATGATCTGGATAGTCTTTGGTCGGAGCGGCTGTTGCGAAAAGTCAGGCCATGGATGGCCATTCTGGTGTTCAAGATCCGAACTTCCTTCTGGGGATCGAGCGGATCGGCGATGCAGCGATCATGGACGATCGCACAGATGCAGCCTCACGCCCTGCCTGAGTAACTGGTCAAGTTGGCGGGATTGATCCCCACCAGCGCGACCGCTGCGCCCCAGCGATCGTCCAGCGCGGTATCGAACAGGACGCGTTCATCGGCTTGTACGGTGAGCCACGCGTTTTCGCGCAATTCCTGTTCGAGTTGGCCCGCGCCCCAGCCGGCGTAGCCCAGCGCCACCAGCGCGCGATCGGGGCCGTCGCCATCGGCCATCGCGGCAAGGATGTCGCGCGAGGTGGTGACGGTCAGCATGTCGTTCACGCGGTAGCTGGAATCCCATTCGCGGTTGCCCGACGCGTGCAGCACGAATCCCCGTTCGGGCTGCACGGGGCCGCCCACCAGCACCGGCGCACCCGCGACTTCGGCGCGCTCGCAGGGCATGTGCATCTGCTGCAGCACGTCGCCCAACTTGTAATCGGACAGGCGATTCACCACCAGGCCCATTGCACCGTCCTCGCTGTGCTGGCACACGAAGGTGATGCCGCGCGCGAAGTTGGGATCGCCCATGCCGGGCATGGCGATGAGGAAATGGCCGGTAAGCAACTGTGCGCTCGCGGCACCCAAACGATCGATGGATTGCGTGGCCGTGGCGCCGCCGTGCTGGCCGCGTTTGCGGCGTGCCGGTCGCTTGCCCGCGGAGTCGGGTTTGTCGCGCGCGTTCGGATCCTTGTCGGAGGATTTTGCCATGCGCCAATTGTAGCGCCGCCAATCACAACGTCAGCGCAATTCGGTCGCGCGTGTCTGAAGATGATTACCAGGCAGGAATTGCCATGTGCGCGTGATCACGAGTTCGGTGACACGGTGGCCCGCGGCATCCTTTTCGACGGGTATCGGCGGGAATGGCGCGGCCAGGTGCACGATGCGCACCGCGGCATCGTCCAGTACGCGGTGCCCGGAGCTGTGGTTGACGGTGACTTCACGCACGTGGCCGTCGGGCGTCAACACCACGGTGAGGATCAGGTCACCGTGCAGGTGGCGCAGGCGCGCGGCATCCGGATAGTTGAGGTTGCCGATCCGTTCGATGCGATGCACCCAGGCGACCTGGTACGCGGCGTATGCGACGCTCCGGGTGTTGGCGGAGATGTACTTGCGGCGCGGGCGGCGTGCGTAGGCCTCCTGTTCGTTGCGCACTTCCTGGGCAAGCCGCGCCATTTCCATCCGCTGCGGCACGGGAAGCGACGACACTTGCCGGTCGGGCTGCGGCTGGTCGCGGGTATTGCGCTCGCTGGCGACGCGGGTGTCCGCGCGTCCGGTGGTGGTGAGGATGTGCGGACCGCTGGCGACCTGCTGCGCCGGCGACGACGGCATCATTGGCACTGGCGCGGCGCCGGCCTGCGTGACGGGCAGCGGTCCCGAAACCGGCGCTCCCGGCCGATGCGCCTTGTCGCTGTTGCCGCCCCCGGCGTTGTTGGCTTGCGCCAGGAAATCCGCCTTGTTCGGCGTTTCGGAATTCGAGGTGTTGATCAGGGTGACGTCCAGCGTCGGCAGGCTCGGTGCGGGTTTCGCGAAATGGAAGCCGACGCCGAGAATCACGATGCCGTGCAGCATCAGCGAGAACAACAGCGCGACGCCGATCCGGTTCGGATCGACGCGTGCATGTGCGCCCGCGACGACGGCGTTCACGGCCGATCGGTCCCCGATGGGTCCCCGGCCTCGATCGCATCAAACGCCGTTCCCGCGATGTTCAAGCCGAATTGCGCATCCAGTTCGCGCGCGCAGGTAGGCGAGGTGACGTTGACTTCGGTGAGGTAATCGCCGATCACGTCCAGGCCGGCGAACAGGATGCCGCGCCGCGCCAGTTCCGGGCCCACTTCGTTTGCGATCCAGCGGTCGCGATCGGAAAGCGGTTGTCCGACTCCACGGCCGCCGACGGCGAGGTTGCCGCGGAAGTCGGTGCCCTGCGGGATGCGCGCCAGCGCGTATGGAATGGGCTCGCCATCCACCATCAGGATGCGCTTGTCGCCCTTGCTGATTGCGGGGATGAACTTCTGCGCCATCACGAAACGGCGATCGTCGCCGGCCAGCGTTTCAAGGATCGAGTTGAGGTTCGGATCATCGCCGCGCGACCTGAAGATGCCCCGTCCGCCCATGCCGTCGAGTGGCTTCAGCACTACTTCGCCGTGTTCACGCGCGAAGCGGCGCAGTTCCCCACGGTCGCGGGCCACCAGTGCCGGCGCGCAACACTGCGGAAACCATTGCGCCGCGAGCTTTTCATTGTAGTCACGCAGCGCCTGCGGATTGTTGATGACGCGCACGCCGGCGCGTGCGGCGAGATCGAGCACCAGCGTGTCGTACAGGAACTGCGCGTCGAACGGCGGATCCTTGCGCGCCAGCACGATGTCGATGCCATCCGCCAGCGGTTGCCAATGCGCCTCGCCCAGCGTGAACCAGCCGCTCGTATCGTCCCGCACGTCCAGCGGTGCCAGCCGCGCCCAGGCCACCCCGTCGCGCACGGCGAGGTCGCCCTGCAGCATGTAACGCAACGCGTGGCCGCGGCGCTGTGCTTCCAGCAGCAAGGCCAGCGTGGTGTCTTTTTCGGGGTGGATCGTGCCGATGGGATCCATCAGCACCGCAACGGTCAGATTCATGGGCTCGGGCTATTGATCAGTGGTTTGGCGGAGCGGCCGGGATGCGGCCATGGCGCATGAAGGCAAAGCGCAAGGCGTCACATCGAAACGGGGTGCGCATGGTGTATCTTGGCACAGAGACGGCTTTGCCTTGAGGAAGGCATCCGGGTTCGTCCGCAGGGGGGCGAATCGCAGGGGGATCGGGTTCGGGATCGAACGTGACGGCCGTCACAGTGGCATGCGGTGTGGCATCCATGTTGCATGGAGTCTCACCGCCTCCCGACGAGGTGGAACCCTGACCGTGAACGAAAACGTCAACCACGATGGCCTTGCCGGATTGAAGGTGATGGTCATCGATGACTCGAAGACCATCCGCCGTACCGCCGAGACCCTGCTCAAGAAGGAGGGGGCCGAGGTGTTGACCGCCGTGGACGGCTTCGAGGCGCTGGCCAAGATCTCCGATCTGCGCCCCGACATCATCTTCGTGGACATCATGATGCCGCGGCTGGACGGTTATCAGACCTGCGCGCTGATCAAGAACAACCACGTATTCCGCTCCACGCCCGTGATCATGCTGTCCTCCAAGGACGGCCTGTTCGACAAGGCGCGCGGCCGGATCGTGGGTTCCGAGCAATACCTCACCAAACCTTTCACCCGCGACGAATTGCTGGATGCGATCCGGCAGCACGTTGCGGCCGACAAATGACGCATCCACCACCGTGGTGATGCGCGCAGGGGAATCCAAGCAATGGCACATATCCTGATCATCGACGACTCGCCCACCGACGTGAAGATTTTTTCCGGCGCGCTGGAGCGGGCGGGGCACAAGGTCACGTCGGCGGGCACCGCCGAGGCGGGCATCGCCGCCGCCCAGAAGGACAAGCCGGACCTCGTGCTGATGGACGTGATCATGCCCGGCATGAACGGCTTCCAGGCCACCCGCAGCCTCACCAAGGATCCGCAGACCAGTTCCATCCCGGTGGTGATCGTCACCACCAAGAACATGGAAACCGACCGCATGTGGGGCCTGCGCCAAGGCGCGAAAGACGTGCTGGTGAAGCCGGTCAGCGAAAAGGATCTGGTCGCCAACGTCAGCAAGCACCTCACGGCGCAGGCCTGATCGACGATGACCAGGAAGCGCTCCCAGGAGAAACACGGCCATCGCAGCGGCGCGCGGCAGGCGCAAGCCGCGGCACCGGCCACGGGAGACGCTCTGGAAATCATGCAGCCGGCCGGCGCGTATGCGTTGCTGGCTGCTTACGAAAGCCGCAGCCTCGAGCATGATCCGGGCGTGCCCGAGCAGATCGAGGCGCCGGGCCTGTGGCGCGCGATCGGCTTTCGGGTGGGCGAACACCATTTCGTCAGCGGCATCGACGAAGTCAGCGAAATCCTTATGCAGCCGCCGCCGGTCACCAGCATTCCGTCGACGCGTCCGTGGATGCTAGGCGTCGCCAACGTGCGCGGCAACCTGATCGCGCTGGTGGACCTCAAACAATTCCTGTTCGAGCAGCGGACCCATGTCACCGGGCGCGCGCGCGTGCTGGTGGTGAAACAAAACGGCGGCAACGTCGGGCTGCTGGTCGATGAATTGCTGGGCCAGCGCAACCTGACCGACGCCGATCGCATCGATGCGGAGGGCGAAGCCGATGCGCGACTGGCGCGCTTCGTCACCGAAAACGTCACGATGGGTCCGACGCGGCTGGGCCGCTTCAGCATGGTGGAGTTGACGCATACGGCGGAGTTCCAGCACGCGGGGATCTAGGAGGTTTTGTTTTTGCGATCATCCATGATCGCGGTTTCGTCGGGTGCTTTGAGGTATTGAGGGGAGTGCGGACCATGGACACCAGAACGGCCATCCTTGGCCTGACTTTCAACAACAGCTGCTCCGAATCAGCTCACGATAGAGCAGAAGCAATGCAAGCGACAAACTTGGCAAAGAGGTGGGAATCATGAGCGCGAATTCCGGAGCAGTACGCAAGGGCGCGTCCCTGCAGACCTGGCTGATCATCCTGTTGCTGCTGGCGATCATCCTCGCAGGCGCCGACTTTTTCCTGCTGAACCGGCACGACAGCCAGGACCGTTCGGCCGCGCAGCTCACCACGCAGATCCAGGTGAACTCGCAGCAGGTCGCGAACTTCGCGCTGCAGGCCGCCAACGGCAACATCGACGCCTTCAAGGAGTTGACCAGCACGCGCGCGGCCATCGCCGCGGCGGTCAATCATTTGAACCAGGGCGACGCCGCGACCGGCCTGCCGGCCTACGTCGACGCGATCGGGGTGCGCGAGCCGATGGCCGCGCTGACCAAATCGTGGAACCAGTTGAATGCCGACCTCGGCAAGATCGAAGCGAACAAGGATGCAGTGCTCGATTCCGCCTCGCAGGCTGCCACCTTCAACCAGCAGATGCCGGACCTGAACTCCAAGATCAATCAGGTCATCAGCATCCTGCAGTCCAGGGGCTCGGCTTCCAGCATCTACACCGCCTCGCAACTGATGGTGTCGGGCGACCGCCTGATCCGTCGCGTGGGCGACGTATTGCAGGGCGGCGCCGATTCCGCGTCGGCCGCCAACGGCCTCGCGCTCGACTCCACCAACTATGGCGAAACCCTGAAGCAACTGGCGGACAGTTCCGGTGGCGAAGCCACCAAGCTGCTCACGGACGTCCAGAAATCGTGGAGCGGCCTCGAAGCGCCGGTGCAGAAGGTGATCGCCGCCGCGCCCACGCTGGTGACGGTGAAGAACGCCGCGACCCAGGCCTCGGTCGATTCCCAGGACGTGTTGCTGAAGGCCAACGCCGTTTCCAACGCGCTCGGCAAATTGCCACAGACCCGTCCGTTCCCGAATGTGTGGTGGGGCTTGCTCGGTGCGGTCGCCGCGGCGGTGTTGGCGGTGATCCTGGCGCTCAACTTCATCCGCACCGAACGCAAGCGCTCGGCCGAGAGCCGCAGCCTCAACGAACGCAACCAGCAAGCGATCATGCGTTTGCTGGACGAGATGGGCACGCTCGCAGAAGGCGACCTGACGGTAAAGGCCACCGTGACCGAAGACATCACCGGCGCGATCGCGGACTCGGTGAACTTCGCAGTCGAAGCACTGCGCTCGCTGGTGACGACCATCAACGAGACAGCCGTGCGGGTGTCGTCGGCCGCCCAGGAAACCCAGGCCACCGCCAAGCATCTGGCGGATGCGGCCAACCAGCAGGCCGAACAGATCACCTCGGCTTCGGCCAAGATCAACGAGATGGCGGTGTCCATCGACCAGGTGTCGCGCAATTCCGCCGACAGCGCGGAGGTGGCGCAGCGCTCGGTGCAGATTGCGTCGAACGGCGCGCAGATCGTGCGCCAGACGATCTCGGGCATGGACTCGATCCGCGAGCAGATCCAGGAAACCTCCAAGCGCATCAAGCGCCTCGGCGAGTCCTCGCAGGAAATCGGCTCGATCGTCGAACTGATCAACGACATCGCCGAGCAGACCAACATTCTGGCCTTGAACGCCGCCATTCAAGCGGCCTCGGCCGGCGAGGCGGGCCGCGGTTTCGCGGTGGTCGCGGACGAAGTGCAGCGATTGGCCGAACGCGCGACGGGCGCGACCAAGCGCATCGAAACGCTGGTGCAAACCATTCAGTCCGATACCGTCGAGGCGGTCAGCTCGATGGAACAGACCACCACGCAGGTGGTGAACGGTGCGCGCCTGGCCGAAGACGCCGGCACCGCGCTGGGTGAAATCGAAAAGGTGTCGAACAACCTTGCAGGGTTGATTCAGGGCATCTCCAGCGCGGCCAAGCAGCAGTCGGCGGCCGCCACCAACATCAGCTCGACGATGAGTTCGATTCAGCAGATCACCGCGCAGACTTCGGTGGGCGCGAACCAGACCGCGGAATCGATCGGCAACCTTGCGCAACTCGCACAGGAGCTGCGCCGCTCGGTGGCCGACTTCAAGCTGCCGGCCTGAGTCAAGCAGGAGGTGGGGCCATGACCGCAGGCGACGACATCATGACCACGGCCACCGGCGAAGCCGGCGTGGTTGCGGTCGCGCCCGACGCGGTCGTGGAGCGGGAAGCCGGCGGCAGCGTGCGGAAAGCAGCAATGCAACTCGAAGAACACATCGATTTCTCGACCCTCGGTTGGATCAAGCCGCAGATAGACCAGCTGTTGTCGGAGGCCCGGCAGGCGCTCGAAGCCTACGCCGAGGACCCCGAGGACGCGCGCCTGATGCAAAGTTGCGTGGGCTTGCTGCACCAGGTGCTCGGCACGCTGCGCATGGTCGAGTTGTACGGCGCCGCCGAACTCGATCAGGAAATGGAGCATCTGGCGCAATCGGTGCTGGACGGCAAGGTCGCCGACCGCGACGAGGCGTTCGGCGCGTTGATGCGCGGGCTGGTGCAGTTGCCCGATTACCTCGACCTGATCGAAAGCGGCCACAAGGACATTCCGATCGTCCTGTTGCCGCTGCTCAACGAATTGCGTGAAGCGCGCGGTGCGGAGCCCGTCGACCAGCGCGTGCTGTTTCATCCCGATATCGATCGACCGCTGCCGCCAGACGCGGCCGGTGCGCGGGTGGCGTATCCGTTCGCCGATTTGCGCGCCCGCACCACGCAGGTGCGCGCGCGTTTCCAGGTGCAGTTGCTGGCCTGGACTCAGGGCAAGCAACCCAACTTCGCCGACATGCGCGACTGCATGGACGAGCTTCGCGCGGCGTGCCATGCCGAAGCGGCTCGCCGCCTTTGGTGGGTGGCGAGCGGGGTACTGGAAGCCTTGCAGCAGGGCCGGCTGGATCTCCATCTCGCCAGCCTGCGTCAGCAGTTCGGACAACTCGATCGCACCATCCGCCACATGCAGGACCAGGGCGAGGACGTGTGCGGTGACGAAGACGCCCGCGAACTCGTGCGCGGTTTGCTGTTCTCCGTCGCGCACGCGACGCCCGGCCCCGGCCGGACTGGAGCGATCACGCAATCTTTCGCGCTCGATCGCATGGTGCCGTCGACCGAAGAACTGGAACGCGCCCGCGCGGCGATGTCCGGTCGCAACCGCGCGCTGCTCGACACGGTCGCGAAGGCCGTGCGCGAGGACCTGCTACGCGTCAAGGAGGGCCTGGATATTTTCCTGCGCCGCGACGACCGCAACCCGCAGCAACTGGCGCCGCAGGTTGAAACCCTGCATCGCGTCGGCGACACGCTGGGGATGCTGGGGCTGGAGTCACCGGCCAGGATGATCGGCGACCAGCGCAAGGTGATCGCCGACGTCATCGACGGCAAGTACGAGGCGAAACCCGAAATCATCCTGGATGTCGCCAGCGCGCTGTTGTACGTGGACGCCTCGCTGGACGAACATATCGAATTCCTCGGTGCCACCGACTCCTCCGATGACGTTCTGCCCTCCAGCGAAGCGCGCAAGATCATGCGCACGCTTATGCGCGAAGCCGGCGCCAATCTCGGCCGCGTCAAGGATCACATCACCGCCTTCATCGAATCGTCCTGGTCGCACGCGCAGCTCGCCGAAGTGCCGAAGCTGCTCGCCGAGGTTTCGGGTGCGCTGCGCATTCTCAACCTGGAACGCCCGGCGGAACTGGTGGACGGCATCGACCGCTACATCGGCAACGAGCTGGTCGCCGATGGCAACGTGCCCACCGTCGATGACATGGACACGCTGGCCGATGCGATGGCCAGTGTCGAGTACTACCTCGAGATCGGGCGCGATTCGAGCGCCAGCGACAACCGCATCCTCGATGCGGCCCGGCGCAGTCTGGAGAAACTTCATTACTGGCCGCTTCCGGCGCGGCGTGAGCCCGCCGTACCGGCCGTTGCCGAGGACGCCGTGGATTCCACGGAACCTGCGGCCATCGCCCCGGCGCCGACCGCACCGATCGGCAAGGGGATACCGATCGCTGTCGACATTCCGATCGCGGCGGCCAACGACGCGGAAGCCGCGCGCGCGGAACACGTGGCGCCCGGTGTCGGTCCCGGACACTGGATCGATGTCGAAGAGGAAGTGCTGGAACCGGTCGACGCAGACGGTTCCACGTCGGTCGATACCGCGTTCCAGGATGCCGCGGGCATCGACGAGGAAATCCGCGAAGTCTTCGTCGAGGAAGTCGGCGAGGAAATCGCCAACATCAACGTCAACCTGCCGGCATGGAAGACCCATCCGGAAGACCTCGATACGCTGAAGAACGTGCGGCGTTCGTTCCACACGCTGAAGGGATCGGGGCGGCTGGTGGGTGCGGCGGCGCTGGGCGAGTTCAGCTGGAAGATCGAGAACATGCTGAATCGGGTGCTCGATCGCACCGTCCAGCCCGACCAGAACGTGCAGGACCTGGTGGACGCCGCGGTCGCGACGTTGCCGAAGTTGCACGCCGGCCTGCAGGGCCGCCCGGTCACGCTGGACCCGCCGCTCGACGCGATCATGCAGGCCGCCGACAAGCTCGCCGCGGGCGAGCCGGCCCGCATCGACGACCTGATCCAGGGTTACCGCAAGACCGTGCGCACCGTGCGCCGCTGGGTGCCCGCGAGCGAATCCGCGGTCGTGCCGGTGGTCGCCGTCGCCACGCCGGATCACGTCATCACCTCCCCGGAAACCGGGTTGCCGGTGGTGGACCCGATCCTGCTGGACGTGCTGCGCGCCGAAGTGGGCCAGCACTTGGACAACCTGCGCGCGTATCTGGCGCGCAACGTCGATCATCGCGTCCCGGTGGACGACGAACTGATGCGCTCGGTGCACACGCTGCACGGCGCGGTCGCGATGGTCGGCATCGAGATGCTGGCCAACATGCTGGCGCCGATGGAATCCTGGGTGCGGCGCGTGCGCAGCGCCGAGGCCCCGCTCGATCGCGAGGGTTGCGACGCGATGCGCGATGCGGTCGCGATGACCGATCACGTGATGGCGCAATTCGACGCGCCGGTTCCCGACGTGCCGGACACCACCGCATTGGCCGAGCGGCTGGAGGCCTTGCGTGATCGCTGGCCCGAGGCCGCGCCGTTCGGCGCGCCGCGTGTTTCGATCGCGGAACTCGAGGCCGGGGCTGACTTGGCGCTCGAGGAGGACTCCGACGATGGCGTCACGGCCATCGGTTTGGCGGCTGTCTCCACGTTGCCCACCGAAGACGACGCCGACGCCTTGTCTGCGCGCGAAGAGGCCGATCGGCTGGCGGCGGAAAAAGCGGAACGGGAGCGTATCGCCGCCGAGCAGGCCGAAACCGAACGGCTGGCCGCGGAACAAGCCGAGCAGGAGCGGATCGCTGCCGAGCAGGCGGAACGAGAACGGCTCTCTGCGGAACAAGCCGCGCAGGAACGCAGCGCTGCCGAGCAGGCCGAAGCCGAACGCGCTGCGGCGGAACAGGTCGAACAGGAACGCGTTGCGGCCGAACAAGCCGAGCGGGAACGCCTTGCCGCGGAGCAAGCCGAACAGCAGCGTGTGGCCGCCGAACGAGCCGAGCAGGAACGCCTTGCTGCTGAAGCCGAGCGAGCTGCCGCCGAACAGGCGGAGGCCGAGCGCGTTGCCGCTGAAAAGGCGGAGCAGGAACGACTCGCCGCAGCAGCCGAACGCGAGCGTCTTGCCGCAGAACGAGCCGAACAGCAACGCCTCGCTGCAGAACACGCCGAGCAGCAACGGATTGCCGCGGAACGGGCGGAGCGCGAACGCATCGCTGCCGAACAGGCCGAAGTCAAACGCATTGCCACGGCCCGCGCGCAAGCGGAGCGCGACATCGCCGCCGCGGCGCTGCCGGCATTCCCGGAAGACACGCAACCCGATGGCGCGCTCGACATTCCGGGGCTCGACCCGGAACTCGTCAGCCTGTTCACCGAGGAAGGCGGCGAGTTGCTGGACAGCAGCGACAGCTTGATGGCTACATTGCGCAATGCGCCCGATGACGTCGAGTGCATCCGTGGTCTGCAGCGCAACCTGCACACCCTCAAGGGCGGTGCGCGCGTGGTCGGCATCGCCGCGGTGGGCGACCTCGCCCACGCGATGGAAACGCTGCTGGAGAAGATCGGCGATCGCAAACGCCCGGTCGAGCCGATCGAGGTCGATTCGCTCGAACGCGCCTTCGACCGTCTGCACGACATGGTCGAGCGCGTGGTGCAGGACCGTGCGGTAGCGCCGCCGGTCCACGCGGTGGAACGTTTCAACGCGCTGGCCGAAGGTCGTCCGATCGCGGGCATGGCCGATGCCATCGAAACGGCTCCGGAACCCACGACCGACCACGATGAAGTGGCGCCTGTTGCGAAAGCGGTTCCGGCACCGCCGCCGCGCGCCGCACCGCAATTCGTCGAGACCGACGTGCAGGTGTCCGCGGAATTGATCCGCGTGCGTTCCGACCTGCTCGACTCGCTGGTGAACGCGGCCGGCGAGGCGTCGATCTACCGTGCGCGCCTGGAGCAGCAGGTCGGCAACTTCCGCTTCAACCTGGTGGAACTCAACCAGACCGTCGCGCGTCTGCGCGAGCAGTTGCGCAAACTCGAAATCGAAACCGAAACCCAGATCCTGTCGCGCTACCAGCGCGAGAACGAGGCCGGCGAAGGCGCGACGTTCGATCCGCTGGAACTCGACCGCTTTTCCAACCTGCAACAGTATTCGCGCGCACTGGCCGAATCGGTCTCCGACTTGGCCTCGATCCAGGACATCCTGGACGACCAGGCGCGCCAATCGGAAACGCTGCTGCTGCAGCAGTCGCGCGTCAACTCTGATTTGCAGGACGGCCTGATGCGCACACGCATGGTGCCGTTCGAATCGATGGTGCCGAACCTGCGTCGTACGTTGCGCGGCGCCGCCGACGAACTCGGCAAGCGCGCGCAGCTGCGCGTGGAAGGCGCGCAGGGCGAAATGGATCGCAGCGTGATGGAGCGCATGAAGGCGCCATTCGAACACATGCTGCGCAACGCGCTCGCGCATGGCATCGAGGATCCGGCCCAGCGCGTCGCCATCGGCAAGCCGATGGAAGGCACCGTCACCATCCACGTCGGCCGCCAGGGCACCGAAGTGCTGGTGCGCGTAACCGACGACGGTGCCGGTTTCGATCGCGATGCGATTCGCACCAAGGCCATCGAACGCGGGTTGCTGCAAGCCGGCGTGCCGGTTTCCGATGCCGAACTTTTCAACTTCGTCCTGCAGACCGGCTTCTCCACCGCCAGCGAGGTCAGCCAGATCGCGGGTCGCGGCGTCGGCATGGACGTGGTCGCCAATGAAATCCGCCAGCTTGGCGGCTCGCTGACCATCGAATCCGAACGCGGCCGCGGCACCACTTTCAACATCCGCCTGCCGTTCACGCTTGCGGTTACGCAGGCGATCACGGTGCGCGCGGCCGAAACCACGTTCGCGGTGCCCATGACCTCCGTGCAGTCCGTCTCGCGCATTCCGCGCGAGGAAATGGTGGCACGGATGGCCGGCGATGACCGCACCATCGAATACGCTGGCGCGCCCTACCAGTTGTACGAATTGTCGGAACTGCTCGGACTTGGCGTATCGCACGCGGTCGAAGACAGCACCGGCCAGTTGCCGCTGCTGATGGTGCGCGCGGGCGATTTGCGCGCCGCGATCCACATCGACACCGTGATCGGCTCGCGCGAAATCGTGGTCAAGCCGGTGGGTCCGCAGATCAGCAATGTGCCCGGCATGTTCGGCGCCACGATCATGGGCGACGGTTCGGTGATGTTGATCCTCGATCCAGCGCCGCTGGTGCGTCATTTCGTCGCCAAGCAATCGGCGCTGGTCACGGTGGCGGAAGCCGACGCGTCGGCGGATGTCGAACCGCTTTACCCGGTCGTCACGCGGCGCACGGACGAGGCTGGCCCGCGTCTCGTGATGGTGGTCGACGACTCCATCACGATGCGCAAGGTCACCACGCGCGTGCTGGAACGCGAGCAACTGGAAGTGGTCACCGCGAAAGACGGGATGGATGCGCTGGAACTGCTGCAGGAACGCGTGCCCGACGTGATGCTGCTCGACATCGAGATGCCGCGCATGGACGGCTACGAACTGGCGACGCACATGAAGAACGATGTGCGTTTCCGCCACGTGCCGATCATCATGATCACCTCGCGCACCGGCGAGAAACACCGTCAACGCGCGTTCGAGATCGGCGTGGAGCGCTACCTCGGCAAGCCGTACAGCGAAGCCGATCTGTTGCGCCACGTCAATGAGATGCTGGAGGCGCGCCATGCCTGATCATGCGATGGAGACGCAGCCGCGCATTGCGCTGGTGTTCGGCGAGGAAGCGGCGGTGGCGCACGTCCGCGAAGCCATGGCTGGACAGGTCGAGATCGCGTATGCGTCGACCGCGGCTGATTTCGACGCCGCGCGGCTGGCTTCCGTGGGTGCGGCGTCGGCGCTGGTGAATCTCGATGGCGGCGACTGGCTGGATGGCGTCGAGTCGGCTTTGCACGCCGCGGGCCTTGCGGTGGTGTACAACGATCCCGAGATTTCGCAATCGCTGGATGGCTGGGCGCGCGCGCGCTGGTTGCGGCATCTTGTCGCGAAACTGCGCGGCAGCCACGACGTGGATCCGCCGCGTCCGGAGGTCGTGTCGCGTGTCACCGCGACCGAGCCGGTCAAGGTCATCGCCGAGGCCGAAATTCCGCAGGTCGCGACGGCGGTGGATGAACCCGCATGGGCGACTGCAGTGGGAGCGGCCGAAACGGGCGCGCCCGCGACAATGGTCGAACTGCCTCTTTCTCCCGAGGAAATCGAAACCATGACGGTCGATTTCGTGGATGGACACGTTTCCGCACCCGTGCCGGCCGTCGAGCAGGTTGCGGCGTCGGCCGCGGATGTCGAACCGGACACTGGCGTGTTGCCACTGGATGTCTCCGCACCACTGGCCACGGTCGCGCCCGCGCTGTCGTTCGAATCGATCCTCGACGGGCCGACAGAAATAGTCGCGGCAGCGGACGAACGATCGCAGGAGGCCGAGCCTGCGCTTTCGTCGGACGCGGCGTCGGATGTGCCGACGGAAACGTTGGCCGTCACCGAGGAATCGCTGAATGCCAACGCATCACAGCAAACCCGCGCGGAATTCGATTTCGAAGCCGAAGCCGCGCTGGATGTCGATACCGAAGCCTTGTCGGCGATGATCGACGCGCGGCTCGCGGAACCGAAATCCGCGCAAAACCAGGATCCCACCCAAGTCTGGCGCGAGGTTTCCGGCGGCGACGTACCGCCCGCGCCGCAGGATCAAATTCCCGAGGCTGAACCCATGACGCAGGACACACGCAACTCCGAAACGGTTCCCGCACCCGCTGCGGCGGCGGATGACGATGCCGACGTGCTCGCGAGCCTGCCCTCGCTCGATGACTGGGCGCTGGTCGATCCGGACGTCGCGCCCGCGGCTGCCACGAGCAGCGGCGCGCGCAAATCATCCGAACCGGCCTTGTCCGATGCCTTTGCGGGTCTGGAACTGGTGCCGATGGAAACCATCGTGCCGCTGCGGGTCGACGCCGACCCGGTCGAACGTTGGTTCGGAGGAGATCCCGGCAGCAAGGCGGGCGCCAACGATTCCGCCGAGTCGAAATTGAAGGAAGTCAGCCATGAGCATGGCTGATGCGTTGCCGCGCGAAATCCGCGGGGTCATGTTGCCGGTCACGGGCGGGCGCGTACTGGTGCCCAACACCACCATGGCCGAGGTGATCACGTTTGCCCACCCCTCGCCGGTCGAAGGGGCGCCGGAATGGTTGCTGGGGCGCCTGGCGTGGCGCGGTTGGGGTTTGCCGGTACTGGCGTTTTCGGCGCTCGCGGGCACGGCCGCCGACGAATCGACCGAGAACGCGCGCGTGGCAATCCTGAAGGCGCTTTCCGGCCATGCGCGCCTGCCGTATTTCGGCGTCCTGACGCAGGGCTTTCCGCGTCTGACCCTGATTGCCGAAGACATCTTGCTGCCCGACGAGAACGCCGGCGCGTTGCCGGTCGGCGTGCGCGAACAGGTACTGGTGCACGACGAGCCCGCGTGGATTCCCGATCTCGCCGCGGTCGAAAGCCAGATCGTCGAGGCGTTGGGCGTTGCCGCCTGAGCGCATCGCGATTCGCAGCGCCGAAGTCGGCGACGGCCTGCATGTGCGTCGCGCCTTGCCGCAGCGCGACCGCCGCATGGTCGGCGCGTGGTGCTTCCTCGATCACCTGGGTCCGCTCGATTTCGAGGTTGGGCACGGTTTGCGCGTCGGCCCGCATCCACACATCGGCTTGCAGACCTTCACCTGGATGATCGACGGCGAAGTCGTGCATCGCGACAGCCTGGGCAACGAGCAAACCATCCGGCCGGGCCAAGTAAACCTGATGAGTGCCGGTCGGGGCATTTCGCACGCCGAGGATTCCATCGAAGGCCGGGGCGGGCGCCTGCATGCGGTGCAGTTGTGGATCGCGCTGGACGAGGTGCATCGTCACGGCGCGCCGTCGTTCCGCAATTATCCCGAACTGCCGGTGATCGAGTGCGATGGTTTCCGGGTCACCCTCCTGGTAGGCGAGGCTTTCGATCAACGTTCGCCGGTCGAGGTGTTCTCGCCCCTGATTGGCATGGACATTGCCACGATGGATGGTGCGCGAACGCAGCTGTCAATCGATCCGTCTTTCGAGTACGCGTTGTTGCCGCTGATCGGCTCGGTGGAGGTGGATGGTGACGCCTTCACACCCGAAGCGATGGCGTATCTCGGCGCCGAACGCGACCGCATCGAATTGCGCAGCGAAAGTGCTGCGCGATTCGTGCTGATCGGTGGCGCACCGTTCGGCGAGGACGTCCTGCTGTGGTGGAACTTCGTCGCGCGCACGCCGGAAGAAGTCCAGGCTGCCACCGATGACTGGAACGCGGGCCGGCGCTTCGGCGAAGTCCACGGCAGCCCGTCGCATCCGCTCGCCGCGCCGGACGTGTCGAAGCTGCGGTTGCGCCAGTCCCGCTGAGCGGCGGGGTTACGCCTCGACGGGTTCGCGGCGCGGCAAAACCTTGTCGGCGGAATCGATCCGCACCGATTCCACGAGTGCACTCGCGCGGGCTTCTTCCTTGGCGGCGCGCCGACAAGCGGGCAGGTTGTCGCGTCGGAACACTTCCTGGATCCAGTCGATGAAGGCGTGTACGCGCGCCGACAGGTGTTTCTTCTGCGGATACACGATCCACACCGGCGAGCCGGCCGAGATGGTGTCTTCCATGATGACCTGCAGCTTGCCGTGGCCGATCGGCCCCGCCGCCAGCCAGTGCGGCACCTGGATGATGCCGAGGCCCGCCATCGCCGCCTGGATCACCGATTCGCCATCGTTGATCAGCAGGTGGGCATCGACGTCCAGCGTGACGGGGCCGTTCGGCGAATCGAATTGCCACTGGTAGGCGCGGCCGTTGGTCGGATACACGTAGTTGATGCATTGGTGCTGCTTCAGATCCTCGAGGCAGGTCGGCGTGCCGTGGCGCGCCAGATAAGCCGGCGACGCGCACAGAACATTGCTGAAATAACCCAGCTTGCGCGCGACGAGGTTGGAATCCTCCAGTTCGCCCATCCGGATCGCGCAATCGATGCCTTCCTCGATCAGCCCGATGTTGCGCTCGCTCATCGCGAGCTCCAGCCGGATGTCGGGATAGCGCGCCTCGAAGTCGGCGAGGTTGGGAATCAGGCCGGCGCGCCCGATCGACACGTTCATCGCGACGCGCAATTTGCCGCGCGGTTTGGTGCGCGCATAGCCCAGCGATTCCACTGCCTCGCCGAGGTCGGCCAGGATGTCCTTGCAGCGCCGATAGAACGATTCGCCGTCGTCGGTGAGGTTGAGCGCGCGGGTGCTGCGGAACAGCAGTCGCACGCCGATGTGTTCCTCCAGCCGTGAAACCGCCCGGCTGACGCCGGAAGGCGTCATGCCCAGTTGCGCGGCAGCGGCCCTGAAACTCTTGGCTTCGACCACCCGGACGAAGCTCGATATTGCTGAGAAGTCTTCCATCTTTCGGATTATCCATCGATTCGTGACTGACAGTCACGGGTGGAATGCCTCACGAGGGGGTTAACTGTACTGGTCAGTGTTCTTATTTCAAGGCTCCTGCCGCGCCGCTTCAGGCACGGAAACCCATCAGGGAGCTGGACGATGAAAAAGAAATTGATCCTGGCCGGCGCGATTGCGGTCGCCATCCTCGGAAGTTGGGCCGTTCTGGACCATCGCAATGGCCAGGCGCAGACGGCGCCGGCCGGCCCGCCGCAGGTGACCGTCGCCAAGGTGATGCAGCGGCCGGTCAGCGACAGTGCCGACTTCACCGGCCAATTGCAGGCGGTGAACACCGTGCGGGTGCAGCCCCGCGTGGGTGGGTACGTCCAAGCCGTGCAGTTCACCGAAGGCGCGCTGGTGCACAAGGGCGAGGTGCTGTTCAAGATCGATCCGCGCCCGTTCCAGGCCGAAGTCGACCGGCTGTCCGCGCAACGCACCCAGGCCCGTGCGCAGCTCGAACTTGCCGAAGCCAACGCGCAACGCGCCAGGCGATTGCTCGACAAGCACGCGATCGCGCAGGAAGAAGCCGATCGCCAGATCACCGGGGCGCAGAGCGCCAAGGCCGCGCTGGCCGCCGCCGATGCCGCGCTGTCGGCGGCGCGGCTCAACCTCGACTTCACTGATGTGCGCGCCCCCATCGACGGCCGCGTCAGCAATGCGCAGGTGACGCCCGGCAACCTCGTCACCAGCAACGACGTGCTGACCAGCGTGGTGTCGGTGAATCCGGTGTACGCGTATTTCGATGTGGACGAGCACACCTGGTTGAAGCTGGACCATTTGCGCGCGGCCGCACGCGGCGACGGTCGCACGCCGCGGGTGGCGGTGGCGATGGGCTTGTCGGACGAGCAGGGTTATCCGCACGAAGGACGGCTGGATTTCGTCGACAACCAGTTGCACACCGACTCCGGCACCATGCGCCTGCGTGCGGTGTTTGACAACACCAAGGGCTTGTTCACGCCGGGCCTGTACGCGCACATGCGCGTGCAGATGGGCCGGCCGAAAGCGCGTGTGCTGGTCGACGATCGCGCGGTCGGCACCGACCTCGCCAACCAGTTCGTCTACGTGGTCGACGCTGGGCACACGGTGCAGTACCGCAAGGTCAGCACCGGGCCGCTATTCCATGGCTTGCGCGTGATCGACAGCGGCCTGAAGCCCGGTGACGAAGTCGTGGTGAACGGGCTGCAGCGCGTGCGCCCCGGCGTCGCGGTGAATGCCGATCAGGTGGCGATGGATTATCGGCTCGACGCCGAAGACAAGGCGCTGGTCGAAGCCGCTGTTGTCAAGGCGCCCGACGACCGGCGCACCGCGCAAACCCATCAGAACACCGACAAAACATCTATCGCATCCCTCTCGCCGCGGGAGCGGGTGCCTGCAGGTGGATAAGGGTGGGGCCAGCGCGTTGCGCCGCAATTTCGCCGAACCCTCATCCGCCCTTCGGGCACCTTCTCCCGGCGGGAGAAGGAAGAGCCCGCTCGACGTGATCACAAGGTAACCCCATGAAGAACATTGCCCAATTTTTCGTCGACCGGCCGATCATGGCCGCGGTGCTGTCGCTGCTGTTCCTGATCACCGGCGGCATCGCGGTGTTCCAGTTGCCGATCAGCGAGTACCCGGAAGTGGTGCCGCCCACGGTGGTGGTGCGCGCGAGCTATCCCGGCGCCAATCCCAAGGTGATCGCCGAAACCGTCGCAACGCCGCTGGAGGAACAGATCAACGGCGTCGAGGGCATGCTGTACACATCTTCGCAGGCCACCAGCGACGGCGTGATGACGCTCACCGTCACCTTCGCGCTCGGCACCGACCTCAACGACGCGCAGGTGGAAGTGCAGAACCGCGTGGCGCAGGCGTTGCCGCGCCTGCCCGAGGAAGTGCAGCGGCTCGGCGTCACCACCAAGAAGAGTTCGCCCGACCTCACGATGGTGGTGCACCTCACCTCGCCGAACCAGCGCTACGACATGCTGTACCTGTCGAACTACGCGCGCTTGCACGTGAAAGACGTGCTGAGCCGGCTGGACGGCATCGGCGACGTGCAGATCTTCGGCGCCGGCGAGTACTCGATGCGGGTGTGGCTGAACCCGCAGAAACTTTCCCAGCGCGGTCTCACGACCGGCGACGTGGTGAAGGCGATCCGCGAGCAGAACGTGCAGGTGGCGGCCGGGTCCTTGAACGCGCCTCCGGTGCGAAGCGACGCCGACTTCCAGCTCAACATCAATACACAAGGTCGGCTGAGCACGGTCGACGAATTCCGCAACATCGTCCTGCGCACGGATGCCAGCGGCGCCACCGTGCACTTGGGGGACGTCGCGCGGGTCCAATTGGGTTCCGACCAATACGCATTGCGCAGCCTCTTGGACAACCAGCCGGCGGTGGCGATCCCGATCTTCGCGCGGCCCGGTTCCAATGCCATCCAGATCTCCGACGAAGTGCGCGCGACGATGGCGCGCCTGAAGAAGGATTTCCCGCAAGGGGTTGATTACCACATCGTGTACGACCCGACGGTGTTCGTGCGCGGCTCGATCGAGGCGGTGGCGCACACGCTGCTGGAAGCCATCGCGCTGGTGGTGCTGGTGGTGATCCTGTTCCTGCAGACCTGGCGGGCGTCGGTGATTCCATTGATCGCGGTGCCGGTGTCGCTGATTGGTACGTTCGCGGTGATGTACCTGGTCGGCTTCTCGCTCAACGCATTGAGCTTGTTCGGGATGGTGCTGGCGATCGGCATCGTGGTGGACGACGCGATCGTGGTGGTCGAAAACGTGGAGCGCCATATCGAGCTTGGCGAGTCCCCGAAGGACGCCACCCGCAAGGCAATGCACGAAGTCACCGGCCCGATCGTGGCGACCGCGCTGGTGCTGTGCGCGGTGTTCATCCCGACCGCCTTCATCAGTGGCCTGACCGGCGAGTTCTACCGCCAGTTTGCGCTGACCATCGCGATTTCCACGGTGATCTCCGCGTTCAATTCGCTGACGCTGAGCCCGGCGTTGTCCGCGATCCTGCTGCGGCCGCACGATGCGCCCAAGGACCGCTTGACCCGCGGCATCGATCGCGCGTTCGGCTGGCTGTTCCACCCATTCAACCGGCTGTTCCATCGCGGTGCGGGACGCTACGTGGCGGGCACCCGCCGCTTGCAGGGCAAGGGCCCGGCGGCGCTGGCGGTTTACGCCGTCCTGATTGCGCTGACGGCGTTCGGTTTCACGCATGTGCCGACCGGCTTCGTGCCGACCCAGGACAAGCAGTACCTGGTGTCGTTCGCCCAACTTCCCGACGCGGCCTCCCTTGATCGTACGGAAGGTGTGATCAAGCGCATGAGTGCAATCGCGCTGAAGCAGCCCGGTGTGCAGAGTGCAGTGGCGTTCCCCGGCCTCTCGATCAACGGCTTCACCAATGCCTCGAACGCGGGCATCGTGTTCGTGACGCTGAAGCCTTTCGACGAGCGGCGCAGCGCGAATCTTTCCGCG
>Ga0207695_10000616_pt1 | contig 71495 bp, 33 predicted proteins | sample KBSC54metaG_FD_184354 | JGI IMG/M metagenome (GOLD analysis project Ga0207695, IMG submission 184354) | Corn rhizosphere microbial communities from Kellogg Biological Station, Michigan, USA - KBS C5-4 metaG (SPAdes) (version 2) | ecosystem: Host-associated > Plants > Roots > Rhizosphere > Soil...
ACGGTTCAGGTGGTCTGCCGGGCCGGGAATGTGCCGAAGTTATCCTGGAGGGCGGCAGGGGACGAAACCAGTTTCAGGTCGCCAAATGCGAGCCGTCTGGATTATATCGTATTTGCCGGCAGGGATGCCGACGAGGTGATCGCTGAATACCGGGAGCTGTCGGGGAGTGTTCCCCTGCTGCCCCGCTGGGCGTATGGCTTCTGGCAATGCCGCGAGCGATATACTTCCGGAGAGCACCTGGTGAGGACTGTGGAGGAGTTCCGGAAGAGGCGGCTGCCGATGGATGTGATCGTACAGGACTGGCAGTATTGGGGTAAGTATGGCTGGGGCGTTCCGAAGTTCGATGAAGATCACTATCCCGATCCGGATCATTTTATCGGGCAATTGCATGGACTGAATGCTCATTTTGTGATCTCAGTGTGGGAGAACCTGGATAAGAAATCGGAGGTGGCGAAGCCTTATGTCGGGAAAAACCTGTTCGTGCCGAACAGTCCGTGGATCGATATATTCAACCCGGAGACGCGCCGGACGCACTGGGCGGCGCTGAATGATAATTTATTCCGGTATGGGGTCGACGGCTGGTGGATGGATGCGACGGAGCCGGAGAACGACGCATTGAAGGGGAAGGCAACTTATTTTGGTCCCGGTGACTTTTACCGGCTGGCATACCCCCTGTTCGTAAGCAGGGCCGTGTATGAAGGGCAGCGGGCTGCGGATCCGTCGAAGCGGGTATGCATTCTTACGCGATCGGCCTATGCAGGGCAGCAGCGTTACGGGACGATCAACTGGTCGGGAGATATCGGTGCGACCTGGGATAGCTATCGCCGGCAGGTGGTGGCCGGGCTCGACTATATGATGACGGGGATGCCGTACTGGACGACGGATATCGGGGGATTTTTCCGGCCAGGCGCAGGACAGTATACCGATCCGGGATACCGGGAGCTGCTGACGCGCTGGTTCCAGTGGGGGGCATTGAATCCTGTGTTCCGGGTACACGGCTACCAGACGGAGACCGAACCCTGGAAATACGGGGATACGGTGATGGAGAATATGCGGTCGATGCTGGACCTTAGGTATCGCCTGATGCCGTATATCTATAGCACGGCGTGGCAGGTGTCCCGGCATGGCTCGACGATGATGCGGCCGCTGGTGATGGATTTTGGTAAAGACTCCATTGCCTGCGGGCAGCGGTATGAATATATGTTTGGTAAGGCCTTGCTGGTGGCGCCGGTGACGGAGCCGGGGGTCAGGTCCGTTGAGGTGTATCTGCCGGGCGCCAGCGGCTGGTATGACTTCTGGACGGGGAGGTCTTTCGGCGGCGGATCGGTGACGGCGGATGCCCCGGCGGACCGGATGCCCATCTTTGTGCGGGCGGGCTCCGTGTTGCCGATGGGACCGGTGGTGCAATCGACGGCGGAGGCGAAGGGGGATAGTCTGGAGATCAGGGTTTACAGGGGCGCCGACGGCGCGTTTACGTTGTATTCCGACGGAGGTGACGGGTATGACTATGAGAAAGGAAAATATCAGGAGATACCATTCCGGTGGGATGATCACCGGCAGGTCCTTTTTATCGGGGCTGCGGCGGGGAGTTATCCGGGGGCGCTGAAGACACGGGTATTCCGGGTGGTTTGGTTAGGCGGCAGAGGGGAGGTGACACGCTTGGTGCAGTATAGCGGGAAGGAGATGACGGTGGCTGTCCCGAATACGCCGGATGACGGCATGGTGATGTGGTACCGCCGGCCTGCGGAAAAGTGGCTGGAGGCTATGCCTGTCGGCAACGGCTATATGGGTGCGATGGTGTTTGGCGGTACCGCAAAGGAGCGAATTGCATTGAATGAATCCAGTTACTGGTCGGGGCGCCCGCACGATTATAACGATTCGAATGCGGTCCGTTATTTTCCGCAAATTCGCCGGCTGGTAGCTGACGGAAAATTTCAGGAGGCAGAGAAAATGGTCGATGCGCATTTCCTGGGAATTCCGGGCGCGCAGCAGGCCTATCAGCCCATCGGCGATCTTTCCCTTGTGTTCGATGGCAGTGAAAAGGCAGAAGATTATCGTCGTGAGCTGGATATGGAAACGGGCATCGTCAAAATAAATTACCGCGTAGGAGATGTCCTGTTCTCGCGTGAGGTATTTATGTCGTATCCGGACCATGTAATGGTGGTGCATCTTACAGCCAGTAGGCCGGGCAGTATCTCAGTCGGGGCAAGCTTCAGGAGTCCTTACCTGGATAAGGCTGTCGCAGCAGGCGGCAAGCTGGTCATGGATGGAACATGGAAGCCCGGAAATAAAAAGAACTGGCTTATTGCGGAGGTTAGTGGTCCTGGTATACGATATCAATCGGCGTTGCGATCGCGGTTCGAGGGTGGGAATGAGGTAGCCACCGATTCGAGCCTATTGATCAGGGGAGCCAGTGAGGTAACCTTTGTCGTTGCGATAGCGACCAGCTATGTAAATTCTAAAAATATCGATGGTGACCCTGCGGGCAAATGCAGCAGGATATTAGACGCGGTATCCGGCAAAAGCTATGCGGAATTGCGTCGAAGGCATATTGCCGATTTTAGTGGTTTAATGGGCAGAGTGCACCTGAATGCAGGCGACAATTCTTTGAACAGCAGGCCGACGGACGAACGTCTTGCCGCAGTGAGAAGGACACCCGACAAGGACTATGCAGCCCTGGCGGGTGTAGATAGTACGCGCATACCCGTCCCGGATCCGAATCTGGAGGCGCTGACGTTTCAGTTCGGGCGATATTTACTGGCCTCGAGCAGCCGCGCAGGGGGACTGCCGGCCAACCTTCAGGGTATATGGGATGAGGAGACTTATCCTAACTGGGGCAGCAAATACACGATCAACATCAATCTGGAAATGAATTACTGGCCCGTCGAGGTATGTAATCTGCCGGAGTGCCATCAGCCCCTGTTCGATCTGTTGGAGGGGCTTTCCGTCAATGGCGCTGAGACCGCAAAAAAATACTACAACCTTCATGGCTGGGTAGCCCATCACAATACTGATCTGTGGCTCGGCACAGCCCCCGTGGATGCCGCCAGGTTCGGGATGTGGCCGATGGGCGGCGCCTGGCTTTGCCAGGACTTGTGGGAACACTACGCCTTTACCGGCGACAGGAATTTTTTAAAGAAATATTACCCGATAATGCGGGGCGCGGCTGAGTTCCTGCTGGAATTAATGGTTGTTGGTCCAAAACATGGCTGGCTGCTTACCCCGTTGTCTATGTCGCCGGAACATGGTTACTATGACAGCGATGGAAAATTGTCTTTCTTATCCCCGGCTCCGACTATGGATATAGCTATCATCCGCGAGCTGTTTCCGCATTGTATTGCAGCCAGTAAAGAATTGGGGGTCGATGAAGATCTTCGTAAAAGGCTGGAGGCGGCGCTTGCAAAACTGCCGCCCTATCAAATAGGCAGTTCGGGTTTTTTGCAGGAATGGATCGAGGACTGGAAGCCGGCTCCGGCGGGGCATAATGTGTCGCCGCTGTTCACCTTCTATCCGGGTCGTTCCATCAGGCTGCGCCGTGACCCTTCCCTGGCAGAAGCTATTCGAAAATGGATGGATGTGCACCCGGCGCCTGGCGGGTTTCCTATGGCGTGGGATATAGCGGTGTGGTCACGATTGGAACGGGGCGACAAGGTTGCGGAGGAAACACGGAGGTTTTTAAGCAGTAACTATCTGGCTCCAAATCTGCATAATAAAAGGTCAAATCAGTCCGACGCCAATTTTGGTTATACGGCTGCTATTGCCGAATCGTTAATACAGAGCCATGATGAGGAGATAAGCCTGCTGCCTGCCTTGTCTGCCGACTGGAAGGACGGTTCTGTTTCGGGCCTGCGTGCGCGTGGCGGGTACGAAGTAAGCATGCAATGGAAAGATGGCCAACTTCGGGCTGCACAGATCCATAGTGTTGGAGGGAAGAAGTTCAGCGTGCGTTACGGCGGTAAAACGGCGAGGTTTGATATTCAACCCGGGGGCACTATTCGACTGGATCATAACCTGGCGGTAATATGAGAAGGTTTTTTTTGATATGGGTTGTTGTGGTTGACGCGATGTTTTCCCGTGCCCAGCCGGGGAGAGAAATGTGCTGGTGGTATGACAAACCGGCTACTAAATACTGGGAGGGTTTACCGATTGCCACTGGGCGGTTCGCTGCTATGATCGGCGGAAAGACGGAGGAGGAAGATATTGTTTTCAATGATGAGACTTTATGGTCCGGCGGTCCCTATGATCCCAATAATTTAAATGGCCCTGAAATTCTGGCGAACGTAAGGAAGCTTATCCTTGAGAAGAATTACGTCAAGGCGAACGAGGAAGCTATGAAATTGAATAGTATGCCTACCAGTGTGCAGCACTATCAGCCCATGGGTATCCTCAATATCTCGTTTGACGATGACCGGCGCGATTCGGTTGTCAATTACAAAAGAAAGCTGAGCATGGATAGTGCGATGGTAACGATCACCTATAACAAAGGCGGGATTCATTATAAGCGCGAGCTTTTTGCCAGCTATCCAGATCAGGTCATCGTTATGCGTCTCACTGCTGACAAGCCTGGCTGCATTGATATCAATGCGGGACTCAGCAGCTTGCAGCCTTCGGCCCGAACGAAAATAATGGACGGCGACCTGGTGATGAACGGCGGGGATACATTGAAATGGTCGGCCCGTCTGAAGCCAGTGGTGGATGGCGGTGCAATCAGTTACGGCAGGGAGGGCGAATTTATAAAAATAAATAAGGCTAACTCGGTAACGCTACTATTGGCAGGGGCTACGAGCTGGAAAAGCTGGAACGATGTTTCGGCGGATGAAAAAGTGCGTTGTGATCGATACATTACAAAAGCCGCGGGTTATAACTATAGTGAGCTAAAACGGCGGCATTTAAAAGACTATATGCCGTTGTTTGCCAGCTGCAAGCTGGATCTCGGAGGTGGCGAAGCCGGGTTGCTTACTACTACCGAACGTATGGAAAAGATCAGAGCAGGTGTTGCAGATCCGCTGTATGTCGTTCAATATTTTCAGTACGGCAGGTACCTGATGCTGGCCGGCGCCCGTGAGGGGACGCTGGCTTTCAATAATCACAATATGTGGCTTAATAATATGGAAGGCCGCTGGCAGGGGAGGTGGACGCTGAATATTAATTTAGAGGAATGTTACTGGCCGGTAGAATCCACCAATCTTGCACGATTGAACGAATCGCTTTTGCTGTTCACCGAGGAACTGGCGCAGGCGGGAAGACGAACGGCTAAGGAACTTTACAATTGCCGGGGTTGGGTGGCTCATCACGGTACTGATGTATGGTTCAATACCGCTCCAACCGATCGTAACCGGGAGGCTACGATATGGCCGATGGGGGGAGCTTGGCTATTGCAACAGCTGTATGATCATTATCAGTATGATCCTGATAAGAAATATCTTGAGAGAATATATCCGTTGCTGAAGGGTTCGGCTGAGTTCTTTCTTGACTATTTAATAACTGATCCTGCTACCGGTTACCTGGTGACCTGTCCATCTACGAGTCCGGAAAATAGTTTCATAACAGCCGGGGGTAAGCTAGCTGCGGTTACGATGGGGTCTACGATGGATAATGAATTGCTGAGAAATTTGTTTGGTCACACGATCAGCGCTGCAAAAATATTGGGTAAGGATGGGGATTTATGTACTGAACTGGAGAACGCGGGTAAAAGATTGCCGCCGTTCAGGATCGGGAGATTCGGCCAGCTGCAGGAATGGCTGGAGGATTTTCAGGAAAGCGATACGGGTCATCGTCATATATCCCATTTATTTGCTTCGTACCCGGATGACGCCATTACTTTGCGTAAAACTCCCGGACTGGCGGAGGCTGTCAGGGTTGTATTGCGGCGCAGGGGAGATATTAACAGGGGTTGGTCGGGCGCATGGAAGATCAATCAGCACGCAAGGCTGGAAGAACCGGAGGCGGCGTATAAAATTCTGGTCCCCATGCTTACTGACGTCAGTTTGCATCCACGTATGGAAGACAGCAGGATCACTCCGTCTTTTGAAGGCAACCAGGGGATACAGGGCATTACCGCAGGTATTGCCGAAATGCTGATGCAGAGTCACTCGGGAGAAATTTCGTTACTGCCTGCTCTCCCGGCTGAATGGCCAAAAGGGAGTGTTACGGGATTGAGGGGACGGGGGGGTTATACCATTGATATCCGGTGGGACAATGGACGGTTGAGTGAGGCAACGCTGGTTTCCGGTGTGACGCAGACCTGCCGGTTGAGGATAAAAGGGAAGGTGAGGGTATTAAAAGTCATTGCGGGAAAGAAGTATAAAATAATTGGGGGTAGAAGTGTAGGATAATTGGAGGGTGACCTGTCTCAATCGTCTCAAACCTGGCTCATATCGTCTCATTTTTTTGGATCAGCGCGAGGTGTGTGGTGAACGGGTAGGGAGACGGCGGAAAATAATTAACTTACCGGAGTGAACCCATACCGTATGCTACGTCCTATTTTTTTGCTGCTCATAGCTTTCGGGGGGCTGTATGGCGCAGTGGCCCAGCCGGAACGTCTCAATTTTACGTCATTGGGCACGAGGGATGGGCTGCTCTCGAATTCCGTCACCGCCATTCTGAAGGACCGTTATGGCTTCATGTGGTTCGCGACCAATGACGGGCTGAACAAGTTCGACGGAAAGAACTTTGTCGTCTACCGGCACATTCCAGGTGACAGTACCAGCCTGAAGTCGAACGAGATACTGGCATTGCACGAAGATGCGGCCGGCAGTCTATGGGTGGGAACGGGTGGTGGGTCGTTCAGTGAATATGACCGAAAGCGGGACTGCTTTATCAATTTCCCGCGAAAGGGTCTGAGTAATCAAACCAGGGTAATGGGACCCACTGCGCTGATCAGGGGTCTATGTCACGACAGGCAGGGCAGGCTGTGGCTGGCGGAATATGGGGCTCCGTGTGTTCTGGACCCCAGATCGGGCAGGCTGGACCGGCTAAACCTGCACCGGTATGCGGCTGACCGGTCGAGGTCGTTCTCTCTCCTTAATATATATGCGGACCGTGAGGGGCGGATCTGGGTGGCTACGGATTATGGTCTGTTCAGGTATTTGCCCGCTACCAACTCTTTCCGGCAATACCTGCACAGGGAGGGCGACAGCAGCAGTCTCAGGGACAATGGTGTCCGTGTGATCTGCGAGGATAAGTCGGGCGACCTTTGGATCGGCACGGAGAAGGGCCTGTGCCGGCTGCCGGCGGGGGAAGACCGATTCGTTGCCTTTCGGGGGGAGACGGCAAAGGGTGAGCCTGCAGCAGCGCGGACGATCAATGCTATCAATGTGGACAGGGATGGTTACCTATGGGTAGGCAGCAGCGACGGACTGCTCATTATCGACCCGCGATCGAACAGGTCGGTGACCTGCCGGTCCGATGAATCGCATTTACACAGTCTGACCAGCGATGGGGTCACGAGTATCTATATCGATCCTGCCGGAATCTACTGGATCGGCACTTTCAGAGGGGGCGTAAATAAATATGACAAGAATCTCAATCTTTTCGACGGGAAGATGGGTGAGGCGTTCCGGGATGGGGGGGTACGCAGCAGTATCGTGACAGCGTTGGTTGAGCGGCCGGACGGCAATTTATGGGTCAGTACTGACGGAGGGGGGGTATATAGTTTCGATAGAAGGAGCGACCGCCTTCAGCGCCTGCCTTTCGCAATTGATGGGGCTGGGCCGTCGCCGCTGCTCGTACTCGCCATGCATTACACCCGCAGCAAAAAGCTGTATGTAGGGACTTTCAACAAGGGGCTACTGCTGTATGATCCATCGACCGGGCAGGCGCAAAAGGTCCGGATGAGCGATCGCGACGAGGATCCCAGTGTGAAAGCTATCTATTGTATCCGGGAGGACAGGGCGGGGCAGGTATGGGTGGGTACGAATGGAGGGGGCATCAGTGTATTGAAGGATGGAAAGCTGCGCTACCGGCTGCTGCCGAATCCCGGACGGTCTCCTGATGTCCGGTTGCCGGTCAACGGATTTATCCGGGACATCGCTGAGGATGCGGATGGGAGGATATGGATCGGTTCACATGGAGATGGGGTGGCGGTCTATGATCCGCGTACCGGTGCATTCAAAAAGTATACGCAGGAGACGGATGCGCTGCCCAGCGATAAGATCCAGGCTTTTCTTTTGGACAGTAAGGGAAGGATGTGGGTGGGTACCTATGGCGGGGGGCTGTGCGTATATAATAAAGAGGAGGATCGGTTTGTCGTTTACTCCGAGAAAGATGGCCTACAGAATACCAATGTCTACGCCATATTGGAGGATGGCGACGGGCGTATCTGGGTAAGCACCAACAGCGGCATCAGCAGCCTGGACGTGCAGACGAATGTATTCCGGAATTTTACGCCGCACAATGGGCTGCAAAACAATAATTTTTGTCATACTTCTGCATTGCGGACCACGGACGGGGAGCTTTTTTTTGGTGGTCAGCAAGGTTTCAACAATTTGTATCCGTCCGCGCTGACGGCGAACAGGAATATACCGGCAGTTGTGCTGACCGATCTGCGGGTGGCGAATCAATCGGTGGTGCCGGGAGAGGGGTCGCCTCTGGAGGAGCAGGTGACTGTCGCCTCGAAGGTTGACCTGGCCTATGGGCAGAATTTTGCGCTCAGCTTCGTAGCGTTGAACTACACTTTACCTGACCAGAACCGTTATGCTTACAGGCTGGATGGTTTCGATAAGGATTGGATCAGCGCCGGCGCTCAGAATACGGCTTATTACACCAACCTGGACCCGGGAGATTATGTGTTCCGCGTGAAGGCGAGCAATAATGACGGCGTATGGAGCAGGGGGGACACGTCGATCCGTATCCATGTCCGGCCGCCTTTCTGGAGGACCGTCTATGCGTATATTTTTTATGTCCTGGCGGCGGCCGGGTTGCTTCTTTACAGCCGGCATCTTGGACTGAGGCGATTTCGGCGGAAATTTGCGATCGAAGAGGAAAGGAGAGAGAGCCGTCGTGCGCAGGAGCTGGACCGGCTGAAGCTGAAATTCCTGACCAATCTGAGCCATGAGTTCCGGACCCCGATCTCGTTGATCATGGGGCCGGTGGAACAGCTACTTTCGGAATTAAAGGGCAGCAAGTCCGAGGACGGGCTGGAAATGATCCGGCGCAATGGCCGGCGGCTGCTGAACCTGGTCAATCAATTGCTGGACTTCCGGAAGATGGAGGAGCAGGAGCTGCAGCTGCACCTGTCGCCTGGGGACCTGGTGGAATTTGTGCGGGAGGCGGGTCAATCGTTCGTTGATCTCGGGCAGAGGAAGAAGATCGAATTCCGGTGGGCGGCCGATGTGGACCGGCTGTACGTGCTATTCGACCGGGATAAGACCGAGCGAATGCTGTTCAATTTGCTCTCGAACGCCTTTAAATTTACCCCGGAGGGCGGGATGATCGATTTGTCGCTGGAAACGGGAGCCCCCGGAGTGGATGGGCGTCAGCCGGTATCTATCCGTGTTGCGGATACAGGCATAGGCATTCCAAAGGCAGACCAGGAGAGGATATTCGACCGGTTCTTTCAGCATTCGGTCCCCGGTGAGATCTTAAATCAGGGAACGGGTATCGGTCTTTCCATCGCGAGGGAATTTGCGCTGATGCATAGCGGAGAGCTCGAGGTCAACAGCGAGGTGGGCCGTGGAAGCCTGTTTACAGTAACGCTGATGCTGGATAGGGCTGGCGAAGGAAGCGTAGCTCCCGGGCAAGGGGCGGTGGAGGATAAGGGTGGTGTGGAGGAGCCGCCAGGAGATGAGGAGGCGGGGATCTTTGAGGATGCAGGGTCCGCTGGTGGTAATATAAAGCGGCGGATATTGTTGGTGGAGGACAATGAGGACTTCCGTTGTTACCTGAAAGATAACCTGCGAAGATACTATGACGTGCTGGAGGCAGAGAATGGGAGAGAAGGGTGGCAGCAGGCGTTGTCAGAGCATCCCGAGCTGATCGTCAGCGATATCAGCATGCCGCATATGGACGGCATCGAGCTGACCAGGAAGCTGAAGGCGGACAAACGTACGGGCCATATCCCTGTGATCCTTCTAACGGCGCTGGCCGAGGAAGCGCAACAGCTGACGGGACTGGGCACGGGTGCGAACGATTACATAACCAAGCCTTTCAATTTCGAGCTACTGAATGCCCGTATCAAGGGGATGCTGGATTGGAACAGCAAGCTGAGGTCTGCCTATACGAAACAGGTAAAGGTTCTGGTGCCTGTGCCGGAAGGGGAGTCGGGAAATGAACAGCTGATGCTTCGGATCGTGGCGTGCCTGGAGGCCCATTTGCAGGACGCACAGTTCTCCGTCGAATTCCTCAGCCGTGAATTGGGCATGAGCCGTAGTTCGTTATACGGCAAAGTGCTGGAGCTGACGGGTGAGACACCGGTGGAATTCATTCGCTCTTTCCGACTGGAAAAGGCAGCCGGATTGCTATGCAAGGGAAGCCTCTCCATTTCCCAGATCGCGTATGAGGTGGGGTTCTCGTCGCCGACGTATTTCACGAGGGCGTTCAAGGAGAAATACAAGATGCTGCCGTCCGATTACCGCACGACATACTGTCGGTAGTGTGCAGGATAGCTGCGGGGTTGGATGAATGCAACCAGCCGGCGGTCAGGATGGTGGCAGGAGGCCCGGTAAGTTGCCCGTGCCGGTAAAATTTTGGCCGGTAACCGGCTAACAGCTGATCGTCAAGGCCTATTTCGACATTTGTCATATTTCTTTCAACATTTCTGCGATTGGTTCTGAGGGGGGAAATATAGATTCGTGGCTAATTATTTACCAAAATTAGTTTGCCATGATTGAAAAGAACTTTCCCCCGCCCGATGCTGTCCCATTTCCAAAAAATGTCACTTTGACATTATTTCCCTCTCAAATAACGTGGTTTACCGGGGAACGGTAAATCCTCTCTCCGCGGTAGTAGGATAGCGGTAGCAGGACAGGAGTGTTACATCTAACAGGAGTGTTACATCTATTTATTAAGCAATTAAAAGGTATACTATGAGCTGTGCTATAAAGCACTTACGAAATATTTGTGCCGGGATCATTGTGCTTTCGTCCGTCCTGGCGAGTTTTGATTCGCTGGCTCAGGCTCCGCATACGGTGCGGGGAATTGTGTTCGATGCGCAAAAAAATCCGGTCGAGGGGGCGTCGGTCATGGTGAAATCGACGACGACAGCAACGCGGACAGATGGGACCGGTCGTTTTACCATCCTTGTGCCGGCCGACAAGCATATTCTTGTCATCAGCCATGTGGGAAAGGCTCCGCAGGAAGTTAGTGTCCATAAGGACGGAAATATTTCCATCACCTTGAAAGACAGTACTGCCACGTTGGACGATGTCGTCATTGTAGGCTATGGAAAGCAGCGGAAGCAGAGCGTGGTGGGGGCTATAACGCAGGTGAGGGGAGATGTGCTGGAGAGGACGGGTGGTGTATCCAGTCTGGGTGCGGCCCTTACCGGGAATCTGCCGGGCGTCATTACGGTTGCTACCCAGGGTACGCCGGGGGCGGAAGACCCGAAGATCTATATCCGCGGGCAGAGCACGTGGAACAACAGTGATCCGCTGGTGCTGGTGGACGGTATCGAGCGGCCGATGAGCAGTGTCGACATCGGCTCGGTAGAGAATATTTCTGTCTTAAAGGATGCGTCGGCTACGGCGGTTTTCGGCGTCAAAGGAGCCAACGGGGTTATCCTGATCACGACCAAGCGGGGCAGGGAAGGTAAGGCCGATATCCGGCTGACGGCCAATTCTACGATGAAGCTGCCTTCCAAGCTGGCGAGCAAATACGACGCATACGATGCGATCAGGGTGCGGGACATGGCCATCGAAAATGAATTGGGAGTGTCCCCTGCGTCCTGGAATAGCTATGTTCCCTATGCGCAGCTGGACAAGTACCGGCACCCGGCCAACCAGGCGGAAGCCGAGCGATACCCCAATATCGACTGGCAGGACCAGGTAGTCAAGAAGTTCGCCATGTCCTATAACGCCAACCTGAATATTTCCGGTGGAAATTCTTTGGTGAAGTATTTCTCGTCTGTCGATTTCCTGCATGAGGGGGACATTATAAAGAAGATAGACAATGGCAAGACGTATAAGCCGGGGTATGGATTCGACCGTGTAAATGCGCGGACGAACCTGGATTTTAATTTGACGAAGTCTACCGTGCTGACGGCCAACCTGGCGGGCTCCTATGGCGTGCGGCAGGATGCCTATGGGCAGGACAGCTGGGAATATCGTATCTGGCAGAGCATCTATAACAATGCGCCTGACATCTATTATCCCCGGTATTCGAATGGCGGGTGGGGATACTATCCGGCGGAGCAGGTGTCGACGATCAACTCGCTGGCGACGATGGGGAACAATGGCGTCCGCAAGACCACGACGACCCGGATCACCACGGATTTTACGCTGAAGCAGGACCTGGGTGCGCTGGTGAAGGGGTTGTCTGCGAAGGGGACGATCTCTTTTGACAATTCCTTCGTATCACAGGGAGGCATCTACGACAACGGGAATATTCAGCAGGAGTATATCAACCCGGTAACGGGCGACACCACAAACAGTCAGTACCTGGGGACGAACCAGTTCAACTGGATACCCTACCGCTGGAGTCCTAATCCGGACACCGTGCTGAACGCTTCCACCTACCGCAAGCTGTTTTACCAGGTGCAGATCGACTATTCGAGGAAGTTCGGCAGGCACGAGCTGACGGCAATGGGGCTGTTCAGCCGTGACAGGTATGCCACGGGCAGCGAGTTCGAGCATTTCAGAGAGGACTGGGTCAGCAGGGTCACTTACAACTATGCGGCAAAATATTTTGCGGAGTTCAACGGCGCTTATAATGGGTCGGAGAAGTTCGGTCCCAACTACAGGTTTGCATTTTTTCCCTCGGCCGCGGTTGGATGGGCGATCAATAATGAGCAGTTCATGAAAGATGTAGCGTTCGTCAATGCGTTGAAGCTGCGTGCTTCGTATGGCAAGGTGGGGAACGACAATATCAACAACCGCTGGTTATATATGACCACGTGGACGTATGGCGGCGTGGCGCCGTTGGGGTCGTCTGCGGGGCAGAACAGCCCCTATACGTGGTGGTCCGAGGCGCATACGAATGTGGGTAACCCGGATGTCCACTGGGAGACGGTCACCAAGCAGGACCTGGGGTTGGACTATGCGTTGTTCAATAACCTGTTGTCGGGCAGCGTGGACGTATTCAGCGACTATCGTACGGATATCCTGCTGGACGGATCCAGCCGCGCCGTACCTTCTTATTTCGGTGTCCAGCCGGCGACTGCCAATCTCGGGAAGGTGCGTAATAAAGGTTATGAGGTGGAGCTCAAGGTCAACAAGGTCATTTCCAGGAATCTCCGGGTGTGGGCCAATTTCAGCGTGACCCATGCGAAGGATAAGATCGTTGAAGCCGATGATCCCCAGCTGCTGGATGATTACCTGAAAAAGGCGGGGAAACAGATCGGTCAGGCCTATTCGTATGTCAGCAGCGGGTATTACAATAACTGGGACCAGGTGTACGGCAGCACGCAGCTGAATACGTATGACAATCAAAAGCTGCCGGGGAATCTCAATATGATCGACTACAACGGGGATGGGGTTATCGATAATAAGGATGTGGTGCCGGCGGGATACCCGGAGCGGCCCCAGAACACCTATAATGCCACGATCGGCGCAGAATGGAAGGGTTTCAGCGTGTTTGTACAGTTCTACGGCGTAAACAACGCGAACCGGTACCTGCAGCTGGTCAGCTTTGGGGGGCAGTATCACTACGACAACGTCTACAGGCAGGGTTCGTACTGGTCTCCGGCGAATACCAACGCGAGTGTGCCGGTGCCCCGTTATGCCAGCGTAATGCCGTTCTACGGCACTACCTATTTGTATGACGGTTCGTATATACGGCTCAAGAATGCGGAGATCGCGTATACATTCAGGGCCTCCGAGCTGAAGAGGATTGGGGTTAGTGCCTTCAGGGTTTATGTGAACGGAGACAACCTGCTCTTATGGACGAAGATGCCCGATGACCGGGAGGTGAGCATGGGCGCAGCGACGGCCTATCCGACTATCCGACGTGTCAACCTGGGTTGTAATATCACCTTTTAAAGCAAGCCATATGAAATCGTATATAATCGTTATTTGCCTATCTGTTGCCGGGCTGGCCGGCTGCAAGAAGTATCTCGACAAGGCGCCTGGCGCGAATGTGTCGCCTACGGATGCCTTTATCAATTTTACCAATTTCCAGGGCTTTACGGAAGAGCTGTATTGCACGGTGCCCGAGTTTACCAGCAAGACCTGGGCCTGTGACTGGTTACTGGGAGACGAGGTCATTCACAAGACCGGTGTGACCTGGCTGAACGAGCAGTTCGACAACGGGGACAGCTGGTCATGGACGCGTTCGGAGTGGATATCCTGGCTGGATGGTCAGACTTACAATACGGATCCGACGACGGGCTTTGGAAAGGGTTTGTGGCCGAATGCGTGGTATGGCATCCACAAGGCGAACCTGGGATTGGCCAACCTGGACAATCTGAACGGTACGCAGGAGGAGAAGGACCTGATCAAGGGGCAGCTGCTTTTTTTCCGGGGTTGGTTCCATTTCGAGCTGATGTCATACTGGGGCGGGCTGCCTTATATCGATACGGTGCTGTCGTCGAGCGGAAAGCTGCAGCTGCCCCGTCTGAGCTACCAGGCGATGGCGGACCGGGTGGCGAAGGATCTCCGGGCGGCGGCCGATCTGCTGCCGGTGGATTGGGACAATACGACTGCCGGCCAGGCGACGCTGGGCAAGAATCAATTGAGAGTGACGAAGGTGGCTGCGCTGGGCTACCTGGGGAAGAATTACCTGTATGCCGGGAGTCCGTTGATGAACCGTTCCTCCACGGGGAATGCTTCTTTCAATGCGGACTATTGCAAGAAGGCGGCGGATGCCTTTGCGGAGCTGCTGAAGCTGGTGGACAGTCATGCCACCTGGGTCAAGCTGATCGACTTTGCGCACTACAGCAATCTTTTCTATACCAATGGCGGGAGCTTTATCCCGGGGTATCCCGAGTCGATATTCGAGAACCCCGTTTATAGCTCGTGGTTTACCGGTTCCCCGTATGGCCCCAGCTCGATCTTCGTGGACGAGAATATCGGCGGTGGGTACACTTCCCCCAATGCCCGGTTCGTGGAGAATTATGGGATGGCCAACGGGTTGCCCATCGACGATCCTGCGTCGGGCTATGATCCGGCGAATCCATGGGTCAACAGGGACCCCCGGTTCTACCATGATATCGAGATCGACGGGGATCAGCAGATCAAGGGATCGGCGCCAGCGGATAAGGAAAAATTCCGGTATGCGAATCTGTCCAATACGGGATATAGCCGGGACAATACGTCGGTGGGGCGTACCGGTTATCTTTTGCGGAAGCTCACGCCTATGACGGCCAATAGCATCGACAATTTCCCCAACAATTATATGCACCTGTCCTATATGCGGCTGGCGGACGTCTACCTGATGTATGCCGAAGCCGTGCTGCAGGGCTACGGTTCGGCGACGAGCATGGGACCGAATTATCTTAGTCCCCAGCAGGCCGTCAATATAATAAGGGACAGGTGCGGCGCAGGGGAAGTGGGCGCGGCGTATGTAGCGGATAAGGACAGGTTCATGGGAGAGATCATCCGGGAGCGGGCCATGGAGTTGGGGTTCGAAGAGGAGATCCGGTTCAATGACCTTCGCCGCTGGCTGCTGGCGGGGCAGACGAAATACCGGGAAAAGACGTCTATCGACTTCGACAGGGGGCCGGGCAACCAGCCGATCAATATAAAGGAGCGGGTGCTCATAACACGGAAGTTCGAGGACAAGGACTATTGGCTGCCGTTGAAGATCAGCGATGTCAATCTTTATGTAACGCTCAGTCAGAATCCGGGCTATTGATCGCATTGTTTAAAAGCTTAAAGGGAGAATAATGAAAAGAAATATAATAACGATATTGATCGCATTTGGGATCGGCTGTGGCTGTGCGTCGATGGCACAGGGACAGACCGTTACCGTGAAGGACGCGGCAGGCGGTGATTCCATCGTCCACGTCGCTTACCGGACCGTCCTGCGGAAGGACCTGGCGGGGGCCATTTCTGTGCTCAATCCTCCGCAGTACCTGGACAAGCATTTTGGGAACTACGCGCTGGAAGGCGTGGATGCATTTGTGGGAGGCGGCAATCTGTGGAATATCGGGGCGGGATTGATCCTTGTGGATGGGGAGCCGCGCGCCCTGGGCGACGTCACGACCAGTGAGATCGACCAGATCACCTTTTTAAAAGGCGCGAATGCCGTGGTGCTGTACGGTGCGCGGGCGGCAAACGGCGTGGTCCTGATAACGACCAAGCGGGGGAAGGCGGGGAGTCATGGCAGCACGGTCAGGGTCAATTCGGGTGTCTTCGTGCCGAAGTCATATCCGAGCTATCTGGGAGCGGCCGAATACATGTCTTATTACAACCAGGCGAGTGTCAACGACGGTTTGCCGCCATTGTATGCGGACTCGACCATCCGGCAGTATGCGGCTCATTCCGATCGTTACCGGTATCCCGACGTGGACTATTTCTCATCGGACTACCTGCGTAAGATGTATAATACGTATACTGCCAATGCGGAGTTTTCGAGCGGTACAGATCGTGCGCGTTTTTACGCCCTTGCCGGGTTTCAAACGCAGAATTCGCTGCTGAACTTCGGGGAGGGGAAGAACGAGCGGTATACCCGGCTGAATCTACGGGGCAATATCGACCTCAAGCTGAACAACTATATCAGCACCTATGTCAATGTATCGACGGTATTCTCCACGAACCGGCATGCGCTGGGTAATTACTGGCAGCTTGCGGACAGCCTGCAGCCGCAGCTGTTTGCTCCGCTGCTACCGGTTAGCCTTATCGGGAAGAATGCGGTCAGCGCACAGGCGGCGGCGAATGGCGGCCGGAATATCATCGACGGGAGGTATTTGCTGGGAGGCACCCAGCAGTATCTTACCAACCCTATCGCCGATGTCTATGCTGCGGGCTATGACAATTTTACCAGCCGGCAGTTCCAGTATACGAATGGCGTCGACGTCGACCTGCGAAATGCGCTGAAAGGCTTGTCTTTTCATGGCCAGATGACGGTCGACTATTCGAACACGTACGACGAGACGCTCAATAACAGCTATGCCGTCTATTCCGCCGGGTGGGCGAGCAGCGGGTCCATGGACTCGATCGTCCAGCTGACGAAGTACAACAAGGACAGCAAGCCCGGCACGCAGAATCTCAGCAATACCTTTAGCGACCAGCTTCTCGACTTCAGCGTGCACCTGGACTATGCGAATACGTTCGGGCAAAAGCACAATGTGTCGGCGCTGCTGGTTGCGGACGGGCTCCGGCGCAGGCAGACCCGTGACTTTCAGAATCGGACCAATGCCAACCTGGGTTTGCAGCTCGGTTATAACTTCGACCATACTTATTACCTGGACTTCAGCGGAGCGGTCGTCAATTCCACCAAGCTGGCGGCGGGCAAGCGGATAGGTGTTTCACCCACGGTAAGTCTGGGATGGGTGTTGAGCGAGGAGGAATTCCTAAAAAAGGTGGATTGGGTAGACAGGCTGAAGCTGAACGTATCTGCGGGGATTGTCAAGACGGACATCGACAGCAACAACTACTACCTGTACCAGGCGGTATATTCACCTACGGCCTATTTTTCGTGGGCGGACGGGACCTATGTCAACCAGGCCACTACGATATCGAGGGGCGCCAACCCTGATCTTACCTTCCCGGAGCGGAAAGAGGTGAATTTAAGTGCGGAAGGCTCATTTTTCAAAAGGAAGCTGGATGTTCTTGCTACGGCTTTCCTGGTCAAGAAAGCCGGGATCCCGGTGCAGGTCTACAGTCAGTATCCGGGCTATTTCTTTACCAATTACCCGCCGACATCCTTCGTGCCTTTTACCAATTTTCAGGCCGATCGTTACGAGGGATTCGACGTACAGCTGAATTATCACCAGGCGATAGGCGCCGTCAAGCTTACCCTGGGGTCGGCGCTGACCTATGTTGCGACGCGGGCGTTGAAGAGGGACGAATTGTACGCGGATAAGTACCGCAACCGCGCGGGAAGGCCCGTGGATGCGATCTTCGGGCTGAAGAGCGAGGGTTTGTTCAGCGACCAGGGCGATATCGACAGGCATGCGGTGCAGCGGTTCGGAGCGGTGAGGCCCGGCGATATCAAATATAAGGATCAGAATGGCGACGGGATAATCGACGAGCGGGATGAGGTATATCTCGGCCGGTCGGGCAGTCCGGTGATCGGAGGGGTGAACGTAACCGCCCAGTGGAAGGACTTTACCCTTTTTGTATTGGGCACGGGTTATTTCGGTGGAACGGGTATGCGTACCGGAAGTTATTACTGGGTATCGGGGTCCAAGAAATATTCGGCGGTTGTTCGCGACAGCTGGACGGTGGAGACCAAAAATACGGCCAGCTATCCCCGCCTGACGACTTCCAGTTCGGCGAATAATTTCCGGAATTCAGACTACTGGACCTATGGCTTGAACCGGCTGAACCTTTCGAAGGTACAGTTGACCTATACTTTCCCTGCCAGCGTCCTCCGAAATTCTTTTGCGAAGGGGCTGAAGGTTTATATCAGCGGCAACGACCTGCTGACGGTGGGAAAGAACAGGAAATTGATGGAGCTGAACACGATGGGGACGCCTCAGACCCGGTTTTACAATTTTGGCATCAAGGGTGAATTTTAATGCAAATATTAACTCAACGAATTGATATGAAAAAGAGGCTGGTTTATTTATTGGCCGCGGTATTATTTCTTTCGGGATGCAGGAAGGTGCTTTCTCCTGCCGATGAAAACAACAGGCAGCTCAGCGATATATATACGAATGCTCCGTTTGCGGAAGGGCTTTTGCTCAATGGGTATACGCGTCTGCCGATGGCAGGCTATTCTTTCAATGACGTCGCTACGGATGATGCCGTGTCGAACGATCCGAACAATAACTATCGCCAGATGGCTACGGGGCAATGGTCTTCTATCAGCAACCCGGTGGACCAGTGGACGGGGGCTTTTGCGGCGATACAATACCTGAACATTTTATTGAGCCAGGCGGACAAGGTCACCTGGGCGACTACGGGGCAGTACACCAACCAGCTATTCGATGACCGCATAAAGGGAGAGACCTTTGGATTGCGGGGCTTGTTCATGTACTATTTGCTGCAGGCGCATGCGGGCTGGTCGGCAGACGGGAAGCTGCTGGGTTTTCCGATCCTGACAAAGCCGCTGGATGGTCAGTCCGATTTCAAGACGCCGCGCAATAGTTTTGGGGACTGCGTCCAGCAGATATACAAGGATCTCGATTCGGCTGAAAGCTATCTGCCGCTGGATTTCGAGAACATTTCCCTGGCCAGCCAGATACCGGCCAAATATGCGGGTAAGACGACTGTCGCCGACTACAACCGGGTGTTTGGCGCTTTCGACAGGCAGCGGGTGACGGCGCGCATTGTGAAAGGGATACGCGCCAAGCTGTCTCTGCTGGCTGCAAGTCCGGCCTTCAGCCAGGGGTCGGGTGTTGCGTGGGTAAAGGCGGCCGACGATGCGGCGGCGGTGCTGGATCTGAACGGGGGGCTTTCGGGGCTGGCTGCCAATGGGGGCTACTGGTACTCGAGTAAGAATGCCGGCGAGATAAATGGCGTGTCTTCGGGGGTAAATCCGAAGGAGGTCCTGTGGAGGGGCAATGTGAGCGATGCCAATGGCAACGGCAATAACCTGGAAAAGGATAACTATCCGCCGAGCCTGTATGGAAAAGGCCGTGTGAACCCTACGCAGAACCTGGTAGACGCTTTTCCCATGGCCAATGGCTATCCGATCACAGACGCTGCCGGCGGGTATGATCCCAACAATCCCTATGCGAACCGCGATCCGCGTCTGGCCCTTTATATTGTTGTGAACAAGAGCAAGATGGGGCCGGGCGGTCCGACGATCCTGACCCAGGCGGGAGGCACCAACGATGGATTGAACGCTACGCTCTTCTCGACCCGTACGAGCTATTATATGCGCAAGCTGCTGCGGGAGGACGTAAACCTCAATCCCGCCAATACGAACACGCAAAAGCATTACGTGCCATATATCCGTTATACCGAGCTGTTCCTGTCCTACGCCGAGGCCGCGAATGAAGCCTGGGGGCCGGACGGCAAGGGGTCGCATGCCTATTCGGCGAGGGATGTTATTGCCGCGATACGCAAGCGGGCGGGCATCGTGCAGCCGGACGCTTATCTCGCATCCATCAGCACAACGGAAGACATGCGAGCGCTTATCCATAACGAGAGGCGTCTCGAGCTGTGTTTCGAGGGATTCAGGTTCTGGGATCTCCGAAGGTGGAAAGAAAGCCTGGTGCAGCCGGCGGCCGGGGTGACGATAGGCAATGGCAGCTATGTTGTGGCGCCGGTCGAAGGCAGGCAGTATGCGGACTACATGTATTATGGGCCGCTGCCTTACAATGATGTGGTGAAGGAGAGCCTGGTGCAAAATAAAGGATGGTAAAGTTTGTTGACAATTTAAAACAGGTAAAATGAGAAATTTAAAATTGGCGGTGTTTATTCTTTTGCTGGGTCTTTGGTCCTGTTCGAATAAGCAATTGACCTTTCCTGATTATAAATATACGACGGTCTATTTCGCCTATCAGTCACCGGTGCGGACGCTGGACCTGGGGAATGACATTTTCGACAATTCGCTGGACAATCAGCATAAGTGCATGATCATGGCGACTATGGGCGGGGTTTACCAGAATAAAAAGGATATTTCGATCGCTGTCTCGGTGGATACTACGCTGAGCAGTCGTCTGCTGTTCGGTCCCGGCGGAGCACCTGTTATTGCGATGCCGCCGGCCTATTATTCGTTGCCTAAGGACATGACGGTGAGGATACCGTCGGGCAGTGTCGAGGGTGGGATCACAGTGCAGCTGACGGATGCCTTTTTTGCCGATGCGCGGTCGGTCACGAATAGTTATGTGATTCCTCTGCGTATGAACTCGGTGCAGAATGCCGATTCCATTCTTGCCGGTAAGAATACGATCCTGTATGCGATAAAATACATCAATCCCTGGCATGGTAATTATCTGCGGAGGGGAGCTGAGAAGGTCAGCGACGGTGCGGGGGATACGACCATTATCTACCACACGTCCTACGTGGAGACGGACCAGGTTTGCAGCACGGGTACGCTATCCATGTCGACGGATTCGCTGTTGCTGAATGCGAAATCGAGGACGAACGTAGATATCCCCTTTCAGCTGTTGCTAACATTCGACAACAACGGCAAGTGCAGCATCGGGAATGCGTCTTCGGCCGCCTATACGGTGAGCGGCGGGGGAGAGTTCGTCAAAGGGGGAGACTCATGGGGGAACCAGGCGAGGGACGTCCTGCATTTGAAATATACGGTCGATTTTGGGACGTCGAAGCATAGTTTTACGGATACGCTGGTTATGCGGGATCGCGGGATCAAATTTGAAACTTTTGTCCCGACAGGTTTTTAAAACGGAAGGCTTCAGAGAAGGTTTTTTTGGTCGGGATGGTTAATGTTCCGGGCGGTAGCAAAAAGGTAAGCAATAATAAATATTATGGCAAAACACTATTTTGACCGCCTTGAATACCTTGATACGCTCATCAGAAAGAAGGCGACGGGCAGTCCGAGAAAGCTAGCTACTAAAATGAATATTTCGGTCCGGACCGTATATGAATATATCGATATTTTGAGGTCGTTGGGAGCGCCCATTTCCTATAGTAAGAACAGGGAAACCTATTATTACAGTGAAATGGGCAGTTTTTGTTTCAAATTCATTAAACAGATGGACTGAATGGATAAATTAACTTCTGATAGATGCATTTTTTGGGTGACAGGCATTTTGGTCTTTACTTTAATTTCATGTGGTGGTTATTCCGATGATCCCGGCCTTGGGCAAGTTTTAGCCAGATCGGGGAAGAACAGAGCTGAGCTGGTCAAAGTTCTGAAACATTTTTCTAAAAAGAAGGAAGACAGCCTCCAGTTGAGGGCCGCGTATTTCCTGATCGGGAATATGGACGGAATGCAAACACTGGATACGGGTTCGGTGAATAACGACCGGTATTTCAATTACCTGCATTCGCTTAAAGTTCCGGATTACCAGCTGTTTTCAGTTGCTTCAAAGGGGATAGACAGCATTAACAGGGCCCTGAAGATCACGCCCTCTGCCGGTGAAGGGAGCTACGTCGATGAATTAAGCATTGTCAGCGCTGAATTCCTGATACGTAATATCGATTCCGCCTTCCATGTGTGGAGAAATATGCCCTGGGATAAAAGTGTTTCCTTCGATGATTTTTGTGAGTATATTTTGCCGTATCGGTGTACTGGTACCTATTCTGCCAATATCAGGGATTTTTTTCTTGATAAATACCGAACCCTGCCGGACTCGATAAGATCGCTGACCGGCATGCAGGCGGTCGGCCAGTATATCGTCAGGGATGTCAATTCATGGTTCGTCGAGAATGTTGAATTATTACCGAAGTATCCTTTCTTAAAGCCCATGAAATTTTCCGATTTGTTGAAAGGGAGAGTAGGTGAGTGTTCCGAAGCCAATAGCGTAAGGGTGGCGGCTTTACGGGCGATGGGGGTGGCTGCGGCGTTTGACCAGATCCCGAATTGGGGGAATGACCATTTGCCACATTTTTGGTACAAGATCGTTGATCCGAAAAATGACACGGTGAAGTTGAAGATCACAAATGCCAATACCGCCAGATATACCCAGCATATAATTAGCGCCTCGTCGTTCGACGAGCCTTTGGTCGGGGGTACGCCATCCAATGTCCAGGTCAACTTCAACAGAACTATACCAAAAGTATACAGAAGCTGTTTCAGTAAGCAAACAATGAGTCTTGCATGGATAAGCGGGTCTGCGGAGATCCCCCCATTTTTTCAGAATGTCAGGTTGAAAGATGTGACCAATGAATACCTTGAAACGTCGGCAGTGAATTTAGGGCTTTCATCCGGGGGCGGGAAGCGGAAATTTGCCTATTTGTGTGTGTTCGATAACGAAAAATGGTTGCCCGTTGCGTGGGCGGAGGTTAAAAATGGAAAGGTGGAATTTAAGGACATGGGGAAAAATATCGTTTACCTTCCGGCTTATTATGAGAATGACAAAATTGTCCCTGCCGGTGACCCATTTTTATTTGATCTAAATGGTAATATTGAGCCAATAGTTGCGGATAAGAGGAATGAGGAGGTGCGGCTGATTACCAAATTTCCAGTCAGAACATATGTAATTTCCTGGGAAAGCCATATGCTTGGCGGAAGGTTTCAGCTGGCGAATGCGCCCGATCTTTCAGATACGGTCACGGTGCATACTGTCGGGAAACTGCCTTTTTATGAGACTGTCATTCCTGTGCGTAATCATAGGCGTTATAGATATTTAATTTATCAGTTCAGCCGGTCGCCGGCTGCCTGGGGGGATGGCTGGATCTCCGAGCTTGGGTTTTATGGATCAGACAGGAATGGCAAAGAGGTGAAGTTATCGGGAACGCCAATTGGGAATCCAGGTGAATATCCTCATCTTATCGAAAAGCTTTTTGATAGTATATATTTTAACGTTTATAAGCCTGACATGAGCAGAAAGGAGAGGTTTGCGGGCATCGACCTGGGCGAAGGCAATGAAGCTGCTGTCACGAAGATAAAATTTATGCCGCTTACTGATGACAATGCTGTAAATGATCGTGATAAGTATGAATTATTTTATTGGGGGCGCAACGGATGGTCTTCGTTAGGATTGAGTAAGGCGGTAGGTGGGGTCAAGTATGTGACATTTGAAAATGTTCCGGCCAATGCGCTGCTATTGTTAAAAAATACCTCCGGGGGTAAACAGCAGCGGATCTTTGTTTACAAAGAGGGAAAGCAGGTTTTCTGGTGATTTGAACAACTTTATATCCATTACTCTCTAATTAGATTTATCTTTTTCCCTTCTGCTGTTATTATACCAGGAGAACAATTTGAACAAAACGAGTAAAAATACGGTTATTGGCAATAAAAGTATTATCCAATCACGTAAGCTATGTGGGGCTGAAATTAAGAAATACATACGCTATACTTTTTTTAAATTTAAGTTTTTTTCCACAACATGGCTGGCAGAGCAATAAATACGGCAAATAAAGAGAATAGCAAGCCTCCTACAGTTCCGGCGGCTAATGAAAACCAAAATACTTCTTTTTGACCTTCAACAAGAAATGGAATTAATCCACAGCAATTGGCAATAGTTGTAAATAGAACAGTTCTCGAACGATTTAGTACAGATCTAACCAATATGCGATTATGAAGCAAATCCGGTTTGTATTTTTTTAAGTTATTAAAGTCATTTACAATTAATATCGCAGCGTTCGTTACTAACCCTCCCAGCATTATAAAGGCGGCGTAACCTCCCTGGTCAAAGTAAAAATTGCCGAATTTGAAAATGAGAAAAAGGCCAATAAAAGAAATTGGGATCATGCTTATAATGCAAAATGGCTCTTTGAGGTTTTCGAATAAAACGCTGCAAATATAAAAAATAGCGACAATTAGAGTTGCTATCAATAAAATATATCGTGCCTCACTTGCTCCCCGGTCCTGCGAAACCCCTTGTTGTTCGGCAGTATAGCCTATCGGCATTTCGCGGTTCATTTCTTTCAATGCCTTGCTCAAATATTTATTTCCGTATTCCTCCATACCCAAATATTCAAAGCTCAACACGCGAATATATTGCCTATCTTCTTTTTGAATGCTGCTCATCGTATTTTGCATCTCTATCTTTGCAATTGCATTCAGCGGCAAGGCCTTGTTCGAGTCTAATTGAATGTTGTCATGCAATAGATTATAATTTGAATAATAGTCTGCTTCTTTTTCTTTCAACAGGACGGGATAATATTGTTCATTAACGGGGAGCTGTAAAATGGCGCTTGATGGCAGGGATGACAGTGATAATAAATTAAGGACCTGTGACTGGTTGGTATTTCGGAGAGTCATTTTTGGTGCATCCAGGGTCAACAGATACTCTTTACTTGGTTTTTCATCTAAATTTTGTCGCTCATTCGTATTTATATGTTGAATACGTTTGTGATGCAATAATCTTTTTGCCAACAAATCGGTCTGATGGCTTAACTCATCAAAATTGTATCCCTTCATGGTTATTAAGAATCTTGGCATATCAACAGTCGCTACATTACTGAATGCCTGTCCCACACCATAGATGCTCCATCCTACGCCGCTTTGGGTTAATGAATAGGAAGTGAGTTTTGACTTTAACAGATAGGGAAAATCTGAATTTTCAAAACCACTTTTAAAAGTTATTTCGGTTTTTCCGTATTGCCCGCTATTAACGGTCGTAATATATTTATCGATTCCCTTTATCCTGGATAGGTATTTATCAACGCCAGTCAAAATCGAATTCATTTCTTCGATGGTATTGCCATAGGGCAGCTCAGCAGAAACGAATAATTTTGTTTTTTCGGGGTTCCGGTAATTACTTTTTTGGTATATATCCAGGTAAAACAATCGAAATGCTCCCCCAAGCCAGGTGTCAATAGGAGGCTTTATATTTTCCTGGTAATATTTACTGCCCAGGGAAGCATTATACCATCTGTTATACCAATGATCTCCTTCCCATTCCGATGGCAACATGAAAAATGGCAATCCGAAACCGAGTATCATGCCTGTAATAAATGTCTTTCTATGCCTGGCAACAAATGAGATTATATGAAAATATTTACGACTCCAGTCGGCCCGTTTTCTATAACCGGATACCAAAAGGGTATTTCTTTTGGGCACATTTCTGTTGAAAAGGGAATTTAGGGTAACGTATAGTGCAGGTATGAAAAGTAACGCTATAATAAGCGATGAAAATAAAGACAGTATCATTATAATAGAAAAATCAACAAGGTTTTTCTTTTCTTCATCAGGCAAAAAGAAGATCAGACATAATGATACAATTATTGCGAGACACGAACCTAATAAAGCCTTGAATATATTGATCTTCCCATATTGATGGTAATAGTCCGTCATTACGATCGCAATGTCTGTCATGATTCCGAATGAAATAGCCAGGCCGGCAATTGAATATAAATGAAAGTCTACATTAAAGAACCATGCGAGGACAATGGTCAAGGAAATATGAACCAATAAACTGCCTAATATGGTAAGTACAAAAGGCTTACTTCGGTATGCAAGTAAAATAAATAAAAAAAGTATGCAGCATGATATATATATACGGCGAAGATTTTTATTTATTTCCTGGACGAGAAAGGAAGAGTCATCTGCGTTTAACAACACTTCATAGCCAGGAGGCAATTGTTTCGTGGTTTCGTGAATTAATTGCTTGATTGCTTTGGCCAGTATTATTCTATTTTCACCTGGTTTAGCATAAATGCTTGCCGAAATGGAACTTTTTCCATTAATGCGAAAATAGCTTTGCAATTTTTGTTCTTCAAAGAAAACTTTGGCGACATTTTTCAGGCGAACAATTTGATTTGTTCCCGTTGGCAACATTATATTTTCTATAACGGGGATGGTTGTTTTTGGTACGGACAATTGGAGGAAATATTCTTTGTCATTGTTTAGTATACTACCTGGATAAACAGTTGCGAAATAAGATTTAATAGTAGTGCTGATAATATTTGGGTCCAGCTGCCACGCAGCGCATTTGTATCTATCAAATTGAATCGTCAGCTGTAAATTTTGTGCGCCGGTAAACATTATTTCGCTGATGCCTTTAACCCCTGCAAGCCGTTGCTGAAACATAGGTTCTACCACCTTTTTAATCTGCAATTCCTGCTGAGGTGCGTTTATCGAGTATACCAGTAGCGCAGATGCACCTTCTTCCTTGCCGGGAGATGATATGATAACGGGATATGAACAGGTTTGGGGTAACCTGGAATATGCCTGTCGCATAAGGGATGCCAGTTCGAATTTAATAAATTCAATATCGGCAGTTTTGTCAAATCGAAGCCTGACGTATCCTCCATTGTATTTAGAAACAGAATATATCTTTTTCAGTTGATTTACTTGCGAACAAACACCCTCTATGATACCTGTAACCTGTTGTTCTACCAGATCAGGGCTGCTGTCTGGAAGTGAATAGGCAATTGTTATTTCGGATGAACGGTCCCCGGGCAATAAATCTACCTTTAATCGAGGCAATATCATGCAGTCGACAAATGCCAACATTATAAAGATGAAGACTATACGAAAAGGTGAGAAGGTTGATTGCATGAGGACACCAAATTATAAAAATAACGGTTAGAAATATGTTTTTTAAAAAAATGAGTAGTGCTAATTTTTCGCACTTTCAGCATTTAGATTTGTAGGAACACTTTTTTTTAGGAAAGAGCGACTATTATTTATTTTAAACTTTAACTTATGATTCGAAACCTGCCAAAAGGCCTAAGACTTAGGATGGTTACTTTTTCAACGGGCATCATAGCTATATTGCTATGTGTACTTAGCTATTCAAATGTCTTTTCTCAGGACGTGGGAGAAGGTTGTACCGGTTGTGCCGGTGGTGGTGGTAGTTGTTACTCTTTAGTGACATTGGAATGCGGTTTGGGTTTAGGGCAATGGACTTATTGCAATTTTTCCGGAGTCTATGGGCCGCCGACCAGTTGCACGGGTGTGGATTGCTATGGTACTTTCCGTAGCAGGGTGTGCGTTCAGGGATCCTAACTGATCCTTTTAATGGCTTCTCAATAAAGGGGGTTTGGCGCGCCCCTTTTATTTTCTAAACGTGTCAATAGCCAGGACCTTTATCACTATACGAAAACGTCGATAGACAAAATGAGAACTGGAAAATTTATTTGCCTCATAATAGGAATTACATTTTGCTGTGCATGCGGTAATCGAAGCAAAAAAAGCGGTTTTTCTTACACAGAATTGTCAATTGACAATTCCAACATAGAGAAAATAGAGGATGTTTCTGATAAAATTAACACCATTAGCATAATACCTCTTAAAGAAACAACGGGTCACTATATGGGAGGTGTTTTCAAGCTGTATGTTGTGAACAATAAATATGTTGTTTATGACCGATTAAATACCAATCGAATAAATCTTTTTGACAGTACGGGCTCCTTTATTAAAACAATTATAAAAATAGGCGATGGCCCGAACGATCCTATAAGTATGTCAGACTGTTGGGTAAACGAAAAAGATGAACTGGCCGTTTACGATTTTGCCCAAATGAAGGTATTCTGTTTCGATACGACATTTACGCTGAAAAAAGTGGTAAAAGCCCCTGAGTTATACCATTTCGTTGCCCTTAAAACCATTCCAAATACGAATAAGTATGTTGCATATGCTAATTTCAATGACTATAATCCACCTTTCAGGGGTAAGCTGTATCATATTGCCTGGTTAAATAATGAGTTAAATATCGAGAAAACAGATAGGTATTTCGATAAGACATTTCAGGGAATACCGTGGCTTGTATATAATGAGCATTTTTATGCGTATGGGGATACGCTTCGTTTCGTAGAATCGTATGATAATTTTGTATATAGCATTACCAGTGCCGGCATTCAGCCGAGGTATAAAATAAGCTATAAGGAGAATCCATTGCCCGATGATGTTTTACCAATCGTAAAAGACCATTTGTCGAATTATAAAGACATGAATTTAAAGCCAAATGAAAAAGCTTCTTACCTGAAGAACTATGTCCGATTTAACGGGCAATGGCTGGAGAATGATAAATATATTTATCTTATTTCAAGAGATGATAAGGGTGAGTTTGGCACGTTATTTCAGTCTTTGGTGGACAAAACAAATAATTCAGTACTATTCAATACCCGAAGCATTTGTGAAACGCAAAAATATAAGCTTGCCATACCGCCATTCCAATACTGCGATAATAAAAAACACGAATTCATTGCTGTGACCGACGGCGAAAAGTTGAAGCAATTGTTATACAAGGGCAGCCCTTTTGAGCATGAAATAATTGATGATCCCGAAACTTTTTATGTCGTTAGAGTAAATTTTAAGTAAAATGAAAAGGTCTAATTGGATTAATATATCGTTTCTTGTAGTATTCTCCAGTGCTATAGTTGGCATATTTGCGTTCACAGTCAGGAGTAAGAAAATATTGGTAAATAACGTAACCGCACTGAAAGATAGTATTGATAAGATTATTCCCAGAAGTGAGTACATGGCTAATTTAATTAATGTAGAATTTACAGAGAACAAACAGGTATATTCCTTTGATAGCAGTAAGGCATACCGGCTTGTTGATGGCAGCCACGAGTTCTATAAATATGCCAATCATATATTTAAAGAAGGACGAAAAAAGCTGATACTAAGGTATACTGAAATCGGCTGCAATTCATGTGCCGATAGTACAATTCTTTTTTTAAAACGGCATAAGAAGATTGCGACCAATTATGATATTTTAATTTTGGTTGATTTTACGAATTATGATGCTTATCTAAAATGGCGGAAAATATCGGAAATTGATTTCCCGGTACTCTGGGTACAGAAAGGGGAACTGCCTTTCGAAATCGAACAGCACAATAGTTCGTATTTGTTTACTGTCAATTCGTCGTTGGAAGTTGACGATTTCTTTATTCCAAACAGTATGGTCCCGGCCTTTATACATAAATATTTAAATAGCATTGAGTCTAAAATATAGAAGCTTCGAAAAATGAGGTACCTGTGGCTGATATTGTTTTCGGTTTCAATGGTTTTGTTTATTTCATGCGACCCTTTTTCTTTCAACTATGAAACGGAAGTGAACTATCAATACTGGCTTACGTATCTAATGCCTTTTTTTCCTATACTTCTAATAGTTAAGAACTTTAAGATCGATTATGATTTTTACCGGCGGTTCCCGGTGCTGTGTTGGTCCATTGTCATACTGTATGGCTTGTTTATATTCAGTAAACAATATAGTTTCCCGAATGAGCACTATTTTGTTGTTTTCGTAATGTTTTGTTTGTTTGTGACTGGCATGAAGTTATTGACAGTTGCAAATTTGATGACCGTATTTTACATTATTATTCCAATCTATTTTTATGAATTATTCGTTGGACTCCGCCAGATGTTCGGGGATAACTCACACCTAAGAGATCCTTTTGCAATAAAAGGAACACTATTTAATTCCGGTATTTATGCTTGTTATGTTGTAACGGGGTTGCCTTTTTTATATTTTTTCCTATTTAAGAATAAATCTGTTTACGAGTTAAATTCTGCCGGCACGCTATTTAAGTTGTCAAATTCCTTCAGGGAATGGTTTCGGAGCTATTACAGGATCATATTTGCAGGTAAATGTATAATTTTCGTTTGCGTATTCTTTTATTCCATTTATGCAGTGTATTATACACAATCCAGGACTGCTATTATTGCCCTGGTGGTCGTTGTTATGTCTACAATATGGCTTCTGTATAGTTCAAGGATAGTGTATTACGTTAATAGATTATCAGGATGGATATTGATGGTGTCGGCAATTTCAGGAGTATACCTCGTGGGCCTGGCATTTAGCGGTCTTTTCTATTTTAAGAAACTTTCGGCGATCGGGCGATTAAGGGGCTGGACAATTACATGCGATCATTTTACTGAATCTTTTTGGTTTGGAACGGGCCTGGGGCGCTTTACATTTTATTATCCGCAGTGGCAGGCGCAGTATTTTAAGACACATTCTGCCCCTCCGCTGGAATTCTTTCTAAGCGCTGATGAGAGCTATATTATTTTCAACGAATACCTTCAGCTTTTCAAAGAAGGGGGCATTATCGGTGTTTTTATTCTATTGTTTTTGCTGATCTATTTTCTTAGGATCAGATCTTCTGAACATAAGAATTTGCTTATTACCGTCAAGACAACGGTTATTTCCATCTTTGCGTGCGGATTCACCTCATATCCTTTGCATACTACTTTTTTTTTACTGATCATCACATTCTGTTTGCTTGTCGGCTTTGTCAGCAGGGGAAATTGTGAGGGCGGGCAGCCGATATACTTTGTTTACATGCCCTTACAAAAAGCGTTCGTTGTAACTTTTGTCATCCTTTCCGCCGTAGCGTCCTGCATGGGTATACAAAAGGCAATAGCTGTAGAAAAGTGGGCTTCGCTGCGTAATAATTATGCCTATACGCGTGAAGAACTAAATGTTAAATATGCCACTATTTATCAGTCTCTTTATTTTGATGGGAAATTTTTGACTGAATATGGGGAGTATCTCCTGCAGAATGATGCTGATTGCCTCCAGGCCGTTAAAATATTGGAAGAGGCGAAAAAGTACTTTTTTACACTGCGCACCATGAAGGCGATTGGGTATGCTTATTGGCATTTAAAAAATTATTCAAAGGCTATTGAAACTTTTGAGTGGATGAGTTATTATATGCCTAACAGGTTTGGTCTAAAATACGAGCTTTTGAAACTATATAAAGAAGCGGCCGAAATTGACAAGGCCAGAAATGTCGCGAAAGTGATTTTAAAGATGCCTGTTAAAATACCATCATATGAAGTAGACCGGATAAAATCAAAAACCCTGCAACTGCTGGCGTCCCTCTGAAGAAAGAGCGCGTGTTGCCTCTTTCGGGGATAATTTTCATTCAAGTATGGCCTATGAGAGTAAATAAGAATGCTGCTTTATTAAGCGAATATGTTTTATCCACGTTGATATTCTTTCTGGCTGGATTGAATATAGGATGCGGGTCTGCCCAGGAGGCGAAATCTGACGGAGGGGGAGCCGAAAATATATATGCGAATGATGAGGAAACAGTTACAAATGTGGCAACGGGTTTATCCGAGCGGAAGAATTTTGATTACATAATAAATTCAACCGGCAAGATAAAATCACTATACGATCAAATAATTACATCTGAAATTGGTGGTGAAATTATGATCTGCGATGCGCAAAACGGAAAATCAATTTACAAAGGAGATCAAATAATACAATTAAGGACAGATCTCATTGAGCAAAAATTGGAAAGAAGTACACTCACAAAATTCAGTACAGGGAAGGAATACGAAAGCCAACTTTTAGGATATGCGAACTTATTGAATGGAAAATCGACGGAACAGGCTGAGGATATTAAGCAAAAATTGAGAATAAGCAGTGGCCTGGCGATGGCCGAGCAGGACATTAAGGAAGCGAGATATGAATTAACGAGGACGTGCATCAAAGCGCCATTTTCCGGTACTCTTGCAAATGTTAAGGTTCAAACGGGTGAACAGATCACGCCGGGCGAGGAGCTGCTTAGAATTTACGATCCTAAAAATTTGTTTGCTGAAATAAAGATTTTGGAGACGGATATAGCCTATTTGAAAAAGGGCATGACGGCTGAAGTGTCACCTATTGCAAATCCCCTGATGAAATACAAGGCGGTTATTATCGAGGTCAACCCTTATATTGACGAAAATGGGATGGGTTTGGCGAAAATAAAGATTGTTGATCCAAATGTGATGGCATTTGCTTATAAAAGCGACGTTCTTTTTCCGGGTATGAATTGTACCACTGTTATTAGAATACCATTTGGCAAGGCATTGGTTGTTCCTAAACCGGCTGTAGTATTTCGGAACAATAAACCTGTGGTATTTACGGTCGAAAAAGGAAAGGCCAAATGGAATTATGTTGCATTGGGAAGGGATAATGGCGTCGAAGTTGAAATTGAAAACGGCTTACGTGTCGGGCAAAAAGTTATTACTACAAATAATCTTCAACTTGGAAATAACGCACCCGTTAAAGAAATATCCCGCGATTCTTCCGGCGAAGAATAAAGATAAAGTTTAAAATTACCGATGTCAATGGTGCGATATTTTATTCAACGGCCGATTGCCATTTTAATGACTTTTGCTGCCTTATTGGCAACGGGGTTTGCCATGATTGGCAAATTGCCTATTTCATTATTGCCGAACATCGATGTGCCACAGATAATCGTTCGTATAAATTATCCGAACACACCGGCGCCGATATTAGAGGAGAATATTTTACGGCCTATTCGTGAAAACCTGGTCAATGTCAGTCATTTAGAAAATATAGAATGCAATGCTGCTAACCATACGGGGATATTGTATCTCAATTTCGAATATGGCAGCAGGATGGATTTGGCATATATCGCGGTGAATGAAAGGATAGACAGACTTAGTAATTCGTTTCCACGGGATATGGAAAGGCCGCAGGTGATACGGGTTAACACCTCTGACATCCCGATAGTCAGAATTCAGATAATCCCGAAGCCAGGAACAGATTACCTGGAAGTATCTGCACTTGTTGAGAAAGTTTTGAAAAAGAGATTAGAGCAAATAGAAGGCGTATCGTTAGTTGATATTAACGGCACAAAAAAGGGTATTATTACTATTACACCGGATGACGAAATTTTAAGGTCCTTAAATCTTGATAAGTCTGAAATTATTCAGACGATACAGAATGCAAATCGTGATTTGGGCAGTCTAAATGTTAAAGACGGTCAGTACCGTTATTTTGTGAAAGTATCGAACACACTGGCAAATATTGGCAATATTGAAAATCTGCCGATTCGAACTCCAGGAGGTGAAATCGTCCCGTTGCAAAGGATAGCCAAAATATCACTGGAGTCAGAGAAACAATCAGGCCATCATTTATACAATGGTAAGGAAGGGGTAGTTATAACTGTACAAAAGCAGCCAGGAAGCCAGATGAATACCCTTGTATTTAAAGTTAAAGAGATTATAAAACAATTTGAAATCGACTATCATGATATAGAATTTGCGTTAACGCAGGACCAAACCTTTTTGTTGGATGCCGGCATTGGCAATCTTTACCAGGACCTGTATTATGGGGGAATATTGACAGTGGCATTACTTTTTATGTTTTTGGGTAATTGGGTAGCGCCCACCTTAATGGCGATCAATATTCCTCTTTCCCTGATCATCACATTCATTTTCTTTTATCTTTTTAATATCTCTCTTAATATCATTTCTTTATCGGGTCTCGCCCTTGGTGTCGGTATGATGATCGATAATTCGATCATTGTAATCGATAATATCACACGGAAGCGAAGACAGGGTATGAGCATGGTAGATAGCAGCGTTCATGGAACCAATGAAGTAATTACTCCTGTCATTAGCCAGGTGTTGACGACTGTTGCTGTTTATGCGCCATTGGTTATATTAAGCGATATGGCGGGGGCATTGGTGTATGATCAAAGCATAGCTCTAACCATTTCATTGGCCGTGTCTTTATTAGTAGCTTTTATTTTAACTCCTTTGTTATATACGTTATTATTGAAGCAGTCTCCAGAAAAGTTAAATGAAGATACATTATTTTATAAATGGGTATCCAAAGGATACCACGTAATGATCCATCATCTTCTGAAATATAGACTTACTTACCTCTGTATTACTTTATTCATTATGCCTCTTGGCTTTTGGCTTGCGTCAAAAATTCCAATCAGGAGTTTGCCGAAAATAGAAAAGTTGGAAAGTTTGGTTCTGATCGATTGGAATGATCCTATTGACGCCGAAGAGAACCTGAGGCGAATAAAAGGGCTGCAAGCTATAATTCAGCCGGGATGTAAGACAACCGAAACGGAAGTAGGCATAAAGCAATTTCTTCTTCAGCAGGACAATGGCGATATTCAAAAGTCAGAGCTGTATTTTTTATGCGAAAGTGAATCTGCCAAGTTTTCAACGGATGAGAAAACAAGGCTGTGGCTGTCAAAAGAATACCCTCATGCAAGTCTGAAGATAATTGACGCGCCTAACGCCTTTACGCAATTATTTGTTAGCAATTCACCCTATTTTGAAGCCAGGTTCAAGGCCAAAGACAATGCTTCCTCTGTCAATAATTATAAAAAGCTGTCGGAACTATTGAAAGTGCGGACAAACAGGCAGTATCAGTATGGGCCAGGACTGATCACGGAACCTAATGTGTCGTTAACGCTGAATTATGAAAAAATGGCTGTTTATGGCGTAGACAAGTCGTCGATTGAAAATTTATTGCAACAACTGTTTGGCACATTTTCGATAACCGAGATCAAGCGATTCGGTGAAGTAAAAAACGTCCGATTGAATACCGACAAGGAATCAATTGAGCAAAAACTTAATACTGCGGTAACTGGATTAAAGCATACATCTTATCCGCTAAAGGAATTCATTTCGGTTTTCTATGATCAGCAACCGAAATTCATAACGTCCGATAAAACGGGTGAATATTGGTCAATTTCGTATGAAAAGAATATTCCCGATGTCACGACGTTGCAAGATAAGCTTAGCAAACTGGCTGGTGAAAATGGGTTTATTGTTGATTTTGCAGGTCAGTATTTTGAAAACAGAAGGCAAATAAATAAGCTATGGTATCTATTTTTAATTGTTCTCGTTTTGCTCTATTTCATATTGGCCGTTCAATATGAAGATCTGATACTCCCCTTAATAGTAATGCTGACTATACCGTTAGGTATTACAGGCGGAATGTTTTTGTTATGGCTTACCCATGGGACACTAGACGTGATGGCGGCGATAGGATTTATCGTTATTCTGGGATTAATTGTAGATGACCCTATTTTAAAAGTGGAAACGTTGAATCGTATTGAAAAGCAATACCGGCACAAAGGACTATACAACGATCCTGAATTATTGGAGAAGATGATACACGAAGCCGGTAGTATATGCTTAAAGCCCCTATTGATGGTATCACTGACTACCAGTATAGCAATGGTTCCGGTATTATTTGTAGGCGGTATTGGCAATGACCTTCAAAAGTCTTTGGCAGTTGTTATTATTGGAGGTTTGACCATTGGTACTTTCTTTACCACCTGGTTTATCCCGTTGGCTTATTATTATGTGAAAAAATGGAGCAAAAAAGTGCCTGTAAACCTGATTGATCTCAACTAAAATGCAAATGTTGGATGGGAAAACATTTTTTAAGTGCGATCTTGGCAACATTTGTGTCAATGAACACTAATGCGCAAAAAACTGAATATTTCTTTTTGGATAATATTATCAGGATTGCTCAGTCGCAATCGCCCAGTTACAAATTAGCCCAAACGCAGAAAGAGGTAAAAATGTATGAATTTTTATCTTTTAGAAGCAATACAAAACCTCAGATTTCTATTTACGGTAATGCACCGGTATATAGCAAGCAATTTGCTTCTGTTATACAACCAGATGGCAGTATTCAATATTTGCCTGTACAACAAAATACAAATAGTGTAGGCTTTAGTCTAAGCCAGGTATTGCCCTTCAGTGGCGGTCAGATATCATTGAACACGGAGCTTAACGACTTCTATAATTTCCAAAACAAATACAGGCAATACAATGGAACACCAGTATTCCTGCAATTGAGTCAGCCTCTTTTTGGGTATAATGAAATAAAGTGGCAAAAACAGATAGAACCATTGAAGTTCGAAGAATCCAAGCGCGAATATATTCAGGAGATGGAAAGTATTGCGCAACAGGTGGTCAAATTATATTTTGACGTATTGGACGCACAAAATGATATTGCCATAAATCAAATAAATCTTGCGAATACGAACTCGAATTATGAAATAGAGAAACAAAGGGTGCGACTTGGAACCACAACGGAAGACAAGTTGTTGCAATTACAACTTCAGGCTCTTAGAAACAAGCAGGAGCTGGAGAAAGCAAAATATAATTATAAAGTTGCAGAATTAAATTTACGAACATATATAGGCGGCAAGGAAAACAAAGATTTGGAATTGACCTTACCGGAATATATACCGCATTTAAATGTATCTCTTGAGAAGGCAATTGAATGTGCGAAATTGTATCGGCCGGAATATGTGGCTTTTGAGAGGAAAAAGAGGGAAGCGCAAAGAGATGTCGCTCAGGCAAAGGCAGACAAACAAAATGTGAATATCACAGCAAGCTATGGATTGAACAAAGCATCTGATCATTTGACGGGTGTTTATAGCGACCCCAAAAGTCAGCAAACTTTTTCTATTGGATTTAATGTACCCATAATAGATTGGGGACGAAGGAATGCGCGTTACAACACAAACAAGGCCCTCGAGAAATTGGTGGATTTCAACAATGAATTGGGTGAGGCAAGTATCATACAGGAGATAACAACCTTAGTAAACAATATAGAATTATTAAAGATAAATATCGAGTTGGCGAAGGTAACCGACTCGGTTGCGCAGCGTAGATATTCATTAGCTAATAATTCATATCAGATTGGCAAATTAAGTGTAACTGACCTGAATATAGCGCAGGGAGAGAAGGATGAAGCAAGAAAATCTTATATACTGTCGTTAAGAAATTATTGGGATTCCCATTATTTGTTAAGAAAATTAACGTTATATGACTTTGAAGAGCAAATGCCATTGTATGGGAAGTGAGAGGCAACTATGAAATTGGCCCTATCGGTTCCCTTGTTGGGAGGAGCTTTGTTTAGTCCTGTAAGCGGTCGGGGAGAGGTGGAATTGTTTGTAGAAGGCTTTACCGAAATTGCTGCGGGAGTGAAAACCGACCATTGCGGCTACTTCGGCGATAGTGCGGTCGGTGCGGGTGATCATTTCGGCGGCTTTTTTGATGCGGGCGGTATTGATGAGCCCGAGGGGGGAGGCGGTGGACATGGCTTTTAGCTTCCGGTAAAAGGTGGGGCGGCTCATGTTCATGAGCCGGGCGAGGAGGTCGATGTTAAGATCGGCATTATAGAGGTTTTCCGAGATCAGGTGATCGAGCCGGTGTGAAAAGGAAGCATCTGCGGTCGGGTCGGCGGCAGGGGTTGGGTCGGGGAGGGGGTGGGTCAGATATTCTTTGATCAGCGCGCGGTTGCGGTCGAGATTTCTGAGCTGGGCCAGTAAGTGCGTTCTGGAATAGGGTTTCTCCAGGAGGGCATCTGCACCTGCGTCCAGGCATTGGACCCGGAGCCGGACGTTGGACCCTGAAAAAAGGAGGATGACCGGAATATGCCCGAATTGTCTGGAGGCTTTTAATTGGGAGCAGAGAAGGGTCGCTTCTCCGGGGAAAGATTCGATGTCGATGATGATCGTCCCGGTCTGCTGCATTTCGAGAACCTTATAAATATGTGGGATGCTGGGGACCAGGTAGGCGGAAAAAGCGCCCTTGAGGTAGCTGGCCAGCCGCTGTTGCTCGCCTGGGTTGCGGACAGCAGCCGTTATATTGGAGGCTTGCTGCGGTGGGCGGCCGGCAGACGGGGTGGGCTGGAGGCGGAGTGGCTGGATGGCAATCATTGGCGAAGCAGGTTGAGCCGGCGTCTACCGGTCGATACAAATCTATAGGGCTCAACAAATTAAAACGGTCTATTTTCATAATATTTATAGCACAAATGTTCAGATTTGGCCTTTTTTCGAGTAATTTGGGCCACTACTTCGTGAAATGTGGCCTAAGATCGTAATAGTATGCCTGCTTGTTTCGGGGATGGGTGGGGCTGCTGCGGGACAGTCGACACCGGTGAAATTTACGTCCATTAGTGCAAGGGACGGTCTCTCGGCCAATGCGGTCAATGCGATCCTTAAAGACCACTATGGCTGGATGTGGTTTGCCACGAATGATGGCCTAAACAGGTTCGATGGAACCAATTTTACCGTTTACCGTCACAAGGCCGGAGACTCCGGCAGTCTGCGCGCCAACGAGATATTATCTCTTTACGAAGACAGGTCGGGGAATCTGTGGGTCGGTACCAGTGGCGGCGCTCTGAGCCTTTACGACCGCAAACGGGATGCGTTCATCAATTTCCCTGCTGCGGGTCAATCCAGCACTCTGTTGCCCAGTGCTCTGGTGAGAAGCATTGCGGGTGACCAGCATGGAAAAATATGGATCGCGCAGTACAATGCTCCAAATGTGCTCGATCCCGCGAACGGCAAGATCGAAAAATTCGACCTTGCTCCTTCATCCGGCGACGGTTCGGATAATATAACGCTATACTGTGTCTTTGGTGACAGCAAGGGAAGAATGTGGGTAGGAACCGACCACGGGCTATTTCTGTATCAGGGAGATCAGCGCGGCTTCCGGCAGTACAGGTATCGGTCGTCCGATGCCAGCAGTCTGGCCGAAGATGATGTACGCGCCATGACGGAGGACAGGGACGGGAATGTTTGGGTGGGGACCGACTCGGGGCTTTGCCGTCTGAGGGAGGATGGAGGCGGGTTTGTCCGTTATGACGGGGCGGGTGGTGACGCCGTACTTGGCAGGGGAGTCATCAATTCCCTGGCCGCGGATAAGGACGGGCTGCTTTGGGTCGGCACCATGCAGGGACTTCATATCCTCGACCCACGGACGGGCCATTCGACCGTGTGTCAGCCGGAAGAGGGTAATCTTCATAGTATTGCAAGCAGGGCCATCCGGTGCATTTTCATTGATAACCAAGGGATTTATTGGTTCGGGACTTTCCGGAGCGGGGTCAGTAAGTACGATAAGAACTTAAATCTTTTCAACGCCAAACTGGGTGATGCCTTTCGCGAATACGGGACCGAGACCACGGTTGTTACTTCTTTTGAGGAACGTCGGGATGGGAATCTGTGGTTGGGTACGGATGGAGGAGGTTTATATAGCTTTGACCGGAAAGCCGACCGGCTCGAGCGGCTGCCCGTAGTCATCAATGGAAAACCGACCACCCGGCTCGCCGTGCTGGCGTTGAAAAAGACGGCAGATAATAAATTATATATCGGCACCTGGGAGAGCGGTCTGATCGTAGAAGACCTGGCGACGGGGAAGACCCGTCAACTTTTGAAGGGTGACGGTTCGGGCGGTCTGAGTGCCAACGACATTTTTTGTTTCTCGGAGGATGGGGAGGGCAGGCTCTGGGCTGGAACGAACGGGTCGGGTATCAATATATTAAAGGGGGGGAAGGTCGTGGCCCGTCTGGTCCCGCATCCTGTGGCTGCGGGTGATGTCCGGCTGCCTATCAACAGTTTTATCCGGGCGATCGCAGAAGATGCTGAAGGGAGGATGTGGATAGGTACGCACGGCGGGGGGATTGCGGTTTATGAAAAAGAGGGGAACCGTTTTAAGGTATACGATCAGGACGATGGCGCGCTGCCGAGCAACAAGATCCAGTCAATGCTTTTGGACAGCAAGGGGCGTATGTGGATCGGCACTTATGGAGGGGGGCTTGTCCGGTATGACAAGGCAAAGGACAGATTTATCGTCTATGACGAGAAGGACGGTCTTCAGAACACGAATGTGTATCAGGTCGTTGAGGATAAGGCGGGACTTATCTGGGTGACGACGAATACCGGTGTCAGCAGTCTCGATCCCGCGACGGGTGTTTTTCGCAATTTTACTCCTTCCAACGGACTACAGAATAACAATTTTGTCCATCAGTCGGGTATGCGGACCTCGGAAGGAGAGCTTTTTTTCGGCGGCCAGCAGGGCTTCAATTATTTTTACCCGGCAGGTCTTACGACCAACCGGAATGTGCCACCGGTGGTGCTGACTGATCTGAAAGTGGCTAACCGGTCGGTGGTTCCGGCAAATAGTGCGCCCATTGCCGAGCAAATTTCAATAGCGCGCGATATCCATCTAAACTTCAGGCAGAATTTCGCGTTAAGTTATGGAGCGCTGGACTATACGCTTCCGAAGGAGAACCGCTATGCCTATAAACTGGAAGGTTTCGACAGGGACTGGAACTATGTCGGGTCACAGAATACTGCATATTATACCAATCTGGACCCCGGTGAATATGTCTTCCGGGTGAAGGCCAGCAATAACGATGGCGTGTGGAGTACGACCGATAGTTCGATCCGGATATATGTGCGGCCGCCGTGGTGGCGTACGGTATACGCCTATGTATTTTATGTTCTTCTTGCGGGCTGCCTACTGTTGTACAGCAGGCAGCGGGGTCTGGCCAGGGTGAAAAAGAGATTTGTGCTCGAGCAGGAGAAACAGGAGGCAAGAAGGGTACAGGAGCTGGATAAGTTGAAGCTGAAATTCCTTACGAATCTTAGCCATGAGTTCAGGACGCCGATATCCCTGATCATGGGGCCTGCCGATCAGCTATTAAGTTCACAAAAGGATGGGAAGGACATCGACAGGCTGCAGCTGATCAGGAGGAACAGCAGGAGGCTGCTGAATTTAGTGAACCAATTACTGGATTTCCGGAAGATGGAGGAGCAGGAGTTGAAGCTACAGCTTTCGGAGGGAGAGTTTGTCGGGTTTTTCAGGGAGATCTGTCAGTCGTTTGCCGACCTCTCGGAAAGGAAGAGCATTCGCCTGACGGTGGAAACAACTATCGACCGGCTTTTTGTGAAGTTCGATAAAGACAAGGTCGAGCGGATCCTTTTTAATTTACTGTCGAATGCGTTCAAGTTCACGCCTGAGGGTGGGACGATAAGCGTGATTCTCGGCAGGGTGGAGGAGTGGATAGCCATAAAGGTCGTGGATACGGGTATTGGCATTCCCGCCGACAAGAAAGAGTTGGTCTTCCAGCGATTTTTTCAAAATGCAACGCCGGGGTCGATCGTCAATGCGGGTACGGGCATTGGACTTTCTATAACGAGAGAGTTTGTGATGCTTCATGGTGGAACGATCTCGGTGGAAAGCGAAGTTGGAAAGGGGAGTATCTTTACTGTCAGGCTGCCGCTGGCGCCTGCCAGTGGTGAGATGCGGCCGGAGGTAGGCGATGAGATGAGGACGGCGGTAGTGGAGGGTGAGGTGCGGCCGGTGGGGGGGGAGGGATCGCAGGCAGTGGCGTCCCGTGCGGTGAGTGAGGGATCGCAGGCAGTGGCGTCCCGTGCGGTGAGTGAGGGATAGCAGGCAGTGGCGTCCCATGCGGTGAGTGAGGGGGGCGGACCGGAAGCGCCCGGGAAAAAAGATGGAGCGCCAGTGGGGAAGGCGACGGTATTGCTGGTGGAGGACAATGAGGATTTTAGGTTTTATTTGAAGGACAACCTGAAAGCTTTCTATACAGTGGTCGAGGCGGCGAATGGAAATGAAGGGTGGAAGAAAGCGCTGGCCAGTCATCCCAGTCTGATAGTGAGTGATGTGAGCATGCCGTATATGGATGGGATTACGCTGACCCGGCAGCTCAAGGCTGACAAGCGGACGGCGCATATTCCGGTGATCCTGCTGACGGCGCTGACGGAGCAGGGGCAGCAGTTGGCGGGGCTGGCGACCGGTGCCAATGACTATATCACCAAACCATTCGATTTCGAGCTGCTGCTGGCGAAGATCCGGAATTTGCTGGACCTGAGCCGGACGCTGAAGACGACGTATACGAAGCAGATCAGTGTTAGCCCGGCCTCCAGTGGGGAACCGAGGGCCGAGTCTGCGGATGAGAAGCTGATGCGGGAGGCGGTAGCCTGTATCGAGGCCAATCTGGACAATCCGGACCTGTCTGTCGAGTTCCTGAGCAGGCAGTTGGTGATGAGCAGAACGACGTTGTATAACAAGATGCTGGAACTGACGGGCGAAACTCCTGTAGAGTATATTCGCAGCATCAAACTGGAAAAGGCGAGCGCGTTGTTGCAGCGAAAAGAGCTGACTATTTCCGAGATCGCTTATAAAGTGGGTTTTTCGAGCCCTAATTATTTTGCCCGGGCATTTAAAGCAAAATACAAGATGCTGCCCTCGGAATATGCGCAGCAATACCGTAAACAGGGGCAAAATGATAATAACCAGTATCTTTAATAATTAACCTGTCGAGGGACCGACGTATGGGAAATTCAAAAGAGGTCACTATTTACGATATAGCAGAGAGCCTTGAGCTTCACCCCTCGACGGTGAGCAAGGCCCTGAGCGGGGATCCCACGATCAGCAAGAAAACGAAAAAGAAGATACTGGAGACGGCTGCGGAAATGGGGTACCGTTCGAATCTTTTTGCCAGGAATTTGCGCCAGCGGAACTCACTCACCATCGGGGTGATCGCATATGAGTTGAACAGCAGTTTCACGACCCCGATGCTCTCCGGTATCGAGACTGTAGCGAATGAAGCGGGGTACGGGATTGTCCTGACAGATTCCTCGCAAAGTTCAAAGAAGGAGGCGGCCAACGCTGAAAATCTTTTTCAGCGGCGTGTGGATGGGATGATTGCGGTGCTGGCGCCGGCAACGGATTCGTTCGACCATTTCCGTCCGTTTATCGAGAGGAATATTCCGATGATCTTTCTGGAGAGGGAGGCTCCTTTTCCCGAGAGCATGTCGGTCATGATCGACAACTTTCAGTGCGGGCTGATGGCGACCCGGCACCTGATCGAACAGGGCTGCCGCCGGATCGTCCATTTGACACCGGACCATCAGCATAGTATTCACGGCCAGCGGTATAGGGGGTATCGGGAGGCGCTGGTAGAAAAGGGGATTGCACCTGATGAAGGCTTGTTGGTAGTTGCGGGGGGCGGTGAGGAAGCGAGCGAAAAAGCATCCAAAAAGATATTGTCGATGAGCCCTCTGCCGGATGGGGTGTTTGCCACCAGTGATATGGCTGCTGCCGTCTGTATCCGAACGTTGCAGGAGCAGGGAGTACGGGTCCCCCAGGATATTGCTGTTGTTGGGTTTAATAACGAAGTCATCGGAAAATTGATAACACCCAGTCTTACCACGGTAAATTATCCCGCAAAGGAAATGGGAGCTGCGGCTGCGGGCATGCTTGTCAACCATCTGAAAGGGATGGGCGGGATCGGTAATATCAGCACGATGACTATCCGGGCGGACCTTATTGTCCGGCAGTCGTCGCTGAAAAAAGGGTGAGTTGCCGCCCTTTATTGGGGTGTCTCAATCGTCTCAAAATTGACCATTATTGTCTCAATTTGTCTGGCCTCAGTTGTGCATTGCGGCTAATCCGGTAATTTGTCTGTAACAAAAATGGAATATATGCTTGTTTGCAGACGAATGAAGACGATCGGTGTGATTGTGCACCGTCTGGACAGCCATTTCACTACTTCGGCGTTGCAGGGCATTGAAAGCGTCACCGGGGCACACGGATACGAAACCATTATTACTCATTCACAGGAGGACAGCGATATCGAAGTTGCGAACGCCGGGCTGTTATTGAACCGGGGGGTTGACGGTGTCATTGCCTCTCTTTCAAGCCAGACAGAAAGCATGAGACATTTCGACGCGTTCGCGGCGCATGGCGTGCCGGTCGTGTTCTTTGACCGCGTTGCCAAAACGAACAGGGGCGACGTGGTGGTCATCGATAATTCACACTCCGGATATCTCGCGACAGAGCATCTGATCAGGCAGGGCTGCAGGCGCATTGCCATTGTGACCTCCAGCCTGGAAAGGAGTGTCTATGCTCAACGTTTTACCGGATTCAGGTCGGCCTTGCGCCAGTATAATATTTCGTTCTCTCACGATCTGATGATCATTAGTGATATCGACAGTGAAAGCGGCGTAGAGGCCGCGATGCGGATACTTGGCATGAATCCCCTTCCGGATGGCCTTTTTATTACGAGCGACCTTGTCGCGGCCGTTTGCATACGTACGCTGCAGGAAGCCGGTGTTCGGGTGCCCGAGGACATTGCCGTTGTCGGATTCAATAACGATCCTGTCGGCAGGCTGATCACTCCGAAACTGACTACCATCGACTACAACGGATTCGAGATCGGGAAGGTAGCTGCTATGAGTCTGGTCAATCACCTTACCGGCAAGGAGCCCGGTCATGGCGGCCGGACCGCCGTGCTGCCTGCCGGACTGATCGTTCGCGATTCTTCGTTGCGCAGCGGGCGTGAGGCGACTACTCCGTCCTGAATGGCGCGGTCGGAAGACCTTCCTTATTGTACAGATTGGGGTTGACCGGGTCGTCGGCCCATGCATAGCGGATGTAGGCGGGTTGTTCTATTTCATTACTCCAGACGACGATATTATTTCCCTCGATGACGGCCGTAGCGCGTACAAATTTCCTGTCCTTGCCGGCGATCTCAAAGCCGTCGGGGTTTTCTCCGTCGTTGGTGACGAGTCCCGAGCCTGTATGGTCGAAGATGATGCGTAAGCTGTCACCGTCGGGGGAAGCTCTTTGAAATATGGGGCCTGTGGAAACGATATTTTCTCCATAGGCGAGTTTTAGCGCAGCGAGTGCGAGGCGCAGGCCTACTTCTTTTTTCCGGTCGGGGTGAATGTCGTTCCATTCCCCCAGGTCGATGGCGACGGCCATTGCGGTGTTGGGGACGGCGAGGGATCGGGCCTGGGCTTCGCGGAGTTCTGCCCACCGGCTTTCTGTTGGCGTGTAGTGGTAGTCGCCGAAGCCGGGCAGCTGGACGAACAGGAAAGGTAGTGAGCCTTCGTTCCATTTTTGGCGCCAGTCGGCGATCATTGCCGGCTGAAGACGGGCGTATTCGGCGGCCTGTCCGGTATTGCTTTCGCCCTGGTACCAGAGGAAGCCTTTGACGGTGAAGGGAATGATGGGGGCGAGCATGCCGTTGAACAGTGCTGCGGGTTGGTTTTGGGGGGAGACGGCGGAGTTGCCGGTGGAAGAGTTACCGGTGGTGGAGTTACCGGCGGTGGAGTTACCGGCGGTGGAATTCCCGGTAGTGGAATTACCGGCGGTTCTTCGGGGTGGGAATACCTGTCCGACCTTGTATTGCCAATAGCCTTTGAGGTCGATGGTGTCGTTGCCGGCGAAGAGGTAATAGGGTTTGTCGGGGACGAAACCGCCTTTGCCTGAATTGTTGGTCACGCGTATCACGAAGAGGTTTTTGCCGGCGTGCAGGAGTCCTGGCGGCACCGAATACCTCCGTTGCGGGTACATATAGGTGGTGTTACCTGCCAGTCTGCCGTTGATGTAAAGCTGGTCGGCGTCTACGATGCGGCCGAGGAAGACTCTGGCGGGGGATTGAAGCATTCTGGCGGGTATGTCGATCTCGCGCCGGTACCAGACCACTCCGTCGAGTCCGTTGACGCCCTGGTCTTCCCAGTAGCCGGGGATACCGATCATTCGCCAGCCGACGGGGTTATAGGTTGTATCGTACCAGGGATGGGAGCCGGAGAGACCGGCGTCGGGTGCTGGTGGCCGGGTAGTGCGTGCTGAAGGGGTGGGGTGGAGTGAGGGAGTGGGGGGGCTCATGGATGCGCCTTCGTGGTTGCGTGCGATCATGCTGTCGATATTGGGGAAGGCCTTTAGCGCCTGTTCGCTGATCCATGCTTCGATGGGGGTGCCGCCCACGCTGGCGTTGATGATGCCGATCGGGATATGTTTTTGCCGGTAGATCTCGCTGGCGAAGAAATAGGCAACTGCGGAAAATTCGCCGATGTTCTGCCGGTCCGCGGGTTTCCAGAATCCTGAGCTGAGGTCGGATCTGGGACTTTTCAGACTGGGTTCGTTGGGCACCCAGAATTGCCGGATCCGCGGGTTGTCGGCCTGGGAGACATCGGCGGCGTAGCGGATGCTGTGCAGTGCCATCTGGTGGACCATATTGGACTGGCCGCTGCAGAGCCAGACGTCGCCGACAAGAATTTCGTGGAGCACGATCTTGTCCTTTGCCTGGATCTCCATAGTGAACGGGCCGCCGGCGGAGGTTGGCTGGAGCTGTATCGTCCATTTTCCGTCTGCGGATGCGGTTGTCCGGTACCGGTGGTTGTTGAATTTTAAGCGGACGGTCTGGCCTTGCGGAGCCCATCCCCAGATGGGGATACGGGTGTCCCGCTGGAGGATCATGCTGTCGCGGATGAGGCGTGGTAAGCGGAGGCCGTCTGCGGCGGTCAGGGTGGAAGGATTGTCCGCAAGGAGGAGGCCGTCTGCGGCGGTAAGACGGCAGGTGAGGATAAGGAGGCAGGCCAGGAAAATGTAATTTTTTTTATTCAAGAGTTCGGCAATTTTTTTCCCGGCCAGGTCGGCTGGCGGTGAACGATTTTTCCCAAAGCTAAAATTAATTTATTTCAATCGGTTGAAATTTTAAGGAAATGTTTTACATTTGAAATGTTGGTTTGACAGTTAATGCCGATCGGCTGCTGTCGGCCATTGGATACTGCTTGTGATATGAGAAGAAATATGAATATAAACTATTGTAAATCAATACAAAATAGTTTTTATTGCTTTGGTTTTCCTTCTCCGCCATTTCAGGCAAGTCCATTCAGCCATCACTGTTTCACGGATTCGTATCGGGGTTAAGCGCGTTGATTTTTGCTAAAAAACCCTGATTTGTTTGCAATCGATGAAAAAAACCGATTCTAAAACACACTTTATGCAATCTTACCAGGATCGACTGCTGTCATTAAAAAGAGTTACCGCCATTTGGTTAATGGTCGTGCTTTCCTTCTTATCAATCCCCGTCTTCGCGCAAAATGCCTTACATGTCAGGGGCCGTGTCCTCAACGAGGACGGCAAGCCTGTTCCCAAGGCCTCTGTTACGGTCAAGGGTCAGAAAATGGGTGTTGCCTGTGACGAGGAAGGCAATTTTGTTATTTCCGCCCCTTCCAACGGGGTGCTTGTTGTTTCTTCTGTGGGCTATACCGCCGCGGAAATTCCGGTGAAAAACCGCACAGAGCTGACGCTGACGCTGAAGGCGGCGTCCAACGTGGTGAATGATGTCGTCGTTATCGGTTATGGCACCCAGCGGAAGAAGGATGTGACCGCGGCCGTTGCGACGATCAGTGGCGAGAAGGTGAACGAGGTGCCGGCTGTGGACATCTCGCGGGCGCTGCAGGGGCGGATCGCTGGGGTGCAGATGACGCAGACCTCGTCGAAGCCGGGATCGGGGATGCAGATCCGTATCCGTGGTACCCGGTCGCTGAATGCCACGAACGATCCGCTGATCGTGCTTGACGGTATTCCTTTTATCGGGACGCTGAACGATATCAGTCCCAGCGAGATCAAGAGCGTGGATATTTTAAAAGATGCTTCCGCGACGGCCATTTATGGATCGCGCGGCGCCAACGGTGTTATTTTAGTGACGACGAATAAGGGTGTGGCCGGGCAGAAGGCCCGTGTATCTTATAACGGGTATGCCGGGCTGAAAAAGATATGGGGTGAATATCCGATGATGAACGGACCGGAGTATGTCGCGCTGCGTAAGGCGAATAATGCGACTCCGGGAGCTTCGATACGTCTGAATACGCTGGACGAGAATGACAGTGTCAATACCGACTGGCAGAAGCTGTTGTTTCAGAATGGCTATGTGACCAACCAGGACCTTGGCATTACGGGTGGGTCCGAGCGGGGTAACTACAGTGTCGGGTTCAACTATTTTAAAGACCAGGCGGTAATACCATTGCAGTACTACGAAAGGTATAGTGTACGTACTTCTCTGGAGCAGCGGATCGGCAAGCTCTTCCGTGTCGGGTTGACCACCAATAACTATTATGTCAATAACCATGACCAGAACCTGGGGCCTTATGCGACGCTGAATCTGACGCCGATCATCAACCCGCGCAACCCGGACGGCAGCTGGAAGTCTATAGTCAATTTGAACACTACGGGACCCAATTGGGCGTACACGGCGCATGCACTGAAGGGGTTGGGGGATAAATACATCGACCTTGACAGGGCCTACACGACGAATAACTCGGTCTATGGAGAGATCAGGATCCCTGGGGTAGAGGGGCTGAGGTACCGGATCAATCTCGGGCTGTATTTTCACCAGGACGACTATGGTACGTATACGGGAACCGGGGTATTCAGCGGGACGCCGACCGCTGCGTCGAGCGCGTCGGATTCCAATATGAAGCAGGTCGATTATACGGTGGAGCATATGCTGAGCTATGACCGGACTTTCGGCAAACACAGTATCAGCGCGGTGGGCTTGTATTCCGTGGAGCAAAATACGAAATGGTCTTCGGGTGCTTCGGCGACCCATTTGCCGTCAGATGCCTTCCAGTTCTACAATCTTTCTTATGTATTGGCGGATCAGAGCGGGATTGCCACGGTTGGGAACGGCACCTATGCCCAGTATGGACTGTTGTCCTATATGGGTCGTATAATTTACTCGTATGACAGCCGGTATATCCTGTCGGCGGCCTTTCGGTCGGATGCATCGTCCGTCCTGGCGCCTGGGCACCAGTATCATTCTTATCCCGCGATCTCTGTTGGCTGGAATATGAAGAACGAGAAGTTTTTGAGCAATGTCTCCTTTGTCGACGCGCTGAAGCTGCGGGTCGGTTATGGGGAGACTTCGAACCAGGCGATCAATCCCTATCAGACTCTGGGTGCGTTAAAGACGAGTCCTTATAATTTCGGTCAGTCGGGATATGCGATGGGGTATTATGTTACCCAGCTGCCTAATCCGGCGCTCGGATGGGAGTTTTCCAAAACGTGGAACTATGGAGCCGATTTCACGCTGCTGAAAAATCGCCTCAGCGGTACTATCGACTATTATACGGTCAATACGAGCAATGTGCTGCTGAGTGTGGGGCTTCCGACGACCTCGGGGGTTAGCAGCTATACTGCGAATATCGGCGCTACGCAGAACAAAGGTATAGAGCTTTCGCTGAATGGCACCATCCTGGACAATTACAATGGATGGACCTGGGATGTTGGCGTCAACGTCTCGCGCAACAGGAACAAGCTGGTGAGCCTTTATTCGGGGCAGCCGTATGATAAAGGAAATATGTGGTTCCCCGGGCACCCGATAGACGTCATTTATGACTATAAGAAAACCGGCCTGATCAGCTATGCGGACAGCTCGAGCGGCTATTTGCAGGCGGCCTACCCGGGAGGGAATGTCGGTATGATCAAGGTGGCGTACAACAAGAATGATACGTCCCTGCGGTTTACCAATGGCGTTCCGAACAGGAAGAACCAGGCCGGGACGGCTTTGAACAACGACGATCGCCAGATATATGATGTACAGCCCGACTTTGAAGGGGGCTTTAATACCCGGGTGGCCTATAAAGGATTCGAGCTGGGCATTACGGGTATCTTCAAGAGCGGCGGATTGCTCGTTAGTTCCTTATACTCTGCGGCGGGGTATCTGAATAACCTGAATTCGAGGTCGGGGAACAACGTAAAGGTAGACTACTGGACGCCGACGAACAGTCATGCGAATGATTTCAATACGTTTGCTCCCAGGCCGGGTGGCGTAGGCGGTGATAACCCCGCGTATGGCAGCACGCTCGGCTATTTCAGCGCCTCCTACCTGAAGATACGTACGGTGACGCTGGGGTATAATTTCGACCAGAAATGGATGAAGACGGTCGGCATAGAGCGGATGCGTATCTATTGTACGCTGGAGAATCCGTTCGTCTTCTTCTCTCCCTATGAGAAGATGTCGCATATGGATCCGGAGACCAACTCCTATGGTGATCAGAATTCGGCGGTGACGACGGCGGTCCCTCACCGTATCCTTACGATCGGTACCAATACGCCTTCGACCCGTAACTATCTGTTAGGATTAAATGTAACGTTCTAAAAACGATCAATATGAAACGCAGACTATCCAATATATTCGGAGGAGCGGCCCTGTCGGCCATGGTCCTCGTGTCGGGATGTAAAAAAGTTTTGAATGAGACACCGCGGGCCACGTTCACCCCGCAGTATTTCCAGACCCAGAATGGCGCCCTTGGGGGGATAACGGCGCTGTATGCACATTTGCGGAATATCTATGGTAACGCTTATTACTGGAATATGTGCCAGTGCGGAACGGATGAAACGACCTGGGGGCAGAGCGGCGGCAGCGGGAGTAATTTCCAGGCGCAGGACTACTCGGTACCGGGTGTTCATCCGACTCCGACGCTGAGCGATGCGGGTCAGCTGTGGGGGAATACCTTCCCCTATATCAATACTGCGAGCGGGGTTATTCAATATGGGACCGCGGCGGGAGTTGCGCCTTCTTATATCGCGGAAGCGCAGTTCTTCCGGGCGTTCGACTATTTCCTGCTGGTGCAGACCTTTGGCGGGGTCCCGCTGGATCTCGGATCGGGCAGACTGCAGTTCAATACCTCTACCATAAGGACTTCGTCCCGTGATTCGGTGTCCATCGTGTATACGAAGGCGATATTCCCCGATCTCAATGCGGCGGTTGCTGCGCTGCCTTCCACGCGGAGGGTGATGGGAGCGGTGACCAGGCAGGTGGCCCAACTTTTCCTGGCCAAAGCCTATCTTACTTATGGATGGTGGCTGGAGAATCCCAACAGTATTCCTTCCTATCCGGTCGAGACGGGGAGTCCCCGAAAGGATCCCGACGGTCATGATCCGGCCTGGTATTATCAGCAGGCCTACAATATCGCTCTGAATGCGATCCAGAATCCGGGGGTTTATAGTCTGCAGCCAACCTATTACGACGTGAATGTCGCTACCAATGACTACAACAACGAGTGTATGCTCTATTCCGACCATACGCAGCAGAGCACGCAGTATAATGTGAGCAGTCTTACCTATGGCGCCGGCGGTACGCCGGACAACTGGTCGGGATGGTTCCAGACCTGGTCTTATCCGTCCATCACGAGCTCGAGCTCGTCGTCCTCGTGGACCCCGGTATATTCGGTGCAGCGTGCTTCGGAGCAGTGGGGCGGACGTCCCTGGGTGAGGAATGCGCCCACGATCGAGGTGTTTACGAAGACCTTTGCCGACAAAACGAACGACGCGCGGTATGACGGCACCTTTACGACGGTGTACCGGTGTAATATGGTGGAGGCGGGTTTGCCTTATTCGACCTTGTACAATGCGAACAATATGCCGATCAATGAAGGCGGTCCGGTGCTGTCTTTCCTGAATGACGACGTGCCCGGTATCGATTATTCGAACTCCACTTACAAGAGCAGCATAGGTGCGGGGGTATTGCCGGGGCGGGCCGATTTCGTGATGTCGCCCAGCGCCTATAACAGGATCGTGTATCCCGGCTTGTGGAAGCTGGGTCCTTATCGCACCGACAATAATGGGGGGTTAGGGAATCCGAACGCGGGCAGCACGCGTCCTTATACCGGCGCCAAGTTCTCCGAACTTTATTTTATTGCTGCGGAAGCGGCTGTAAAGGGTGCGGCAACGCAGGCTGGATATGATGCCCGGTCGCTGATCAATGTGATCCGTGCGCGGGCTGGGAAATGGAAGTACAGCAATGCGAACAGGGCGGCTTTGGTAGCGGATAACAGCGCGGCCATGGTGGCGGCAACGCCGGCGACGATCACGGTGGGGTATATTCTTGCAGAGCGTTCGCGGGAGTACTATGGCGAAGGGTATCGGTTCTATGACCTTGTGAGGACGCAGCGGTTCGGTCAGGATAATCAGGAGGGTTACAATTATGCGACCTATACGATCGGCGGGATTGCCTATGGTAACCATACGCCGATCACGAATACCCGGACGATCACGCCTCAGCTGTATCTGCAGCCGATCCCGCAGGGGCAGATAGACGCGATGGCTACGACCGATGCGGCGAAGAAGGCGTATCAGAATCCGGGATATTGAGGCTGTGAATATTTAACAATATGCGACAAATTATTCTCAGGACATTTGGACTGGGCTGCCTGGTGATGGTCAGTTCTGTGTTACGTGGCCAGCAGGGGGCGGCGGATTCGTCTTTGTTCTATAATAGGGTGATGACCTATGCGAATCCGGTATTGCCAGGGGATCACCCCGATCCCACGCTGATCAGGGTGGGGAAGGATTTCTATCATTGCGGATCGAGTTTTCATTTCAATCCGTATCTGCCCGTATATCATAGCACGGATCTGGTCCACTGGGAGGTGATCAGCAGGGTGGTGCCGTCTTCGAGGGCGAGCTTTGTAACGGACAGGCCTTCCGCGGGTATCTGGCAGGGGGCGATAACCTATTTCTACGGCTCCTATTGGGTGTATTTCTCGGCTGGGGGGCAGTGGTTCAGCAAGGCATCCTCGCCGTATGGACCGTGGAGTGAGGCGGTGAAGGTAAAGACGAATTCCGCCACGGGCAATCTGGGATATGATAATTCGATCTTTGTGGATGATAACGGCAAGCCGTATATGGTGATCAAGAACATGCAGAAGGTCAACCGGCTGCAGGCATTGGGTCAGGATGGTCAGCTGACGGATACCGTTATCAACCTGGACTGGATAAATGCCGGCTTGCAGTATAGCTGGGCGGAGGGGCCGGTGATGTGTAAAAGGAACGGGTATTATTACTATTTTCCTGCGGGGGATGTTTCCGGGGGGCAGTATGTGTTGCGAACGAGGGAGCTGACCAGCGATTCGACCAAATGGGAGCGGCTGGGGGATTTCTTTAAGCCGGTGACCGATTCGAAGGTAGGTTTCAGGCGGCCGAATCATATTGCGGCGCCGCTGGAGCTCGCTGACGGAACCTGGTGGACGATCGGGCAGAGCTACGAAAAATATCCGGACGATGACTGGTCGGGCACGGGCCGGCAGACTTCGTTGTTCCCGGTAGTCTGGGAGGGTGACCGTCCGTGGGGCATGGCTCCTGTGACGACGCCGATCGGGTTGCCGCGGTTGTCGAATTCGGGCATTTCGTGGCGGAGTGTCCAGGGCGACGAGTTCGATTCCGATAGTCTTGGACCTTGGTGGCATTTCCTCAACAGGATCGCGGCGCAGGAGTATTCGCTGAGTGCCCGGAAGGGCTGGATCCGGCTGACGCCTTCGGGCGACCGGGCGCATGTGGTGCAGAAGGAGACGGATCATTATTATGCTGCGGTGACGAGGGTGGGGGCGGATGCGATGGATACTGCGGATAAGGCGGGGATATTGCTGACCAATGGCAATCAGCATGAGATCGTCCGGCTGTATACGGGATTCGACGATGGGAAGAAGATCATTTTAAAGATAGATGGACAGGAGCGTAGCGTGGCGAATGATATGGGTCGGGAGGTTTGGCTGAAGCTGGTGAGGAACGGGCACGAGCTTACGGGTTATTGCAGCGGGGATGGAAAGGCCTGGAAGGCGGTTGGCGAGCCGGTGAGCGCGGTAGCCCTCGACAAGGCGCAGCCGGGGTTCAACTCCTGGGTAGGAACCAGCGTCGGGTTGTTTGCGGAGGGGCGGGCTGCGGATTTTGATCGGTTTGTCTGCAAAGACGGGTTTTCGCCTTTGCCGGCGATGGGGAACTCGAATTACTATGGGGTCGAGACGGTGGATAAAGCGGTGACGAATACTTCTGTCAACGGGGGCTGGCTGATGATCTCGGGCGTTTACCTGGACGGGGCGTCGAAGGTGTCGGTTGATGCTGTTGCGGCCCATGGGGGTAAGCTCGAGGTATGGATCGACGACCTGGAAAACGGCCGAAAGGTCGCCACTGTGAATTTGAAGGGCCGGACGAGCGATGGGGAGGAGACGGCGACGGCTGCGCTGTTGAAGCCTGTTTCGGGCAGTCATGATGTTTTTATAAAGTGGCCTTCGGGAATGGGACAGTCGATCTTTTTAAAGCACATCGTATTTACCAAAAAGAAATAGAGCACCATGAAAAAGCAACTCTTTACCGGACTGGCCCTGGTGATTTTTACGGGACTTGTCCAGGCCCAGTCTATTGAGAAGCATGGGCCTGCTGGTTTCGATTCTTTGCGTTCGGGTATTGATCACGGACGGGTCGACACGATCACTTATCCCTCAAAGACGGTAGGGACGAACCGGAGGGCGCTGGTGTATACGCCGCCGGGTTATTCGAAGAAGAAGAAGTATCCGGTATTGTATCTGCTGCATGGTATCGGAGGTGACGAAAAAGAGTGGCTGAACGGGGGAAAGCCGCAGGTGATACTGGATAATCTTTATGCGGAGGGGAAGATCGAGCCCATGATCGTGGTACTTCCGAACGGAAGGGCGATGAAGGACGACAGAGCCGTCGGAAATATTATGGATACGGCGAAGGTCAGGGCTTTTGCGACTTTTGAGCAGGACCTGCTGAACGATCTGATCCCCTATATCGAAAAGAAATGGCCGGTGCTTACCGATGCGGATCACCGGGCGATCGCCGGCCTGTCGATGGGCGGTGGGCAATCGCTGAATTTCGGGCTTGGCCATCTGGATAAGTTTGCCTGGGTCGGAGCGTTCTCGGCGGCGCCGAATACGAAGAGGCCGGAGGAACTGGTGCCCGATCCGGCTGCGGCGCGCAGGCAGTTGAAGCTGTTGTGGATATCCTGCGGGGTTTCCGACGGACTTATTACGTTCAGCCGCAGGACGCACGATTATCTGGTGGAAAAGGATGTCCCGCACATATATTATATCGAGCCGGGAGTGCATGATTTCAAGGTGTGGAAGGATGGTTTGTATCTGTACTCGCAGTTGCTGTTCAGGCCGGTCGATACGGCAAGATTTCCGGTCTGGCTGAAGGCTTCGGTGGGTCAGCCGGCGACGACGAATATTCCGGGCGCGCAATTTCCGCAGGTGTTGCCGGATAACAGTGTGTTCTTCCGCGTGAAAGCGCCCGAAGCGCAGCGGGTGCAGATAGACCTGATGCGCAAGTATGATATGGCTAAGGATACCGGCGGATACTGGGTCGTCAATACCGATCCGGTTGTCGAAGGGTTTCATTACTATTCGGTGCTGATCGACGGGGTACCTGGGATAGATGTCTCGAGCCAAACCTTTTATGGCATGGGGCGTATGGCGAGCGGTATCGATATTCCGGACAGGGACGGTGCATTCTATGAGGCGCGGCTGGTGCCGCACGGGCAGGTGAGGTCGGTCCGCTATTATTCTCCGATCACGAGGGCCTGGAGGAGGGCTTTCGTTTATACGCCTCCGGGATACGACGTGAGCTCCGATAAAAGGTATCCGGTGCTTTACCTCCAGCATGGGGCGGGGGAAGACGAGACGGGATGGAGTACGCAGGGGAAGATGGATCTTATCCTCGACAACCTGATCGCGGAGGGGAAGGCTGTGCCGATGCTGGTGGTGATGGACAGGGGATACGCTACCGACCCCAGCGGGAGGGTGAAGGCGGCACCGGGGGGGGTGCCCGGCAGCAACAATAATGTTTTTCCGGAGGTATTGGTGAGGGAGATCGTGCCGATGATCGACAGTGCATTCCGGACGATCCCGGACAGGGAGCACCGGGCGATGGCGGGGCTTTCGATGGGCGGGTTCCAGACTTTCCAGACGACGATGACCAATCCTGATAAGTTTGCCTATATCGGCGGTTTTAGCGGGGCGACATTCCTGCAGGCGGGAACGCCTGTTACGGGGCTTTATAATGGGGCCTGGGCGGATCCGGCCGCGTTCGCGCAGAAGGTGAAAGTACTTTATCTTAGTGTGGGGACGGCCGAGCCGGCGAGGATGCTGACGGGGATCAGGGGGCTACATGAAGCGCTGCAGCAGGCGGGCATCCGGCATGTGTACTATGAATCGCCGCAGACGGCCCACGAGTGGCAGACCTGGCGCAGGTCCTTAAGGCAATATGCAAGCCTGATCTTTAAATAGGAATACATTTTATGAAAAGTATATTGTTAGTTGTCAACGCTGTTTTGGTGACCGGTGTTGCCGCCGGTCCGGGTTCGAATTTGGTTGCGGCCAGGCCACAGGGCCCCTGTGATATTTACGCCGAAGGCGGCAGTCCCTGTGTCGTTGCGCATAGCAGCACCAGGGCGTTGTATGCCTCGTATGACGGGCCGTTGTATCAGGTGCTCAGGCAGTCGGACGGAAAGACGCTCGATATCGGTGTGGTAAAGGCCAGCCCCGGTGATCCTGGAGGGTATGCCGATGCGGCGGCCCAGGATGCCTTCTGTGCGAATACGACTTGCTGGATAACGGTATTGTATGACCAGTCGGGGCATGCCAACCATCTGGTGCAGCCACCTCATGGCGGGTTCAGCGGACCGGCGATGGGGGGATTCAATAATTTGCCGGTCGCCAATATGGCGCCGGTTACCCTGATGGGGCATAAGGTCTACGGTGTTTTTATCGCACCGGGCATGGGTCTCCGGCAGAACGATGCGAAGGGGACTGCGGTGGACGATCAGGCCGAGGGGCAGTACTGGGTCGTAAATGGCCACCATTTCAACAATGGTTGCTGCTATGATTATGGGAATGCCGAGACCGATAGCCGGGACGACGGAGACGGCACGATGGAGACGACTTTTTTTGGGAATACTACGCCCTGGTATCATGGGCAGGGGAGTGGTCCGTGGGTGATGACAGATCAGGAGAACAATCTGGTGGGTTGTGTCAATCCTTCTCCGAATGATAAATTCTGTCCGATGCTGCCGAGCGTCCCCTGGCGGTTCGTGACGGCTACTGCAGACGGTGAGCCGCACCACTGGAGGTCGATGGGTGGGGATGCGCAGCGTGGGGCGCTCGAGATCATGTACGATGGTTCCCGCGTGACCAATGACCGGAGCAGCTATGACCCGATGCGCAAGCAGGGGGCGATCCTGCTGGGCAACGGGGGAGACAACAGTAACGGCTCGCAGGGAACTTTTTATGAAGGAGCGATGACGGCGGCGGGTACATTCCCGACGAAGGAAGTCAATCAGAAGATACAGGCGAATGTGGTGGCTGCGAGGTATGATGTGCAGCGTTTGAGTCTGACCCCGGCCAGTGCGGTGAATACGCCTCCGGGACTGCAGACGTTTTCACCGGGCTCTTCGCAGAATTGTGCGGTGAGTTTTGTCAACACGACCGGAGAGGCCGTGCGGGATGTAACGCTCAGCATTGTTGCGCCGAAGGGGTGGAAGTCGGAGCTGTTGAATTCGGGTGCGGCGGCGAAAAAGTTTATGGAGGAGATCGCGCCGGGTGGAACCGTGAGTGCGACATTCAGGGTGACTTCGGGGATGGAAGCGTTTAACGGGGACATGAGAGGTGTTGTATCGTGGAAGGCCGGCGGGGCTGTCGTTTCGGAAACGACTGTTGAAAAGGTTCGGAATGTGGGCCCGGTCAAGATCAACGAGTTTCGCGTTAGTGACGGTTCTGCCGGGAATCAGAGTAATTCTTTTGTCGAACTCTATAATGCCGGGGAAAAAGAGGTGGATCTTTCGAACTGGAGCTTTTTGCAGCATGGCACGCAGATGCCGGTGTTCTCTTCGGTGAAGATACCTGCGGGGACGAAGCTGGCGGCGCATAGTTATTATTTGTTGGGTTTGGCGAATTCGGGACTGGCTGTGCCCGCGAAGAAGGGTTCGACGACTTTGTATGTGAGGAATACCAGCGGGATGTCGGTTGGTGACGAGGTCAGGGTGGGGATTGGGGCCGCAGCGGAGACGCGCCGGATCGTGAGTGTCAGCGCTGCGTCTGCACAGCCCGAGCCGGCTCCGGGGAGTTTCGGACGTCCGTTGGCGCCCGGTAGCCCCACCACGGTGTGGCAGCCGGTGCCGGATGGGCCGGTCATTACGATTGCGGCGGGAGCTACCAATATTCCTGTTGCAAGTATAGAAGGGTTTAAGGCTGGTGATAAGATGGCTATTGGTTACGGAGCAAAATATCCCGCGGTTGGTCTTGGGATTGAGAAATATGAGGTAGTTACGATCAAGGCTGTGGGCAAGCCGGGAACGCAGGCTTATCTGTCCACGGATGCAAAGGCCGGCGCTACCAATATCAAGGTGTCTTCGGTGGCCAATATTTCGGTTGGAGATAAGATCAGGCTGGATATAAATAGTAAAGGGCACGGGATAGAGACGGTGGCGGTAACGAAGGTGGGGACGGCTTCTTCGCGCGGACCGGGGCGGGGACCATTTGCGGCCGGCGAGGACGTGGGAACGGGGCTTGAGCTCGCAGCGCCCCTGAAGTTCGATCATTCGGCGAATATGCCTTTTAGTGTGAGGGGAACCGGTATCGACTTTGAGCCGGCGACGGCCTTTGCGCACTCGAGCAATGAGCCTGTGCTGCCGCTGGTGTTCAGTATCACGGTAGATCGTCCTTTGGCGGATGACTGGGGGATCGACGACCCGGTGCGGGATGAAAAGGTGAAGAATGCGGGGTATCAGGGTGTAAGGAAGCCTGATCAGTGGTTTGGCGGTCCCGCGCTGGCGGCGGCTGCAGGCTGTATGATGCTGAGGGATGCCCAGGGGAATGTGGTGGATGGATTGAATTATGGCGGGCTGGTTGATCCGTGGATGGCGGAGGGATATCAGGCTGTTTCGGGAACGGGCGCGAATGGATCTTTTGCGCCTTCGCCGGCTGTGGGGAGAGGGTTCAGGCCGGGAGGTTTTTCGGGTGAGCAGGCGGATAGGAGTGCCGGGCGTTTCCCGGATGGGTTTGACAACGATGACAATGGACATGATTTTTTTGTGCAGTATACGATGACGCTGGCCCTGGCAGCCGAGGCGGGGGTGAATAATGTAAAGGTCAGCAGTGTGGCGAATTTTTCCATAGGACAGCCTTGTATCGTTGGATCGGGTGCGAATGCCGAGACGGCGACTATCGCGGTTATTGGCGGGGCCGGTGGTACGACTATAGAAGGGGGTGTTGATGCCGGTGTGACGGTTATTCCCGTTGGAAGTGTGGCCGGGTTCGAGGCGGGTCAGAAGATCAGTATCGGAGGGGAAACTGCGGTGGTGGCGTCGGTTGTGGTGAGACGTCGCGGCGGCGGGAACCGTGGTCCCCAGGCGGATTCGATCGTCGTGGCCGAGCCGCTGAAACAGGCGCATGCTGCGGGGACGGAGGTCTCCGGTGGTGGTGTGACTTTCGCCGCGCCATTGGCAAAGGCTCATGGGAGTGGAACTCCGATAGCCAGTAATGTTCCGACGCCGGGTGAACCTAATCAATATACCCGAAAATGATATTGAAATATATAGTGGGGGTACTGGCGGTTGTATCCAGCCCGGACAAACAGCTGAAAGTCGAGATAAGCGTTGTTGACGACAGGCCGTATTACTCGGTCAGTTATAAGGATAAGGTGATGCTGGAAAATTCGCCGCTGGGATTTGAGTCGAATGAGGGGGATTTTACGACGGGGGTGCGATGGGTTGGAGACTCGGCGAGTATTATTGATAAGGATTATACGCAGGACAAGATCAAGCGTTCCCGGGTGCACTATTCGGCGAACAGGCTAAGCTGTAGTTTCGAAAATGCGCAGAAGAAAAGGTTCGATATCGTGTTTCAGGTCAGCAATAATGACATCGCCTTCCGGTATGAGCTGCCTGTCTGGAGACAGCGAATGGGTTGTGTGGTCGGGAAAGAGACTACGGGTTTCAGCTTCCCTGCGGGTACAACGACCTTTCTTTCGCCGATGATGAATCCGATGACCGGGTTTGCGCGGACGGCGCCGAGCTATGAAAGTCTGTATGGCGCGGATCTTCCGATGGATACGGCGAATTTTAAGGATGGCGGTTTTGTGTTCCCGGGTTTGTTCCGGGTTGGTTCGTCCGGCTGGGTATTGTTGTCGGAAACGGGGGTGAGCAGTCTCTACTGCGCGTCGCATCTGGGTGATTGCCGGGATGGCCGGACCTATACGGTGGACTATCCGGATGCCCGGCAGAACAACGGGTTTGGCAGCAGTGGGGCGGCGATTGCCCTGCCCGGGGTGACGCCGTGGAGAACGATCACTGTTGGGGAGACGTTGAAACCGATCGTGGAGACTACTATTCCTTTTGATGTGGTCGAGCCGTTGTATGCCGCTTCGAAAGGTTTTACCTACGGACGGGCGACCTGGAGCTGGATCGTCTGGCAGGATCAGAGTATGAATTATGAAGACCAGGTTAAATATATCGATCTGGCGGCGGCGATGGGATACGAATATATTCTGATGGATGCTTTTTGGGATAAGAATATAGGGAAGGCCGGTATGGCTGAGCTGGTGAAATATGCGAGGTCGAAAAAGGTGGGTGTGTTCTTATGGTACAATTCCAACGGGCCGGAAAACGATGCTCCGCAGGGGCCCAGAAATAAAATGTTTACCGCTATCGAGCGGAAGAAGGAAATGAAATGGTTGAAGAGTGTGGGTGTTGAAGGGCTGAAGGTGGACTTTTTTGGCGGGGACAAGCAGGAGACGATGCGTCTGTATGAGGATATTTTGTCCGATGCCAATGACTATGGATTAATGGTCGATTTTCATGGCGCTACCCTGCCTCGCGGGTGGGAGCGGATGTACCCCAATTATGTCGGCAGTGAAGCGGTGGTTGCTTCGGAGATGCTGATCTTCTCACAGGGGGTGAGGGAAAAGGAGGCGTATAATGCCGCGATGCATCCTTTTATCCGGAACACGGTCGGATGTATGGAGTTCGGCGGGGTCTTGCTGAACAAATATCTTGTCAGGAGTAATGAGGGGCGTAACAAGCGGCTCACGACTGACGGCTTCCAGCTGGCTACTTCGATACTGTATCAGAATCCGGTACAAATGTTCGGTCTTACGCCCAATAACCTGAAGGACGTGCCGGGATTTGAGATCGATTTTATGAAGGAGGTGCCGACAACGTGGGACGAGACTGTCTTTATCGACGGGTACCCGGGGAAGTATAGTGTAATTGCGCGTCGTCATGGTGAGAGGTGGTATGTGGCGGGGGTGAATGCGATGAAAGATCCTTTGAGGCTTCGGCTGCTGCTGCCCATGGTGGCTGGTAAGAAAATGTGGATGTATGGGGATGATGTAAACGGTGTGGCGTTAAAAAAAGAACTGGCGGTGAAGGGGGCGGGTGAGGTTGTGGTGGATGTTCAGCCGAATGGAGGATTTGTTTTGGTGCAGTAATTTAAATTTATTTTGATGAAGAAGTTGTCTGCTTTGGTCGCGGCGGCTGTGTTTTGCTGCGGGTATGGTCGTGCTCAGAATCCGCTGATCCGTGACCAGTATACGGCTGACCCGTCAGCACGGGTTTTTGGTGACAGTATTTATGTTTATCCATCGCACGATATTCACTGGCGGCCGGGCGTGGGGCGTCCGAATTGGTTTAATATGGAAGACTACCATGTCTTTTCTTCGCCGGATGGGGTGGCGTGGACCGATCACGGTATGGTGATCAGTCAGAAGACCGTACCCTGGGCAGACAGCAGCAGCTATAGCATGTGGGCTCCGGATTGTGTGTTCAGGAATGGCAAATACTATCTTTATTTTCCCACCCGGCCAAAGGATACGTCTGCCGGGAAACATTTTGGGATCGGTGTGGCGATCAGCGATCATCCCGGAGGGCCGTACACGCCGCAGGCGGAGCCGATCAGGGGCGTAGCCGGTATCGATCCGAATGTTTTTATCGATAAGGACGGGCAGGCTTATTTGTATTGGGCCGAGGGGAATCTTTATGCTGCGAAGCTGAGGGAGGATATGCTGGGGCTGGCGTCTGAGCCGGTGGTGCTTTCGCAGCTGCCTTCGAAGGGTTTGAAAGAGGGGCCCTGGGTATTTGAACGCAAGGGTGTTTATTATCTGACGTATCCGCATGTAGCTGCGAGGACCGAGCGGCTGGAGTATGCCGTTGGCGACAATCCGTTGGGGCCTTTCCAATTTAAAGGCGTGATCATGGACGAGTCGCCTACTGGATGCTGGACCAATCATCATTCCGTGTTTTCTTTTAAGGGGCAGTGGTATTTGTTCTATCATCATAATGATCTTTCACCAGATAATGACAAGAACCGGAGTATCCGGGCGGATAGTCTGTTCTTTGAAGCGGATGGGAGTATCAGGAAAGTTGTGCCGACGCTGAGGGGGATTGGGCTGACGCCGGCGGGTGGGCCGATCCAGCTGGACAGGTATACGAGGATCGAGGGAGCCAGGAGTGTTTTTCTGGATTCGGTGGAGCGGATGAAGGGATGGAAGGTTGTATTCGAAGGGCCGGGTTCATCGGTACAGTACAATAGTGTCGATTTCGGGAAGACTATCTGGAGATCGCTGACGGCGAAGGTGATGTCGTCTTCCGGTGGGGTATTGGAGGTGCGTGCTGACGGGGCGTTGACAGGCGAGGTCGAGGTGCCTGCCGGTGGGGAGTGGCGGGTGGTTAGTGTTCCGTTGAAGGGGAAGGTTTCGGGGGTTAAGAATTTGAATATGGTTGCCAGGGCCGCCGGGTTGGAAGTGGATTGGATACGATTCGATTCGACGACGGATAATTTTGTTGCCCGAAATCCTATTATCGACGCGGATGTACCGGATATGTCGATCATCAGGGTGGGAAATGTCTATTATATGAGCAGTACGACCATGCATATGAGCCCGGGTGTACCGATCATGAAGTCCACTGACCTGGTCAACTGGAGGCTGGCGAGCTATGCTTATGACGTGCTCGACGATGCCGACGAGTTGAATCTTTCGAACGGTAAAAGTATGTATGGCCGCGGATCGTGGGCGAGCAGTCTAAGATATCACCATGGGGTGTACTATGTGAGTACTTTTTCGGGGACGACGGGTAAGACCTATATCTATACGACTGGTGATATCGAAAAGGGACCGTGGAAGGCGGTATCTTTCAAGCCGTCTCTTCATGACCATTCGCTGTTCTTCGATGACGACGGCAAGGCGTATATGGTCACCGGTGCCGGGCGGATCGTGCTGGCTGAATTAAAAGATGACCTGTCGGGTATCCGGGAGGGAACGAAGCCGCAGACGATCATCGAAAATGCAAGTGCGGTGGCTGGGGCCAATATCGGACTTCCGGCGGAGGGATCGCAGCTGTTCAAGATCAATGAGAAGTATTATCTGTTTAATATCTCCTGGCCGAAGGGAGGGATGCGTACGGTGATCGTCCACCGGGCGGACAGGCTGACCGGGCCGTGGGAAGGGAGGGTTGCGCTGCAGGATAAGGGCGTTGCGCAGGGAGGATTGGTGAATACGCCTTCCGGCGAGTGGTATGCCTATCTTTTCAGGGATTATGGGTCTGTGGGCCGTGTACCGTATCTGTTGCCGGTGAGCTGGAGGGATGGGTGGCCGGTGCTGGGTGTTGACGGCAAGGTGCCGGATTCGCTGGAGTTGCCGGGCAGTATGGGATTGGATCCGGGGATCGTGGCATCGGATGAGTTCACCCGTCGCGCGGGTGAGCCGGCGTTGCCGTTGGTCTGGCAGTGGAATCACAATCCGGATAACCGGTACTGGTCGGTGTCGGAGCGTAAGGGCTGGTTGCGGCTGACGACGGGTAGGATGGATACGAGTGTATTGTTTGCCCGGAATATGCTGACGCAGCGGACTTTTGGGCCGGAGTGTTCGGGTTCGACGGCTGTCGATGTATCGGGTATGAAGGATGGGGATCTTGCGGGGTTGATGCTGCTGCAGCGCCGGTATGGATGGGTCGGAGTGAAGATGGTCGGTGGGTTGCGGTCGATCGTGATGGTGAATGAGGGGGTGGAGGCGGCGAGTGTGCCGTTGGGTCAGCGGGTGGTGTATTTCAGGGCGGATTGTGATTTTAGGGATAAGACAGATAAGGCGAAGTTTTACTATAGCCTGAATGGGAAGGATTGGGTGCCGATCGGGACGGTGTTGCAGATGGCGTATACCCTGCCGCATTTTATGGGGTATCGGTTTGGGTTGTTCAATTATGCGACGAAGGAGGCCGGGGGGTATGTGGATTTTGACTGGTTCAGGGTAGGGAGGTGAGAATTTTGAACATTTGTACTATAAATATCGCTAATTGGAGTGGCTTTGCGATGGCTGCGGGGATAGTTTTGTCTATGACAAATACAAAAAAATGAAAAGCCGATTCTACACTATTCTGATAGTTGCTGTTGCAGCGTTCATGTACTCCCCACGGGCGGTATGTCAGTTAAAGGACCTCCCTTCTTTAAAGACAGTTTTCAAAGGCGATTTTCTGATCGGCGCCGCGCTGAATATGTCGCAGGTGGAGGAGCGGAATGCGTCAATGACCGAGTTGATCGACCGTCAGTTCAGTACATTCACACCGGAGAACAATATGAAGGCGGCGTTGATCCATCCGGAGTGGGACCGATACAATTTTGAGCAGGCGGACGAGATCGTCAGTTTCGCCTCGAAACACCAGCTGAAGGTGAATGCGCATTGTCTTATCTGGCACAGTCAGTTGCCGGGGTTCATGCGTGGGATGCAGGATGCGGATAGTGTCCGTAAATATTTTACCGATCATATCACGACTGTTGCGGGAAGGTATGACGGAAAGGTCTATTCGTGGGATGTGGTGAATGAGGCATTGAATGAGGACGGGACGATGCGCAGGTCGATCTTCCAGCAAAAGCTGGGGGACGACTATATCGTCGAGGCATTTCGACTCGCGCAGAAGGCTGCGCCTCATACTCAGTTGTACTATAACGACTATAACATCGAGCATGAGAAAAAGCGGGAAGGGGTGGTGGCGCTGGTGAAAAAGATACAGGCGGCCGGGGTTCGGATCGACGGGATAGGGATACAGGGTCACTGGAGTGCGGGGCATGTGCCGATGGAGGATATCGAGAAGAGTATTCTCGAGTTCTCGGCGCTGGGGGTGCAGGTAATGTTCACCGAGCTGGACCTTTCGGTGCTGCCGAGTCCCAGGGGGCACAATACGGCGGACGTGAACCAGCGTGCGGAATATGCGGACCAGCTGAACCCATATGTGGGTGGGTTGCCTGACTCGGTGCAGGCGCTGCTGGCTGATAGTTACTCGAAGTTGTTTCAATTGTTCATGAAATACCACGACAAGATCGGTCGGGTTACCTTTTGGGGCGTGGATGATGGTCAGTCCTGGTTGAATGGATTCCCTGTGCGCGGACGGACTAATTATCCACTTCTCTTTGACAGGCTGCTGCAGGCGAAACCCGCGTTCTATGCGGTAATTCAATCGGGAAAATGAAGAAAATAGTAAATACGATTGCTTGTTTTCTGGTCGCCTGTTGGGTGCGTGGCCAGGTGGTGGAGCCTTTTGCTCTTTCGGAAGTGCGGTTGCTGGAGAGTCCTTTTTTGCGGGCGCAGGAGACGGATGCGAAATATATCCTCTCGCTGAATGAAGATCGCCTGCTGGCTCCTTTTCTGAAGGATGCGGGGTTGACTCCGCTGGCGCCGAACTATGGCAACTGGGAAAGTCAGGGGCTGGATGGTCATATTGCGGGACATTATCTGAGTGCTGTTGCCCAGTTGTATGCAGCGACTGGAGATACGGTATACAGGGAACGTCTTGACTATATGCTGGGTTGGCTGGAAAAATGTCAGGACAGGAACGGCAATGGCTATGTGGGCGGTATTCCTGATGGGAAGGCTTTGTGGGCGGCTATTGCGGCGGGGAAGGTCAGTGCGATCTGGAGCCGGTGGGCTCCCTGGTACGATCTGCACAAGTTGTATTCGGGACTGGCGGATGCGTGGTTGCTTACCGGTAACGAGCGGGCGAGGCGGATCCTTGTTGGGCTGGCGGATTGGTGTTACGGGCTGGTGTCCGGGCTGAGTGATGCTCAGATGCAGCAGATGCTTGGCAATGAGCATGGGGGGATGAATGAGGTCTTTGCAAACTTGTCGGTGATCACCGGGGATAAAAAGTATATGGGGCTGGCGCGGCGGTTCTCTCATCAGGCGATCCTCAGGCCGCTGGAGAATGGGGTGGATTCGCTGACCGGGCTGCATGCCAATACGCAGATACCCAAGGTAACGGGGTTTATGCGGATCGGGATGATCTCGGGGGACAGCAATTGGGAGCGGGCCGCTAAGTTCTTTTGGACGGAGGTGACAGAGCGGCGCTCGGTGGTCTTTGGCGGGAACAGTGTAAGAGAGCATTTCAATCCGGTGGATGATTTCAGTCCCATGCTGGAGTCGAGGGAGGGACCGGAGACCTGCAATAGCTATAATATGCTGAAGCTGACAAGGCTGTTGTTCCTGTCTGAAGCGCGCAGCAGCTATATGGATTATTATGAACGCACTTTATACAATCATATTCTTTCTTCGCAGGACCCGAAAGGCGGGTTTGTTTATTTTACGCCGATCCGGCCCAATCATTACCGGGTGTACTCTACGGCGCAGGAATCTTTCTGGTGCTGCGTGGGTACGGGAATGGAAAACCATGGAAAGTATGGGGAGCTGATCTATGCGCATGGTGGCGACGCGCTGTATGTGAATTTATTTATTCCGTCGGTGGTCGACTGGCGGGAGAAGGGAGTAGTGTTGACGCAGAGGACTTCATTTCCCTTTGCAGAGCGGACGAAGCTGGAAGTTTCGGTGAAGGGGTCTCAGCGGTTGGTCGTGAAATTGCGCCGGCCTTCGTGGCTGGGGGGAGAGGAAATTGTTGCCGTAAATGGAAAGCCGGTAAAGGCGGTGGTTGGGAATGACGGGTATCTGGCGATCGAAAGGGTATGGAAGAATAAGGATGAGGTGGAGGTGAGCCTGCCGATGCGAACCCGGGCGGAGGCGCTGCCTGACGGTAGTCATTGGGTGGCTTTTTTGCGGGGGCCTATCGTCCTGGCTGCGCCAACGGGGACGGAGGATATGGAGGGGTTGTGGGCAGACAGTAGCCGGTGGGGACATATCGCGAGGGGAAAGTTGATGCCGCTGGATCAGGCGCCGATGCTGGCGATGGAGGGTCCGGGGAAAGGGGCGATGCCGGAAGAAATGGATTCTTCGCAGCTGGTTTTTTCTCTTGGCCGTTTGGCTACGGGCAGGTCGGGAGATGGTCTGCGGCTGGTGCCCTTTTTTCAACTGCATGAATCGAGGTATATTTTGTACTGGCCTTATGCTTCGAAGGAAGAGATACCCCGGATCGAAGCTGCATTAAAAGAGAAAGAGCGTGATAAACTTCGTAAGGAGGCGGCGACTGTTGATATGGTGTATCCAGGAGAGCAGCAGCCGGAGTCCGACCATGGATGGAAGGGCGAAAAAACCAGCGCGGGATTTTTTCGGGAGCGGCATTTTCGGGCGGCTAAGGGCTGGTTCAGCTATCAGCTGACAAATGCGGGTGGATTGGGAAGGACGATCAGCTTTACATATTATGGTGCGGATGGTCCGAAGCGGTTTGAGGTGCTGGTGAATGGGCGGAAGATTGCCGGTATTGAGGTTGCCGCGGGTGGTGAGCATGAATTCAAAGACTATCTGGTCGGGCTTCCGGAGGACCTGCGGATGGAGAAGGGGCTTACTGTGGTGTTTAGAGCGGTGGAAGGGTCTTCCGTGCCGGGGATCTACGAGTTGAGGCTGTTAAGAAAATAAATAGATATATTCTGCAATCGGGTTAAAAAAAGTATAAATAAATTAGATTTATGAAAAGATGCTTGCTATTATTTGGCCTTTCTTTCTTTTCTTTAGCAGGTTTCGCGCAGGATAACAATTTTTACATTTACCTCTGTCTGGGACAATCGAATATGGAAGGGAATGCGCGGTTCGAGGCGCAGGATACGGTGGTTGACAAGCGGTTTCAGGTGCTGGCGGCGGTCGACTGTCCCGATCTGGGCAGGGTGAAAGGGTCGTGGTATACTGCTGTTCCGCCGCTGTGCCGGTGCAGGACGGGGCTGACGCCGGCGGACTATTTCGGAAGGACTTTGGTTGAGCATCTTCCGGCGAATGTGCGGGTAGGGGTGATCAATGTGGCGGTTGGCGGGTGTAAGATCGAGTTATTCGACAAGGACAAACAAACCTCCTATATTGCCAATGCGCCTTCGTGGATGAAGAATGCGTTAAAGCAATACGATGACGATCCGTACGGCCGGCTGGTGGAGATGGCGATGCTGGCGCAACAGCAGGGCGTGATCAAAGGAATATTGCTGCACCAGGGGGAGTCGAATACCGGGGACAGTCTGTGGCCGGCAAAGGTTAAGACCGTATATGAGCACCTGCTGGCCGATCTGCATCTCAGTGCGGAATCGATACCGTTGCTGGCGGGAGAGGTCGTGGGGGCGGATCAGCAGGGGAAGTGCGCCAGCATGAACCGTATTATTGCCATGCTGCCGCAGGTGATGCCGACTGCGCATGTAATTTCTTCGGAAGGGTGTTCGGCGGGACCGGATCATTTGCATTTTGATGCGGCAGGGTATAGGGAGTTGGGGACGAGGTACGGAAAGGAGATGCTTTCATTAATGGGAATCCACCTTTAAACAAAATACATATGCGTTCGAACTGTCTTCACAGGCAGGGCTGGCTAAGTGCCGGCCTGGGTGTCTGCTGTCTCTTGTTTTGCCTGGTTGCTTTCGGGCAGCCGCTGGTCGTCAATGATTCGGGGTATTTTGAGAAGCCGGGTGTAAACGTCATGGTATTCAGCAGTCAGTACAATGGGATGTTCTTCGACGAAAAGACGGCGGGTATCGAGCTGATCCATCACGGCGTTAGAACCTCGACCGGCGGCGCGATCCGGCTGCAGAATACGCCCGAGCAGTGGGACCTGATACCGGTCCTGGTGAGCAGGAAAGTGGACAAGGAGAAAGGCAGTATCGAGGCGGTGTTGAAATATACGGCGTATGACTTTGTGTCGCGGGTGGTGGTATCGGCGAAGGATAAGGGCGTCGAGATAAGCGTTTATCTGGACCAGCCTGTACCGGATAAGCTGACAGGGAATGCGGGGTTCAATCTCGAATTCCTGCCTTCGGCGTATTTTGAGAAGAGCTATTATGCGGACGGGAAGCCGGGTGTGTTTCCGTTGTATCCTTCGAGTCCGACGCGAATAGAGCCTGCCAGCAGGAAGATACCGCAGTTTGGCGGGCATACGACATTCGACGACAGGGGGAGGAAGGAGTTCATCGTGCCTGGACCGCTTGCGACGGGGCGGTCGCTGGTGCTGGCGCCGGAGGACCCGGAGCGGGAGGTGACTATAAGGTGTGCCGATGGGGAGCTGCAGTTGTTCGACGGGCGCAATCTTGGGCAGAACGGATGGTTCATTGTGCGCAGCCTGCTGCCTGCCGGGAAGACGGGAAAGGTGCTGAGCTGGTATCTGGAGCCGAATGCTGTGCCGGGATGGCGGCGGAAGCCTGTGATACAGTTCTCTCAGGTCGGGTACAGGCCACAGCAGGAGAAGGTTGCGGTGATAGAGCTGGATAAGGCGGACGCGGCATTGGCCGGTGCGTCTCTTCATCGGGTAACTCCGGAGGGAAAGGACGTGGTAGCGTTGCAGGGTGGGGTCAAGTCCTGGGGCCGGTGGCTCCGGTATAACTATGCGAAATTTGATTTTTCCTCGGTGAAGGAGCCGGGGGTGTATTATATAGAATATGGGGGACAGCGGACGAATTCCTTTAGCATTGGTGCGGATGTATATAACGATATCTGGCATCCTACTTTGGATGTATGGTTCCCGGTGCAGATGGATCATATGGAAGTGAATGAGGCTTACCGGGTATGGCATGGCGTTCCGTTCATGGATGATGCGCTGCAGGCGCCGGTCAATCACCAGCATTTCGACGGATATAGCATGGGGGCGTCTACGCAGACGAAGTACAAGCCGCTGGAGCGGATCCCTGGGCTGGCGACGGGCGGATGGTTCGACGCGGGCGACTTCGATATCCAGACGGGGTCACACTGTGATGCCGTGCTCGCGATGGTGGATGCCTGGGAGAGGTTTGGGTTGCGCCGGGATGAAACCTTTGTCGACTATCCGACGCATTATGTCGATATCCATCGTCCGGACGGTATGCCCGATCTGTTGCAGCAGATAAAGCACGGGACGCTGAATATGGTGGCCCAGGTAAAGAATATCGGCCATCCGGTGCGGGGTATCGTTGTGCCCAATCTGCACCAGTATCATCATTTGGGGGATGCGGTGAATGAGACGGATAATCTGCCTTATAATGCTTCGCTGCAGCCTTATGAGACGGACGGGAAGTCGAGCGGTACGATGGATGACCGGTGGGCGTTTACCGAACGGAATGTTTTTCTGGATTATTATACGGCGGCGGCGCTGGCGGCGGCGAGCAGGGCGCTGAAGGGTTTTGATGACACGCTGGCCGGGCAGAGTCTGTATTATGCCCGGCAGTTGTGGAGGGAAGATGACAGTATTTCGCGTTCGGATACTTCGCGTTTTGGCACTCAGTTCCGGAGGAATCTCAAGTTGACGGCTGCACTGCAGTTGTATATTACGACGAAGGAGGAAGAGTATGGGAAGGCCTTTAAAGAAGTTATCTGGGGGACGCTGGACCGGTCGGTTGGTTTTGGTATGCTGGCGGCCCTGCAGGCGTGTTCGTATATGGATGAAGCGTATAAGCAACGGCTGAAGGAATATGTTGTTCGTTATAAGGCCACCTGTGATGCGCTGGTTCGGCAGAATCCTTATGGCGTGCCGATGGCGACGGGGGGCTGGGGTGGAAATGGGGGTATTGTTAACTGGGCTATTACGAATTACTACGCGCAACGGGTGTTCCCGGATGTGATGGGAGCTGAGTATGTCAATAAAGGGCTCGATTATCTTTTTGGGTGTCATCCGTATTCGAATGTGTCTTTTGTGTCGGCGGTGGGGACGCATTCGAAGAGGATCACGTATGGGAATAACCGGGCGGATTTTAGTTATATAGCTGGTGGGGTGGTGCCCGGGATACTGATCCTGAAGCCGGATTTCCCTGAGAATAAGGAGGACTGGCCGTTCTTCTGGGGGGAGAATGAGGTGACGGTAGGGATCTGTGCGAATTACATTTTTTTGGGGGCTGCTGCCGAGGGTCTCAAGTAAATATAAAGTAAAGGGGAGCTTCGTATGCTCCCCTTTAAGTGCTTTGATTATTTATTTTGGAAGAGGAGGGGCGCGAGCTGGTAGAGGCTGCGTCTCCAGGTGAGGAACTCGTGCGCTGTGTTTTCCGACACGAAAGATACTGCGTTAAAGCCCGCCATTTTTAGCGAATCCGTTGCTTTTGTGACCCGGTCGGGATTCTCGCGGCTGCCGCAGCTGGTGAAGATGAGGTTGGGTTTGGATTTGTCTTTGAGTTCTTCGGGTGTATAGATGCCGCCGCTAAGTAGGGCGTACTGGGAGAAGATCTCCGGTTTGTTAAGGGTTATGGTGTGGGTTTCCATGCCGCCCATGG